>Ga0181520_10004478_pt1 | contig 23279 bp, 18 predicted proteins | sample PEATcosm2014_Bin_29_FD_132451 | JGI IMG/M metagenome (GOLD analysis project Ga0181520, IMG submission 132451) | Peatland microbial communities from MTU Mesocosm Facility, Houghton, MI, USA - PEATcosm2014_Bin02_30_metaG | ecosystem: Environmental > Terrestrial > Soil > Wetlands > Peat | place...
CAAGCCACAGGCTCGACACTACATAGTATTGTGGACGATGAAGCAGGCCCGCGTCTGCGTGGAGTCCCTTAAAAAACTGTTAGCGGCTACGTGGCCTTTTTTCGGGGGATGGTGTAGTGTTGGCGCTGTGCGCCAATGAATCAAGCCACAGGCTCGACACTACACAGTCTCATGCACGCTGAAGCAGGCCCGCGTCTGCGTGGAGTCCCTTAAAAACCTGTTAGCGGCTACGTGGCCTTTTTTCGGGGGATGGTGTAGTGTTGGCGCTGTGCGCCAATGAATCGAGCCACAGGCTCGACACTACATAGTATTGTGGACGATGAAGCAGACCCGCGTCTGCGTGGAGTCCCTTAAAAAACTGTTAGCGGCTACGTGGCCTTTTTTCAGGGGAGGGTGTAGTGTTGGCGCTGTGCGCCAATGAATCGAGCCACAGGCTCGACACTACATAGTATTGTGGACGATGAAGCAGGCCCGCGTCTGCGTGGAGTCCCTTAAAAAACTGTTAGCGGCTACGTGGCCTTTTTTCGGGGGACGGTGTAGTGTTGGCGCTGTGCGCCAATGAATCAAGCCACAGGCTCGACACTACACATGCAACCAAATTGGCTGGCGACCCGGAAAACGGCGGCGCTCACGGACCCGCCTGCCGCAGAAGCCGCCTACAGAGGTCCGCCCAATCCGGGTAAATCCGGGTGAATCAAACCCAATCAAACCCAATCAAGGTCAAAAAGGTAAAAAATCGAGACCTTGCGCCCAGGGGTGTAGCGTTGGCGCTGTGCGCCAATGAATCGAGCCACAGGCTCGACTGGGTGTAAGTCATTTACGTTGCGGCGGTGGCCATCCGCAGTGGGGGCTGAAGGCCCGCAATATGACAGCCTGGGTCAAAAGCGAGTCCGACGAGCGCAGGCCCAAGTGAGCCGCCCCATTTAAAGTAGGACAGGCGTCTGGCCTGCCACAGACCCAAATCAACGTAAACCCAGGTCAACCCAGGTCAACCATCAAAAATTTGAAAATTCGCGCTAGACAAATTCCCCCGCCAAGCGCGTCATTATAAAAATGCCCCCCGGCTTGGACATTGAACGGCTCTACGATGAACACGCGCAGCCGCTCCATGCCTTTCTCCTGAACCTCACCCGCAACGAGGCCGACACCCACGATTTGCTCCAGGAAATTTTCGTGAAACTCGCCCGCGATGAAAAACTGCTGCACGGCGTCCGCTTGGAACGCGCCTTTCTCCTCCGGCTCGCCCACAATGCCGCGATTGACCTGATGCGCCGCCGGGGAACCCGCGACCGGACCCGGGATAATTTTGCCGCGGAAATGGTTTCACCCTTCGCCCCGGCGGATGACCCGGACGAGGAAACGTTCCGCCACCAACTGGCGGGCGCGCTGGCCGAACTGCCGCCGGAGCAGCGCGCCGTGGCGCATTTGAAATTATGGGAGGGCCTGACCTTTGAGCAAATTGCCGCCGCGCTGGAAATCTCTCCCAACACCGCCGCCAGCCGTTATCGCTACGCCTTAGACAAATTGCGCGACCGGCTGCGTCCACTTTACGAAGAAATGAAATGAATACCGGGTCAAACTCCGAATTTGAACAACGCCTGCGCCGCCAGCCGCTGAAGCCCCTTCCCGGCGAATGGCGCGCGGAAATCCTGTCCGCTGTGGCTGCCGATGTGAATCGGCGGCAAAACAACCGCCAGGAACCCACTGCCACCGCCACCGGCTGGTCGTGGCTCTCAAACTTGCTCTGGCCTCATCCCAAAGCCTGGGCCGGGCTCGCGGCGGTTTGGATTTTCATCTTTGCCCTGAATTTCTCGATGCGCGAAAAAGCGCCGGTCATCGCCGGGAAATCCGCGCCGCCATCACCGGAGACGGTCGCCGAACTGCGGCAACAGCAAAAAATGCTGGCGGAACTCATTGGCCCGGCGGAATGGCGCGTCGCCGACCGCCAGCGCGTCCTTTCGCCCCAACCGCGCAGCGCGCGCGCCGATATTTTGGCGGCTTAAGTATTTGTAGGAGACGACGTGAGGAGTTTCTGATCAGGAAAGAAGTTTGCGCCTTGTCACCACGGTCCCTACGAGCATGAATTTATGAACGAAAAACCCAAAAGCATCTGGAAAAGGCCTTTGCGACTGCCCGGTCTGTGGCTGGCCTGGCTGATGTTAATGGCGGCTGCCATGACCATTTTTCTAATCGCCATGCTCATCATGAATCAGCCCATTAAACTGGAAATGGTTGGGCTGTGGGGATTGTTCGCCATCGCCGCAACCTTTTTCCTTTTCCTTTGCCTCTTCATCCGCTGGCTCTGTTGCTGGAAAAATTTCTGCCGGATTCTGTTTGGCTGCGCCTGTTTTGCCACGGTACTTGCCTTGTTTTACGCCGAGGAAGACTGGCGCGGCTGGCACACCTGGCATCAGTTCAAAAAAACCTGGGAAGCCAAAGGCGAAAAATTTGACATGGCCGGGGTGACGCCGCCGCCCGTGCCGGCGGACCAGAATTTCGCACTGGCGCCCATTTGGGTTGAGTCAATGGCGGCCCGGCTTGGGCTCCAAAAAGCGCGCGAGTGGTTTGGCGGTCAGTTCCCCGAAAATGGCCGCACCAATTTCACCGACCGGCTGGCGTTGAGCATAGACCGCACCGATGATTGGGGCGGCAGCCATGAGCCAACCAACGGCAACTGGGCGAAAGCAACCCTCACAGATCTTAAATCATGGCAGGCATATTATCGTGCTCCATACCAAATTAGGCAGAAAAAGGGGAATCTAGTGACGTTAACCAATGAATTTCCGATTTCGCCGCAACCGCAATCCCCCGCCGCCGATGTGTTGCTGGCCATGAGCAAATATGATTCCGTGGTCGAAGAACTGCGCGCCGCCAGCCAGTTGCCGTACTCGCGGTTTCCGTTGACCTACGACTACGAATCTCCCGCCGCAATTTTGCTGCCGCAACTGGCCGCGCTGAACCAATGCACCCAGGTTTTGCGATTGCGCGCCATCGCGGAACTGCAAAATGGCCAGAGCGAACAGGCTCTGGCAGATGTAAAACTGTCGCTGCGGCTGCTCGCAGTCAGCCGGTCGGAACCCTTTTTGATTTCTCAACTGGTTCGCCTTGCCATGTGGCAAATCGCGCTCCAACCGATCTGGCAAGGCTGTGTACAACATGCCTGGTCGGACGCACAACTGGCCGCCCTTGAGGCGGAACTGGCAAAGCTGGATTTTCCCGCCGACTACACACTGTCCCTGCGCGGCGAGATGGCATTGTTGGACACTGAAACAGACTACCTGCGCCGTCACCCGGAAGAACTGGAAGAGATGTCAGGTGAGCACAGTGAGGACGGTCAAAATCAGGTCAACTTGCCCGGCGGGTTAATCGCCCATTTGATTCCTGCCGGTTGGTTTTATCAAAATCAGTTCCGCTGCAATCGCATAATGGTGGACTTTTACCTCCCGGTGGCGGATGTGAGTCAGGGCATCTTTTCTCCAGCCATGGCCCGTAGTGGCGATGCGGCGTTGGCGGCGGACACCAAGTCCGCTGGCCCCTACAATGTGTTTGAACGACTCACGCTGCCGTGGCTGGCCAACGCCGCGAAGAAATTTGCCTATGGCCAGGCCTCGGTGAACCTGGCGCGCACGGCCATCGCGCTGGAGCGTTACCGGCTGGCCCACGGTGAATTCCCCGAATCGCTCGATGCGTTGGCCCCGCAGTTCATCGCGCAAGTTCCGCCTGACGTGATCGGTGGGAAACCCTTGAAATATCGCCGGACAAGCGATGGACAATTTATTCTTTACTCCGTCGGCTGGAATGAAACCGACGACGGCGGCGTGCAGGTATTTGGCCCGGGTTCGTCGCGGGAATTTGAAGCTTCATCATCGGGATTGAACCTCGATCAAGGCGACTGGGTGTGGCAGTACCCGCAGAAGTGATTTACGAAATACGGTTGACGGGCGGCGACCGGCTTTCAAGGCAGCGCGTAAATCGTATATGGTAAATCGTATATCGTGAATCTTCGTCATCGCAAGCCGCGTTCATTTCTGGTTCAATTGCACCATGAACGTTTTAAATTTGAATCCGGACACGGACATTGGCGCAAGCTCATGGCTGGTGGAACTGGACGACTACCGCATCCTGCTCGACGCCGGCATGCACCCGAAGCTGGAGGGCCGCGACGCGCTGCCCAAGTTTGGCAAAACCGGCACCCATGACGTGGACGCGATTGCCATTTCGCACTGCCATCACGATCACGTCGGCGCGCTGCCCATGGCGGTGCGGCACTTTCCCAAGGCCCACGTCATGATGACCGAGTTGAGCTACCTGCTGGTCGAGCGCGTCCTGCACAATTCGGTGAACGTGATGACACACCAGCGCGACGAACTGGGCATCAAGGAATACCCGCTCTACACGCACGACGAGCTGGATGACATCGCGCCATTTTTTCAGGGCTTCAAATACAACCGCGAAATCGAGTGGGCGGCATATCAAAAATCACGCGCGGGCATGCCCTCGCCCACGCTGGAATTTTTTGACGCCGGCCACACGCTCGGCTCGGCGGGCATCCTGTTGCGCGGGAAAAAGGAGACGTTGTTTTACACCGGCGACGTGTGTTTCCACGACCAGACAATTTTGAAAGGCGCGCGGTTCGAGGACGTGAAGGCCGACGTGCTGATCATGGAAACGACGCGCGGCAACCGGCGCATTCCGCCGGGCTTTTCGCGCGAGACGGAAATTGAGCGGCTGGTCGCGGCCATTCAAGCGGCGCAAAAAAAGAAACTCTGCGTGATGATTCCGGCCTTTGCGCTGGGCCGCACGCAGGAAATCCTGGCGCTCCTGGCGCTCTTGATGCGCGAGGAAAAATTGAAGAAACAGCCGGTCTATATCGGCGGCCTGGGCCGCGTGTTCACGGAAATTTACGACATCGAGGCCCATCGCACGCACCGGCAGCATACCGGTTTGCAGTTGAACGAGGCGCTGCAATTGATCGTGCTGGAAAAAGGCGCGGCGGACACCTTGAAACTGACCGGCGGAAAAATATTTGTCATCACCGCCGGCATGATGAGCGAGAACACCGCCGCGCATGACCTGGCGGCGCGGATGATCGGCGACGAGCGGCAGAACATCTTCTTCGTGGGCTATGCGGACCCGGATTCGCCGGCCGGCCGGCTTAAAGCGGCAAAAATGGGCGAGACGTTTGTGTTCAGCCCCCGCGCCGGCCAGGTGACCAAGCATTGCAACGTGCAGGATTTCGATTTGACCGCGCATTCGAACCGCGAGGATCTGCTGGATTTCGTCGGGCGGGTGTCGCCGCGCGCCGTTTTGCTCGGCCATGGCGACGATACGGCGCGCGGCTGGTTTGCCGAACAAATCCGCGCGCGCTGGCCAAAGACGGTAATCTTCCAGCCGCAGCCGATGAAGAAAGTAGATTGTTGAATCTTCCCTGGCGGATTCGCTCCGAATCCGCCACGCTGCAAAATCAATGCTCGGGGAGCGGCCCGCCCCGGGCGCTGTTTTCCGCGCCCTCGCGGAAAACCACGGGCGCAAGCGGAGTTTCCAGGCATTCCAACCGCATGGCTCGTCATCGGCGCCCGATTGTCTGTGGCTGCACTAAAACTTGGAGCGCTCTAACATCCGCGCTGGCTTCCAGCCTGCGGACGAACCAATTTTATTTTCCACCGCCGCTGACGACGTTGGCCAGGTTGAAAATCGGCAGGAACATGCAGATTACCATGCCGCCAATGACCACGCCGAGAAATACGATCAGCATTGGCTCGATGAGCGACATGAGGCCGGAAAGCGTGGTTTCAATTTCCTCGTCGAGAAAGTCGGAAACGCGTTCCAGCATGTTGTCAATGTTGCCGGTCTGTTCACCGGCACTCATCATGCGGATGATCATCGTGGGGAAAACCGGGTATTTGCCGAGGGCCGACGAGATGCCCTCGCCGCGTTCAATGTCCTGCGCGGCGGACTTGATGGCCCTTTCCATAACCGTGTTGCCGACCGTCTGAGAAACAATCTGCAGGACTTCCAGGATCGGCACACCGCTGCGCACCAGCGAGGCCAGTGTGCGCGTAAACCGCGCCAGGCAGATTTTGTGGGCGATTGGCCCAAAGACAGGCAGTTTGATGCGCTGAGTGTCCCAAAAATCGCGCCCCTGCTTGGTTTTGATATAGTACAACCAGCCCCAAACACCCGCCCCCGCAAGAACAATCAGATAAAGCAGATAATGCTGGACGATTTCGCTGATGCCCATCATGAACTCGGTCGGTCCCGGCAGCTTGGCGCCAAAGCCCGAATAGACTTCCTTGAAGGTCGGAATCACCTTCACCAGCAGGAAGACGGTGATGACAACGGCCACGACGCTCACCACGGTGGGATACATCAGCGCGGTTTTGACTTTTTTGCGGAGCCGTTCGGTGTTTTCCAGATAGGTGGCCAGCCGCGCTAGAATTTCCGCCAGCAAACCGCCTTTTTCACCGGCGCCCACCATGGAAACATACAGCTTGTTAAACGCCTTGGGATGATGGATCAACGCCTCGGAAAAGCTTTCGCCAGCCTCCACTCGCGAGCAGACATCCTTGATGGTGTCGCGCATGACTTTGTTGGGCGTCTGTTCGGCGAGCGCCTGTAGTGCTTGCACAATCGCGATACCCGCGTCAATCATGGTCGCAAGCTGGCGCGTGAACACCACCAGGTCGGCCAGTTGCACCTTGCCGCCTTTGGTCTGGCCGCGCTTGGCCATCTTTTCCTTGATCTCCACCACCAGCAGATTGCGATTGAGCAGCGCGGCAATGGCTGCCTGTTCGGAGAGCGCCTCGACGGTGTTGCGAATTTCGCGACCGGAGGCCGTTTCGCGGGCAGTGTAGGCAAATATTGGCATGGCTTGTATGTGATAATTTAATGCTGGCGAATTGCAAGCGCAATTCGTCCAACTGTTGAACTGTGAGCACGATTTGTTCCAGCATCCTCCAAACTGCAGACCAAATTTGCCGCCCGACCGATGGCTTTCACACGGTTTTTGAGGGGTCCCCCAGCCGGGCCGCGCAGCTTGAGTTCACTGGAGTATTTGCAAGTATTTCATTTCCAATTGCTTGAGCGATTGCATTTGCAAAAAAAAAAGGATTGTCATTTGCCTGAATTTTCCTTAGTTTTTACACCAATGGCACCTCGCGGTGCTTGGGGGCGAACCGGTTTCGTCCCACTTATCACAGGTAAAACAAACAACAAACTATAACTGGAGGAACAGATGAAGTTTAATAAATGGACATTAGGTCTCGCCGCCGTTGGCGCCGTCAGCATGGCGTCCGCGGTTCGCGCAGACGAAGCCCCGAAACTAGTGCCGTTGACCACGGCGCTCTCGAGCACGGTCATCAGCGGCTACGTTGATGTGGCGGCTCAATACAATGCCGGTAATTACGGCCCAGGCGCTGGCGTTCCCGCTGGAACATTTGGTAGCAAGATAGATAATTTCAGCCTGAACGACCTCGACATCGCCCTCGACCATCCGGAAGACGAATCTCCGTGGGCCGCCGGTTATCATGTTGATATCAACGCCGGAACGGACGCGGTTGGTTTGTCGCTTAACGGCACCCAGGCTCCTCTGGCCGCCGGCACTGCGGCTGTGGCTGTTCGCCAGGCCTACGTGGTTGTCCGCACCCCGGTGGGCAACGGCATTGACTGGAAAGTCGGTGTGCAAGACGATATTATCGGCTATGAAGGCAACACTGACGGCAGCAACCCCAACTATACCCGTTCAATTGGCTATTCCGTTGAACCGACGACCTTGTTGGGCATGATTGGCAGCTACAAAATTAGCGATGCCGTCACAGTTCAAGCCGGTATTGCTGATGCCACCTCGCCAGCGGGACCGTCATTGTTGGTTCCCAACGCGCCAACCGCTTCTGACAAAACTATTGCGGCCGCGATTGCGTTCACAGCGCCCGACAGTTTCGGCTGGGCCAAAGGTGCCACCCTGAATCTTGGCGCCCTGCTCAACATTGATGAAACCGGCGCGTACAATTACTATGCTGGTGTGACCATCCCGACGCCAATAAGCGCCCTCACTGTGGGTGCCTCATTTGACTTGGTCGCCATCAACAACTCAAACGGCTCGCTCACCACCGGCGCGCTCAATCCCAACAACGACAGCGGTTGGATAATCGGCGCCTATGGCAGCATTAAGGCCACCGACAAGCTCTCCTTTAACCTTCGCGGTGAGTATTATGACCTGACGGGGGCTACTACTCCTACCACGGCCGGCTATTTCCTCACGGATGGCGTCGGTGAAGAGCTAACCGCCACGGTCCAGTACAACCTCTGGGCCAACGTCATCAGCCGCGTGGAGTTCCGCTGGGATCATGCGGATTCCGGCAATGCCTTTGGCACCTCCTACACCGGCGGAGCCACCTATCCCAACGCCGACTCCTTCTTGCTGGCGGCCAACCTCATTTACACGTTCTAATCTGATTTAGAACCGCAGGCCCCTCCCGGTTAGCGGGAGGGGCTTTTCATTTTCATCCTCGTGGGTGCGTTCGCGGCTGGTTATTCGGGAAGTTCGCCCCGGACTCACGTCCGAACACAAGAAACTCAAATCATCATATCAAGATACGTTGATTTTTAGCTTGCAAGCATCCAGGTTTTCGGTAAGGTAAGCGCGTTTAACCGGAATTCACAGCCATGCGATTCATCCGCGACATCTATGCCGAAAAAATGGCGGCCAAAAAGCCGGTCATCTCTTTTGAATTTTTCCCGCCCAAGACCGATGACGGCGACCGCGCGTTGCTGGAAAAACAAATTCCCGCCCTGCTCGCCGTCCATCCGGATTTTTGCTCCGTGACCTACGGCGCCGGCGGCACCACGCGCGATAAAACCCTCCAGATTGTGGACCGGGTCCAGCGCCAGCACGACCTGCCCGCGCTCGCCCATCTCACCTGCGTCAACCACACCCGCGCCGAGGTCAACACCCTGCTGGAAAAAGTCCGCGCGCTGAACTGCAAAAACATTCTGGCCCTGCGCGGCGACCCGCCCGGCGGCGGCGAATTCATCCCCACGCCCGGCGGCTTTGAATTTTCCTCGGAACTGGTCAACTTCATCCGTGAGCATGGGAATTTCTCCATTGGCGTGGCCGGTTTTCCGGAAGGCCACGTTGCCTGCCGGGCCGGCAAACACGCCGACTGGGGGCATCTGAAGCACAAAATCGAGGCCGGCGCGGATTTTGTGGTTACGCAGTTGTTTTTTGACAACGCGGATTATTTTGAATTTCGTGACCACCTGGCCGGCAAACTCGGCGTGACCGTGCCGCTGGTGCCGGGGGTCATCTCCATTTTGAGCGCCACGCAGATCACAAAATTCACGCAGCTCTGCGGCGCGAAAATTCCACCGGCGTTGCGCACCCAACTGGACGCGCTGGGCACGGACGATGACGCCGCCATGAAGTTTGGCATTGAATACGCCACGCGCCAGTGCGCAGAACTGCTGCGCGCCGGCGCGCCGGGGCTGCATTTTTACACGCTCAACAAAGCGCCCGCCACGGTGCAGGTGCTCAAAAATCTTGGCCTGGCCTGAAGATTTGCAATTTACGGTTGCCTGAAACTTTTGCCTGCGAATGTTCTATTTTTCCCGGCCACCGTGGCGGAACTTGAGCTTGACGGTGTCCTGGAGGAAACCCAGGAAGCCTTTTTTCTTTTTCTCCTGGATGATTTCAATGCGCTCGCATTTGTGGCTGCACACGCGGCAGAGATACAGCGGTTGACCGCCCTGCCGTTTCATCACGTGGACGCAGGCATTGCACATCACCTCCGTGCAATGCGTGCATTTGAAGGTGATCTTCCGGTCGGGATGACGGGCGCAATAAAGCTCGCCGTTTTCCTGAAAGGCCTTGGGCGACGGCGCTTCGTGCCGGATTTCCGGAATGGCAATGGTGGCGTCAACGGATTCAACGAACAATTCCACGTCGCCCAGACGCACTTCCTGGCCGGGCTGCAGCCAGGCTTCCTTGACGGGTTCGCCATTAAGAAAAGTGCCGTTGGTCGAGTTGCAGTCGCGCAGATAAACGCCGTCATGGGTGAGCGAGAGTTCACAGTGCAACGACGAGATGGTGTGATGGTTCAGGTGCTGTTCGCAGTCGGGGTCGCGTCCGACGTGGTTAACACCCATGTGCAACTCAAGCGCCTGACTACCCAGTCCTGAAGTTCTGATTAGCAATCTGGCCATAAAAAGCAGTCCCTAGCTGCCTACAAAGCTGCACTGTTGCCTGCGCCATGTCCAGAGGAAAAAGAAAACATTACCCGTGGAAAAAACTGGCGCGATTCTGACATCTTCCGGCGTTTTTTGCATGACTAACCGGGCCAGGTTGCGTTACTTCTCTATAAATTCAAACTATGCAAACACCAGCCATCGTGGCGGCAAAGCAGGTTCAACCCGAATGATCCCGCACGCCTCTCAACATCGGTCTTCGCCAGGCAGGGCGCGTCATTGCGCGTGCCTCACCCTTTCCTTTGCGCTGCCGGTGGCTGCCTCTGCGCTGCTGGCGGTATTTTTCGCGCCGCCAGCCACCGCGCAGAAAACCGACGTCCAGTTTCTTTCGGAGGAAGTCTGGTCGCCGGTTCAAATTACGCGCGAAACGAACGATGTCTTCAAAATTGAAAATCATTTCAGCTTCACCGACGCGCGCGATTGCAAGTTTTCCTGGCAGCTCCGGAAGTTTGCGTCGCCCCTGTCAACCAATGCGCCGTTCACCGTGTTGCGCGAAGGCGTTTTGGATTCGCCAGTGATCCCGCCAGGCCAAACCGGACTTGTGAACATCAGCGCGGCCATGTCAAAAAATGCCGATGCGCTCGCGTTGCGCGTGGATGATCCGGACGGACGTGAATTGTGGACATGGGTATGGCCGCTGAAGCCCGGCGATTTCCGCCGGCTGGCGGAGGAACCCGCCGAGCATCATGCCATACCCGTGGAAACCAACGGCGTCATTGCCATTACCACCGGCGAGCTGACCGCGACCTTCGGCAAAGACACCGGCTGGCTGCTCGGCGTCCAGCGCGGGGCGCAAAAATTCTCGCTCATGAACGGGCCCCGCCTCGCGGTCGGGAGCGCGACGCTGCGGCAGATCCATTTTGACGATGACGGCCCCGACGCATTTGTCTCCGCCAAATTTGACGGCGATTTGAAATCCATCTTCTGGCGTGTCAACGGCAATGGCTGGATCAACTGCGATTACACCTACACCGCCGAAGGCACAAACGATTTCTTCGGCCTGTTGTTTGACTATCCTGAAAATCTCGTCAAACACAAGCGCTGGCTGGGCGATGGTCCGAATCGCGTCTGGAAAAACTGGCGGCGCGGCGCGACGCTTGGCATCTGGGAAAATGATTGCGACACCACCATTGCCGGCGGGCGTGGCGGGATTTATCCTGAGTTCAAGGGCTTTTTCTCCGGCGTGCGGTGGCTGCAATTGGATACTGCCGAAGGCTGGATCACGGTCCTCAACAACAGCGCCGTGCCATTCGTGCAGGTGCTTACGCCGGAATTCCCGCCGGCGAACCTGCCCGATGGGGCCATTGTGCCGGTGCCGAAATGCGGCCTGGGGTTTCTGGACGCCATTCCGCCAATCGGCAGCGGGTCCAAGGAAGGGCGCTTCGCCGGCCCGCCAGGCCAGCCAGCCGTGGTGCCCGGCGAATACTCCGGCTCGTTGAGCTTTTATTTTGGAACATTGCCTGCCCTGTGACCGGCCATTTTGAATGCTGACCCGACGAAGAACCGGCGGCTCCCAGCTTGGAATCAATGGCACAAGCGGGGTGTGGCGGCGGGCGATGGATGCAAAAACAGGACTTTGCGCTTTGAACTCGCGCAGTTGCCGCGTATAAAGTTCGCGTGTCACAATCGGTCCAGCCCGTCATTAACGCCGCGACGCGCCTGTGCGCGGTGTTCGGCTCGCCCATAGCCCATTCCGCGTCGCCAGCGATGCACAATGCCGGTTTCGCCGCGCTGGGCCTCAACTGGTGCTACGTGGCCTGTGAGGTGGACCCCAAAAACCTCCGCGCCGCCATCGCGGGCGCGCGGGCGATGGGATTTGCCGGCATCAACCTCACCGTGCCCCACAAATTGCTCGCCTTGGACATGGTGGACGCGCTGGACGCGTCTGCAAAAAAATGGGGTGCCGTGAACACCATTCATTTCAACGAACACGGCGCAACCGGATTCAATACCGACGCGGATGCCATCATCACGTCACTGCGCGAGGATTTGAAGGCGGGGTTGCCGGGCGCAAAAGTGCTTTTGCTCGGTGCCGGCGGGGCGGGACGCACGGCGGCCTTAAAGCTGGCGTCGGAAGGTATCGCCGAACTTTTTCTGGTCAATCGCACACCGAGCAAGGCGGAGGAAATCGCGGGTGAAATCAAAAAGCAGTTCCCGTCCGTAAAAGTTTCAACCGGGTATCCGAAGGGAAGCGTGGATCTGGTATTGAACGCCACGTCCCTTGGCTTGAAGCCCGGCGACGTCTCGCCATTGGATCAAAAACAATTTACCCTGGCGCAGACACGTGCTGTTTATGACATGATTTACCGTCCGGCAGAAACGCCGTTGCTTCAGAGTGCCCGGGACGCGGGCTGCAAAACCGCGAATGGCCTGGGCATGTTGCTGTATCAGGGCGCCAAGGCGTTTGAAATCTGGACCGGCCGCGCCGCGCCGATTGAGGTGATGCGCCGGGCGCTGGTGGAAAATATTTACGGCCCCGCAAAATCATGAGCCTCTTCTTCGACAACGTCTTCAACCCGCACAACTGGGCCGTGGTGCCGTTTCATTTCTGGTCGCTGGTGTTCTTCACGTTTGGCTGCATCGTGGGCAGCTTTTTGAACGTGTGCATCTACCGGATGCCGCTGGATTTGAGCGTGGTCACGCCGCCATCGCATTGTCCGCATTGCAAATATGCCATCCCGTTTTACCTGAACGTGCCGCTGCTGACGTGGCTCCTGTTGAAGGGCCGCTGCAAAAATTGCGGCGCGCCGATTTCCCCGCGTTATTTCATCGTGGAACTGCTGACGGGCCTCACCTTCATGAGCTGCTGGCTGGCATTCGGGCCGCAATCCCCCGTGCTGGCGGTGGTTTATTCCATCTTTCTGGCCGGGTTGATTGTGGCGACGTTCATTGATTTTGAGCATTTTATCATTCCCGATGAAATCACGCTGGGGGGGGCGGTGGCGGGGTTCGTTATTTCCTTTTTTCTGCCCTCGCTCCATCAGGTCCATTCCAACGGGCAGAGCCTGGTGCAAAGCGCCATCGGCATCGCTGCCGGGGCGGGCATCGTCTATGGCGTGTTGCGCGGGGGAAAATTGGTGTTTGGCCGGCAGAAACTCAAACTGCCGCTGGAAACCACCATTGTATTTTCGGAAACGGCATTGTGCCTGCCAGACAAGGAAACTCCCTACGAAGACATTTTTTACCGCAAGTCAGACACCATCGTCTTCCACGCGCGGACGCTGGAACTGGTGGATCGCGGCTATGCAAACGTGACCGTGCGGCTCTCGCCGTCGCGGCTGCGGATCGGCGACGAGGAAGTCAATCCCGAAACCGTTGCCCACCTGGAAGCTGTCTGCTCGGAGCTGGTGCTGCCGCGCGAGGCAATGGGACTGGGCGATGTGAAATTCATGGCGGCCATTGGCGCATTTTTAGGCTGGGAAGCCGTTATTTTCACCCTGGTCATCGCCTCGATGATTGGGGCAGCCTACGGCGCCACCATGGTGGCCTTGCACAAACAGCAGTGGTCGGGCCGGATTTATTTCGGGCCATTCCTCGCCCTGGCGGCGGCGGTTTGGGTGTTCACGGGGCCGGCTCTGGTTAACTGGTATCTGCTGTTCTCCAATCACCTGCTCATGCGGTTGATCGGACATTGAATGCCCGTCAGCGAAATTGCAGATACGCCCGGCTGCCGTCGCGGCGCAGATTTTCGTTTCCGCTGGCGGTGAGAAAAATTCTTCCCGCGTCCACCTTGCCGGTTTGCAACAGGTAAGTCTGCACGGCTCGGGCCCGGCTGGCGGCAAGGGTTTGTAAATCATCCGTGCTGACCGGGAAGGTGACCAGCAGCAATGCCTCCAACGGATCGGGCTGCGGACTGAGCTTTGTGACCGGCTTGGGTGTGGCTTCCGAACCATGCTTCATCAACGAGGCAGCGCCTTTTTTGATCCACCGGTTTTGCGCCGCCGCTTCCGCGATATAAGCCGCCAGATTCGTATTGGCGGCGACCAGTTCCGGCGTGATTTTGTGTGCCGCAAAAGCTTCGGCGCATAATTTATTAATGTAATGCGTCCGGTCACCCGGTGAGATCACCAGTTGTGCCACGGAGTTTGTGGCCCGCTCGGACTTGCGCAGCTTCATCCACTTGCGCGTGCGGATTTCCTGGTCGAGCGCCCGGCGCTGCAAACCTTCGCGGTCGCCTTCGGGGTCAATGCTGCCGGCAATTTCAAGTTTCAAAGCGGGCCGCGCATAAAGTCCCTTCACGAGTGAATCCAGCTTTTGTTTGTCCGCCAACGTCAGCTCTGCGCTGCCGGCCGCGAAATCCTGCCAGCCGAGTTCCTCACCGCCGCCGCCAAATGCCGCGCCCAGCAGCGAGAACGGCGACGTGGCCACTTTTTCCAGAATATTTATGATGGCGCGGGTGACCACTTTGCCAATGCGAAACTTCGGATCGTCCAAACTGCCTTCAATGGGCACGTCCAAAACGATTTTCCCGTCACGATCTTTCAAAATGGCCACAGCCAGCCGCACCGGCAGATGTGTGGCGTCCGGGCTGTCCACCTTTTCGCCAAATGTAAACTGATCGAGCGTGATGACATTTTTTGCCGTGAGCTTTTTGCCGACAAGTCGGTACGAGAGATCGAGATTCAACTTGCCCTCGGCGATGCCATAACCTGCGAATTTGCCCGCATACGGACTGGTTGGGGTCAGGTCCACGTCCGTCACGGAAATCTTGAGGTCGTTCGTCTGCGCTCCATTGAGCGGATTGATGGTGCCGGTGATGGCCACGGGACCAGCGCCGTCTACTTTGGCGGTCAAATCTACGACGGCGTGCTGCAACTGCTCGGAGGAGAGGCCGGACACGGTGCCATTCACTGACCGCAGGGTCAGGTTCACGTTTGGCTTGATCGAGAAGTCGCTGAAATCCACGGTGGTGTTCGTGATGACAATCGCGCGGATGGAAATTTGTATTGGCGAGTTGGTCGTCCCGGCCTTCTTCACGGCACCTGTCTTGGTCACATTGGTTGCCGGCGTTTCAGCACCAGGAGGCTTGAGAACGTTCGCCAGATTGATGCTGTGGTTGGTTTCAATAATGAGCCGGGCATAGGCGTTGTCCACCACGATTTCGCGCATGGCCACCAGCGGCGGGTTTAAATTCGCGCTAATGTGGTTGAAGCGGAGCGCGTCCCACTTCACCAGGTCCTCGCCAAACACGCCATCCACGGTGTGAAAATTTTCCAGGCTCGCGTCGCCGTTGAAGGAGACAACGGGGAGCTCGTTGACCTGCGGGCGCAGCCGCACGGTGCCGTGAAGATTCACTTCGCTGCCTAGAACATACAGATCCAGCTGGGAGGCCAGATAAGCGTCGAGCGTGGTCAGGTCGAGACGGTCGAGGTCCACTCTCACATCGGCAGTGGTCGGCTGGAAGGCGACATTGGCCCCGATATGAATCGCGCCGTTGGTGTTCCAACGCAGTGAAAATTCCGCCTCAAGGTTGGTGCCGGGCAGGTTCGAGAGATTTTTAGCCTGGAGCGTGATGTCACTCAAATCGAGTTTCGCCGGGCGCGGGTTGGCAAGGTCCTCAAGGTGGAGTTCACAATTCGAGGCCGTGATGCTATGCACCGTGCCGCTCCACTCGTTCGTGCTGTTGAGCAGCATGGCCACGGCATTGGTCACGGAGCGCAGCAACAATAGGATGCCGCCCGGCGCATTGGTGGGCGACTCCGCGGGTTTGGAAAGTTCCACGACGTTCACCGTGGCGTTGGTATTGCGCTTTAGGAAAGCTTTCGCGCCGGTCAGCCCCACCGAATCCACCGTGGCCGTCCGGTTTTGCAAATCCACGTCGGCACCGGTGACAGAAAACAGCGGCACGTCAACGATATTGTTGCTCTGGCCGGGCACGCCAAGCTTGAAGTTGCGCAATTCATACGCCAGGTCGTCCACGGCGGTCACGCGGTTGGTTGCGGTGAGCTCCAGACGGTATTTCATCTCCAGCGCGATGGAGCCGTCACGAACCTGAAACCGCACGAGGTCCTGATACAGCGGCGCGTATTTGTTCACCGTGAAATTAAACAGCTTCAGCTCGCCTTCCGAACGCAGCGGGGTGAGATAAAAAAAGCCGCGCCACGAAATCGTTTCGCCGGCGTCCGTGGTGCCGGTGAAGGAATAGGGATTTTTGTTGTCCGGGTCCGTGCGGAAATCTACGAGCGTGATGTCAAGCGGACCGACGAGGCGTTTGAACGGTTCACGCGGCGTGAAATCCGCCAGCGCCAGGGCCGCGCCGCCGATATGCAACCGCTCCACGTGCAGTTCAACCGGTTTTGGCGGCCCGGTTTTGGCGGGCGCAGCCGGCGCGTTGGTGGAAAATTTTGTGATGATGTCGGAAAAATTAAACGTGAAATCCTTGTTCATCTGCGCCCGGACAAAAGGTTTCGATATGCTGATTTCCTTAAACACCCACGCGTGCCCGAAAAACGACGAGAGCTGGAAATTCACATATACCTCGTCCCATGAAATGAACGGTTCGCCGTCCTTGTCCTTGATGAGCAGTCCGCGAATGGTTGTGGAGAGGGTAAACGGGTTGATTTTTACCTTTTCAATCGAGACTTCACGGTCGAGTTGCCGGGAAATCTGCTTGACCGCCACACTGCGAACGATGGGCGGCAGAATCAGGAAACCGGCCACCGCATAGAACAACACCAGCCCGAAAACCCAAAGCACCACTTTGTGTTCACGCGGCGTCAGTAAGTCCCAAAAGTGCGCCTTCATCGGTTGACAGCTTCCGAATAAATGCAGCAAGCGTCAATCATTTCGCGTTAAATCGCAAAGTCGGTGTATTCGGGCTTCACGGCTTCGAGGGGGGCGGACAACATCCCCGCCGCCACCGTGGCGTTGGTGCCCTGCTCAATGAGAATGAACGAGCCGGTGAGCCGGTTGGTGCTGTAACCGTCGAACAGCAGCGGTTTGGCGGTCTTCAACTTGATGCCGCCAATGTCGTTGATCGCCAGGGTGGTCGGGGCCGGTTCGGGCTCCAGCGTGTCGAAATTGATCCGGCTTTCGATTTGTGTGATGGCGGCCTGGACCGTTTGCGTGGTGTGCTTGAGAAAATATTTTTTGCCGGTCTGCAACGGACGCTGGTGCATCCAGCAGACGCGCGCCGACAATTCCGCGTCGCGCCCCGGCAGATTGTCAACGCCCACAATCATATCGCCGCGGCTGACGTCAATATCGTGTTCCAGACAAAGGGTGACCGATTGCGGGGCGAACGCCTCGGCAATCTGGCCATCGTAAGTCCAAATGTCTTTCACCGTGGTCTTGATGCCAAGGGGCAGCACGACCACCTGCTGGCCCTTGCGCACGATGCCGCTGGCAATCAGTCCGCTCAAGCCGCGAAAATCATGCAGCGCACGGTCCGTCGGGTTGTTGGGCCGGTTGACCCATTGCACGGGAAAGCGGAATGAATTGAGGTTCCAGTCGCTCGCGATATGCACATTTTCCAGATGCCGGAGCAGGGTTGGGCCTTCATACCATGTCGTTTTTGGCGACGCGTCCACCACGTTGTCGCCGTCGAGCGCGCTCACGGGGATAAATTTCACGTCCCGGAACACGTCCAGCTTGGGCAGAAAAGCCTCGATCTCGTCGCGGATTTCCAGAAACCGTTCCTGTTTCCAGTCCACCAGATCCATTTTATTCACCGCGATAACCAGATGCGGGATGCCCAGGAGCGCGGCAATATACGCGTGCCGGCGCGTTTGTTCGATAACGCCCTGCCGCGCGTCCACGAGCACGATGGAAAGGTTGGCCGTGCTCGCGCCGGTGACCATGTTGCGGGTGTATTGCACATGGCCGGGCGTGTCGGCCACGATGAACTTGCGCTTGGGCGTGGCAAAATAGCGGTAGGCCACGTCAATCGTGATCCCCTGCTCGCGTTCGGCGCGCAGGCCGTCGGTGAGGTTGGCGAGATTGATCTGGCCGCCGCCGGTGATGTCGGCGGATTTTTCCAGCGCCGCCACCTGGTCTTCCATCAGCGACTTGGAATCGTAAAGCAACCGGCCGATGAGCGTGGACTTGCCGTCGTCAACACTGCCGCAAGTGTTGAAGCGCAAAAGTTCAATGGGATGCTGCGTATTTGGCATGGGAGTTCAGTCAATTTTGGGGATGCTGGCTTGAATTTCGTCGAGCTTCGCGCGTGTGCCGTGGACGCTGGTCCAGCGATGGATGTAGTTCCAATCGAGCGTGGGGCCTTTCACCGCAATAACATCGCGGATGTCTTCCACGTCTTTGGGGCGAAACCAGCGCAGTTTGGTGACGATGACATCTTCGGCGGTCAGCACAAAAGAGGGGTAGCCGCCAAATTGAAAAGCCTGGCGCCGTCGAAACCGTTCTTGATCAAATGCGTCCTGGCTCAGCAGGAATAATTCCGTTTTAAATTCGGTTTCTGTGTGAACGAGCGTGTGTCGGAAAGTTCCCGTATTGGTCTCAAATGTTGTTTGCGGGTCGAGCGAGAAACCCCCGCCCAGTTCGGCTTCAAAACGGGCCAGGCCCGGCGGGTCCACGGCCAGCACAATGTCCGCGTCTTTGGTGGAACGAGGAAACGAATGAAAGTTTCGCGCGAATGATCCGACCACGACGTGCGGCATGCCGCTGCGGCTCAATGCAGCGATGACCAGGGTGGTAATGGCGAGTGAATCAGACATCAGCGTACAAGCTCCAGTTTTCGTCCGATTTCCAGGCGTCGGTGCAGTGCCTGCCGCAATTCTTCCTCGCTGGCGCAGGGAAGTTCCGAGCGCAATCCTGCAAGCGTGACCGAGCAGGCGTAGTCAAAAAGGCGCGGGCCGTCCAGGATACGCTCCTCCGAGGGTGTACATCGGGCGCGCAGCACCCGTTCGCGGTAAAGCGAGTCGGCAATGGATTGGAATTCGTCAGGCATGATTACACGTTGAAGCCAGCAGCTCCGGGCACAACTTTGCCGTCGTCAACACTGCCGCAAGTGTTGAAGCGCAAAAGTTCAATGGGATGCTGTGTATTTGGCATTGGAAGATTAAATTATTGGGGCTTCGATTTGGCGACAAGCTCCGCGTTCAGGATTTTATCAACACTGATTCCTGTCGGTTTTTCTTTTGTTGGGGTAAAACTTCGCAATTGCGCCAAAACTGAGGAGGGGATCTCCGTATACCTCATCAGGCGATATGGAACAGCGCCTTGCTCCAATGGGAATTGTTCAACAATCGGAGCGACCTCGCTCCAGCTTGCAATCACCTGGTCTTCCGGAGAGCGGAAGAATTTTTTTGGCAAAACAGTTTTCCGAGGAATGAGAACAACATCTGCTCCGGGGATGGCGCTTGGAATGCCATCGGGCCAGACGACGGTTGTTAAGACTTTTCCCTCTCGCAACAAGAACATGAATCTGGGCACAAAAACATTGTCACCAAGTTGTTGCTGCAAGCCAGGTTGAGCGTGGTTCCAGCGCCAGCAACTCTCAATTTGCGCTGTCGAAAGTGTTGAGGGGCTTGTGTCTGGATGTTGCTGCAAAATTGCCCGGTATCCAAATTCGTTTCCCTTGTTCCATCCAGAAAGAAATTTCTCAGTTGAATACTCGCCTTCGCCCATTCCATCCGTTTGCGGATCGGAGACGAGCAAATCGAATTTTTTTACAAACAACTTTACCTCGATTTCGGCTTCGAGGCCAAAAATGTGCGGACGGTAATAATTTAGATTGAAACTGACAGGAAGGAGGCTGGGCTGCTCTTCATTTTCAGCACCATTAAGGTCGAAGACAAAATAAACACCCGTCACTTCATTCTGATAAACCGCTTGTTTATCGCTTACCGTGAAATTTTTGCGTTGACGCAAATGGCCAGCAAAATCGCTTGCCCCAATTTTTGAACCGGAGTTGCGCGATTTGAAATAGAGGTCGTAACTCATTTCGAATCAAAAATACCCCGCCTTTTTTCGGTCCTCCATCGCCGCTTCGCTGGCCTTGTCATCGGCGCGGGTGCCGCGTTCGGTCACGCGTGCGGCGCTGACCTCGGCAATGATGTCATCCACGCTGTCGGCCGGCGATTCAATCATGCCTGTGCTGATCATGTCGGCAATGGTGCGGACGCGAACGATCATCTTCCTGACCGGCTCGTTCGGTTTCGGGCGGGCGCCGGCGTACGGGTCGGGCCTGGCTGCATCCGTATGCGGCGTTGGCACCGGAATCCATTGGCCGCCACGCCTGAAACATTCCCGCTCATGGCTGAAATAAATCGTGGGCACGGCGAGTTTTTCCTTTTTGATATATTCCCACACATCCATCTCCGTCCAGTTGGAGAGTGGAAACACCCGCATGTTTTCGCCGGGATTCACCTTTGCGTTGTAAAGGTTCCAGATTTCCGGGCGCTGATTTTTCGGGTCCCATTGGCCGAACGAATCGCGGAAGCTGAAGAAGCGTTCCTTGGCGCGGGCTTTTTCCTCGTCACGCCGCGCGCCGCCGATGCAGCAATCAAACTGGAACTCCTCAATGGCGGCGAGCAGGGCTGGCGTCTGGAGCTTGTTGCGACTGATCTCGCCGGGCGTGGGCTGGGCCAGACCTTTGGCGATGGCATTCTCGACGGTGCGCACGATCAACTTCGCGCCCAGTTCCTTCGCCCGTGCGTCGCGAAAAGTGATCAATTCCGGAAATTCGTGGCCGGTCTCAATGTTCAGGAACGGCATGGGAATGTCCGACGGCCGAAACGCCTTTTCCGCGAGGCGCAGCAGGCAGATGGAATCCTTGCCGCCGGAGAAAAGCAGAACCGGGCGTTCAAACTCGGCGGCGACTTCGCGCATGATGTGAATCGCCTCGGTTTCGAGATACTGCAAATGATCGAGATGATAGCTGCTCATTTTTAAAATTTTAACCACAGATGGACTCGGATAAAAAGCGGATTAATGGATAAATGGACTTCGGAATTGACGGTCTTCCATGCGTTTGAAACCGATTATCCAAAATCCATGTCTCCCTTTACCTGGCTGCCGTTGCCTCCTGTTCATTCAGATTATTTTCGCCTCGTATCAGCCGCGCTAAATGCCCGCGCCTCCGGAAACGGCCGTGCCGCCCCAGCTTGCGTGCAGGCCGCACTCGCGTTTTTCGTCCGCCTTGGCAGGATCAAAATAATCCCACTCGTTTGGCAGGTTGTGCTCGCCGAGATATTTTTCCATGTCGGCATCGCTCCAGTAAAACACCGGGCTGACCTTCAGCGAGTTGAAATTCTTGTCCTCGCTCAAAACATCCAGGCCGGCGCGGTTCGGATTTTGCACCTTGCGCAAGGCGGTAAGCCAGACCGCCGGCGCGAGTTCCTTCATGCCGCGCTGAAACGGTTCCAGCTTCATCACCGTGCTGAACGCCTTGATGCGCGCCTCATTTTCCGGGGCCGGATCAGGCATGCCGCCAAAAACCGCGTCATAATGCGCCGCCGTGTATTTGGGCAGAAACGGTTTGAGGTTCAGCTTGAGCATTTGCTTCAACTGTTCGGCGTGCCGGTAGGTCGCTGGACGATTATAACCGTGATCCACCCACAGCACGGGAATGTCCGGCTGCACCTGGGTGACGAGATGCAGAATCACCGCCTCGTAAGGCCGGAAATTAGTCGAGACAATCGCGCGCCCCTTCGCCTGCGCGATGGCCCAGCGGATGATTTCCAGCGGCGCTTTTGTACGCAGTTCGGCGTTCGCCTTGGCAATTTGGTCCGGCGCCATTTTACAATTAATTCGTTTGCTCCTTTAAAAACACCCGCTGGCACCAGTCGCCGAAACGTTCGCCGGCGTGGCGTTCCTGTGCAAAGCGCGCGAACACGGGCCGGAATTCCGTTTCCAAATCGGCCTCCTTGAGCACGTCCTTCCAGAGACGGTTGAGCCGCGTGCCGGAAACATCGCCGCCCAGCCAGACCTGATAGCGCCCCGGCGCTTTGCCAACAAACCCGATCTCCGCCATGTACGGCCGCGCACAGCCGTTCGGACAACCCGTCGAACGGATGATGATTTCTTCGCCCGCCAGGCCGGCTTCGGCCAGCAGCTTGCCGATGCGATCAATGAAACCCGGCAGCATGCGTTCGCTTTCGGCCAGCGCGAGACCGCAGGTCGGCAGCGCGGGACAGGCCATCGAAGCCGCCTGTAATACCGTCGTCTGTTTTTCCGTCTTCACGCCATACGCCGACAACAGCATGTTGATGGGATGTTTATCCTCCTCGCTGACGTTGGCGAGAATGATATTTTGGTTGGCGGTCAGGCGGAACTCCACTTTTTGGAACGCATCGGCGACGTGGCGCAGCGCGGTCTTTAATTTATAGCCGCCCGCATCCTTGACGCGTCCCGCACTCACAAACAAGCCGAGAAACCAGCTTCCGTCCACCGCCTTGCGCCAGTCGAGCAAATCCGCCGTGGTGGTGAAATGGTAGGGCCGGCTTGGCGCGAGCGTAAAGCCGGCGCGCTTTTCAAGCTCCGCACGGGCCCAGTCGGCGCCGCGTTCGGCAATCACGTATTTAAGACGCGCGTGTTTGCGGTCGGTTCGGTCGCCAAAATCGCGGTGAATCGTCAACACCGCCTTCGTCACCTCTACCACCTGGTCCGCCGGAATAAAGCCAATGACATCGGCCAGGCGGGGATACGTCGCCTCGTTGCCGTGGCTGCGACCCATGCCGCCGCCAATGCAGACGTTGTAACCGGCCACCTTGTCGTGCTCGACCATCGCAATGAAGCCAATGTCATTCGTGAACACGTCCAGGTCGTTCACCGGCGGGATCACGAAGGCAACCTTGAATTTGCGCGGCAAATAGGTTTGGCCATAAAGCGGGTCCACGAAATTTTTGTTTTCTTCCGCCTCCAAATCAAGCTGGTGGCCGTCAATCCAGATCGCATGATACGCCTTGGTCTTGGGCGCCAGCGCCAGTGCCACCTTGTGCGCGTCGGCGTAAACGTGTTCACGCGCCTTCGTGTAGGCGGGCGTCGGCGGCGCGAGCACATTGCGGTTCACGTCGCCGCACGCTGCGAGCGTGGAGAGCAGCGATTTGTTGATGCCCTTGATGACGGCGCGCAAATTG
>Ga0181520_10004480_pt1 | contig 23277 bp, 20 predicted proteins | sample PEATcosm2014_Bin_29_FD_132451 | JGI IMG/M metagenome (GOLD analysis project Ga0181520, IMG submission 132451) | Peatland microbial communities from MTU Mesocosm Facility, Houghton, MI, USA - PEATcosm2014_Bin02_30_metaG | ecosystem: Environmental > Terrestrial > Soil > Wetlands > Peat | place...
AATCCATGGCCGCCATGCTGCCCGCGGGAAGCGTCTCAGCGCTGGCCTACGCCAACCGCTTTGTGAGCGTGGTGATTACGCTGCTCGCGGGGGCGGTGTCGTCGGCGGTGACGCCGCACTTCTCGCGCATGATCGCTCATCACGACTGGACCTCATGCCGGCAGACGCTACGTACCTGGGTGCGACTGACGGCGCTGGTCTCCACGCCCATTGCGCTGGCTCTGATTGCCGGCTCGCACTGGCTGATTCGCACAGCCTACCAGCACGGCGTTTTTGGGCCAAACGACACGGCGCTGGTCACTCCGGTTCTTGCCATGTACGCTATTCAGATTCCGTTTTTTGTCTCCAGCCGCGTTTATTACCGCTTTCTAGTGGCCAAACGCCGCACGGATCTGATCTTCTATTGCGGTACGCTGAACCTGGGGCTTGATGTAATTTTGAATCTGGTCCTCATGCGCTGGTACGGAGTGGCGGGAATCGCGCTGGCCACTTCGCTGTGGACCGTAAGCACGTTTGTATTTCTCTGGTATTGGACTCGGAAGCTGATGCCTGTGGGAGATGCGGAACAGAGGTGAGCCAAGCAATATACAAAAGCAGGATAGAATCCCCGTAAGACTTACACACTTTACAAAATATTGCATTCGGGCGAATACTCTTTAGTCACTTTCCTCCTGTTTGTCGCCGGCCTATTGGGAAAAATCAGTCTGGTACAGGATTTGCCGGACACTCCACGCGAGGTTTAGAATGGTGGAGTTTTTATGCGTAAAAATCAATTATCTGGACAACCCAGACGGAGGATCATGTGACCTTAAGATTTTTCATGAGGGCCAGCTTCTGTGTGCTCGCTACCTGTGCGGTCATCTTGACAACTGCAGGCCAAACAAAAAGCAGTTCGAATCAGGGTAAGGCGGCTGCGCCTATCGCACAGAATCGGAGCGAGCTGAGTGACGGGAGCTTAGTAGTGCGTGTCAGCAAAATAGAGAATTCTGCAGCCACAATGCGCCAGTCTGGAGCATTCGCAATGTCCACTGGTGGCTTTCAGCAGGGCGCGCCCGAGAGCATCAAGGCCACGAAAGGCAATACATTCCTGACCGTGTTCTTCAGCGCGAAGGCTAAGAGCACCCACTTCGTATTAGACACAGCGGAAATTCTTTTGGTAAAGCCTGACGGTGCCACGATCAGCCCAGCTAGTTTCTCCATTATCGGTTGCGAGTACTGCATGTCTGTAGTGGGCATGACGCTTGGCGGACCGAGAAGCACTACAGATAATTTTGGCCCTTATAGCGTGACATTTGCGGTTCCTCAAGTGGGTCAAGACGGCCTTCTGTTTCGTGTGAGCGGAATTGATGTCGGCACTATTCGCGAGCTAAAGCACTTGTTACCGCCAGCTACAACGGCACATGCTAAACCCACTGCAACACCAAAGCAGTAGTACGGGCTGTCTCCCGAATTCAGTACTACTCCAAAGGCGGGAATTTGTTAACCGAAGATGAAGAAAAGCACCGTGGAGCAACCTCATGATTCCCAGGCCGGCGCAGTATCTTCTTCGCTTCGACGATCTTTGTCCCACCATGGAGCATGACCGCTGGCAGCGCTGCCTGACGTTGATCGAGGAGTTCGGGCTGAAGCCGATTCTTGCCGTGATTCCCGACAACCATGACACGGAGTTGAATCTATCGCCGCCGGACCCCGAGTTTTGGCCGTGGTTGCGAGCCATGGAGGCGGCCGGAGCCACGATTGCCTTGCATGGGTATCGCCATCTCTGCGACAGCCAAGGCGAGAGTCTGTTGTCGCTGCATCGCCACACTGAATTTGCCGGCGTGCCGGAAGTGACTCAGCGGCGGTGGATTCGAGAAGGGCGGGGGATTCTCCGCGGCCAGGGGCTCAATCCGACGATCTTTGTTGCGCCACGCCATGGCTTTGACCATGCCACCCTTCGAGCGCTTCGCAATGAGGGAATCCCGTTGCTCTCGGACGGCTTTGCCCGCATTCCATTCAATCGCGGCGGCATCACATGGATTCCGCAGCAACTTTGGAGGCCGGTGGAAAAATCCAGCGGGCTATGGACCATTTGCATTCATAGCAACTTTACTCATGCATCCCATGTGGATGAGCTTCGTGCTTTCATTCGCGATCATGCCGCGCAGTTCACTTCTGTGGACCGTGTGCTGGCGGAGTATCCACCAGGCAAGCTGGGCCCGATTGAACGGCTTTATGAAGTCTTGACACTTTGGCGAGCCCAGGCACGCCGAGCCAGGAGGCGGCGGAAGCGCCTTTCCCGCAGGTTCAATATCGTTTAGCTTTTTCTGTCCCTCTCCAGTATTCGGTCGAACAAGTCCTCATAAGCACGGGTCGCTTGATCCAGCCTGAAGGCCTCGACGAAGGGGTGGGCATAGCGCTCGCCCGGTCGCAGTGTGCGAAGAGCCTCCAGCAGGGAAGCGGCGAGCGCTTCAGTGGAGATTGTGGAGGCCAGCCATACACCGGGCTGATCGCGCAGCAACTCCGCGACGCCTCCAGAGGCTGGCAAGGCTACAATGGGAAGTCCCGCGGCAGCCGCCTCCAGCAGGGCATTGGGTAGGCCTTCGTGCCGGGAGGGGAGCACAAACAGCGTTGCAGCCGGAAACAGCGTCCAGGGACGGTCGATGTAGCCAGCAAAACGAACCTTGGAATCGATCCCCAGAGCACGACATTCAGCCTTCAGAGCTGCTTCTTCCTGTCCTTCGCCGGCAATCAGCAGGCTGGCATCAGGAAACTCTCTATGAACCGAAACCATAGCTCTTAGCAGTAAATCGAAGCCTTTTTCTCTCGAGAGCCTTCCCACAGCCAGCAGATATGGGCCGGAGCTGGTTTGCGGTGCCGGATTCAAGCTAATGAAACCTCGAATCTCCTCCACATCCACGGGGTTGGGCAGAACCGTCATACGGCTTTCTGCAAGACCCAGCTCCCGGGCCATGTCAGCGGCCATCGATTGCGTCTGGCAGATAACCTTGTCTGCGCGACGGTAGAGCAGCCGGTAAAGAAGGCGGGTGTAACCGGGCACTCCGCCAAAGGCCAGTGTGGTGGAGACGGTTCCGTTCTGACGGATCAGGACGTGTGTTCCGCGCGGGAAGAAGGGGCGCAGCAGCAGCACAAGAAAATTCAGGTGCGCCATTCCGGAGAGGATCAGGTTAGGTTTCAGCCGCCAGATCAGCCGGAGTAGCCGGAAAGCACTGGCTCGCACCCTACGGGCGCCCAGAGCGTGGACGTGTACCGGGATTAGATGCGATTTATCAATATATTTTTGCGTGAACAGTCCCAGATGCAGTTCGTACTTATCTTCGGAGAGGCCTCGCGCCAGGAGCGCCGTCACACGCTCCGCCCCGCCGCCGCCAAGATGCGGAATCAGCAACAGAACCCGGGGGCGTGGATTAGCGAGCACGAGGTTATCCTCAAAATCTCAGTGAGTATAGAGCAAACGCCTGTAATAGTCTGTAATTAAAGCGCACTTTCCCAGAAGAAGTTTTCCACATTGACAGATTAAAGCAGTCTAATGTTTCCTAAGAGTACTGAATCTGATTATCTCCAGAGAGAGACCGACTTTTTGGCTTCTTCTGCGTTGTCACGAGGTTAGTGGCTTAGGCGGATAGCAGGAGTGGACGTACCGGCGCATGGATTACGCTGGAGAGCGTCCAGCTATCATGAGCTCCTGAATTCGCCGAGCACCTTTCCTACCGCGTTTCCGATGCTTTTTTGGAGCGCGAAGGCCCTTTTTGTGAAGTGACTCGTGTTCAAACGCGCCAGAGAAACTGTAGATTCAATTTTTTTGCCCACCATCCTGAGAGTGTGCAACCGATATTCACCCCGAGCCGAGAATCCGGCTCGGCCTACCCGCACTCCCCAGAAACCCCACATCGTTATCGGCATCACGAGCCCGCAAACTTGCCTGGTTCTTGGCGGGCGCCTGCGCACTCTGCGCGAGGCGGGATTTCGGGTAACGCTGGTTTCAAGCTCCGGTAAGTTGCTCACAAGCACGGCCGTTCGAGAAGGAGTTGAGTGGGTTGCAATTCCCATGCGGCGAAAGATGGCGCCAATATCGGACCTATGGTCGCTATTGCGATTGTGCTGGCTGCTTTACCGGCTCAAGCCCGACATGACGGAGTTCAGCACCCCCAAAGCCGGGCTGCTGGGCTCGGTTGCTGCCAAGCTCTGCGGTGTGCCGTCGCGGGTCTATTTTCTGCGCGGGCTCAAGCTGGAAACCTGTACTGGAATCAAACGTCGCGTTTTGTTGGCTGCTGAACGCGTGGCCTCGGCTTGTTCTCATACAGTGTTGTGCAACAGCGAGAGCCTGCGCAATCAGGCTCTGGCTCTGCGTATTGCTCCTGAAGCCAAGCTGAGCTTGTTGGGGAGCGGCAGCAGCAACGGCGTCGATGTAGAGCGCTTCTCGCCGGGCCCAGGTGTCCTGCGTGCCCAACTCGGCCTTCCCTCATATGCGCCTGTGGTTGGATTTGTGGGTCGCTTAACACGCGACAAGGGGCTGCCTGAGCTGGTCGAAGCATTCGACACCATTCTGGCTGCCAGCCCACAAGCACATCTGTTTTTGGTGGGCTGGTTTGACGTCGCAGAGGATGCGCTTGGCCGTTCTCTGCGCTCCCGCATCAAAAACCACCCGCGCATTCACTTGACCGGCTACGTTGACGATACGGCGCCCTATTACCGCGTCATGGACGTGATGGTCCTGCCCACATGGCGGGAAGGTTTTCCGAATGTCGTATTGGAGGCCGCGGCCAGCGGGATTCCCGTTGTGACCACCTTATGTACCGGGTCGCGCGACTCCGTTGTGCCGGAGGTGACCGGGTTACTGATTCCACCCGGCTACCCGGACGCCATTAGCGAGGCCGTGCTGCAGTTGCTGCGCAACCCAGAGCTACGCTACCGCATGGGCGAAGCAGCGCGCGCATGGGTTCTTCAGAACTATGTGAATGGCCGCGTTCTGGGATTGACCGTGAGCTGCTACATGAGACTGCTCGAAAAGAATCAACCCGTCAACACAAGAAGAGTGCCGGTCCCTGCCGATTCCGTGCTCAATACGGTCTAGGGATGAAGTATCACTGCAATTGAATTTGGTGTGCCCCATCTTTACTGAGCGAAGCGCAGCGGAGTCCAAGAACCTGCGTCTGAGATTTTGTACGGAAACGGTGGAATAGCAATCAGCGCTGTGACTGTGGCGCGTCAACATTCACAGGTGTGCTGATTTCGGTTGGAGGCGCTTGCAGTGTATGCGCACCTGATTCGGCCGCATCCAGAATCCAATTGGGACGGATGCCAAGATACAGCGTCGCGGCAACCGCGAACAGTAGGGCCGCGCCGACGGCCACTCCGAACTGCGGCGACATATGCGGTGTGACAGACTTTGCATCGTCATCAAGATCCAGACGTTGCGTGGCAACCATAGCCAGACGCAGATAGTACGCTGCGGCCAGGCCTGAATTCAGCAACCCGATGATGGCCAGCCAGATAGCCCCGCCGCCCACCGCGGCGGCAAAAGAATAGAACTTACCGAAAAATCCGCCGGTGAAGGGAATTCCGACCAGCGAAACCAGAAAGAAGATCAGCAGGCTGCCGAGCAGGGGCGAGCGGTAGATAAGCCCGCGATAATCGTTGATGAGCGGCAGCTTCTCGTCGTAACCACTGACCAGCGTCACCACGGCAAAGATGCCCACGTTCATGGCCGCGTAGGCCGCGGTGTAGAAGCTGGCGGCGGCGATGCCGCTCGAGCCGAGTCCGGCGAAGGCTGCCAGCAAGTAGCCGGCATGAGCGATTGCAGAGTAGGCCAACATACGCTTCACGTTTTGCTGGCGCAGCGCGGCCAGGTTACCCACCGTCATGGAGAGCACAGCCACTATCCACAGCAGCGGCTGCCAGACGGGGCGCAGCGTGGGCAGCATCTCGTAGACCACCCTCAGCAGCAGCGCGAAGGCCGCGGCCTTGGGTGCGGTGGACATCAGAGCCACCACCGGCGTTGGCGAGCCTTCATAGACATCCGGCGTCCATACGTGGAAGGGCGCAGCGGAAACCTTGAAGAGGATGCCCACCAGCATCAGCCCCAGTCCGGCCAAGATGAACGCGTGATTTTGCGCGGCGGGAGCAAGTCGGGCGATCTCGTAGATTTGCGTAGTGCCGGTGGCGCCGAAAATCATCGCAATGCCATAGAGAAGGAAGGCTGTGGCAAAGGAGCCGAGCAGAAAATACTTGATGGCGGCTTCCGGTCCGCGAGCGGTATGTTTGCGATAGCCGGCCAGAATGTAGGTTGCAATAGAGGAGATTTCAAGCGCGATGAAGACCAGCAGCAGTTCGACCGCGCCGGTGAGCAGGCACATACCCACAGCGCCAAAGACGATGAGTGCGTAAAACTCGCCCTGGTGATGGCTGTCTTCAGGCAAGGTGTCGAGCGAGAGTAGCAGCGCGACAAGAACAATGCCGCAGATGAGTACGTGAAAGAAGACGGTAAAGGCGCTGGTCTCGACAGTGCCTGAGTAGCCGGTTCCTTCCGGCAGCGAAAGCTGAAAGAGGCTGCCCCAAAGCGCGAACATGGTGCCTAATGTGGCCACCACACCCAGATAGCGGCGCGGGAATGGGGATGGCAGGGAAGCGTCGAGCAGCATTACGGCCACGCCTGTCAGCGTAAGAATGACCTCGGGAAGGATGCGGAAGATGTTGTCTAGAGGATTCACCGCAGGCCCTCCGTATGGGACGAAACCGGTATTGCGGATTGAGGCATAACGAGAGGCGCGTTGTTGAGCGACTTTAACGGCGGAGGATGCGCACCCTTCTCGATGATCGGCAGCCAGAGCATCGGCGCTAATCCCATGACAAGCATCAGCACGACCAAAGGCCACAAGACGGCCAGATGACCTGCATGCAAATCATCTGGCGACTTCGATGCGACCAGTGTGCTCTCTGGTCCGTAGAAGAGTCGCTGAATCAGCCACAACATGTAAGCCGCGCCCAAAATCACGCCAATCGTGGCAGCGATGGCCCAGCCGTAGCTCACCCCGATAAAGGTGCTGACGAGAATCAGAAACTCGCCAATGAAGCCGTTGAGCATGGGCAGGCCGATCATGGCGAGAGAAGCGATGACAAAAAAAGTTGCCATGCGTGGAAGCTTGGCGGCCAGCCCGCCATAGGCGTTGATCTCGCTGGTTGCGTAGCTGTCGTAAAGCAGGCCCAGCAGCAGAAAGAGCGCGCCGTCCACTACACCGTGATTCAAAATCTGATAAACAGCGCCCTCCCAACCGGTGAGTGTCAGTCCGTAGATGCCCAGCGTAATCAGGCTCAGATGGCTCAGAGCCGCAAAGGCCATCAGCCGCCAGAAGTCGCGCTGGACTAATGCGAGACAAGCCCCGTAGAGTATACCGACGACCGCGAGGCCAACCAACAGTGGCGCGACAGCCCGCGCCTGCTCTGGGAAGAGGCCGATGTGGAAGCGCAGCATGGAGTAGAGGCCGAGCTTGCCGGCCACGACCATGGCCAGAGCGACTGGAGCTTCGCTGAAGGTGTCGGCCAGCCAGCCGTGTAGCGGAAAGACCGGAACCTTGACGGCGAAAGCGAAGAGAAACGCCAGAGCCGTCCAGAACAAAGCTCCAGCGGGGAAGTTTCCGTGAGCGATAAGAATCTGATTCGTGGTGAAGTCGAAGCTGCCGGTTACAGAGTAGAGCCAGAGAATCGCGACTAGCAGTGGCGCGGAGGGTATGAAGGTGAAGAGGAAAAACTTCAGCGCGGCTTTGGGTCTGTCTTTGCGGCCATACATGGCGATGAGAATGGCCATAGGGACCAGCGACAGCTCCCAGAAGCCGTAGTAGACCATCAAATCGAGCGAGATAAAGACACCCAACATGGCCGTCTGCTGAATCAGGAAGAGCGCGAAGAAAAGTTTGCGCCGCGACTGGATGGCGTTCCAACTGGCCATTACGCCGATGGGAGCGAGCAAGCCGACCAGTACTACCGGCCACAAGCTCAAGCCGTCCACGCCTACGTGGTAGAAAATCGCCGGTCGATCAATCCACAGGCGGCTGATCTCAAACTGGAAGCCGGATTGCATTTTGTCGAAGTGCGTGGGCAGATGCAGCGTCAGGCCGAAGGTGATGAGCGTGGTGACCAACGCGATCCAGTTGGGCAGCTTGGCGCGCTCCGGCGCAAGCGCCACTAGCACCGTCCCGGCCAGCGGAAGCAGCAGGATCAACGTGAGAATCGAGTTGTTGATTTCGTTCATCTCTCAATGCCCCGCTATGCCTAGGTGAATTGCCGGAAGACTAGCCAGCACCGTTGCCCACGGAACCAGCAGAAAGAGCAGCACCGCTGCCGCTCCGGCGGCCAGCCACGCCGCATAAGAGCGCAGATTGCCCGATTGCCAGCGTTGCAGAATAGCTCCCGCAAAGGTGGCAATGCCGCCGAGCAGCCATGCAGCGCCGCCTAGCAGGCCGATGTCCACCACCCACTCCAAAACGTATTTCGAGATGGCAAGCAGCGGCTTGACGATCACAGCATTGTAGAACTCGTCGATATAGTATTTGTTGACCAACAGCTTATACCCAGTAGGCAAATCCGCGGCCAGTTGTGCCGGACGTGCTGGGTTGCGCCGGTAGTATTTATCGGCGATCAGCCAGCCTTCCAGCGCGGCAAGAATCGCCAATGTGCTGAGGATGATCTCCCAGGGAAGAGGAAACAGTGGAGAGAGAACAGAACTAGTTGTCTCAGTGCCGTGCGCGCCCACCGATGGTGCAAGGTAGCTGCCGAAGCGTAGCACGCCGATCCAGCCGCCACATAACGAAAGGAAAGCAAGAATCAGCAGCGGGCCGCGCATCGACCACGGGCACTCATGCACATGGCCCTGCGGGCTGCGGGGTTCTCCCAGAAATGCCATGTACCATAGCCGGAACATATAAAAAGCAGTCAGCAGCGCCGTCACAAGGCCGACAAACCAGAGGATTTTCCCATAAGGTTGCTGCAAAAAAGCTGCATAGAGGATGGCGTCCTTGGAGTAGAATCCGGCGAAGGGAAAGATTCCGGCGATGGCCAGAATGCCGACGGTTGTCACCGCAAAGGTGATGGGCAGCTTCCGCCACAGGCCGCCCATTTTGCGCAGGTCCTGTTCGCCGCCGAGCGAATGAATCACCGAGCCCGCCGCAAGAAAGAGCAGAGCCTTGAAGAAGGCGTGCGTCATCAGGTGAAAGATAGCCGCGGAATATGCCGCCACGCCACAGGCCAGAAACATATAGCCGAGTTGCGAGATGGTGGAATATGCCAGAACTCGCTTGATGTCATTCTGGACCACGGCAATAGTCGCGGCGAAGATGGCTGTGATCGCGCCTACCGTGGCCACCACGCCAAGCGCAAAGGGCGAGTGGTCGAACAAAACATGCGTGCGAGCAACCATGTAGACGCCGGCCGTGACCATGGTGGCCGCATGAATCAACGCGGAGACCGGGGTAGGGCCTTCCATTGCGTCGGGCAGCCAGATGTAGAGCGGCAACTGCGCGCTCTTGCCTGCCGCGCCCAGCATCAGGCAAAGGGCGATGACGGTAAGCACACCGCCCTGCCACGCGGGATTCGCATTGAGAAGATCGCCGATCTCGCCGAAGTTGAGCGTGCCGAATTTGTCCACCAGCAGAAACATTCCGATGAGAAAGCCGAAGTCACCAATGCGGTTGACGATGAAGGCCTTCTTACCCGCGTCGGCGGCGGATTTCTTCTGAAAGTAAAAGCCGATCAGCAGATACGAGGCCAGGCCTACGCCCTCCCAGCCGACAAACATCAGTAGAGCGTTTCCGGCCAGCACCAGCACCGTCATAAAAAACAGAAACAGATTCAGGTACGAGAAATAGCGCGCGTAGCCCTTGTCGTCGTCCATGTAGCCAACGGAGTAGACGTGAATCAGAAAGCCTACTCCAGTGACCACAAGAAGCATCACCAGCGAAAGCTGGTCGAGGACGAAGCTAAAATCGATGTGCAGCAAGCCGGCGTTGATCCAAGGGAGCGGGCAAGTTTCGTCGTAAGGAAACGAATTCGCAGCCGCCGCGGCATAGAGCACCATGCTAAACGAAGCCAGCGGCGCCAGTAGCGCAACCGTTGTCACCGTCCTCTTAGGCAGCCGGGAACCCTGGATTCCATTGATAAGGAATCCCGCGAATGGCAGCAGCGGAATCAGCCAGAGATGGAGGTCTGCGGTCATAGTTTCATCCGGTCAATGCGGTCGACGGCCAGTGTTGTGCGGGCGCGGAAGACGGCGATGATGATGGCCAAGCCCACGGCGGCTTCCGCCGCTGCCACCATCATTACGAAGAATACGAAGATCTGCCCCTTCACCGCGTGCCACTGGTGGGCGAAGGTGACAAAGGAAAGATTGACGCCGTTCAGCATCAGCTCAATGGACATAAAGACAGTAATCAAGTTGCGCTTGATGAGAAAGCCAACGACACCTAACGAAAACAAGATGGCGCTCAACAAAAGATACCAACTCAGCGGGACTTCCTGCGTAAGGAGAGAATTCATTCTTCGCCCGTCCTTTCTTCAGTCTTGCTGCCGCTATGACTGGCCAGCGCAACCGCGCCCAGAATGGCGATGAGAATCAGTACCGAGGTGACCTCGAACGGCAGCAGCAGTTTAGTGAAGAGCACCGCGCCTAGTTCGTCGATAGAGGTAATGCCGTCGCTCAGCCGGGCCACGCCCAGCCCATGCGAGTGCAGAATCACGGTGGCGATGACGGCCAGGATCGCCGTCACCGCTGGAAAGCCGACGTTTTGCGCAACACGGCTGCCCAGTGTGCGCTCCTCGCGTCCGGCGTTAAGCAGCATGACGACGAAGGCGAATAGCACCAAGATGGCGCCGGCGTATACGATGACCTGCGCCGCAGCCAGAAACTCCGCGCCCAGCAGCAGGTAAATCACGGCCAGCGAGATCATCACCACAATCAGCGACAGAGCGCTCATCATGGGATGGCTCTGGAGGAGGAGGTTGATCGCTCCAGCCAGGCAGAGTCCCGCAAACACGATAAACAAAATCAGGTGCATCGCACGCTCCGGGAAATTCTCCCCGATTAGTGAATCAGCGATAAGCCAGCCACAGGCTTGTCGCCACAATGTTCACAATGGCCAGCGGCATCAGCCAACGCCATCCGAAGTTCATCAACTGGTCGTAACGGAAGCGCGGCAATGTTCCCCGCACCCAGACGTATAAACAGAGAAAAGAAAAAACCTTGAGCACAAACCAGCAGAGGGGCATTATCGCCTGGACAAAAATGTTGTGCGAGGTGCCAAACAAGTTACCGAAGGGATTTGTCCAGCCGCCCAGAAATAACAAGGTAGCCACGCATCCTACGTTGATCATGTTGCCATATTCAGCCATGAAAAACATGGCGAACTTCATGGAACTATACTCGGTGTGATAGCCGCCGGTCAGTTCGCTTTCTGCCTCGGGCAGGTCAAAGGGAGAGCGGTTGGTCTCCGCGTAGGCAGCCATCAAGTAAATAAAAAATGCCACAAACTGCATTCCGCCGAAGAGGTTCCAGCTCAGGATGCCATTTGTCCCCTGCTGATTGACAATATCATTCAAATTGAGTGAACCCGCGCGCAGCACTACGCCTACCAGCGAGAGGCCCAACGCTAGCTCGTAGCTTACCAACTGCGCCGAGGAGCGCAGCGCTCCCAGCAGAGAATACTTATTGTTCGACGACCATCCGGCCAGCGCGATGCCGTAGACGCCGATAGAAGTCACGCCCAGGATCACCAACAGACCGACATTCACATCGGAGATCTGAAACATGTACAAACCGTGTGGCACCAGGGATGCGATCCGCGAACCGTATAACTTGGCGAAATCATGCAATTCGACGTTTGGATCTCCGAAGGGAACAACGCCAATCAATATCAACGAGCAACCCAGCGCGAGGACGGGAGCGAGAAGATAGAGCGGGCGATAGACGCCGGTGGGGATGATGTCCTCTTTGAGAAAAGATTTTGCGCCGTCGACGAGCGGCTGCAATAGGCCGAATGGCCCCACGCGGTTCGGCCCCCAGCGGTTCTGGATGCGTCCCACGAGCTTGCGCTCCAGCAGCACGGTGTAAGCGACGCCCAGCAGCATCACCACCGTCACCACGGCTACCTTGAGCACGCTCCACAGAATGAACCACCAAATCGTCACTGGTCTTCAGCCTCTTCTTCTTGCTGTAAACTTACTTCGTCCGAATCTTTACCAACTGTGCCGCCTGATGCCGCGCGAGTTCGTGAAGCGCCGTGCTGTGCTGCCCCAGCGTTCCAGATGTAAATAACCCATCGTGCGCGGGAGTGATCTCGTCACTACTAGTCCACGCGATGGCTGGTGTTAAGCCCAGCTCGGTATGTACATCGTTGCTGCTTAATAGATTCACACGGTCCACAGCATAACTGGGAACCAGCCGAGCAATTTCGTCCAGCACTGCCAGTGGATCGAAGGGACTCAGCCTCGGCTCAAGATTGTTGGCCTGAAGCCACACCGCATGAAGGTCCGCTTCACCTGCCTGCGCGCCGCGCGATTGGCCAAGGTCGGCAGTGATGCTGCCCTTGCCGAAGGGAACTAAAGTCTTTACGTCCACACCCATCGCATCTGCCAGCCGCACAAGAATTTCAAACTCAGGTTTTACTCCGGCGCGGTCGGCGGCCTTGCGCACTATCTGCACGTCGCCGAAGGTGTTGGTCACTGTGCCGGATTTTTCGTAGAGACTGGCGGCGGGCAGCACGACATCGGCCAACGCAGCGGTCTCGGTGAGGAAGATGTCCGCGACGATCACGAAGGTTTTCTTCAATGCCTTCGGCTTTACACTATGCTTTGCGACCGGATCGGCGCCGACGACCAGCAATGCGCCCAGTTCACCTTTGTCGGCTGACTTCATTATCTCAACAAGCGTCTTGCCGGGCATCGCGGACAGTCCTGTGTACTCGGCGAATGCGCCGGGTGCTGTGACTGGAACATAGCCGGGAAGCAGGTCAGGCAACAGCCCCATATCCGCAGCGCCGCGCGAGTTGGCGTAGTCACCGAGGAAGGCAAATCGCACATTCCCCAGTTGAAATCCCCAGTTCACCAGTTCGGCAACCTGCGCACCGCTGAACTCAGCGCCGAATACTACGAGCAACGAATCCTCGGCAAGCACCGCTTCGCGGAAGGCGGCGTCTTTGAGGATCGCGTTGCTGCCACCGAGGTAAGCAGCGAGAGCAGTGTAGCCGTCAGCGGGCAGACGCATAGTCGCCTGGGCCATGCGTTCCAGCTTGATGGCCTTGGCATTAGCGACGTAAAGACGCGCACGATTGAGCCGTACATTGGTGCGTAGATTCCAGGCCAGCAGCGGATGTTCTTCTGTCGGATTGCCGCCGATCAGTAGAATCGCCGGCGCAGTGGCCGTATCGCGCAAACTGGCCGCCTTGCCGTTGTGTCCGGCGAGAGACCGCGCAAAAGCGGCATAATCCGCAGTCCGCTCGTGATCGATGTTGTTCGTTTGCAGAACAGTCCGCGCAAACTTCTGGAGTAAATAATTCTCTTCGTTGGTCGTCCGGTTGGAACCGATGACGCCGATGGCCGCCCCGCCCTTGCAGTCGCGAACTTCTTTCAGCTTGCGCGCCGCAAAATTCAGCGCATCCGCCCACGTAGACTCCACCAGCTTGCCTTCGCTGTTGCGCACCAGAGGTTTGGTCAAGCGATCTTGACATTCGACGAAATCAAATCCAAACCGCCCCTTGGCGCAGAGAAAGTCGCCGTTGATGCCGCTCTTGTCGCGGTTGCTGGCGCGGAGAATTTCAGAACCATCCTTGGTTTGGCGCACGCCAAGCGTCACCTTGCAGCCATCGCCGCAATGTGTGCAAACCGTCGCCACGTGGTTCATCTCCCACGGCCTTGTCTTGTAGCGATATGTTCCACTGGTCAGCGCGCCAACCGGGCAGATGTCGATGCACATGCCGCATTGCTCGCAGTCCAAATGGTCACTGCCGTTGGGTGAGATCACCGAGTTCACGCCGCGATTTTGCACGCCTAGCGCCCATACGTCCATGCCCTCGCCGCAGACGCGGATGCAGCGATAGCAGAGGATGCAACGGGGGCGGTCATAAAAAACGGCGGGTGACCACTGCTGTTCGTCGCGGTGCGCTTTGGCCTCTTCGTAGAGGCTCTCGCCCGCGCCGTACTTGAAGGTCATGTCCTGCAACTCGCACTCGCCGCCTTTGTCGCACACCGGGCAATCGAGTGGATGGTTGCCCAACAATAACTCAAGAGTGGCCTTGCGCGCCTGCGCAATCTCATTGGACTCGGTCGTAAAGACCTGGCCTTCGGCGACGGTGGTGGTGCAGGCGGTTTGCAGCTTGGGAACCTTCTCCTGGCGCACTACGCACATGCGGCAGGCGGCTTGAAGCGAAAGGCCGGGGTAATAGCAGAAGGCAGGAATCTCGATTCCCGCCTTGCGACAGGCGTCGATGAGCAGTGTCCCCGCGGGAGCCGTCAGCTTCTTTCCATCGACAATGAAGGTTACGTCTGCCATTCCTGTCCTATTCTTTGTCTATACTTCAACCGGGACTACAATTTTCGACCATTCAATTGTTGTCATTTTCCGCAATCTAATGTGAGCCACCTGCATCCCTGCGCCAGATTACATCTTCAGCTTTTCCAAAGCGAATATCGTTGACGCCGTCTGGGACTCGTACATCATAGCGGAAATAGCCGCTCGTTCTCTTCAACACGAGGCCGGTATAAACGTTTACGATGATGGACGAATTGGATCTTTGCGCCGTAATGTTGTACACCGACATGGAATTATGGCCACACAAACCAGAAATACGCACAACACGAATTCCGTCATGCTGGATTTCAGACGCCTTAAAATCCACTACCATGTTGCGTTCCAAAACCGTCGCATGGCGACTGTATTGAACCATCATTGCTACCCCTGAGAAGAGCACACACAACGCAACAAAAGCAGCTTTTCTCATGCAAACCTCTTCTCCAGATAGGATTGCATCAAAGTACCTCTACCAGTCCAGCCTTACCTACATTTGCGAACGGGCAGGACTTGCCGTTTAGGTGGTCCTCGAACTCCTTGCGGAACTTCTTCACGAATCCCAGCATGGGCATGGCTGCCGCGTCGCCCAGCGGACAAAACGTCCGGCCCAGCATGTTTTCCGCCAGGTACTGAATGTTGTCGATGTCCTTGGCCTCGCCGAATCCGGCATGAAAGCGGGTTAGCGATTTTTTCAGCCAGTCGGTTCCCTCGCGGCAGGGAGTGCACCAGCCGCAGCTCTCATGCTGATAGAAACTGATGGTTCTGAGCGCAAACTCGACGATGCAGGTCTGGTCGTCGATGACCACCACACCAGCCGAACCGAGCATCGAACCGGCCTTGCCCACTTGGTCGAAGTCCATGCCGATGTCGATCTCTTCCGGCAACAAAACCGGCGTAGACGACCCACCGGGAATGACGGCCTTCAATCCGCGACCGCCGCGTACTCCGCCCGCGACCTCGTAGATCATCTTCTTGAGGTTGTAGCCCATGGGCAGCTCGTAGACGCCGGGGCGCTCGACATGGCCGCTGATTGAAAACAGTCTTGTCCCGCCATTGCGCGGCGTGCCCACAGTCGCAAAGGCCGCGCCACCCATTTCGATTACGTGCGGTACGGTAGCAATCGTCTCTGCGTTATTGATGACAGTAGGCCCGCCGTAAAGTCCGACGACGGCAGGGAAGGGCGGCTTGATGCGCGGCACGCCTCGCTTGCCTTCCAGCGACTCCATCAGTGCCGATTCCTCGCCCACTTCATATGCGCCTGCGCCTGTCTGCGTGATGATCTGGAATTCAGTCTCGCTGCCAAAGATGTTCTTACCGAGAAAGCCTCGCGCGTAAGCATCGGCCACAGCCTTTTCCATGATTTCCAGAAGATAGCGATATTCGCCGCGCAGATAGATGAAGCCCAACTTTGCGCCGATGGCCAGGCCGGCGATGATCGTGCCCTCGATAACCGCGTGTGGATCATGCAAAAAGATCAGATGGTCCTTGCAGGTACCAGGCTCGCTTTCGTCGCCGTTGACCAGAACATACTTAGGCTTGTCGGATTGTTTGGGCACGAAGGACCACTTCATGCCCGCAGGAAAGCCCGCGCCGCCGCGTCCTCGTAAGTTTGAGGCCTTCATCTCATCGATGATCCAATCGGGACCTTGTGCAAGGCACTTCTTCGCGGCTTCGTATCCGCCGAGTTCGATGTACTTGTCGATCTTCGCCGCGCCCTGGCCGAAGCGCTTAGAGACAATCTTGACTTCATCGGGATGGGAGACCAGCCCAGGCAATGTGACCTTCGCATTCGCCTTTCGATAACTTGTCAGAATCGCGGGCACCTGGTCAGCCGTCAACTTGTCGTGAAAGTCGTAGTTCACTTGAATGGCCGGCGACCACGAGCAGGCTCCAATGCACTCGACCTCTTCGAGCGAGAACAGCCCGTCAGTCGTCACGCCCTTGTGTCCGATTCCCAACTCCTCTTTGAATCGTTCGTAAACCTCGTAGCCGCCGCGCAACATGCAACTGATGTTGGTGCAGACCTGCACATTGTATTTGCCCGCCGGCTTGAAGCGCAGCATGGAGTAGTAACTGGCCACATTACGGACTTCAAGTTCGGTTATGCCGATGCGATCTGCCACTTCGGAGATCACCGCGTCGGAGAGATAGCCGACTTCATCCTGCGCATAGAGCAGCATGGGAACCAGCGCCGAGCGGCGCAGCGGATACTTCAGAACCAGTGCGTCGAGGCGCTCTGCGAGCTTGGGGGAGAAGAGACTCATGGTTTCAGGACTCATTGTGTCTTCTCCAGTACCGATGATTCAACGTCCGAGAGCGGCCCGAGAGCTTCACGATCAACTCCATATAGATCCGTCTCCACGCTGAGTTTTAAAACTTCAAAATCCTTCTCGATGGACCTTTGATCTGTTGTCTGCTCGTAATAGCCCGTTTCATTCACAAGCCAAACGCAGTTCAATCCATCCTGTCGGCTGTAATAGCCAATCCGAAAAATTCTGCCCTGATTGTTTCTCCACGGTGACAACAGCTTCACAACTGAACGCGGTGGGATTACTTTACCGGTATAAGCACTGGCGCGGACAATCTTCTTTACCATTGGTTCAGGCAGTTGGCGTTTCATCGATCAATCTCCCCCAGCACAATGTCGATGGAACCGATAACGGCGATCACGTCGGCCAGCATACGGCCCTTGCACATGGTCTCGATGGCCTGCAACGTCGCGAAGGACGGATTGCGAAAATGGACACGATAGGGTTTGGCCGTGCCGTCGGAGACGATGTAGTAGCCCATCTGTCCGCGCGGCGATTCAATGCCCTGATAGACCTCGCCGGCCGGAACCGCGAATCCCTCGGTCACAATCTTGAAGTGATGGATGAGCGCCTCCATCTGCGTCTTCATCTTCTCGCGATCGGGCAGGACAATCTTGGGCGCGTCGGCCTTGATCAGCCCCTCGGGCATACCGTCCAGCGCCTGCTGGATCATCTTTACGCTTTCGCGCATCTCGATGAGCCGAATCAGATAGCGCGCCCAGCAGTCGCCCTCGGTGGCGATGGGTACTTTGAACTGAAACTTCTCGTAGCCGGAGTAGGGCATATCGCGGCGTAGATCAAAGTCCACTCCCGAACCGCGCATATTCGGCCCCGTGACGCCCAGAGCAACGGCGTCTGCGGCGGAGAGAATGCCCACGCCCTTCAGCCGGTTGCGGAAGATGGGATTGCCGGTCAGTAAATTCGAATACTCGTCGATCTTTTCCGGAAATGTCTTGATGAATCCCTGCACACGGTCGAAGAAGTCCAGCGGTGGCTCCATAGCTAGCCCGCCGATGCGGATGTAGCTGGTCATCATCCGCTGGCCAGACAGCCCCTCGAAGATGCGCAGAATCTCTTCGCGCTCGCGGAAGGTGTAAAGAAAAACGGTCAGCGCGCCAATGTCCATGGCGTGCGTGCCCAGCCAGATGAGATGCGAATTCAGGCGGGTCAACTCAGCGAGCAAAACGCGCAGCCATTGCGCCTTCTCCGGAATCTCCAGCCCCAACAGCTTTTCCACGGCCAGGCAATAGCAGAGGTTGTTGGCCATAGGGCTGAGGTAATCGAGCCGGTCGGTCAGCGGGACAATCTGGTGATAGAACTTGGCCTCGCAGGTCTTCTCGATGCCGGTGTGCAGGTAGCCGATCTCCGGTTGCAGGCGGACGACGATCTCGCCGTCAATCTCCACCACCAGGCGCAGAACTCCGTGCATGGCGGGGTGCTGCGGGCCCATGTTCAGAATCATGTGCTGGTCATGAGCGCCTGTGGCTGCCGGAGCTTCCAAAATAGAGGTTCCAATATGGATGGGGTTGGCCGGATTCATCAGCGGTACCCCTCCACCGGATAGTCCTTGCGCAGCGGATGGCCTTGCCACTCGTCGGGCATCATGATGCGGCGCAGGTCAGGATGGCCCTCAAAAATTATTCCGAAAAGGTCGAAGACCTCGCGCTCATAAAAATTCGCTGCGGGCCAGACGGAAGTGATGGACTCTACCGCTGGCGCGTTTCCGTCTACCATCACCCGCATCCGGATACGTTCCTTACAAGTGTGCGAAACGATGTGATAGCTCAACTGGAAACGTGGCGAGGAAGGGAACCAGTCCACCGCAGTCACATCCTCGAAGAAGTTGTAGCCGGCCGCCTGCACCGTTGTTGCAGCCGCACGAATCTCGCCTGCGGCGATGGTCAGCGTCAGCTCGCCCCGGTCAAACTTCGCATCGATTAGAGCATCGGGCTTCCACGACAAAACGGCCTTGACCGCAGGATGCTCGGCAAGCTCCTCCAACACGGCCGCTCTGCCAATGAGTGTGTTCTGGCTCATCCTAGAGGTCCGCCTTATCCTGGCTCCAGTTCAGGATGCCCTTGCGCACAATGTAATAGAGCCCCACAAGCACAAAGCCAAGATAAACCACCATCTCCCAGAAGCCGAAAAATTGTGAGCAGCCGGCCAGCTTCGGCAGCTTGGTGTAGACCACCGCCCAAGGCATCATGAAAACCGCTTCCACATCGAACAGGATGAATAGCATGGCCACCATATAAAAGCGCACGCTGAAGCGCTGCCGCGCATCGCCTGTGGCCACAATCCCGCATTCGTAGGGAGCCAGCTTGACAGGCGTGTTGCGATGTCGCCCGACAATCCAGGAGGCCACCACCATGATCAATCCAAGCCCAAATGCTGCAAGAATTTGTAGAAACAGAGGAAGATATTGCCAGTGGTAGGGGATCATGGCCGACCAGTCCAAGGAATTGCATCTGTCTAAGCGAAGCCAAAACTGCCTCACCGCGGCAAGATGCTGGTTTGAGATTAGGTTTTCAGACTCGTTCCGTCAAGACAGGTAGCAACCTGCAAAGTGGCTCAGAACCGGCTGTAGATGCGCAATAAGGCAAATCGCCCCGATTTGCTCCACAATCTACCCTTTGCAGATAATTTCATGGTTTTGTGAGACGCTGGCATTGAATCCTTCCAGCCGGGCCTTCCTTCGCGAATCCAGGGGTAGTCGCGTACAGAACATCGGTTTTAGGAACCTGTTTCTGCACAGATTCTTGTGCAATTTCATACAGCATTTTCATCATAGGGGCATAGCGTAAGCAATCAAGGAGTGTCGTCGAGAGCTAGATCGCATCAAGCGCAAAATAGGCGCGAGATACCCCAAAATTTCTCACGCGGAATACGGTACCTTCGTCATCTGAAAATTCAATGCCTACAGCCGAAGAAGAGAGTGAGGATAAACAGCATGGCAGCCACAACGAACACCGTATTCTCAATCCCTGATTCTGCGTTGGCGGTTTCCATCGCCCGTGTACGCACCAGACGGCGCCGCATCACGCCGCAGGCCGGGCGCGCTCTTGAAATCCTCGCCCACGCCATCGAATACCTTACCGACGAGTTCGTCCATACAGGCCTCTCGTTTTCCGAAAGAAATGAGCAGTTGGAGGCCGTGCAGATTCTTATGGCGCGCAACCGCCAGGTTTATTTCGAGTGTCCTGTAGTGCCGAGCTTTGGCGAGCGCTGCCGCGCATTGTTGCATCATCTCGCGGCGTAATCCATCACGTATATTCTTCCGAATTATCCCAGAACACGCCTGATTTCTATCCATGAACATCGGCAGCTAAGTTTCGGCTATTTTGGATGCGCCAATTCTTTGCCTGGACCTCGCCTGTCTCGACCTGCGCCCCATGCGATAAACTTTGCCCAGTATGCAGAGCACATTCTGGAAGCAGGGAACCTGGAAGTTGTGGGCAGCGGCTGTACTCTCCGCCGGCCTGCTGGAGTTGCCTTTTCCGTTGGCCGGCCCGATGCCGCCCTGGCGGTCGGTCTTCGCCTGGTTTGGACTGGTCCCACTCTTGTGGGCGCTTCTGTCGCCGGCCTGTGTCGCAGTGTCGCACCACCTGCGCCGCGGCTTCCTTATCGGCTATCTCTGCGGCGTGCTGTGGTACATGGGCAACTGCTACTGGGTCCGCGACACCATGCTCCACTACGGCGATATGCCTCCCATGGCCCCGACCTTGCTGCTTATCGGCTACAGCCTGGTTCTGGGAACCTACTTCGGACTCTTCGGCCTGGGCGTCGTGCTGGTGCGCCGCACCACCGGCAGCACACGGCTGGCTCTGGCCTTCGCGCCCTTCCTCTGGGCCGCGCTGGAACTGGCCGCCTCGCGTATTACTTCCGTTCCCTGGGATCAGCTCGGATACTCGCAAGTGGACAACGGGATCGTTAATCAACTCGCCCCCTGGACCGGCGTCTACGGCATCAGCTTTGTGTTAGTGGGTGTCAATGCGCTCCTGACTGGCGGGCTGATACTGGAGTCTCGACCGCACATCGGACACAGAGACCGGATTCCTTTGCGCACGATTGGAGTGCTGCTGTTGATGGCGGGTGCGGTCGGGATTACGATTCCGCCACCACAGCCAGCGCCCACAGTCACCGCTGTTCTCATCCAGCCAAATCTAGATGTGGGAGACGACAATATGTGGTCGCGCCCCGGCGAATGGGAGCAGCACATCGCCGAGTTCCAGCGTTTGGCCGGTGAACAATGTAAAACCTACATCGCCGGAATCCCCCAAACCGGCGCGCCGACCGGCGAAATCATCTGTCCACCTTATCCCACGCATCCCGACCTGGTGGTTTGGCCGGAGTCGCCCGCGCCCTTCATCGAGAAGAACGCGCGCTTTGAGCAGGCGATGACATCGATTGCCCGTCAGGCGCAGGCTCCTCTGATCGTGGGCAACCTGGGCGTTGACTCCTCATTTGAACGCGGCTTGAATTACTACAACTCGGCTCGCATCGAAGGCGCCGATGGCGCGCGCGTGGGCCGCTATGACAAAATCCACCTCGTTCCCTTCGGCGAATACATTCCCTACAAAGAGTTGCTCTTCTTTGCCCACAAGCTCACCGGCCGCGTCTCGGAGTTCACCCGTGGCACGGATCGCAAGGTCTTCATCCTGCCCAGCAGCAACGGAGAGCGCCACCGCTACGGCGTCTTCATCTGCTATGAGTCGGTCTTTGCCGACGAGGTGCGCCACTTCGCTCAATTGGGCGCCGAGGTGCTGGTCAACATCAGCGACGACGGCTGGTACGGCGACACCAGCGCCCCCTGGCAGCATCTGAACATGGCGCGCATGAGGGCCATCGAAAATCGCCGCTGGCTTCTGCGCGACACCAACAACGGCGTCACCGCGGTCATTGACCCTTACGGGAGAGTCCGCCAGTCGATTCCACGCCACCAGACGGACGCGCTGCCAGCGCAGTTCGCTTTCTGCAGCGATGTCACCTTCTACACCGCTCACGGCGACGTTTTCGGCTGGCTCTGCGTCCTGCTGAGTTTTGTCGTTGCCGCCTGGTCGGGAAGAAAGCTTCTGCGAGCGTATCTCGCCACTCCCTCAAATTGAATGGAAAGATGGCATTGGCGTGATTGGATGGCACACAACATCCTGGCCCAACGCTAAATTCCTTGACCGGATTTGCGGATTACCGCTAGACTAGCCATCGTGGTTTTCAAATTCCCCGGATTCGGAAAGGAATGATGATGAACATTCTGCGTCTTGTTCTCGCCGCCCTGGCTGCATTCGTCGCCTATATGGGAGCTGGGGCTCTTGTATTCGGGCTCATTCCTTCGCTCCGGACGGAGTTTCTGAAGTACCCCGCCGTATACCGCGATCAGAGTGGGCAGATGAGCCATATGCCAGCCGGCATGATAGGGATGTTCGTTTCCATTCTTTCGCTTGCGGTGCTGTACGCACTTATTTACCAAGGCGGCTCCGGTTTGATGGAGGGAGCTCGCTTCGGGGCACTCATCGGAGTCTTCGCCATGGGCGCGTTCACTCTCCACAACTACGTGAATTTGAACATCGGATTCAGACTGACGCTGCAACAGTCGCTTGTGTATTTTTTTGAATGGCTGATTGTTGGACTGGTCATCGGGCTGATTTACCGGCCGTCAATTTCCCATTAGTAATGAAATTAAGTTTGTGTAAAGTCGGATGAATGGAAGCGGGAACAAGGCAGCACCATTACAGGTCGAGATATTCGGACGGGTGCGACTGGTACACGACACTCGGGATATTGAGCAAGAATTTGCTTGACAATTAAGAATTGCTTGTGTTTCGCTGACAAAAGGCGCCGGTTCCCCTGTCTAACGACGCACATAATGGCAACCGTATAACAGATCCCTTGCGGTTCCGGAGGGTTCCCCGCGCACGCAGGTCTTTGCACGTCGAACGTTTTGTTGTTTGAGAAAGACTTCCGTGGCCGCCCTTCTGGCGTCGCGCAAACAATCTAATCGAGGAGGAAACTATGAAACTACTTTTCAAGTGGTGTAAGTTGACCGTCATCGCATGCCTGGTTACCTTCGCCTTCTGCCTGGCCGCAAATGCCCAAACCAACGCTAAGGAAATCAAAGCGCCGGTCGCCACGAAGCCTGTGCCAGCTACGCCCGCCGAAAGAGAGATCTGGCGCAAGACCATTGTGCGAAAGGCACTGCCCAAGAAGGGATGCTTCAAGGCATCGTATCCCAACACTGAATGGCAGGAAACTACCTGCACCAAGGCTCCGGAAAAGCCTTATCCGCCGTCAAAGGGTAATCGCCCTAATACGGTAGGTAATGGCAACGACAACTCGGCCCATGTGACGGGCATTATTTCTACGGCGGAAGGCTCTTTCAACAGCGTAACCGGCTTGACCAGTGACAACGACAACGGGGGC
>Ga0181520_10004481_pt1 | contig 23272 bp, 16 predicted proteins | sample PEATcosm2014_Bin_29_FD_132451 | JGI IMG/M metagenome (GOLD analysis project Ga0181520, IMG submission 132451) | Peatland microbial communities from MTU Mesocosm Facility, Houghton, MI, USA - PEATcosm2014_Bin02_30_metaG | ecosystem: Environmental > Terrestrial > Soil > Wetlands > Peat | place...
TCAACAAAGTCTGGCAAACCTCGCTAATGTTTGGTGATAGACAGGTTTCGAATGAGGTTCTACCATGGGTACGGCGACATTTCGCCGGTTCTCAGGAGATATGGAAGAACTCCTCGCTGGATTGCTATCCGCCATTTTCGAGATTCTGGCTGAAGTATTCATTCAGGTTATCTTTGAAGCGATTATTTCTCTCATTTCGCGTTCCATTCGAAACTTAGTTGAGGAATCAGAGACAGTGAGTCCTATCCTGGCAGCGGTTGGTTACTTGCTGCTTGGATTTATGTGCGGTGGCGTCAGCGTATTTGTCTTCCCTCACCCACTCATCCACCCATCCAAAATACACGGCATTAGCCTTCTGATAAGTCCTATTCTTACCGGTTTAGTGATGGCGCAAATGGGTCTTTTGCGGCAAAGAAAAAATCAGAAAGCCGTCAGGATTGAAAGCTTCTGGTATGGGTTCACATTTGCTTTCGGAATTGCTTTGGTTCGCTTCCTCTTTGTAATGTAGCAGCGGAAATTCAAACTCATATCCGATGGTTGCGCCACATTCGCCACGTTTTTGATTTTGCATCTAGGATGGGATGCCTTGAACCTCAACCGGCGGTCTTTCCTGCGACAAGTTCTTGGTCCCGCTGACCGCAACGCGCCCCACCCCGCGCAGCAGAGCTTTGATGGGCCAACGGCCGTCGGCGTCGGGAAAGAAGATCTCTCCGGCGCGGCGAACCTCGGGGCGGTAGTACCAGCGCTTGACGAGCGCCAAATGGCCCTGGCGGAGGGTCGAGTTCGTCTCGGCGTTCGCGGCCAGTGCAGTTAAAACGGCTTCCATGCGGGCTTCCAGTTCGGCGCGGGAGAGCTTGGCGGGCGCAAGAATTTCGGATTCGGCGGAAGTTTCATCGGGACTTGGAGAAGATTTAGACATATTTCCCGAAGAACTTCCCTCGGGGGCAAGAGTCTCTTTATCTTGGCTGGCATGGATGTACGGACTAAAGCCCGTACCCTTCATCGTCTCAGCCGCAGGTGTCGCTTCAAACTCCGTAGTGCTGATCTCTGACCCCTGATCCCTGATCTCTAACCCCTGATCCCTCTGGATTTTCATGCCTAGCGTCGAAAATCCAACCGGGCCACTGAGCCGGCCATTTTCATAGAGAAAGACGGCCACTTCACTGGGGTTGGCCGAGGCTTGCAGAATCACGGCGCGCAGATCAGCGAGCGGGCGGACCAGCTCGGCGGCTAGCCCGCGGACGCTCTCCACGCGCTGAACCTGCGCATGCACAGCGGCTGCCGCCTCGAACTCCAGATTCGCCGATGCCGCGTCCCGCTCGGCGCGGAGCTGCACCAGACGGCTTTCGCCGCGCGTAGCCAGAAAGCGCTCGACCGACGCAGCCTCCTCGGCGTAACGCTCGTCCGTACATCCTTGATAACAAGGGGCTAGGCACATCTTCATCTCGGAGTAGACGCAGCCGGGGTGGTCGGGACGCGGCGCAAGCTCCTCGGTGCAGCGGCGCAGCAGGAAGAGCTTCAGCGCCTCGTCGGCAAAGCGCTCGGCGGCGGCGCGCGAAGGAAACGGCCCGTAGGACCAGGCGGCCTCGCGCTGGCTGGGGCGGTTGGTCACCGTGAGGCGCGGATAGGCGTTGCCGCCCAGAAAGCGGACGAACGACGGCGCGCCCAAGTGCATCCGTTCCAGGCACTTCGTGCCGTAGACTTTTTCCAGCAGTTCAAATTGAAGCAGAAGCGATTCAAACTCCGAGCCGGTCAACCGCCAGCGAATTTTTCTGACCCGCCCAGCCAACTGCAAGCGGCGCGGATGCTTCTCCGAGGGTTGAAGCAGCCGCTCCAGCCGCCCGCGCAGGTTCGGCGTGCGCCCAATGTACGGCTCGGCGTGCGCCTCCGCGCCATACAGCGCAAAGACCGCCGCAGCCGTAGGCAGTTGCGCCAAAGCGGCCTTCGCGTCGGCTGGATCGAAAGCGATATGTTCCATTGCAGTATCGAAAGGACGCATCGATTTTTCCATTTCGCCTTAATCCGTACTGTCCATCCACATCACACTTTTGACAAGAATCCCTTGCAAAATAACCTTCGAGATAAAGAAAGCGTCAGGGCACGACTTTAGTCGTGCCACAAATGGCCAACATAAATTCCGGCTTTAGCCGCTGCGGAATTGTAAACAACTGAAAACAACCCCGCAGGGGCTAAAGCCCAATCTAATCTTGTTACTCTATTGGCACGACTAAAGTCATGCCCTGACGCTCAATCGCTATTGAAATGAAGTATTTCAACAGACTCATAAGTCAGTGTTATTCATTGTTTATCTTCGTCAATGCACTTTCCCAAATGCAGCCTCCTCTGTAGGGTCCATCACCATCGGCATCGCATTGCGGATCATCGAAATAGATCCAATAAACTTTGTTCGTTCCCAGCGCACTATTCTCTTGCTGAGTTAGTCCTTCATCCCAGGGGCCAGATATTGAAGTAACCGCATCTGGTGGTGATGAGATTGTGCCTTTAGCGGACTTTGCCCAAAAGAAATCATCGGAGACTTGGACTCGATCTCCTGCAACGAACTGATTTTCCATACAAACCACACTTTTTCTCAAAATTGACTCGCTAACTTCCCGCAATGGTCATCCCATCGATGCGCAGCGTGGGCGAAGCAACAGCGCCGCGGAAGACCAGATCGCTGCCGATAGCCGTGACATTCTTGAGCATTTCGGCCAGGTTGCCGGCGATGGTTACCTCTTCGACGGCATGGGTCAGGACGCCGTTTTCGATCCACAGGCCGGTGGCGCCGCGCGAGTAATCGCCGGTGACCGTGTTCACGCCGAAGCCCATCAAGCTGGTGACGTAAAGCCCCGCCGGTATCTCGGCGATGATCTGCTCCGGCGTCTGCGCTCCAGGCTCCAGATAAAGGTTGCCGCAGCCGATCCCCGGCGCTCCGGCCAGTCCGCGCGAGGCGTTGTGGGTGGACTTCATGCCCAGCTTGCGGGCGGAGTAGGTGTTCAACAGGTAGCTTTGCAGCACGCCCTTTTCGACGACCACGGTGCGCCGCGACGGCAGGCCTTCGCCGTCAAAAGGTGAGCTGCCAAAGCCGCCCATCCCGTTCGGCAGCAGCATGATGTTGTCGTCAATCAGGTTAAAGTCAGAAGCCGCAATCTGCTCGCCCAGGCGACCGGCGAGAAAAGAGGCCTGCCGCCAAATGGCGTCGCCCGAAGCCGCCTCAAAGAGCGAGCCGAGCAAGGAGCCTGCCACCTCCGGTGCAAAGACGATGGGCACCCGCTGCGTGGGAACCCGCCGCGCGCCCAGGCGGCGCAGCACCCGCCGCGCGGCCTCTTGACCCACCGACTCCGGCGACTCCAAATCCGCTACCCGCCGCGCGCCGCTCCACCAATAATCAACCTGCTTGGAGCCGTTGGAGTCCTCGGCTATCGGCGAGGCCGAAACCCCGGCATAAGTTGAGCGGTAGCTGCCCAGAAATCCGCGCGAGTTGGCCAGCACCCGCCGCCCGGTAGCTGCCTGAAAGCTGCCGCCGTCGGAGTTGGTAATGCGCGGGTCAACCGCCAGCGCCGCCGCCTCGGCACGCCGCGCCCACTCGATACGCTCCGCTCCTTCAAGCGAATAGACATCCTCGCCGCAAAGATGCAGGTCGCCGGCATACGAGCCGAATTCGCCGGCCTCCGCCAGACCACTGAACGGATCTTCCTCGGTGACTTTGGCAAGCGCCAGCGCACCCTCGACCAGTTGGCGGATTCCCTCAGGCGTAAAGTCGCTGGTGGAGGCCGAGGCCGACCGCTTGCCCAAAAAGACGCGCAAGCCCAGCCCGCGCGAGCCGGAGTCCTTCAGCGTCTCCACCTGGCCCAAACGGACATTTACGCTAAACTCATCGCCCTCGCGGACGGCGCCTTCGGCGTCCGTGGCGCCTGCTTTCAAGGCCAGCGCCACTACATCGGCGGCCAGGGATTCAAGATCAAGGGCATCGGATTCGGGTTGCAGCAGTTCTTCGCTCATCCCTTCAAACTATCAAAAATGGGCGCGTTGTGCGCGGGGGCGGCGGCTTTCGTCCTGAATCCACTCGCGCGATTCAGGAGCGCCCGCGCTTTGGAGAAAACCGGCTTGAGGCGAAATGTCAACAGGCCAAGCTGTACAGAGGCGCGCCGATCTGCAAAGACCTCAATCCCGCAGCCGCACCCACGGCACCTCAGTCCCTAGCCTTGCTCCACCGCTCGCGCCACGCGGAAGGCCGCGCTCTCATTGAAGTGCTTGGAGAGCACTTGCATGCCGACCGGCAAGCCGGCTTTGGTTGTGCCACAGGGCACATTCACGCCGCAGATGCCCGCCAGACTCGCCGTCACCGTATAAATGTCGGCCAGGTACATGGCCACCGGGTCGTCGCATTTCTCGCCCAGCTTGAAGGCGGGCGTGGGCGAGGTCGGCGTCACAATCGCGTCAACTTCGGCAAAGGCGCGCAGAAACTCCTCGGCCAGAATCCGCCGCACCTGCTGCGCTTTCAAATAATACGCATCGTAGTAGCCCGCACTGAGCGCGTAGGTGCCGAGCAGAATGCGCCGCTTGACCTCCGCGCCAAAGCCCTCGTCGCGCGAGTGGCTGTACATATCGGCCAGCGTGGTGGAGTCCTTCGAGCGCGGTCCGTAGCGCACCCCGTCAAAGCGTGCCAAATTGGCGCTGGCCTCGGCGGTGGCGATCAGGTAATAGGCCGGAACCGCGTACTTGGTATGCGGCAGGGTGACCGGCTTCACCGCGCATCCGGCGGCCTTGAGCTTGGCAATCCCAGCCTCAATACAGGCGCGCACTTCGGGGTCAAGCCCATCGGCAAAGTACTCGGCTGGAACGCCGATGCGCAGACCCTCAGCGGGTTTGTCGCTCTCGGCGGCGAAGTCCGGCACGGGAGCCGTCGAGCTGGTGGCGTCCATTGGATCGTGCCCTGCAATCACGCCGAGCAGCGTGGCGGCGTCGCGCACGCTGGCGGCAAAGGGGCCTACGCGGTCAAGCGAAGAGGCGTAGGCAATCAGCCCATAGCGCGAGACGCGCCCGTAGGTCGGCAGCACGCCCACCACGCCGCAGAAGCTGGCAGGTTGCCGAATCGATCCGCCGGTGTCCGAGCCGAGCGTGGCCGCGGCCATATTCGCCGCCACCGCCGCCGCCGAGCCGCCCGACGAGCCGCCCGGAACCCGCTCCGTGTCGACAGGATTGCGCACCGGTCCGTAGGCCGAATTCTCATTCGAGCCGCCCATGGCGAACTCGTCGCAATTCGTTTTGCCCAGCAGCACCGCGCCCGCCGATTCCAGCCGCGCCACCACCGTTGCGTCATACGGCGGTTGATAGCCCTGCAAGATCTTCGACCCCGCCGTTGCCGCAGCGCCGCGCATCACCAGCACGTCCTTGAGGCCCATGGGAATCCCGGCCAGCGGCGGCAGCGGATCGCCCTTGGCCGCGGCGTCGTCTACCTGCGCAGCTTGCGCCAGCGCGCGCTCTTTGGTCAGGCTCAGGTAGACATTCAGCCGCGGATTCTTTTGCGCGATGCGCTCATAGTAGCCGGCGGCAAGCTCCGTGGCCTTGGTCGCGCCCGACAAAATTCCAGCGCGCAATTCGGCTAGAGTTTTTGGATGTTCTACAAATGATTCCGTCATTTTCTATCCATCTCCAGGAAAAACGATCTATCGCCCTTAGCGCTCAATCACCTTGGGCACTTTGAAGAAGACGCCGTCGGCCTCCGGAGCTTGCGAAAAAACCACCGCCCGGTCGAGCGAAGGCCGCAGCACATCGGCGCGCAGTTCTGCCGCGCCAGCCCCATCGAAGAGCTCGCTCACCTGGGCCAGCGGCTCCACGCCCGCGGTCTTCAGCTCGTTCAGCTCGGCCACATAATCCAGAATGGCGTTCAGATCCTTGAGCATGCGCGGAGTCTCCTCCGCTGTCAGCTCGAGGTGGGCCAGTTCAGCCACCCGCTCGACCTCTTTCACCGTCACTTTTCCGCTCATTGTCTCTTCCCCATCCGCAGCTTTTTCCGCGGCAATCCGCACACTCTGCCCGCAAAGCTCCGAAGATAGAGTATAGCTGGTTTGATCTCTGCTCAGTCCACGGTCAGCGTGAGCGTTGCCTGGTGCGAGACGCCGTTCGAGCTCGCGGTGACCACCACCGAGTAGGTGGCTGGCGGCGTGCTTCCGCTCCCGGTCTTTGACCCGCCTGTACCCGACCCGCCGCTGGATTGCGTGCAACTGGAGAGGACGCTTGCAAACAGCGCCGCCAAGGCAATCAGCGTAAGAGCCTTGCGCCGTCGCCGCAGGGCCGCTGGCAGAAGCGCCAGCCCGCAGACAAGCGGAAGAGCAGGCCATGGCGAAGGCGGCGCTGAGCCAGTGCTGGCCTCAGTAACTCCGGTGGCGATCTCCGCCACTACATTCCCGATGACGTTCGGGGGAAGGCCTTCACTGGCCGGATTGAAGGTGCAAGAGCTGTTGGAGGGCAGCGTACCGCACTGGAAGGTGAAGATGCCTTCTGAGCCGTTCAGCGGCGTAACCAGCAGGTTATACTCCGCCACCTGGCCGTTGGCGACAGCCTGCCTGGACGATCCGCTGGAGGTAAAGGTGAAATCGAAGCCGAGGCCTGAAAGCGCTAGAAAAGAGCCGGTCGGCAGAGCGCTGCTGGTTACAGTCAGGCTTCCGTTCTGGGCTCCGGAGCTCACCGGCACAAATGCAATCGATGCGCTGCAACTGGCTCCGGGGGCAAGCGTTGTTCCGCAGGTGGTGCTGGTCAACTGAAAGCCCGCCGTAACGGCCAGCGCCAGATTGGTGAGGCTGCTTACGCTGCTGGGATTGGTGACGGTGACGGTGCTGATGGCGCTGGTTTGGCCCACTCCGGTTTCGTTGAAGCTCAGCAAGCCGGGCTGGAAGCTCACCGAGCCCGGCGTGCCCCCGATTCCGCTTAGCGCCACGCCGGCCGAGGCTGACGTGGAGGAGGAGGCAACGGTCAGCGTGCCGGTGAAGCTGCCGTTCACTGAAGGCGCAAAGATCACCCCGGTTGTGCAGTTGGCGCCGGCCGCCAGCGTGCTTCCGCAACCATTCTGGACCAACTCAAAGGGTGAACTCACGACGAGTGTCAGCGCATTGGCCGTCGAGCCGCCGGTGTTCGTCACGGTCACCGTCTGCGCCACGCTGGTTTGCCCGGCTGCGACAATCGGAAAGGCGATCTGCGTTGGAGTTACATTCAGTCCGGCCGGCGTCAGTCCCGCGCCGCTCAGCGATACGCTCACCTGGTTAGGCGTTGAATTCGAGCTGGTTATCACCATCGAAGCCGATGCACCGCCCGCCGAGGCCGGAGTAAAGATGATCTGCACGGAGCAGCTTGTGCCGTTGGCCAGCGTGGCGCCGCAGGAGTTCGCACTGATCGAGAAGCTGCTCGCCGAAAGTCCGGTAATCGCGAAGCCAATATTGGCCGCCGCCACGCCGCCCGTGTTGGAGACCGTCACCGTCTGCGCCGAGCTGGCCTGACCTACCGTTTGCGCCGTAAAGCTCAAAGTTGAGGGAGCTGCCCCCAGCGTCGCCGGTTCCAATCCGGTTCCATTCAGCGAGACATTTTTTGGCGAATCCGCAGCGCTCGAGCTGATGGTCAGCTTGGCGGATTCGGAGCTGCTCGTCGAAGGGTCGAATTGCACGCTGACTTGGCAGCTTGACTCCGCTCCCAGGCTCGAGGTGCAGGGATTCGTCACCTGAAAATCCGCGGCATTGCTTCCGCTTACCGCAATGGAAATCGAGGTCAGCGGCTCTCCGCCGGTATTGGTCAGCGTCACCAACTTGGCGGCCGAGAGCTGCCCCATGACCGTGCTCGGAAACTCCAGTGCGGACGGCGTGACGGTATCGGTGGCCGTCGACAATCCAGTTCCACTCAGCGCCACCGTTTGCGTCCCGCTGGTGTCGGTAAAGGTGAGTGAGCCGGTGGCCGCGCCTACCTGCGTGGGCGTGAAGGTCAGCATCAGATTGCAGGAGCCATCGGCTGGAATCAAGCTGCCGCAGGAGTTGGTGGCGATGGAAAAAGGCCCGCTGAGGGCGCTGGTAAAACTCAGCGCCGGCGAACCGCTGTTGCTGGCTGTGACCTGATAAAGCCCAGAGGTTTGTCCCACCAGAACGCCACTGGACGTGCCGTTGAAGTTGATCGAAGCCGGAGAAAGACTCACCGCCCCCGACGGCGTGCCCGTGCCGCTGAGCGAAACCGTCAGTTCCCCGCCGGCCACAGTGGTAAATATGGTCAAAACGCCTGTTTGGATGCCGATCCCGGTGGGCGTAAAACTCACTTGAATGGTGCAACTCTTCCCCGGCTGCACGGTGTTGCCAGCGCAGTTGTTGGTTGCGCTGAAGTTTCCGGTCGCGGTCACTGTGCTGGTGGTCAAAGTGGAGCTGCCCGTATTGGTCACGGTCACCGTCTGCGCGCTGCTGGTCGTTCCATAGGCCTGGCTGGAGAACGTCAACGCCGCCGGCAACGCCGTGGCCGTTGTCAGATACTCCGTTGCGGTCCACAGCGAAGTCACCCAGATGCCTCGCCCATAGGTGGCCGCCACCAGATCATGCACCGATGCCGTTTCAGGCGCGGCGCTGATCTGAACCACCGGCGACGGCGGCAGATCGCTGCCAAAAGCAGTCCAGCAACTCGAGGTTTCAACGGCGCAACTGGAGATCGCGCGTGTCGAATAAACTCCGGCGTCCAGCGCAACATACACGGTATTGGCGTCCTGCGGATCCACCACAAGACTGTTGGCCGGCGATGTGGGCAGGTTGTTGGTCAGCCCCGCCCAGTGCGCTCCGCCGTCGGTCGAGCCATACACGGTGTGAATCGTCTCCCCGACGGATGAGAATCCGGCCACCGTCACGTACACCGTATTCCCTGTCGCATCATGAGGGTCGATGTAAATGCTGGTGATGTCCATCCCCCAATAGTTCATCGTGAGGCTGTCGTTGGTGACCGGGTTCAGCGTCAAATCGGTCCACACGGGCATCGCGCTGCTCGCAAAATTCACCGTCGCCGACAGCACGTGCCCCGGCAAGGCTGCGCCCCCGTTCGCCGTGCTGTACATTCCCACATAAATTTTCTCTCCGCCGCTGGGAAGAGCAGCGGAAGAGGCCAGCGGCAGCGCGGCTATCGAGCGAATCAGCGCGTCTCCATCGCAGGTTGTGTTGCCCGTAATTCCGTCCAGAATCGGGCTGATGGCATTCGAATTACTCCAACCCACGCCGCTCGCAGGCCCACGCCACACCCGGCAGGTGGCAACCAGCAATTGGGAGTCGGCAACCGGGTCCACCAGAAACGGCGCCGCGGTGTACATGGTGTACCCGTCTTCGACCACTTCAGCCTTTGGATCCGTTCCCGGCGACAAAACCGCCGCAAACGTGCCCGGCGTCGTGCCCGTGGGCGGCGATCCTTCATAAATCGAAACCCCTGCGCCGTTATTCACATACCATTTCGAGCTGCTGCCTGGATCAATCGCCACCGGACCGCCCTCGCCTCCCAGAACTTCAGGCCAGTCCGCCGTCACCCCAGTGCTGCTATTCACGCCCGCCGTTCCATTCTCTCCCAGGCTGGCCATCATGGTGTACGGCGTTGCGCCTGTTTGCGAAAGGCTCACCACCTCGGCCAGCGATCCCAATCCGCCATTCAAATTCTGAAAATGCGTCGCATCGCTCGCCGCGCATACCGTGCCCGTTTCGCCAATCGCGTCCATCGAGCGCCAAAGCCCGCTGTCGTTGCCAATAAAAATCTCAAGCGAATTGCTCGCATTCCAGGCCAGCGCATGCTGGTATTCGCCCACTCCGGAGCAGAATCCAACCGTCGAATGGGTTGTATTCCGCCATGAGCAGCCCTGCGAATACGGGCAGGTCGTCTTCCACAGATCGTTGGCCCCGGCCAGCAGGATCGTCTCCTGGCCTGAAGGAATCGCCGCCAGCGACAGGTTATAGTCGCCATTCTCAATCGTCGACCCACCCTGCAAGGTATTCGACTCCAGCGCTTGCGTTCCCCACTGCTGCGCAAAGGTGATCGTCAAATTGGTGCAGGCATTGGCGCTCGCCACGCACTCGTCCTGCCAAATGCCCTGGTCCTGGTTGTATTCGTCCACCGTCCAGGCAAAGGTGTCGCCGGTCAGCGGATTCACCGCCAGCGTGCCGCGGAAGATCGGGCAACTGATCAATCCCGTGCCGCCGGTATTGGTCGGGCAAAGCCCTGCACTGGCTGCCAATTTCGCGCCCGGCTGCGCCGTCATCCGCGTCCACGTGACCCCATCCGAGGATTGGTAGTAGCCGTGAAAGCGCACCGCCGCGATAAACAGCTTCCGGATCGGATTCCACACCACCGACGTCACGCCATTTCCATCCGGGTACACAAAGCTGTCGTTCGGCCCCTCGATGTCACTTCCGCTGCCGTCCGTGATCGTCGCCAGCGTCCAGCTCGCCCCGCTGTCCAGGGAGTAGTAGAGCCCCTGATAGCTGTATCCGGGCACCACCGCATTCACCAGTGTGCCTTCAAGCGCCTGAGAGACCGCCGCCACCACGAGCTGCGGATTCACCGTGCTCCAGGCAAAGCCCGCAATGCTCTCACCCTCAAAGACGTAGACCTGGTTTTTGGTGGCGCTGATCAGGTTCCAGGTATTGCCGCCATTGGTCGAGCGCAATATCCCCGCGCCGTAATAAGAGTCCAGCGCATCATTCGGATCGCCCGTTCCCGCCAGCACCACTCCCGTCCCGCCCGGTTGCACGCTCAGCGCGCCAATGCTGATCGATGCGTCCGTCGCGCCGCTCATCGCCGGCAGATCATCCGTCAACGGCACAAAGCTGATCTGCGCCGCGCTCGAAGTGCCAGCATTCTGCGACCGCCAAACCCCGCCGCCTGTGGTTCCCACAAAAAGCGTATTCCCGGTTGTATCCGATGGGTCCAGCGCCAGCGCCGTAATGCGCCCGCTCACCAGCCCGTAATTCGCCGAGATCACCGCCTGGGGCCCAAGCGGTTCCCAGCTCCACCCGCTCTGCGCCGCGACAGGTGCGGCAAAAGCCAGCGCCATCCAAGCAGGCAGAGCCAGCCATTTGATTGATCCGTATCTCGAAATCAAACAGGGATCAAGGCAACCTATCCTCGCCGCATCATTGCCTTTGCGCCCAGTGCCGGAAGCAAAGCCCGCCACCCGCGCAAAAACACACCTCGGCCATCTGCCGCTAAAGGCAGTGCAACCGCGAGGCCGATTGATAGCCCTAAGATTCACACGCACCCTGCCTGCGACTCCGGCTTCCCCTCTCTTTATCGGCAATCTATGCGGGGGACTTCACCGGAATTCAACTTCGACCATGGTGTGAAACGCGCAGCGAACGGGGCAAATAATTGGTTGGATTATAGACCATCGGCGCAGAGATTGGCGCGCTCGAGTCAATTTCGTCACGGAATGCTTTCTTTGGAAGAAAGTCGAGGTCAATTCCGACCGGATCGCGGCGCCTCTCCAAACACGCACTGGCCGGCGCCGTCCACGCTCCTACCAGCTTCCCCAGGCGCGGCTGAAGTAATCTGTCAGGGTCATTGAAACCAGAATTAGAAAAGTAAAAATGCCCGCGAATACAGTGAGTTTGGTCAGCTTCGAACTGTACTTTATGCCCATGAAAAACAGCACCACCAGCGAGGCCTTCGAGGTGGCGATGGCCAGCGCGATAACCGGATTCCAGAAGCCCATATCGACAAACGACGCCCACACGGTAAGCGCGGTGCCCACCAGCAGCGCGATGAGAATCAATACGTAAGTCTTCGGCCCAACAATGAAATGCGCGTGTTCGTTTGGTTCGCTCATATCTTTTCCTTGGTTCGCTGTTATCCGCTGCCTGCTGTTGACTGCCTGCCGTCAGTGCCGGCTGATCAAGTACAACAGCGCAAACAGGTATATCCAAACAATGTCCACAAAGTGCCAGTACAGTCCAAAGTTCTCGACAAATGTAACATGGCCCGAAGTGTAAGCTCCTGCACGAGCGCGAAAGATCATAAATGCCAGAATCCCGATGCCGATAATCATGTGCAGCGCGTGCATGCCGGTCATGATGAAGTACAGCGAAAAATAAAGCTCGGTGTGCTGCGCCATGTCCAGAGCCAACGGCTTGTCGTGGTATTCCTGATAGACCTCCGGATTGGATTCCGGATCAAGAAACGATTGCAGGCTGTAGTGAAATCCGGGAACGTGATGCATCTCGATCTTTTCCCGGTACTCAATCGCCTTGATTCCCAAAAACACCAATCCAAAAATGAAAGTCAGCGACAAACAAAGTACCAGGCCCTTGCGCCGTCTGGTCTCCGCGCACCAAACTCCCATCGCCATGGTGAAGCTGGAAAAAATCAATACCGCCGTGTTGGTCGTGCCCCAGATTACATTCAACTGATGCGAGCCGGAAACAAAGGCCGGATAATACCAGTTGCGATAAATCAGATAAGCAGTAAACAACCCGCCGAAGAACATGACTTCAGTCAGCAGAAAAAGCCACATGGCAAAGTGCGTGCTGTCAGCCTGCTGCTCTACGGAATTAAAATGATGCCGCAGATATGCAGGATGCGCAACATGAGAGGTTTCAGCGGAATCGCTAATGTTATCCGGCATGAGTCACCTCCGTCTCGTTCGCTGTCTGCTGCTGGCTCTCCAGCCACTCATAATCGTAAGCCTCATGATCCATGACCGGCGATTCAATAAAGTTCTCGGTCAGCGGCGGAGACTGAGTCTGCCACTCCAGGCCGGTAGCCTGCCAGGGGTTATCGCCCGCAATGGCGCCGTATTTCAACGACCAGATCAGGTAAAGCACGGGCATAAGATAACCCACGCCGAGTATCGTCGCCCCAGCCGTGGAAAATACATTCAGCACCTGGAATTCCGGCGGATAAGAAGCAATCCTGCGCGGCATGCCCAGCGTGCCCAGAATGAACTGCGGAAAGAAAGTAAAGTTGAAACCGATAAAAGTAACTACGGCGGCCAACTGCGATATCTTCTCCGGATACATCCTGCCTGTGATTTTTGGCCACCAAAAGTGAATGCCGGAAAGAAACGCCATCAGCATCCCGCCCACCATCACAAAATGAAAGTGCGCGACAATAAAGTAAGTCTCGGTCAAGTGAATGTCTGTGCCCGAACTGCCAAGAAAAACGCCCGTCATGCCGCCAATGGTAAACAATCCCATGAATCCGAAAGCATAGAGCATCGGAGTTTCAAAAGTGATGGAACCCTTGTAGAGAGTGAAAGTCCAGTTGAAAATCTTGATTGCCGAGGGAACCGCAACCAGCATCGTCAGCAGCGAAAAAACCAGCACCGCATAATTCGAGATGCCCATGATAAACATATGGTGCGCCCAGACAAAAAATCCAAAAACCGCAATGGCAACCGACGAAAAAGCCACTGCCGTATAGCCGAAAACCCGCTTGCGACTGAAGGTGGAAATAACTTCGGAGATAACTCCCATGCCCGGAAGAATCATGATATAAACTGCCGGATGCGAGTAAAACCAGAATAAATGCTGAAAGAGCAGGGGATCGCCGCCCTTGGTCGGATCAAAAACTCCAATGCCGAGTGTGCGCTCCAGGGCCACCAGCACAATCGCAATCGCCACCACGGGCGTTGCCAGCACCATCAGTATGCTCGCCGCATAATGCGCCCACACAAAAAGCGGCAACCTGAACCAAGTCATTCCCGGGGCGCGCATCTTGTGAATCGTGACAATAAAGTTAAGTCCGGTAAGAATTGAACTGAATCCGGCAATGAATACTGCCAGCCCTGTGGATAGCACGTTGGTGTTGACATAGTGCGTGGAGAGCGGAGTGGTAAAGGTCCAGCCGGTATCCACGCCGCCGGTCACCATTGTGGCAATCACCAGAATGCCGCCGATAATGTACAAATACCAGCTCAGCAGATTAATCCGGGGCAGAGCCAGATCCTTCGCCCCTATCATCATGGGAATAAAAAAGTTGCCCAGCGTAGCTGGAACGGATGGCACCAAAAACAGAAATATCATCACAATGCCGTGCATCGTGAAGACCTTGTTGTAAGTGTCGGTGGCCATCAGATCCGTCTGCGGCGTCAGCAACTCAAGACGAATCAGTCCGGCCAAAGCTCCGCCAATAAAAAAGAAAAATGTAATCGAGATTAAATACAAAATCGCAATACGTTTGTGGTCGCCGGTTAATAGCCAGCTCAGCATGCCGTTCTCGCGCGTGATGAAGTTATCCCTCGGAATCCGCGCCGTCGCTTGATCGGGAAGTTTGACAATCGTTTCACTCATGGCTTCACCGGTCCTTTCGCGGCCGCGGTTGGCTTGCCTTCGCTCTCCGGCAGCATATCTGTTGTCGTAAGTGTCTGCTGGATGCGATAATCCGTGTCAAGATTCTTGATATATTCAATCAGTGAAATCACTCCCTCTTCACTGATCTGCCCTTGGTAAGTCGGCATGATCGGCGCGTAACCCTGCGTGATATGTTGGGATGGGTTCAAGATAGCTTCTCGCAAATAAGCATCATCCGCCGTCACACTTCCGCCGGAGGCCAGCGGTAGCTTGGCGCCGTACACTCCAGCCAGATTAGGACCGCGCGCCTCCGGCCGCGAGTTATGGCAAGCCGCGCAACTCAGGCTTGCAAATAACCGCTCGCCATTCTGCGCCAGCGACATTCCGGAAGTTGAGCTGGCTAGCCATCTCCTGTAATCTTCAGGCGTCATCACCACGATGTCGCCCGTCATCTGAGAATGATTTGTTCCGCAATACTGTGTGCAAAAAAGGTGATAAGTCCCCGGGGTTGTAGCTTCAAACCAAACCGTTGTATAGCGGCCGGGAATGGCCTCGCGCTTCACGCGAAAGGCGGGAATCGAAAAACTGTGAAAAACATCCTGAGAAATCAAAGTCACCTGAATCGCGCGGCCGGTGGGAATGTGCAGCGCATTAATCTCGTGCTGCCCGCCTGGATGCTCGGCCTTCCACATCCACTGCTTGCCCACGACGTATATGTTCATCGCATTCGCCGGCGGCGTGAAGACACGGAAATAGATCAGCGCGCCCCACACAAACATGACTAAAAACAATCCAAGCGGAATAATAGTCCAGGTGGCTTCCAGCAGTGTCGACCCTTCAATCTGCACCGCCACCGGATGGCGCTTTTTGCTATAGAGAATCGAAAAGGCCATCACCAGAAGAACCACTATCGTCAGCCCAATCAAACTCACCAGCACCATAAAAAAATAAAGCGCGTCCATTTGCGGGGCAATCTTGGACGCCTCCGGCGGAAACAGCGCGAAGTTCGTCAACCATTTGACGAGAAACTGCGAGATTACTGGACTAATATGATCCATTCCGTTATCCGTTCACCTTTTTGTCTGTCCCTGGCCGGTTGTCTTTCTTTGCATCCTTGCGAAACATCGCCAGCATAAATCCACCGAGCGAAAACACTGTCAGCAATCCGCCCAACTGCACCACACGCGCAATAATCAATGTGTGCTTGCTGGTTGTGGGGTCGTAGTGATAACAGTAAGTCAAAATGTTATCCACCGGCGACCCAATGCGATTGGATGAAGCCTCCACAAGTCCCAACCGCAGATCCTTTGGTGAGTATTCGACACCCATGTAATACTGTGCCAGCCGCCCCTCCGGAGTAACAATCTGAATCGCGCTCGCATGCGCAAACTGCGTCAGACGCCCATCCGGCCCTGGAATCTTCACATAACCAAAACCAACCGCCTGCGTCAGTGCATCAATGTTAGCCTGCGTGCCCGTCATAAAGTGCCATCCGGCCGCTGTTTCCGCATGCCCGTAACGCTTGAGGTAAATTCGCTTCTTGGCCGCGGCCAGTTCAGTGCCTTCGCTTGGATCGATGCTGACCACGAGCACGTCAAAATCCTTGCCGGGAACAAAGTTCACCATCTCCAGCGCACTCGTCAAACCGTTCAGCTCCTCTGAACAAAGCATTGGGCACTGATAATAAACCAGCGCTAAGATGACTGGTTTCTTGCCAAAGTAACTTGCAAGTTGCACATTCTTGCCCTTATCATCAGTAAACGTAAGCCCCAAAGGCAATTGCTCGTTCAGCCTCTGTGCAATGCCGACCTTGTTTAAAATCGACGGCGGCTTGTCACTGACAGAAGCCATCTCCTTTTCGTCGTAGCGGGAAACCTGCGCAGAAAGCACTGGCGCATGCAGAAGCATGCATACCGAAAGAACTGAGACTGCGCCCAGCTTGCTCCTCCGAAGTTTATCAGCGTTTAACATACTGCCAAATTTCTCGCCAACAAGCGATTTCATTTCATTCGAGGTTCGGCGAAGTTGAAAGACTCGCGCCTTCCTCCCTGATTTAACTCCCAGCGGCAGCCGGATTATAACTCCGATATCTGCTCTGCAAGTGACACTTAACGCTCTTTGCGCCCCGTCATTGCGGCCTGATCCAACTCATAACCAGTTCGCGCAAACCCGTTCGTTAAAGGAACAGCCACTGCCAATCTCTCATCTCCCGCCAACAACGGACCCTGATCCATTCGTGTCGCAACCGGCAATCCGCGTTGCGCAACTAACTCCATCGCTCGTTCAATTGGAATCCGAACCTTGCCCTGCGCTTGATTGACCCAGCTATAGTGCTCTAATAGCAAATCCTCGCGCGCGTGAAGCTCTGCCACATCCTGATTACCGTCATCCGACTGAACCCTTGGCGTCGGGTTACTTAGAGCCGATGATGCAACCGACTTTTCCATCTCTGCGCTCGAAACCATATTGCCGAGCGGCCTATCCTCAACCGGCTGCGCCCATTTGCTCTTTGGTCCATCTTCCTTGCTCATGCGCGCATTCATCCATCCGCCCATTCCGTAAGTGATTCCACCGATTACTGCCGCGACAATACTCAGCACGACAAGAAAAGTAACAACACCTGAGACGCGCGCGTCTGATTTCTCGTAGCCCAGTGAAGTATCAATTTGATCCGGATCTTGCCGCTTATGCGTGTGCATGATCATCCTCCAGTATCTCAGTCAGGTGCGGATCGTTGGTCTGCACCAGAGGACGCGCCTTCAGCTCAAAGCAGAAATATGCAATCCATATTGCCGTCATCGCCACCGGTACCGCGAGGTACTCCAAAATTCCCCAACTGAAATGAAGATTGCGCGCCGCATCCTTGAAGTTAGGCTCAATCAGCCAAAACAAATCAAAGGCTTTTGCAAAAACCATCCACTGGCAAATCCATACCATGCGACGCTTGTTGCGCTTCAAATCGCGCGATAGCAATAAGACGAAAGGAATCAGCCAGTGAAAAATAAAATCAAGCGTGATAATTACACCCCAACCGCCCATGAAACGATCAAGGTACCAGGGAATCTCCTCAGGAAGATTTCCCGACCAAATAATCAAAAACTGAGAAAAAGCCAGGTAGATATTCAGCATGACAAAAGCGAAGGTAAATTTACCAAGATCGTGCTGCTCAGTCAGCCTGAGAACCGTCTTGAAGGGTTCACTCTTGGAAAGGGAAATAACAACAATAATAGAAAATGCCAGCACCATGTAGCCTTGGCCGACAAGAAACAGCAATCCATAAATGGAAGAGTACCAGGTTGGATCCAATGACATGACCCAATAGATCACCGCCGCAGTCATGGTAAGCGCATAAACCACAATCCCCGGTCCACTGATATTCTCCATGCGCTTGATCCACTTTGGTGTTGTTGTCAGCGTTTCGGTATCGCGCTGCAAACCTAGGGAGTTCAACCGCCACGTATAAAAAAACCAGACAGCGAAGCAAAATATACTTACAGCCCAAAAAACCTGAGGATTCAGCATCGGACGTTTGAATTCAATCGCGTGCTGCTGAACCTGAGTAATCAAACCCGCCTTGAAGGCGGCGGCAGGATCCATGATTCTCGCCCATAGATAAAGCCGCTTCAGCAACAGCGCTACCACCAGCCAGTAAACAAATATTAGCGGCAAGGTGCGGCTCATCGCTTCCAATGGCCTGCGTAGCAAAAGTCCCCACTTACCGCCGGTGACATACTGAACCATCAGCAGTGCGAGAGCGCCCACTGCAAATCCAAAATTAAGTACCATGCCCAGCAGCCATGCGCGCAATAAGTGATCAATCGACTTATCTGCAAACGCCAAACCAACTGCAACAGCCGAAGAGACCACGCCGGTTACAAGTGCACGCCTCCGCCATCCGTCCACGAAAGCCGGAGCGTTCAGTTCAGCGGGAAGTCTTTTTGCGTGCGTCACGTCAGCCATTCCGTGCATCCTTTGCTCTTAATTCTTGATACAGCAATAACCGCATGAATACGTTACCGCTCACTTAGTCGTTGGAATCCTGATTGCCGGATCTGCAGAATTTGCCGGAGCCATCGCTGGCGCGCCCTGCTTATCGCCAAGTGGATTCGCTTGCACGGCGGTAGACGGCATCGGCCAGTTATCCGCGAAACTCTCCGGTAGAGAACCTTCCGCTGCAATCTCTTTCAAGCTCCTTACCTTCTCCACCGAAGGCGCATCTGCTAAAGTCGCCGCTTGACTCAATTGCAGGGCGCGAATGTAAGCCGCCACTGCCCAGCGATCAACCGGAGTAAGTTGAGCCGCATAATCCGGCATCGCCCCATAGCCATGGGTCATCACAAAAAAATAATGCGATATTGGCTGCGAAAGCCTCACTTGATCATGCAGATTCGCCGCCGGCTTGTAGCCGCGCTGAACAATCTCTCCCAATCCATTGCCAACACGCGAGTGGCATGGAGAGCAATAGATATTAAAGCGCTCCTGCCCACGCTTCAAAATATTGAGTGTTACCGAAAATGGCATCTCATTTTTCTCTTCGCGATAACCATCCGGTGATTGAATTACACCTGTGTAAAAATAACTATCCTCGCGCAATTGCCCACGAGCCACGGTATTTGCCACCTGCGGACGTGCCCCACGGTGGTCGGCAAAAACCTCCGAGCCGCGCTGCGAAATAATCTTAGGCTGGTCCTGCATATCCTGCCGGCAGCCAGCAACAAATTGAACTGCGGCCATACCCACGAACAGTACTCCACGCAGCGCAGCCCGAGAGGCTGAGAGCTGAAAGCTGATAGCTGATAGCTGCTTGCGCATCAGTAGTCCACCTCCACCACCAAAACCGGCTGAAAGCTTTCCAGATATCTTTTTGCTTCCGCTAAATCAAACTTCGGGTCTAATGCCTCCAGGCACAAAAAGAACTTATTCGTTGTTGCTCCTTCGCGAAAGTTAGGCGCATTAAAGAGCGGATGATAGAGCGCCGGCAATCCGTTCAATGCCAGCATCCCGAAGGCCGCCGACAATCCCGCAAACAAAATCGTCCATTCATACGCGGGAACAATGAAGGCCGGCCATGAATATGTCGGTCGACCAGCGATGTTCAGCGGGTAGGCCCACACCGAAATCCAGGTCTCCAATAAAAACATCGCCGTCAATCCCATCAACCCACCAATGAGTGTAATCAGCGGAACCTTGTTGCGATGAAAGCCAATTGCTTCCGCCGCCTCTTCCACAGGATAAGGAGTGTAACAATCCATGCGGCGCCACCCATCCTTGCGCGCCTGTTGCGCGGCGCGGATCAAGTCGCCAGGAGTCTCGAATTCGGCAAGAAGGCCGTAAGTTCCTTCACGTGGGGGCATATTAGTCACCAGCCTCCGCAGTCTTTTTGGGCGTTATCTTTGCACCGGGCAGCATCATGCGAATCTCAGACATTGGAATCATAGGAAGAAAACGCACAAACAATAAAAACAACGCCGTGAATAGTCCCAGCGTTCCCACATAAATCATATAGTCCCACCTGGTTGCGCGATAAGTCCCCCACGACGAAGGAAGAAAGTCGCGATAGAGGCTGGTCACGACAATGACAAAGCGTTCAAACCACATTCCAGTATTCACAACAATGGAAATAAAAAACATAAACGCAATATTCGTGCGCAATTTACGCGACCACAGCGTTGTAAGAGGAATCGCAAGATTGCAGGTTACCAGCACCCAATAGGCCCAGCCCATCGGCCCAAACATGCGGTTCCACATCATGAAAGCCTCCCAGTGCGAGGCCGAGTACCATGCCATGAAAACTTCCATCCCGTAGCCGTAGGCAACAATAAATCCCGTTGCCAGCATAACCTTGCCCATGTTATCGATGTGCCTCTCGGTAACCAGGCTCTCCAGGTGATAAAACTTGCGCAGCGGTATGGCCAGTGTCAACACCATCGCAAAGCCGGAGTAAATCGCGCCAGCAACAAAATACGGTGGAAAGATCGTCGTATGCCATCCAGGCAAAACAGCAACGGCAAAATCAAAACTGATCACCGTATGCACGGAAAGCACAAGCGGGGTGGCCAATCCTGCCAGCAACAGTGAGGCAGTCTCATAACGCGCCCAATGACGCACCGATCCACGCCAACCCAGTGCCACCAGGCCATACGAATATTGGGCAAACTTCGACTTGGCGCGGTCGCGCATTGTCCCGAAATCAGGAACCATGCCGATATACCAAAAGACCACTGAAATCGTCGCATAAGTCGAAACTGCAAATACATCCCATAGTAACGGCGAGCGGAACTGCGGCCAAACTCCCATCGTCAGCGGAACCGGCAGCAGCCAGTAACCTAGCCATGGACGGCCTACGTGAATCAGCGGGAACATGCCGGCGCATACCACGGCGAAGATTGTCATCGCCTCGGCGAATCTATTAATAGAGTTACGCCAGCCCTGCTTGAAAAGAAGTAGAATGGCAGAGATCAAGGTACCCGCATGGCCAATGCCGATCCACCAGACAAAGTTGATAATCGCAAAGCCCCATGCCACCGGTTGCGTAATAGCCCAGATACCCACGCCTTCAAGAAAAAGCCACGTAACGGCCACCAGTAACATCGTTGCCAGCGCGCCACCCACGCCGAAGATCGCAAACCAACCCAATGGCGTGGTCGGCGTCAGCACAATGCGCGTGATCTTCTCGGTGACCGACAAGAAAGTCTGTTCCGGTGCGATCACATTGAATTCGCCGGTCGCGGCATCAAGCTTCGGGTTGTCTTTCAATTCGACTGCCATCCTGGCTCCGATAACTTTCTGTTTCACTTATTTACTAACTTCTTCTAGCCCTCGATCCCATGCTCCACAGGCTTGATTTCCAATTCCGGGTTCATATTCAACACCGCTGCCACATATTTCGTCCGGGGCCTGGTATTCTGATCGGCCAGCACCTGATAACTGCGCTCATCCGCTTGCAACTTGGCAACCTTACTTTGCTTATCGTTGATATTCCCGAAGGTGATAGCCTGAGCCGGGCATGCTTGCTGGCAAGCCGTCACAATCTCCCCGTCACGTACCGAACGATTCTCCTTATCCGCCTCAATCTTTGCCGCCGAAATCCTCTGCAAGCAGTAACTGCACTTCTCCATTACGCCGCGCGAACGCACAGTCACATCCGGATTGCGCATCAACTTCAAGCTTTCTGTCTCGAAATCCGAATAGAGAAGGAAATTAAATCTGCGCACTTTGTAGGGGCAGTTATTCGAGCAATAGCGCGTGCCCACGCAGCGGTTATAAACCATCGCGTTCAAGCCTTCGGGTGTATGCACCGTCGCACCCACCGGACAAACCTGTTCGCACGGTGCATTCTCGCAATGTTGGCAGGCCATCGGCTGGAAGTGCGCGCGCGGCGCAGATAGATCCCCTTCAAAGTAAGTATCAATGCGCAGCCACTGCATATTACGCCCAATGCGCACCTGCTGCTTGCCGACGACCGCAATGTTATTTTCCGCATAGCAGCCCACGATGCACGCATTGCATCCCGTGCAACTATTCATGTCGATCGACATGCCCCACGCATTCTCTTTATACTCACAGTTAGGAAAGAGAGAAACGCTCTTATCGGTCGTGGTATGCGTCTCGCCTTCGTTGGCAAAGCCCGGATTGGCCTTATATTCCTCCAGCGTTGCATAGCGGATAATGCCGCGCTCGTTAATTGCCTCATCGGCTTCCAGCGAGTTATTACCGCTGCCTTGTCCACCAAATAGTTTCGGCCTGTGATCCTGGAAGTGGCTCTTCGTAACTGCAATACCCCACTTGCCTTCAACCTTCTTCATCGAACCCACTGTATAAAACGGCGCATCCGATGTGCGAATCAAATAAGCATTGAAGCCCGCGCCAGAACCGACGCGCCCGGCATTCGACCGCCCATACCCCAAGTGAACCGTCACCGAGTTATCCGGATGCCCGGGGGCAACAATCACCGGCGCATTCACCTTGCGGCCATTCACTGATAACTCGACAATATCGTCTTCTTCCAGGCCATACTTGGTCAGCGTCGCGCCAGACATGATCGCCGCATTATCCCAGCTCAAGTTAGTCACAGGCTTGGGCAATTCTTGTAACCAACCCACATTTGCCCACCGCCCGTCATACACATTCGGGTCCGGCCGGAAGATGATTTCGACGGAGCCATTCGATCCAACCTTCGACAACGGGGCGGGAGCCTTAGGATGAGCAGAAATGCCGAATATAGATTGGTAGGTGCCCAAATAGGTTGTTGTTTCTATCCAACCAGCATGCAGCGCCTTGCGCCAGCCCAATTCAAAGTCACCTTTAATGACTGGCTTCCAGGTCAGTCTAACTGCCTCATAAGGACTCAATCCTGGCTCATCTAGCAACGCTTGAAAGAAATGGTGTGCTGTCTTCCCGCCATACAGCGGTTCAATTATCGGCTGCACAATCGAAATTGTTCCGTTATAAGCCCGCGCGTCAGACCACGACTCCAAAATGTGTGCAGAGGGAATATGCCATTGAGCGTTTTGCTCGGTTTCGTCCAGATGCGAGCCGAGATGCACTGTCATCTTCGCCTTCTCAAAGGCAGAAGAAAAATTCAAATCGGCAGGGGTGCTATAAATCGGATTGGAGTTTAATATTACTAGCCAATCGACTTTGCCGGCATTCAAATCGCCAACCAACAATTTAAGGTTAGCAAGTTGATTTGAAGACTGGGGTTCTTTCAGTTCTATGGAGACCAGATTCTGGGGATCGCCTGTCAATTGAGTCGTTATGCTATTGCCTAAAGCGATATTGATAGCAAGAGAGGTCTCAACGACCGAAGAATCCTGATAGACTCCTGGAATCACGGCACATTTCCCTGCATGAGCCTTCAAATCCTTAGCCAGCGCGGCCAGAAATTTCTTTTGCTCATCTGTCCAGTTGTATCTCGGTGGTTGGAGACTCGCGACTCCAACAGACTTGGCCAACTCCGCCGCAAAAGCCGGACTCTCACTGGCCCGCAA
>Ga0181520_10004482_pt1 | contig 23271 bp, 18 predicted proteins | sample PEATcosm2014_Bin_29_FD_132451 | JGI IMG/M metagenome (GOLD analysis project Ga0181520, IMG submission 132451) | Peatland microbial communities from MTU Mesocosm Facility, Houghton, MI, USA - PEATcosm2014_Bin02_30_metaG | ecosystem: Environmental > Terrestrial > Soil > Wetlands > Peat | place...
ACCATCGCATGAGGCATGGTGCCTACGATAGGCATACCGTCAGGAGCACAGGTATTAGAAACGCCGTCGACACCACCAATCCATGCGGCACGCTCGACCATTGTCGCAATTGCCGGGTGCTGGCGCCGCGAACCAAATGAATAGACTGGCCTGCCCCATGCTTCGCACATGATATGGGCAGTTGCCGATGCGATCCCGGAGGCGTGACAGAGGAACCCGAGAATAGCGGTTTCATACCGGCAGAAGTCGCGGTAATGGCCGGTAATACGGAGCACGGGTTCCCCCGGGTAGAAAAGTGTCCCCTCCGGCATTGCGTCGACCGTAACCGGTACGCCGGAAAGAAGTGCCAGCACATCGGCCAGGCCGCAGACAATCCCCCAACTGTCCGGAAGTGCTGCGGCTGTTACTTCCATCGATACCAGGGGATTGACCTTTTCATTTTCCAGGACTTCTTCAGTCCGGACAAAATAGATGTCGGTACATCTGCCCTCTTTTATTATCTCGTCACTGACGGTGTCGAACATGCCCATAGGAAGATATTGGCACCGGGATATTCTTACATTTGATGGTTTAAGCTGCGCTAGGTATTAGTGCCGGGGCACACAACCTTTTGACGAAGATACATGGTCCGGTACGCACTTACCCCCGGGATTTCTGCAAACGTTTCAGGAGGTTATACCTGATGCTTGGTATCATCGGTGGAACAAGCCTTCTTTTCTCAACACTTCCAATATTGGAAAAAAAGAGTTTTGCCACGCCCTATGGCAATGCTGAACTTCTCTGCGGCGACATTGTGATCCTGATGCGTCACCAGTACGGCCGGCCACCCCACAGGATCAATTACCGGGCCAACCTGGCTGCCATGGCTGTTGCCGGCGTTGACCGGATCGTTGCGTTCGGTTCATCAGGATCACTCAAAAAAGAGATACCGCCCGGCACCATCCTGATCCCGACTGATTATATGAGTATAACTGATATCCCTTCAATCCATGATCATGCCATCGAGCATATCATGCCGGAACTGACACGGGAGCTGGCAGAAAAACTCTCACGTGTCGTTCCTGAAGCACGGCTCGGCGGCGTGTATGTCCAGACTCCGGGACCAAGAATCGAGACCGTTGCTGAAGTAAAGGCACTTGCCGGCATCGCTGATGTCGTTGGTATGACTGTGGCATCTGAAGCAACTCTTGCATGCGAACTTGGCATGGATTTTGCCGCACTCTGCACGGTCGATAATTATGCAAACGGCCTGAGTGATGTTGTGCTCTCCTATGATCATATCCTCTCCACGTCAAAGACATACCGGCACCGGACAGAAGAGATCGTTACCGCGATTATCCGGGAGCTGGGCTAATCCAGAGGAATCAAGATGACAGAAACAGAAGATATCTTCGGGAAGAAAAAATCGGTATTGATTACGAATGTTGTTGATAGTTCCGGCCCGGTTGACATATTCATCGATGCGACGGAGACTATCACTGATATCGGTGATGGTATCCGGAAACAGCACCGCGGCGAAGCAGAATTTATTATCGACGGCGACGGTGCACTGGCTCTTCCGGGGCTTTCCAACACTCATACGCATGCAGCCATGTCGCTGTTACGCGGCTATGCTGACGATATGATCCTGCAGGACTGGCTCACCCAGAAAATCTGGCCTCTTGAAGCGCACCTGACCGGCGAGGATGTATACTGGGGAACAAGACTTGCCTGCCTTGAGATGATCCGCACTGGTACGACGGCTTTCAACGACATGTATTTCTTTATGAAAGATGCCGCCCGTGCAGTGGATGAGGCGGGTATCCGGGCCCTTCTCTGTTATGGGTTTATCGACCTTGGCAATGCCGAGAAACGGGAACACGAGTGTAAGGAAACTGAAGCGTTAATTCAGCATATACGGAAGATGAACAACCCCCGGATCCATGCCGCCACCGGGCCGCATGCTCCTTATACCGTTTCACCCGAAGGACTGAGATGGTGTGCGGCATTTTCCCGTGAAGAAAATGTCCCTGTTCATATACACCTGTCCGAGACTGAAAAAGAGGTAAACGACTGCATAGCCCAGCACGGGAAACGTCCCGCTGCATTGCTGAACGAATGCGGTATCCTGACACCACAGACGATTGCAGCGCACGGCTGCTGGCTTGACGACGGTGAATGTGCACTCCTGGGAAAACGCGGGGTGCATGTCTCCCATAACCCGGCAAGCAACATGAAGCTTGCCACCCACCGGGCGCTGCCCTACCCGCAGCTCGTCGCTGCCGGAGTAAACGTCTGTATCGGGACGGACGGATGTGCATCAAACAACAATCTCGACCTCTTTGAAGAGGTCAAGACTGCCGCCCTGCTGCAGAAATTCTTCTGGAACGATCCGACCATCCTTCCGGCACCGGCGGCTCTTGCCATGGCAACAACAAACGGGGCAAAGGCGCTTGGTTTTGGCACCGGTACACTCGCTGAAGGAGCGCCGGCGGATATTATCCTTGTCGCGACGAGGACGGCATGCAACACACCCCTCCATAATGCCGCTTCCAACCTAGTGTATTCCTGCAGCGGTGCAGTCGTGGAAACCACAATATGCAACGGCCGTGTGCTGATGCTGGAACGCGAGATCCCGGGTGAAGAAGAGATTCTCACAAAAGCTGCGCATGCGGCAAAGCATCTCGTCAAACGGGCGCAAAGTCCTGGGTAAAACAACCGGTTATATTCTTCTTTTATGTGGTGTAAGTGGGATCCATCCGACACATCTTTACCATTTCACACCGAACCGGTGAAGTATGACGTGTTGCGATAATCACCCGGACCATGCACATTCGACAACCTGCAAGGTCTGCAAATCCGAATACTGCCATGACTGTCACCCTTCAACCCTTGGTATCTGCGAAAAGTGCGCGTACAAGGTACTCATCGGGCTTGTCGTCATCATGGTGATCGTTTCGTACATTGCATGGTTTGGCGTACTCTAAACCGCTCTCTTCCGGCAGAAGGGATAAAAAGCTCCCATCGCCGGATCTCCTTATTTAAAAAAAATGTGTTATGCCTCCTTTGGCCGTTAAAGAGTAAGTACGATGCCACCAGATATCCCTGCCATTGATCAGGACTCAGGTCAGGAACCAGCGATCGGCCACATACCGGCCCTGACCGTCACTTCCACTGAAAAACATATCGTCCTTCTGATCGCAATCCTTGCCGGTTTTCTCACGCCGTTTGATGCTTCAGCCGTCAATATCGCGCTTCCGACGATTGGCTCTGCATTCCACATGGACGCAATCTCACTTTCCTGGGTGGCAACCGCCTATCTTCTTGCATCAGCGGTATTCCTTGTCCCGTTCGGAAAGATTGCTGACATCTGGGGAAGGAAAAAGGTCTTCCTGTGGGGCATCTGCGTCTTTGGTGCGGCCTCGTTTATTATGACGCTGGTCGCGACCGAACACCAGATGATTACCGTCCGGATTATCCAAGGGATCGGTGCCGCCATGATCTATGGCACCGCGATTGCTATCTTAACCGCGGTCTTTCCTCCGGGCGAGCGGGGAAAAGCGCTTGGTATCTATATCACTTCTGTATATCTCGGTCTGTCTCTCGGGCCCTTCCTTGGCGGTGTCCTGACCGATCAGTTCGGCTGGCAGAGCATTTTCTATATCAACGTCCCGATTGCCATTGCCGCCGCCATTCTTATTGTCTGGAAACTCCGAGGTGAATGGGCGGAATGCCGAGGTGAAAAATTCGATCTCGCCGGGTCGCTTATCTACAGTGTGGCTCTCGTTTCGCTCATGTACGGGTTCTCGGTACTGCCGGATGTTTCCGGTGAAATACTGGTAGTTGCCGGTGTTCTCCTGGTTGGTTTTTTTGTCTGGTTCGAGCAGCGTCTCACACACCCGGTCCTCAATATGCAGTTATTCTTCAAAAGCCGGGTCTTCGCGTTTTCGAATATAGCTGCACTGATCAATTATTCAGCCACCTATGCGGTCGCGTTCCTGCTCAGCCTCGATCTCCAGTATACCAAGGGATTTTCGGCTGAATACGCCGGGTTTATTCTTATCGCTGCCCCGTTTTTCCAGATGGTAGTTTCTCCTTTCGCGGGCAGGCTTTCCGACAAGTACGATTCCCTGATCCTTTCATCTCTTGGGATGGGGCTTACCGCATTCGGCCTCTTCCTGTTCGTTTTCCTCGATCAGACAACCCCGCTCTGGTACATTATCGTCGTCCTGATCATCCTTGGCATCGGCTTTGGACTCTTCTCGTCCCCGAACATCAACGCTATCATGAGTGCCGTGGACAAGAAGTATTACGGCGTTGCCTCCGGCATCAACTCAACCATGCGCCTGCTTGGCCAGATGCTCTCGATGGGTATTGCCATGATGCTCTTTTCCATCATCATCGGCCAGGTTGAGATTACCCCGGCAAATTACCCGCAGTTTACCCAAAGCCTGCACTGGGCGTTTATCTTCTTTACAGTGATGTGCATCGCCGGTATCTTTGCTTCTTTAGCCCGGGGAAAAAGAGAAGGGCAGCAGATAGTTGAAGGATAAAAGGAGACCTCTTCTCTTTCTGCATTTCATCTTCGGGGCAATAATTTCGTACTATGGGGGGACAGAGAGGGATCCTGATCCTTCCTGCCGGATTTCAGGAATTTCTTTCCCCCTCATAATTCTCTTCCGCCAGCGTAACGGGGGCCGCGTGGGGGTCTTTTGAGGAATATCCACGCCACAATACCAAGCACAATCAGTAGCAGTACTCCGCCGACAGGAAGAAGGCCCGATGACTTATTGGCATTAGATGCCGTTGGCGTAGGCTCTACAGGAGAGGCGGTAGCCGGTATATGAGTGATCATAGTCGCTACCGGGGCTGGTGTGGTTATAGTAACGGTAGGTTGTGTTGTCGCTGTCGTGACCGTAATATACCCGCTCCGTGTTATTGTGTCACTTCCCCCGGTATTTGCTGCCGTGAGTACTACCGTGTAAGTACCCCCGGTAGCATACGTGTGGGATGGATTTTCCAGGGTTGACTCTCCCCCGTCGCCAAAGGACCATAACCAGGATGTGGGCGTATTTTCGGATGTATCCGTGAACTGGACGGTAAGGGGAGCACTTCCCTGCATTACATCGGCAGTAAAAGAGGTAACCGGCGTGGTTGCATCCTTAACGACCGTTATGTAATCCGAAACTTCACTCACATTGCTCCCTGCTGAATTATACGCTGTCAGTTCAACTGTGAAGGTGCCGGTACTGGTATAGGTATGGGTCACGTTCTGGGTTGTGGCAGTATCGTCATCGCCAAAGGACCACAACCATTCCGTGGGAGAATAGGTTGACGTATCCGTGAAATTAACCGTAAGGGGCTCGTTTCCGTATGTTGTATTTGCCGTAAAGGAAGCAACGGGAACAGAGAGATCGACGCTTATGTACCCGGTCTCGGTTACGGTATCGCTGCCTGCGGCATTAGTGGCTGTAAGAGTGACGGTGTACGTTCCGACACTGGTGTACGTATGCGATGGATTCTGGGAAGTCGATGAACTCCCGTCGCCAAACGACCAGACCCATGAGGTCGGTGAGTTTGTGGAAGAGTCAACAAACTGGACCGTCAACGGTGCCGTCCCGGAGGTCTCCGTTGCCACAAATGATGCAACCGGTGTTGTGGCCACTTTGCCTGCGGTAATATATCCTGACTCAGAGATCGTGTTGCTGCCTGCGGCATTTGTCGCCGTGAGTGTTACTGTGTAGGTACCTGCACTCGTATAGGTATGCGATGGATTCTGGGAAGTCGATGAACCTCCGTCGCCAAACGACCAGTCCCACGAGGTCGGTGAGTTTGTGGAAGAGTCCATAAACTGAACTGACAGGGGAATTGTCCCGGTTGTCACATTCGCAACAAAATTTGCGCTCGGTGCAGAATCCGATTTACTGATCGTGATTAACCCGGTCTTCGTGATCGTGTTGCTGCCGGCGGCATTAGTTGCCGTCAGCGTCACTGTATACGTGCCAATGCTGGTGTACATATGCGAAGGACTCTCTGCGGTTGCAGTACTTCCGTCACCAAACGACCACATCCATGATGTCGGGGTGTTGGTGGATTCATCGATAAAGAGTACGTCGCACGGTGCTGTCCCGGAGGTGGCATTCGCTGCAAACGCTGCTACCGGTGTGGAAGTTGCAGATACCGGTAAAATGAACAACATAGTGGTGAGAAGCAGGGAAAAACCCACAAGCAGGCAGAGATTTCTCATAATTCTCCTTCCGCATGATGTGACTGCAAAAATTGAGCATGAAGTGGTTTATACATAATAATACCTTTATGGTAAACCCGATTCCCCCTTCGTTATTTAATTTGGGAACATGAGTGAAGTGATACATTCACAAAAAAAGAGTAAGTATTGAACCCTTGAGTTGAGATTATCGGCTCAAGTATTTTGGCGTACTATTCAGCCAACCGTTCCTTTATTTGCCGGGCATTCGCGTGAAGTATCATCAATCTCAAGATAGTTTGCTCCCCATTTGCAGAGCTCCCGCAGGATCGGAATAAGGGTCTTTCCAAAATCTGTCATGGCGTACTCCACTCGCGGCGGTACTTCAGGAAATACCTTCCGCCGGATGACGCCATCCTTTTCCAGTTCGCGGAGCTGTTTGGTGAGCATTTTTGTGTTGACGCCGGGAAGCCCTTTCTGCAACTGGTTAAACCGCAGCACATCGTCACCAAGAGCCCAGAGGATAAGGGGTTTCCATTTGCCACCGATCACGTCAAGAGCGGCCTCGACCGGGCAATGGAACGTTTTACCATTCTTTGTATAGTTCATGGTTACTCCAATGAAAGTATGTTACAATTTCATCTGTATTGCATATATATTCAGTTAAGGCCGACTTTAACCTAATGGTTCAGATTGCCTTTGCAGAAGAATAGTATGTTTGACTAGCACTCTCATGGTGTTCTGCCAGGATCCCCCGCGTATTTCGCGAGGAGTGAGTAACTATGGAAAAGAAACAGATTGGCAATAATTTCTTCATCCCGATGCCCGTGGTCCTTTTAGGGACACAGGTAACAGGAAAGGACAATTTTATGGCAGTAGGCTGGTGTGCACGGGCGAACGGCAATCCCCCGATGATACTTTGTGCGATAGCAAACCAGCACTATACCACAAAAGGTATAGCAGAAACAAAGACCTTCTCCGTGAATATCCCCACTGTGGATATGCTTGAGAAGACGGACTACTGTGGCATCGTATCCGGGGAGAAGATCGACAAATCCCACGTATTTGACGTGTTCTACGGTTCCCTGAAAACAGCGCCGATGATCAAAGAGTGCCCGGTTACCCTTGAATGCAGGCTTGCCCAGACGGTACTGTTACCCACTCATTCCGTCTTCATTGGTGAGATCGTCGGAGCATATGCAGATGGTAAAGTGATGAAAGACGGAAAGCCGGACTTCATGGCAATAGATCCGCTCTTCCTGACGATGCCCGATAACCGTTACTGGACGCTCGGGAACTACGCTGGTGATGCGTGGAGTGTCGGGAAAAAACTCATCAAAGGATGATCCCATGACAAAAGTACTTGTGATTAACGGAAGCCCCCGGAAGGATGGCAACACCTCCATCCTGATCAGGCATATTGTTCAGGAACTTGAAAAAGAAGGGATCGAGATCGAGATCATTCAGATCGGCGGAAAGAAGATCCATGGCTGTACAGCATGCATGAAATGCTTTGAAAATCAAGACCGGAAATGTATCATTGATGACGATGTTGTGAATGCCTGCATCGAGAAGATAAGCCAAGCCGATGGTGTTATCCTTGGTTCACCGGTGTATTTCTTAGATGTCACATCAGAGATGAAGGCATTTATCGACCGTGTTGGCTTTGTCTCGGTTGCCAATGGGCATCTCTTCAGGCATAAAATCGGGAATGCCGTTGTTGCGGTCCGACGCGCCGGGGCCAGCAGGACCATGGATACATTGCTGCATTTCCTCCTTTATAATGATATGATTGTTCCCGGGTTCCCCGGTATCGGTGTCGGCCGGGATATTGGTGATGTAGAACGGGATGAGGAAGGTGTTGCGAATGCAAAGAGGATCGGGCAGAATATGGCCTGGCTGCTTGGAACAATAAAGAAGGCCGAATCTGTGAGTAATTAAGGAGAAATATACCTTCGTCTGAACGACAGTTAGGTCTGTGATTTTTACAGACCGGTGTCTGAATTGAATTAAAGGCTCGGGAAAATCCCGGCGAATTAGATACATGAGGAATACTATGACAAAAGTAACTATGCTGGTAGGAAGTCCGCGAAAGAACGGCAGTACCCGTGTCCTTGCAGGGGAAGCGGAACGGGGTCTGAAGGAACAAGGTATTGCTGTTGAGACTGTTTTCTTAAATGACCTCAGGATCAAGGGATGCCAGGCTTGTTACTACTGTAAGAAGAACGATGTGGCAGCCTGTGCGGTTAAGGACGATATGCAGCAGGTTCACCAGCTGATGCAGGCATCTGACGGCCTGATTGTGGCTTCACCCATTTACTTTGCCGGTGTGACAGCCCAGACCAAACTGTGGCAGGACCGGCTGTTTCCCTATATCAGTATGAACCTGGCCCCGAAACTCCCGGCCTCAAAGAAAGTCTCGTTTATATTCACCCAGAACCAGCCGGATGTCCACCTGTTTGAAACACCCATCAGGACGTTTATGCATATGGTGGGGTTGACCGGTTTATCGGTGAAGGATTATCTTATAGCGTATGATCTTGATGCCGGGGTCAAGACTCCGGTAACGGAAAACAAGGCATTCATGGACAAGGCATACGAGATGGGCCGGGAATTATTGGGATGATTAACCGGATTATGGCTTGCCGTATGAGTTTGTGTATCATCATTTCTTTTTTTGACTCTTCGCATGAAGTGTCCTTATTGAAAAAAGGTTAATTCCCGCATTACGGCAGCCCGTTGTTCATCGCGTTCCATGTCGTACAGTTGTCAACGCTGATATAGACCCCGGCTTCTGTGCCGGCGTAGAGTGCTCCGGTGGTATTAGCGACCAGCGAGATCACGTTCTGGGCGGGTTCGGCGGTGCAGGTGTTCCAGGTCGCAGCACTGTCTGTGCTCTGGAAGACTCCCCCGCCATTCGTAGCGGCAAAAAGGTGCGTGCTGTCAATCGGATCGATCACAATGGCACTGATGTTGGTATTGCCCGGTTGTCTGGTGGCTTCCGTCCATGAACCGCCGCTGGTTGTGCTGTAGTAGATGCCCACACCGTCCAGCCCGGCGTAGACGTTCGATGGCGTTTTGGGATCTATCGCGATGCTGGTGGTGTTGACTGTCGTAGTTGCTGGAGTCACGATGACCGGTACGGTTACGGATTGGCCGTCAACGGTGGCGGTGATGTATGCGGTCCCGGTGGAAGTAGGAGAAAGCACTGTGAGGGATGCGCCGGAATCTGTAATCGTTTTGTGGGGAAAGACCGAGCCAATGCCGGTACTGGAGAAGGTGACCGGTATGTCATCCGGGACCAGCCCGAGTCTTGAGGCATCGTAACTAATTCCCGAATCAGTCCTGTTATACGTCAGGTTCGCTTTGATGACTGAGGCCTGTCCGGTGGCGATGGAGGCCGGGGATGCGGTAACACCGAGCACAAGCCAAGGGGAATATGTGACCCCGTTATTGACATACGCTGAGGGATTACTGTTGGTGCCCCACCAGTTGTCGGTTGCATCGATGATTCCAAAATCGTTTCCATTATAGACCGCCGCCCCACCAGAATCAGGGTAAATGCGGCAGAAATGGATGGTGCCGATGCCGGCATTGATCGCGCCGCCGTAGCTTGCCGAACACCCGGTGAACGTGCTGGAATTGACCGTGATGCTGATAGCATTGATCGCGCCGCCGTAGCTTGCCGAGCACCCGATGAACGTGCTGGAAGTGACCGTAACACCGCCGTAGGTGTCGATCGCGCCGCCGTTGCTGCCGCTGCTAACGCCATTTTGAATCGTCAGATTGTCTATAGCCAGGGAGTAGCCGGAGGAGTCCGTAAAAATACTATTACCTGAGTCTGAGCCGTCAATGATGGTATCCCACGGGCCGTGGCCGTTCGCTGTGTCGGCCTCGATAATTTTGTCATTGCCGACAGTCATGTCATTTGCATAATACGTGCCCGGTTCGAGGATGATGATTTCACCTTGTACCGGGTTACTGACATTTGTCTCAAGTTCAGCCGCGGTGTCGACGGTTACTTTCGACGCCAGCACCGGTCCTACCCGTGGGCTGGTAGCTGAGCTATCGCTGTTGGAAGCTATAACCCAGATATTATATCCGACATCACCTGTTACTGGTGTGTAGGTGTCAGCATTATCCGGTATGATTCTTTCTGTGGTTGAACCACCAATTTCCTCCAACCACTGATAACTTGTTGCGGATCCAGATGGCGTCACCTCCGCTGTCAGCACATTGCCGACCGCCGGTGTGCCGGAGATCGTTACTCCCGTTATAGTAGTTTGAGCCACAACCGTCCCCACCAGTGCCAGCGCAATAATTAAAACCAAACCAAGAACCAGACTATATCGTTTCAGCCCCATCAATGCCAACCCGTTCACTCCTTAACAGCAACCCGGGGTGACACAGGATCCTGCGGATGCGGCGTGCTCCTCCAAAAAGCCTGCACATCCCGAACGATTTATCTTTGGAATAACAGGTTATAAATTTTGGGAAATATATTTGACAATATACTCCGGTAAATGTACTGGTCACCTCACCGGATATTTTTGGAAAAAAAAGATTAATTCCCGTTCTTCCGGAACAGGACGATAACACCGCACAGGCCGAGTGCACCAATGACCGGTATTGCATCTATCCCGGATTTCGGGGTATTGGTTGGCAGCGGCGGTACCGTACTCGAAGCTGTAGCCGGTTGATTTACCTTCACCTGCTGAGTCGGCATTACTGTCGGATGACCCACTGTCGGCATCTGGGTTGGACTTCCCGCTGCCGGGGTGGTACTCGGGCCGGTATATCCAGTAGTCGTTCCACTGGAACCAGAGCCGCTGCACCAGTAACAGGTGCCGGCACTGTGCGGACTGGAACCGGATGGCGTTGGTGTCGGGGCCTGTATTATCGTGACAACAGCACTTACGGACTGGTCGTCAACGGTGGCATTAACAACTGCCGTTCCTGCCGTTCCCGAAGAAAAGGTAGTTTGGCTTATACCGTTTGTAGTCGTCCCGGTCAAGGGGTTGACACTACCGGGACCGCTTACAACAGCGAAAGAAACCGGTGTGCCGTCCGGGACAAATACCCCGCCTGTAGAGGTATCGGAACCTGCCGAATTGAATGTCAGGTTCGCGGCAATGTCAGACGTCTGCGCTGTCGTGATACTCGCCGGGGATGCCGTTATCCCAAGTACCAGCCATGGCTGGTAAGCCGCATCCTGCACATACGCTCCCGGATCGGCGTTTGTGCCCCACCAGTTATATGTCGCATTGAGGATACTTTCAACGCCCACAACCGGGGTACCTCCGGTAGCATCGTCTCCTTCGCCCATAACCGGAATACTTCCGGTGTTATCGAAAATCCGGTCGAAATTGATGTTACCGGTTTCGGAATAGACTGCACTTCCGCCGTCAGGAGCCGAGCAGCCGGTGATGGTCGATGATGTAATATTTACTACGTTCGCATTTATTGCTCCTCCAACGGGAGCTGCCGTGCAGTTGGCGATGGTTGATGAGGTCACGGTTACAGAACCAGAATTGATGGCGCCACCGGGGTCACTAGCAGTGCAGTTGGCGATAGTGGACGAACTTACCATTACGTTACCGTTAGTATTGATGGCTCCACCCGGGGCACCAGCAGTGCAGTTGGTAATGGTTGATGCGCTTACCCTTACATTACCGTCAGAATTGATGGCTCCACCGGTGGCACTCGCCGTGCAGTTGGTAATTGTTGACGAGGTCAAGGTCACAGTACCCGACGAGTCGATGGCGCCCCCGGGGCCACTACCTGCTTTGCAGTTGGTAATTGTTGACGAGCTTACCGTTACGTTACTACCAAAAGACTCGATGGCGCCCCCGGGGCCAGTACTTGCTTTGCAGTTGGCAATAGTTGACAAGCTTACCGTTACGTCACCTTGAGTATAAATGGCGCCCCCGGGATTACTGGCCGTGCAGTTGGCGATAGTAGACGAGCTTACCACTACGTTACCGTTATTATTAATGGCGCCTCCGTGGCTACTAGTCGTGCAGTTGGTAATGGTTGATGTGCTTACCATAACGATACCGTTAGAATTGATGGCGCCCCCGGGGTCACTAGCAGTGCAATTGGCGATAGTGGACGAACTTACCATTACGATACCGTTAGAATTGATGGCTCCACCGGTGGCATCAGCAGTGCAGTTGGCAATAGTTGACGAGGTCAAGGTTACAGTACCCGAAGAGTCGATGGCGCCCCCGGGGCCAGAACCTGCTTTGCAGTTGGCAATAGTTGACGCAGTCAAGGTTACAGTACCCGAAGACATGATGGCACCTCCGGCGTTACCCGCTGTGCAGTCGGTGATAGTTGACAGGCTAACCGTTACGTTACTACCCGCAGAGTCGATGGCGCCTCCAGGGGACTCAGAATTACAATTGGTAATGGTTGACGAGCTTACCGTTACGTTACCTTGAGTATCGATCGCTCCACCGGGGGCATTAGAAGTACAATTGGCGATGGTCGATGAAGTGACCGTCACCGAAGTACCCGTTGAATAAATAGCTCCTCCGCCGCCGGAAGCCTGGCAGTTGGTAATGATGGACGAGGTGACCGTCACCGAAGTACCCTGTGAATAAATAGCTCCTCCGCCAGCGGTAGCCGGGCAGTTGGTAATCGTGGAGGAGGTGACCGTTACGGAAGACCCTCCAGCGATCGCGCCGCCACAGATTGCCGAGCACCCGGAGAAGTTGGAAGACGTCACCGTCACCGAACCGCTTCTAGAGCAGATGGCACCGCCGTAGAAGCCGCGGGTCGCTGAACAGTCGGAGAAGTTGGAAGACGTCACCGTCACCGAACCGCTATTAGAGGAGATGGCACCACCGTCGCCGCCGTCGGTCGCTGAACAGTCGGAGAAGTTGGAAGACGTCACCGTCACCGAACCGCTAGTAGAGGAGATGGCACCGCCGCTGCCACCTATAACACCATTCCGCATTGAGAGGCCGTCAACGGCGAGATTGTAACCGTTATCTGTAAAGATTCTGCCAGTACCCTGTGCATCGATGATCGTGTCGTTGGAGCCATGGCCGTCTGCGGTATCAGCCGTGATGTTAATGTTATTGCCGACCGTCATGCCAGTTACATCGTACGTTCCCGGCGCAAGGATGATGGTTACACCAGACGATGGCGGACTCGTGACATTTGATTCAAGCTCTGCAGCGGTGTTGACAGTTACCGTAGATTGTGCCGATACCGTCCCCACCAGTACCAGCGCAATAATCAAAACCAATCCAAGAACCAGACTATATCGTTTCAGATCCAATTTACGCCAACTCCTATTTCCAACCTAAACCAGGGGTGACATACTGCGTATTCAGCACAAAGTATGGTGTAATCCGGTTTGAAAAACACCTGTACACCCCGATTACTTAATATCTGGATCAATGGGCAATAAAACTTGGGAAATATTATAGGCAGTTTATTGTTTTTAATACCGCCAACCTCTCATAAAATTCTGGATCTTTCTTCACGGCGGTGAAATAAGCTATCCGTCAGGTTTGTTGTACATCTGGTTGAGTAATTTATCAACACCAACGGCAAATGCTGCAGCAAAGAAAAAAGCAAGAACAACCCTGAAGGGATCCGGTTCATCCGGTAGTGCAAGATAGAGAAATGCTGCAAAGGAGAGAAGAGAAGTGACCGATATCTGGTAAATCTGCAACTCGATCAATTTTTGGCTGTCGGATTTTTTGTTTTCGGTCATGGGGTGATCTCTGTAACCATTTTCGCGTTCATGTGTAGGGTTGGGGCTGTAGTCTATATCCGGAATGATCCCCGTGGCACAGTCAATTCAAACCGGGCACCTTTACCGGGTTCACCGGACTCTCGGATAGTGATGCCAGTCATATCGAGAATTTCTTTTGCAAGGAACAGGCCCATGCCGGTGTTCCTGCCAAATCCCTGTTCAAAGATCAGCTCTTTATCCTCGTCAGCGATGCCGTCACCATCATCTTCGCAGACGATAATATGATCGCTTGTGTCTTCCTTTACAAAGAGACGGATTGTTGTGATTTTCCTGCCATACCGCTCCGCGTTATCCATGAGATTATAGAAGACTTTTACAATGAGAGGGTCTGCAAACACCTCTGCGCTTGCGGGGATGTCATTCTTCACCACGACATGGCCAAGCGGAGCCTGCTTTGCCGCAGTGTCCACGAGGGTACGGCAGTTTTGCCAGACGGGGGCTTTGACGCCGATTGACTCATATTCCTTGGTAAACTGGATCATCTCGTTAATGCGCTTGATGGCCGTGGTAATCTTTTTGAATTGTTTAAGGGAATCGGGATCTTGGTGCTGTTCTTCCAATAATGTGACATATGCGTCTAAGACAGTGAGCTGGTTACCGATATCATGGCGGGTGACGCCAGAGAGCAGGTTGAGTTTCTTGTTTGCTTTGTTGAGTGCATCGCTGGACAGTTTGCGGTCTGTGATATCTTCTACCTGGGCAGCGAAATAACGGAGATCCCCTTTTTCATTCCGGATGGTACTGATCCGGACCTGCCCCCAGAGGATGCTGCCGTCTTTTCTGATATAGCGTTTTTCCGTCCTGCATACCGGAATTGATCCTGCCGCAAGCTCCTCGTAGTGCTGCAGGTCAGAGGGGAGATGATCCTCGTGGGTAATATCTTTAAAGGACATCTCCAGCAGCTCTTTTTCTGTATAGCCGGTCATGGTTACCCACGCCGGATTAACGGAAAAAAATCGTAAATCCGGTGTGGAAAGGATCATACCAAGGGGGCTGTTCTCGAACATCTTCCGGTATCGTTCCTCGCTCTCCTGGAACGCCTCATCAGAGCGTTTTCTATCGGTAATGTCCCGGACAATCCCTATTACGCCGTTGATGGTGCCATGGGCGTCATAGTTGGGCGTGTAAATGCTCTTTACCCACCCTTTTTTACCGGTCGAGGGGATGAAAAACTCAAAATCGGCTGTTTCTGTCGTTATCCCGGACAACGCTTTTCTCATCAGCTCATCGTTTGCCGTCTGTTCAATGAAAGGAAATAACTCAAACGTGATTTTACCCTGCACGTCAGCAGCGTTCAGGCCGGTGAGTTCTTCCATGAACCTATTCCAGAGGGTGATCCGCAGGTCCAGGTCATAGGCGATAATCCCCTCTTTTGCCTCAGCTATCACCGTTTTTAAGATTTCCTGGGATTCCTCTTTACGGCTCTCTGAGGTCCGCCGCTTTATGGCCATACGGATCTTATGGGCAAGTTCGGCAAACTGTGATTTTGTTTCCCCGCCTTTCTGGACGTAGGAGTCAGCACCTTTATCGATCGCAAGGACGACCACGTCCTCCCTTCCCCGGCCGGTGAACAAAATAAAAGGAATAGGTCCAAACCGGTTCCGTACTTCGATGAGAAACTGGATCCCGTCCATACCGGGCATCTGGTAATCGGAGATAATGGCATCAAAACGATCCCTCTCGAGCATCTTGATCGCTTCTGACGCGCTCTGTGCGGTTGTTACGGTAAAATCGCCGGATCGCTCAAGGAACAGTGAACTGATATCAAGGAATGTGGATTCATCATCGACACAGAGAACCCGGATTGCAGTCGTCATTCAGGCACCTGTCTTGCCCGTACGCCAGGCCCCTTTGGGAACGGTCATAGTAAATCGTGCCCCTTTACCGGGCTCGCCGGTTTCAGCGATGGTTATTCCGGAAATAGAGAGGATCTCCCGGGAGAGGAAAAGGCCAAGTCCGGAATTCTTGCCGTATCCTTTATCGAAAATCTTCTCTTTCTCCTGCGTGGGTACCCCATTGCCGTCATCTTCGCAGAGAATTACTGTTTTATCCCCGGATTCCTCTAAAAAGAACCGGATGGTGGTGATCCTGCCACCAAACCTGACGGCGTTGTTCATCAGGTTGTAAAAAACCTTGACGATAAGCGGATCGGCAAACACTTCTGCACTGGCAGGCAAATCATTTTTCACGGTGATGTTTGTCAGCGGGACCTGTTGTGCAGCAATGTCCACGAGGTTGTGGAGGTTCTGCCAGACCGGCGTTTTGATACCGATTGTATCGTATTCCTTGGTAAACTGGATTATGGAAGAGATGTGCTGTGCTGCTTCTGAAGCTTTTTCGGTGTATTCATTGAGTGGCGGATCCGATCGTGTGTTTTTCAAAAGCGAAAGGTAGCCCATCAGGGCGGTAATCTGGAAATTGATATCATGCCGGGTGATGCTCGAAAGCAGGTTCAGTTTGGTATTCGTCTGCCGGAGTGCATCCTCTGCAAGCATGCGTTCAGTTACATCCTGAATAATAGAATGGATTAATTGCTTTCCCCCGAGCGTTACAGGCGCACTGGATATCATTACATCCCGGATCTCACCGTTCTTTTTTTGGTGCTTAACGTTGAGTGCCGCTCCCTTATTCTCAAGTATGGCGGCCATATTATTCCGGGTTACTGCCGTATCGGTAATGTTGAGGTCCATAACGGTAATCCCGGAAAATTCCTCCCGGCTGTAACCGTAGTAGCGGCTTGCGGCGGCATTTGCATCCACGATGCGTCCTGTCTCTGGATCGACGATAACCATAACCGCATTATTGAGATCAAACAGGTCCCGGTACCGCTTTTCACTTTCCTTTAATGCCTCTACGGCCTGTTTTCTCTCGGTGACATCACGAACGATGCTGATCACGCCGATGATCTTACCGTGGGCATCGTAATTGGGTGAATACACCCCCCGGGCCCATCCTTTGTTTCCGGTAGACGCAATATAAAATGCGAAATCCGGTGACTCTACCGTCGTGCCATCAAGTGCCTGCTTCAGCAGCATATCAATCCCGTTCTCCTTATGGAAGGGGAATAGTTCTAATGAGTTTTTTCCGAGAACATCTGGTGCTTTCAGGCCGGTGAGTTCTTCCATGAACCGGTTCCAGAGGGTGATGTGCAGATCCCGGTCGTACACAATAATACCCTCTTTTGCATCCGCGATCACCGTTCGCAGGAATTTTTCAGATTCCGAGATCTGGTTTTCAGCGCTCCTTCTGGTCACAGCAACCCGGATCTTGTGGGCAAGCTCGGCAAACTGGGCCTTGGTTTCCCCGCCTTTCTGGACGTAGAAGTCGGCGCCATTGTCTATTGCAAGAATGACGACCTCTTCTCTTCCCCGCCCCGTAAACAGAATAAACGGGATCTCGCCAAGACGCTTTCTTACCTCGACAAGGAACTGGATACCGTCTTTACCTGGCATCTGGTAATCGGAAACAATAGCATCGTAACGGTTTGTTTCAAGCAATTGTAGTCCGTCCGAGGCGTTGAGTGCCGTTGTTACCCGGAATTCCCCGGATCTTTCAAGAAACACCGTACAAATATCGAGGAGCGGGGCTTCATCATCAACACAAAGGACCTGGTATTTTATATTTTTTTTACTTTGAACGGGCATCGACACTCTCTACTCCGTGATATATTGCCGGTGATCCTTTTCCCCTGTGGGGTGATTCAGGTATGCAGGAAAAGGAAAACCCCTCTTGTTCCCAGAGGAAACGCGGTCGTTAACCGTCCTCCGGCTGCTGAAGAGTAATATATATTTGTACTTACCTCAAATATATATTCCTCGTATAAACTCTATATATATGAAAAAAAATATATTTCTAAAAAATAATTCATTATACCCTTTCCGTTTTGAAAAAATTGCATTTTCTCGATGTAACAATGTTCAGCACCTATTCCATGTTCCGATAACCAGTTAGAACACAGCGATCCGATGATGATACAAGAGGAAAGGTCCTGTCAAGTTGTCGGGCGGTTGCCTTAAGCCATCGTCGAGGAAAATATGTCGCTACCTGCAGCCTTTACCGAGCCCCGCATTGCTCCGGGATCCTCCGCATCACCGGAAATATTATCCAAGCCGTGTTACTGCAGTAATGCCGGGTGGGACAGTACGGGTCAGGGGAAGGATCTCCCCGTTCTGCGGTACTATGGTCATGGTGAACTGCTGGTAAGGCGCGGCATGCCCCGCAGGACAGACAAGGAGGGTGAACTGGTCGGATCCTTTAAGCAGCAGGTTCTGATCGACACCTTCCATGGGTATAAAATTCAATTTCTGCGTGATCGTCCAGTTCGGGCATACCAGTGTCGGCGTCTCCACAATTGAGAGTTTTTCCCAGTCGTTCCCGCTCGCCCAGATTACCGAGGCGTGGCCCATATCGATTGCACCCGTGGTCAGCATGAACGGTTGGATCGTAAGTTCATAAGCTCCCAGTTCATGAGGGTTTTGCGATCTGAACTGTACCGGGACACCATTTATTGTGCCATCGACTGCCGGGTACCCTATCATACCCCCGGGATTGGTGATCAGGTTGCCCGCCGCTACCACATTGGTATGAATTATACCCGTTTTTTGATTTTGCCCTGCCCCCGTTGCAGATGTTTTGCCGTGGAACAACTCCCCATACCCGAGATAACTGACGATGAGTAATCCCACGACAAGCAGTATGACAATCTCCAGTCCGGAGAATGCATTTTCATTGCCCTGGATCGGTTTTCTTCGCATAATCAATACTCCGCACATCCGCCACGTTCACCCGGGAGAGGAATTGCCAGGCATGTGTTCGTGACAACCTCTGTTTCGGGTGAATCACGGTTCAGACCGCCCGTATCCTCCCATCCTCTCATACACTCTCGCAGTCTTGCTCTGCGTCCACCGACACCAGCGTATCGTAAGTGGTGGTTGGCGGTTTGCGGGATAATCGTTTCCCCGGATCAGATGGTGATCAAAACAGGTGACGGGGACCAGGAAATACCCTGACCGAGCGTTCTTATGGGAATAAACCAATTTCCCTCTTTACTGGTGTAGAAGAACCCTGGCTGAGCGAATCCCCCAACAGAAAATGTCTGTAAAAGATCTGATGATCGTGATTGTCATTGCCCTCGGCTCGTTCATGGCCGGCCTCGATGTAACGATCGTGAGATCCTCGGTATCGTGTTGATGCTCGCTGTTGTAGAGAAGGAGCCATCGGGTAGCAGCGACGGTGAAGTTGCCATGGGGTTCTAGGTTTTTTACCGGGAATATCCCGTTCCCCGCATTTTCACCCGTTTTTCGTTATCCATATGAGGATTTCGCATAACGGAAAATAATGTGGATCTATTCGCAGATTTTAGCAAAAAATTGGATTTTTGCGACGTATCCCTGTTCAGCAACTATTCCCATCGTCCCGATAACTAATTAGAACCCGGCCATCCAATGATGATACAAGAGGAAAAGTACCATGGCGGATCAGGAAACATTTCCCTGCCGGATTTGCGGGGGAAAGAAAAGAAAAGAAGACCTTGTGCCCGCTGAGCGGATTCCTGCATCGATTGTTACCAGTATCAACAAGGAATACCCGGAATGGTCTCCTGAAGGATACATCTGTCATGCCGATCTCGACCGGTTCATGATACAATATGCCCGGGATGTCGTGGGTCAGGAAAGAGCCGGGTATGCTTACCTTGAAGGGACCATTAACGGTGACATACGCGTGGAGGATCACCTCCCCAAAAATGACAATGTAGAATATGAAAAGGCGATGACCCTTGGCGAACGGGTATCGGATGTCCTCGCCGGGTTTGCCGGGAGTTGGACATTTCTTATGGTTTTTGCCGGCCTCCTTGCCCTGTGGGTTATCCTGAATTCCTATATCTTACTGGCCCGGCCGTTCGATCCCTATCCCTATATCCTGCTTAACCTTGTTCTTTCAGTTCTTGCGGCAGTCCAGGCCCCGGTCATCATCATGAGCCAGAACCGGCAGGAAGTTCGCGACCGGCTCCACGCCGAACGTGATTTCCAGGTGAGTATCCATACCGATGCTGAAATCCACCGGCTCCACAAGAAAATTGATTATCTCATGACGGATCAGGGACAAAAAATCCTGGAAATCCAGAATATCCAGCTCGAACTCATTGAAGAACTCCTTCGCAAAACAAGCTGAGGGAGATCACGGTTGGTGACCCCCGGAAGGATGGCAACACCTCCCTCTTTTTAATTGGAATTACCCTCATTGCCCGGTTGTTTCAAGCCATACTAATTTTGTGGCTGCCAGTGCATAACGAAATATCCAACATCAAGAGCAACAATTGCCGTTAAAAAAAAGGTAAAATGATAATTATTTTCCAATGCAGGGAAAACCGGAATTAAGAAAAGACATGCGGCTGACAGTGCCAGACCCCCGAATATCCTCAGGTTCAAAAATGAGGCATGCTTATCCATGGTCTCCCGTTCGCTGGAATCTGCAATATACATCACAGCATCGAACGCGCCTTTCCTGATTTCTAGGGGCCCTGCATTCACCAGTCCAGAAGTACTGTCCGCCGGAACAGCCTGGCCTAATACGTAGAGGTTGTCATTTTCCGGGATGTAATATTCGGTGAGGTGGATGAACTTGTCTCCCCCAAAAGCTTCCTGTTCATCCTTTTTGAGGGATTCGATAAATTGCAGGACCCGGTCATCCATTGTCGTGGACTCGTCGGATTGGATCCCGTGTTTTGTTATATATCCGGAGAAGGTGTTCGCGTGGATGTCCATTTCAGCACCCTGCGGATCGATATGTATCCTGCCAGTCCCATCCTGTATAAAAAAAGGCGTCGGCGATTCAGCGTCGTAAACCTGCAGCCAGGATGCCCACGTTTTGTATCCTCCAGACCAGTAATAATACCCCGCAGATACACGCCAGTATACACAAGGTACGCCGCTCACCGGGCTTTTGTCGGGTTTCAGGGACGCTGCCCGGCCGGCGATTGCAACAGGGCCGGCATCAGCTGAACATATCGGCGTTGTCGGCATTTTTCGCACTCTTCTGGTAAACACATAACTCCGGAGTCCGCTGTAGATGCCATACAGACCGGTAAGGAAAAGGACCAGTAAGAAAAACGGGAATACTAACTCAGGCAACGTCAATCCCTGATAGGTTCCATACAGGCCGAAAACCAGCAGGAATAAGACGAGTGCAAGATCGCTGAATCTCACGGTGTGACACAGTCTCCTGACACGAAGATTGGCGGTTATCGCCTTTATACCCTGCGGGGGTGAACCACGGTCTCCTGGTTCGTTTCAATAAAAAATTACGCGGTCTTGATATTTTCTGCCGCTTCAAGACCGAGTTGCTTAATAGACTCGTCCCGCATCACGAACTTCTGGATCTTGCCGGTGACACTCATGGGGAAATCGTCGACGAAGAGGACGTACCGCGGGATCTTGAAGTGGGCGATCTTTCCTTTGCAGAAGTCTTTTACGTCCTGGTCGGTCATGGTCTGGCCCGGTTTCATCTTCACCCAGGCGCACAGTTCCTCACCGTATTTAATGTCCGGTACACCGACTACATAGACATCCGCAATCTTTTCGTTGTGGTGGAGGAACTCCTCGATCTCCCTGGGGTAAATATTCTCGCCGCCCCGGATCACCATGTCTTTTAACCGGCCGACGATCTTGAAGTATCCTTCGTCATCCATGACGGCGAGGTCACCGGTGTGGTTCCAGCGGTCCTTGTCGAGCGTGGCATGGGTGGCTGACGGGTTGTTGTAATAGCATTTCATCACGCAGTAACCCCGGGCACAGATCTCACCGATCTCGCCCATGGGAACAATCTTTCCCGTCTTGGGGTCGATGATCTTGAGCTCGGTGTGGGGGAACGCCCGGCCGATGGTCGTGACACGGCGTTCGACCGGATCTTTTGTCGTCGTCATCGTGACACCCGGAGATGTTTCGGTCTGGCCGTACACGATTACGATATCGCTCATATGCATCTGGGTATTGACCTGCTTCATCACTTCTATGGGGCAGGGGGAGCCGGCCATGATACCGGTCCGGAGAGATGTGAGGTTGTATTTGGCGAAGTTGGGATGCGTGAGCTCGGCAATAAACATCGTGGGAACGCCGTGGAGGGCAGTGCAGCGTTCTTTTTCGACGGTTTTTAAGACCTCCTCGGCATCGAAGGTAGGTGCGGGAAGCACCATCGTCGAACCGTGGGTGGCGCAGGCCATGTTGGACAACACCATGCCAAAGCAGTGGTAGAAGGGTACCGGGATGCAGAGCCGGTCTTTTTCGGAAAAGCCCATGCCTTCACCGATGATGTACCCGTTGTTGAGGACACCATGGTGGGTGAGCACGACTCCTTTGGGGAAACCCGTGGTGCCACTCGTGTACTGGATGTTGATGGGGTCGTCAAACGTGAGGTTTTCGCCCCGTTCTGCGACATCGTCCATGGTGATCTCTTCTGCCTTTTCCATGAGTTCGTCCCAGGTGAACATGCCGTTGTACGGGATGGAGCCCATGAAAATGACATTTTTTAAGAAGGGGAACTTCTCCGAGGAGATGTGGCCTGGCTTTTGTTCCCAGGCTTCGGGGCAGGCCTCGTAAAACATTCCCACGTAATCGGAAGTCTTAAACCGGCCCTGCAGGATAAGGGTCTGGATCTCGGACTGTTTGAGGGCATATTCGAGCTCGTACGTGCGGTAGGCCGGGTTGATGTTGACCATGATCGCCCCGATCTTTGCCGTGGCAAACTGTATGACGACCCAGTCTGCATGGTTCATCGCCCAGATGCCTACCCGGTCGCCTTTTTCCACGCCCATACCCATGAGGCCGCGGGCTACCAGGTTAATGCGTTCGAGGAATTCCCGGTAGGTCCAGCGGATATTTTCGTGGACTGATACAATCGCTTCGGTATCCGGGTACCGTGCCACGGTATGGTCGATCATCTCACCCATCGTCATGCCCAGCAGGGGAAACTCTGACGTCCCGCACGTATAACTGCCCTTATCCATCGTAAAAGAATGGAAAATGACAGGATATATCATTAATGGCTCCGGCGACAAATGTGGGTCTTAGAGTCGCCGGTTCGCGGGATTTTCTGGAGGAAAACTATTAAATTTCGTCAGCGCGATTTTGTATAGTCAAAGGGAGTAATGTGGCTCTCGTGACAGATTTGCGGGGTTGTGGCCAAGCCCGGAATGGCGACGGGGTCCAGCGGTCTTTGCGTTCTTTCGTGCTCGCAGATGATGAACAATGGGTCTCCTGAGTTGATTCGATGATGACCCGTTGGAGCACTGATGCATGTCGGAGAGACCCGTCGATCGTGA
>Ga0181520_10004483_pt1 | contig 23269 bp, 19 predicted proteins | sample PEATcosm2014_Bin_29_FD_132451 | JGI IMG/M metagenome (GOLD analysis project Ga0181520, IMG submission 132451) | Peatland microbial communities from MTU Mesocosm Facility, Houghton, MI, USA - PEATcosm2014_Bin02_30_metaG | ecosystem: Environmental > Terrestrial > Soil > Wetlands > Peat | place...
CGCAGCCCAAGTCAAATGTTTCAAGCGCGGCACAGCCTGGCGTACCGGCCTCCTAGGGAATCACCGCACAAGTGGCGTTTTCGTTGAGCCAGGAATTGCAGGGGCTAAAGCCCATTCATTCTGTTGGCCTTATCGGCACGACTGAAGTCGTGCCCTGATACAGTGCAAGTTGCGCAGAGGTTCCCAAACTATGGCGGCACAACCCAGCGACGCTGCCTCCACGGAGGCGCCAACCAAGCTGAGCGCACAACTTGCGGGCGTGTCCAAACTTTTCGGATCGTTTGCCGCGCTGCGGCAGGTGACGGCCGATCTGGAGCCGGGGCGATGCTACGTGCTGATCGGCGAAAACGGCGCGGGCAAGTCGACGCTGCTGCGCATTCTGGCGGGATTGCTGCGGCCGAGCTTCGGTACGGTGAAGGTGTTTGACGGGCTGGAGCCGCACCAAGATGAAGCGCGCGGACGGATCGGCTACATGAGCCATGCTCCGATGCTCTACGACGAGCTGACAGGCGAAGAAAACCTGCGCTACTTCGCAAAACTTTACAAGGGCAGGCCGAGCCTGTCGCCTTCCGAGGCGCTCAGGCAGGTCGGACTCGATCCTGAGCTGCAGCGTCCGCTGGGACAGTATTCGCAGGGAATGCGGCAGCGGACTTCGCTGGCGCGGGTGCTGCTGCCTGTGCCGCAGCTTTTGCTGCTGGATGAGCCGTTTTCCAATATGGACGTCGAGAGCGTCGCGCAGATGGTCCAACTGCTGGCGGGCTTTCGCGCGGGCAACCGGACGATTGTGATCACGACCCACCAGCGGGAGCACGCCGCGCCGATTGCCGACTGGGTGCTGGCGCTGAAGGCCGGGCGCGTGGCGTCGTTCGATCGAGGAAGCCCGACGCTATGAAGACCAACGGCGCACGATTCCTGGAGTCGCTCGGCATTCCGTTTGAGCTGCGCGAGTATGAGTTCGATCCCGAAGACCTGTCCGCGATCACCGTGGCCAGGAAGATTGGCATGCCGGCCGAGCAGGTGTTCAAGACCCTGCTGGTGACGGGCGGCGCGGGCGAGTACCGGTTCGCGGTGATTCCCGGCGATGCGGAGCTGGACTTCAAGAAGCTAGCCAAGGCCGCGGGGCTGCGCAAGGCGGAGATGGCGCCCCTCAAAGGCGTGCAGCCGCTGACGGGGTATATCCGCGGCGGGGTCACGCTGTTTGGCGCGCGGAAGCCCTACCCGGTCTACATCGACGAGACGGCGGTTCTTTTTGACCGCATCAGTGTTTCGGCTGGGGCGCGCGGGACGCAGCTGATTCTGAGCCCGGAGGACTATCTGAAAGCCGCGCAGGCGTTGGATGTGGAAGTGCAGACGGCGGACCTGACGAAGGATGTTCCACGACAGCATCCGCAGGACGGGCAGGAGGGTCAAGCGCGATGATCGATACCCTGCTGACGCACCTGGCCAAAGACCTGCGGATCGAGTGGCGCTCAAAAGAGGCCATCAACTCGATGCTGTTCTTCTCGCTGCTGGTGGTGGTGCTGTTCTCGATCGCGTTCGACCCGCGCGGGGCCTTCTCGCGGGAGATTTCCGGCGGCGTGCTGTGCGTGGCCACGATGTTTGCCTCGGTGAGCGCGCTGAACCAGGCGTGGGCGCGGGAGATTCGGCACCAGGTGCTGGATGCGCAGCGGATGGCGCCGACCGCTGGCGCGCAGATGTATCTGGCCAAGGTGCTGGCGAATTTCTTCTTCGTATCAGTGGTGCAGATTCTGCTGGCGCCGGTCTTTCTGGTCTTCTATAACCTGCATATTCTCGGGGATGGCTGGCTGTTGCTTCTGGTGCTGCCGCTGGGGACCTGGGCGCTGGTGGCGAACGGAATCTTTTTTGCCGCGCTCTCGATCAACAGCCGTAACCGCGAGCTGCTGCTGCCGCTCATCCTTTTTCCGATTTTCACGCCGGCGCTCATGGCGATGGTGAACGCGACAACCGGCATCTTTACCGGGGAGTTCGATCCCGCGATCTGGATCAAGCTTCTGGTTGCCTACGACATCATTTACACGACCGTTTCGCTCTTGCTGTTTGATACGATTTTGCGCGCAGAGTAGACGCTGTGCCGCATTCTGTGCAATGTAAACTGAGATGGTCAGATTGGGGACCTCGATGAAAAAGATCCTTTTCGGTCTCTATGCCGCTGTCAGCATCGCACTGTTGGTGTGGGCTTTTGAACTTGCTGTCCATGCGCCCGCAGAGATGATGCAGGGGGACGCATACCGCATCATCTTCTACCATGTGCCCTCGGCATCGGTGGCATTCCTCTTTTTTGCTATCTCAATGGCGGGCTCAATCGGGTTCCTCGTCCTTCGCGAGAAGAACCCCGTCAAGGCGCTTGCATGGGACGGATGGGCTGTTTCCGGCGCGGAAGTGGGCATCATCTTCTGCACCGTCGTGCTCGTCACAGGACCGCTTTGGGGCTATCGTGCCTGGGGCATCTGGTGGGCGTGGGACGCGCGCCTCACAACGACCCTCCTGCTCTGGCTTATTTACGTCAGCTACCTGCTGACGCGCCGGTTCGCAGCCGGCCCGCAGATGCGTACATCTTCCGCCGTGCTGGGCATCTTCGGCGGAATCGCAGTCCCCATCGTTTACATAGCCAACCGTATCCCGGGCCAGCATCCTGGTCCGGTCTTCGGAGGAGACAGGGCTTCGGGCATGGCCCCTGAGATACTGCGCCCGTTCCTGTGGAACATGGTGGCGTGGCTGTTTTGGGGAGTTTTGGTCCTGATCCTGCGTCACCAGTATGAACTGAAGCAACAGGCAGCTGCCGCCCTTGAAGCCGAGCAGTCGCTCAACGCCTGATTCAACGATTATCGAGGTTTCCATTGAAAAAGGCTGTCGCACAAATCTTCGCGCTCGTCCCCATCGCCCTCCTTGTCTGGGCTTTGTATAGCCTCTATGCAGCGCCGGCAGAACCGCCCAGGGATTGGAGGCTGCACATGACGCAGGAGCAGCACGACCTGATGGTCGCTCCCATCGACCACGCTTTCCGCGTCGCAGCCTATGCCGTTACCTGGGCGATTCAGCTCGGCTACCTGGCATGGCTTGCGATGAAGTGGAGTGCGCAGAAGCCTCTGGCGGGGCGGATGCTGGACAGAGGCTAAGCGCGGGCCAAGCGAATCCGTTTCAACGAATTAGCCGCATACCTGGGCGAACCCCGGAAGTCTCGGACGGAGGTTTCCCTTCGGGCCGCACGATGGTTACGTTCAAGAGTTACGAAGCGGGGAGGGTCGCCTCCCTCCGAGGTTGCGCACGCGGAGCTTAAGTTGGATTCCAGTCTTGCCGGATCCAGCCGATGATCACTGAGTGATTCAGTCATTTTAGGCGGCGATAGGCAAACGACATGATGCATGACATTGTGATCTTTCTGGCGTTCATTGGAATGCTGCTGGCGCCCGCGATTGTAGCGGCCAACTCCGACGACCTCTCCGACAAAGAGAACTGATCCAGCGCCAAGGTTAAGCGCAGGCGGAGTCTCGGGCTCGTAGCACCTCGAATCCTGTGCTCGGGACAATCCGGCGGCATGAGAATTCGCTGAGGCCGGTGCAACTCCTTTCCTTCCAAATCCATTGCCCATCTTGCTGTTGACCCTTTAGACTTGTCTGCTGAGGGGCCTTTATGTTGGTAGTGATGAAGGCGCAGGCGACGCCTGAGCAAATACAGGCGGTCTGTGCGGCAATAGAACAGTTGGGCTTTCGCCCACACCCGATCCCCGGAGCGCAGAGAACGGCAATCGGCATCACGGGCAATAACGGCGCAGTCGATCAACAGAACATAGAGACGCTTTCCGGAGTCGCCGAGGTCATTCGCGTGTCAAAGGCCTACAAGCTGGCAAGCCGGGACGTTAAAGAAGAAGACACGATTATTCACTTCCCGCGCACGGGCAACTGCCCGGAGGCAAGCATCGGCGGCCGCAACCTGGCGATCATTGCCGGTCCCTGTTCGATTGAAAGCCGCGAACAGGCGTTTGCTATTGCCGAGCATGTAGCCGCCAGCGGAGCGCTGTTCTTTCGCGGAGGGGCGTACAAGCCGCGGACATCCCCGTATTCGTTCCAGGGATTGGGAGTGGAAGGCCTGCGCATCATGGCCGAGATTCGCGAACGCTATGGACTGCGCATCGTGACCGAGGCGCTGGACAACGAATCGCTCGACCATGTGAACGAATGGGCGGACGTGATCCAGATCGGCGCCAGGAGCATGCAGAACTTCTCGCTGCTAAAGCGTGCCGGCAAGCTGCGCAAGCCGGTGCTGCTGAAGCGGGGATTGAGCGCGACCCTGGAAGAATTCCTGATGAGTGCCGAGTATGTGATGAGCGAGGGGAATTACGAAGTTATACTGTGCGAGCGCGGGGTGAGGACCTTTGCCGACCACACCCGGAACACGCTCGACCTGAGCATCATTCCCTCGGTGCAGGCTTTGAGTCATTTGCCGATCCTGGTGGACCCGAGCCATGGGACGGGCAAGCGCGACGCGATTCTGCCGATGTCGCGGGCAGGCGTGGCCGCGGGCGCGGATGGGCTGCTGGTGGAAGTGCACCATCAGCCGGACAAGGCGCTCAGCGACGGCCCGCAGGCGATCTATCCGGAACAATTTGCGCGATTGATGGACGAGGTCGGGCAGATCGCGCCCATCGTTGGGCGATCGCTGCCGCGCGGGATTCACGTTGCCCAACCCGCGGTCTAGACGCATGACCTCCGGCACGTCAAAGGCGCTTGCTCTCGTAGTTGGAATTGCCGGGCTTGCGCTTTTTCTCACGGGCTGCCGGACGCACGACTTTCCGGAATACCCTGCCAACTACCGCGAATATGTTTACGTAACCAATGGGCAGAGCGGGACACTCACGGTTCTCGACGCCGTGAATCTGCGCCTTGACCGCGAGCTTCGCGTGGGGCAGAATCCGGTAGCTGTGGCGGCCAGTCCCACCCGGAATGAAGTCTATGTGGTGAATGCCGGAGCGGCGGCCGGAATGGGCTCGGTCTCAGTGATCGATGCCGAGAACAACTCGGTTGTAGCGACGATCCCCGTTCTTCGTGAGCCGGTTTCGATTGAGGTGGCGCAGGATGGAAAGCTGGCGTGGGTTGCGAACAGAGGTTCGAATGCGATTTCTGTGCTTGACCTCGCGAACCGGCGGGAGATCGCCCGCATCTCCACCGGGAAAGAGCCGGCAGCGGCGCGGCTCTCTCCCGATGGCAAGACGCTGGTGGTCGCCAACCTGGGCGACGGGTCGGCTTCGGTGTTCGATGCGCCCTCGGGCAGGCTGCGCGCGGTCTTCGAAGACTGCCCCGGAGCCGATGACGTGGTGATTCTGCCCGACTCTTCCAAGGCGTTTGTGGCGTGCTCGGCGGGGCACCAGGTGATGTCGATTGCGCTGGCACGCACGGCAACGGACGGGCTGCAGGCTGGTACACAGGCTGGCACAACGCAGCCGGATCGGCTGGCGGCCTTCATGGATGTGGGCCTGGCGCCGGTGCAACTGGCGCTGAAACCGGATGGCGGCGAGCTGTTTGTTTCGAACTCGGGGTCGAATACGATCTCAGAAGTTGTGACGAATGCCGACGACGTGGGCGGGGCCTACCTGATGGGCGACGGTCCCATCCGCGGGCTGGTCTCGCGCGACAACGCAATCCTCTACGAAGCGAACTTCCGCTCGCAGTACGTGACGATCTACTCGACCGAAGACGGCAGGCGGATCAACTCGGTCCACGTTGGCGACGGACCATCGGCGATGGCGTTCTCCTCGGCCGGCAATCTGCTGTTTGTGGTGGATACACGATCGTCGGATGTGGCCGTGATTCGCACGCGCACGGCGGCGAAGGAACTCTTTGCCTTTACCATGCTGCCTACCGGGCGCGGACCGAATGCGATTGCGGTGAAGTCGTTCAGCGTGAAGTAAGGGCGACACATACCTCCGGAAAAACAAGGTGTAGGATTGCATGTTGAGTTTCTTGATGGGCCCCTGGAGTCCGAGTTCGCGAGGGCTTGGGGCTGCAACTGAGAGACACATCAACTCTGGTTTCGCTATAGCGGGTGTCGAAAGAAGGAGGCGCCGAATGCGGACACGAGAGATCCTCCGAATCTTATGTTTGTTTCTATCTTGCGAGGCGTTATTGCCAGCGACCGCGCAACCAAGTGGGGCCGACTCGAAGATCGACCCCAAGGATGCTTTAGGGTGGTTCGAACGTGCCAACAACCAAATGAACCTGCGGACGCTGGGATCTGCGCCCTTCCACATGAAGGTCAGGTTTCATGCCCTCCCCGGCGTGGAGCTACTGCCCAAGAAGAAGTCCGAGATCATTGTGGGAGATGGGGAGTACGAGGAGACGTGGGTATCCCCGCAGCAATGGCGGCGGGAGGTCACTCTTGGAAGCTACCACGCGGTCGAGACGCACAGCGACAGGGCCCGAAAGATGGAGGCCAGTTCCGACTACGAGCCCAGCCGCGTGTTCATGCTAATGGATGCTCTGCTGAACCCAATCTCGCGCGGAACGCTCTCGCCGGAGCTGCATGACCACCGCGTCCGGTGGAGTACGGATCGCTCGACCGTCGGTGGCCAGACCTTCGTGCGCTTCTCGAAAAGCGACAACATCTCAACCGGGGTCACAACCGGAACCGCGTATATATTCCTTTCTAGCGGCATTCTGATGCAGTCCAACGAGAACGACCTCGTGACCACCTGGGCGGACGACACCCAATTCGCGGGGAAAGTGGTGCCGAGAAGCGTAACTGTGCAGGCTGGAACGAAGAGGGACTTATTGACTGCGGAGGTTGAAGTGGATGAACCGGGCGCGGTCGATCCCGCTGCATTCGACCTTCCTGGGGAGGACGCGGACGCTGGGATGACGCTTCGCCCCCTGCACTGGTATGAGGTCAGGCCGGCGGAACTAACGCATTCGGAGTCGACTCGGACGACCGCGCAGAGAGGCTCTCAGTCGCCCGATCCTCTTCCTGGAATGATCCTCCATGGAATTGTCGACCGGCACGGGGCGCTAAGGGAAGTTGAGGTCATCTATGGCCCATGGAAGGATGGGTCGACCCCGCCGGACAGCGCGCAACATCTGGCCGAGGATGCGAGGCAGTATAAATTCCGGCCGGCGGTGATCGACGGCAGCCCCTGCGAAACTGCTTTCGAGGTATTGTAGAGCGCATCGGAAGGAGCATGGTCTTACTTCTTATCGCCCCAGCGGGAGACGCTGAACTGCGCGCCGGCAAACAGGATGAGCCCTGAGGCATAGGCCCAGAAGAGCAGGCCGACGGAAACGTAGAACGGCCCATAGAGGGCTTTGAGATCCATGTGCGGGAGAAGCAGGACGAAGAGATACTTGGCGACCAGCCAGATGATTCCCGTCCACACAGATGTGCGCAGGATGGGACGCCAGGGGACCTTGCGGTTGGGGAGAACCCAATAGATGGAGAAAAAGAAGAGGATGGAGGCGACACCGGTGGATGCGGCGAGCCAGATAAAGCTGAGACCCCTAAATACAAAATTGTCGGCAAGATGGAAGGGGAGGAAGGCGAGCAATGTCTCCAATCCCTCGTTGAGCATGATGCTGATCATGGCCAGGACAACCATCCAGATGGCGAGCCCGAAGGCAATCGACTGATTGAAGAGATAGTTACGGCTCTTGGTGACGCCCCAGGCCTGGTTGAGGGCAACCTCAAGCGGTAGAAAAATCCCAGTGCAACTGACCAGGATCATGACCAGGCTGAGGGCCTGGACGCCATGTCTGGCTGATTGCAGCGCCTGCCAGTTGAGGGTGTTTGTGAGCCAGTCCTTTTGTTCGGTAGGTGGGAAGTAGTAGTTGACCATCTCGTTGACCACGCCAACCATGGCTGAGGAGCGAAAGACGGAGTGGGCGAGGGTGTAGAGAAGGATGACGAAGGGGATGAAGGAGATGATTGCGTTGGCGGCCACGCTGAAGGCGAAGGTGTGGACTTCGCTGTCGAGCAGGTAGGAGATGAGCGCCTTGCCATCCTTGCGCCAGCGATACCACTTGGAGAGTTTGGCGGCGGCAACCTGGCCGACGACGCCTGCCACTTCTACGTTGACAACATCTTTTCGACCGGAATCGGAAACCTCAGCCACGAATTACTCCTTCATTTGCATTGAATCCGCTCACAACTCTTACGGGGCGCGGGGCGCTCTCGTTCCTGCTGTGCAGGCAGCGCCGTTCAGCGTTTGGGAGGTGCGTTCCTTATCAGGATAGCGGTTTCGATGCGGCCGCGCAGGTGGCGAACCGGAATGACTGGGCGCCCTGCGCGATCGATTCCCACGGATTCCTCTTGCATCCTCACGAATTTCCTGCCATAAAAAAGGAACAGGTACAACCGATAGCATCACAAATTTGTCATGGCAGCTGATCGGCGAAAGCAGCGCGCTTGAGCCGGTTCGCCGGGAACGATGAGCAAGGAGGGTTTGCGTTGAAGGAGCGAGGCGTTGTGAAGTGGTTCAACGGGGCGAAGGGATATGGGTTCATTCAGCGCCAGAGCGGCGAGGACGTGTTTGTACATTTCTCCGCGATCCAGGTGGAGGGGTACAAGACACTGACCGAGGGCGAAGCCGTCGAGTTTGAGTGCCAGCAGGGCCCCAAAGGACTGAACGCTCTGGACGTGACCCGGGCCGAATGAGGCGCGGCCCGATTGGGTAACGCGCTGCTCGATCCGGACGGCGTGGACACCGCCGGTACAGCCGCTCTCCAAACCCGCGACGAAGACCTGTCGCCGGGGACCCCGGCTGGAGAGCAGCGCTACTCCAATGCGCAGCCTACGGATGAGGTCTTAGGCGCCGCAGTTGAGCCGGGACAAGGCCCATTGTGCGGCGGTCCGCAGGCCTTTTTCCGCAGCGCCGGCCCACTTCCGGAGCGCAGGTACATAACGCTCAAGGCCACTGTTGCCCATGGCGATGGCAACGTTGCGGCGCAAGCCGTCGAAGCCGGCGCGGCGGACGGGCGAGCCATTGAATCGCGATTCAAACTCCGATTGATCCATGGCTGCGAGCCAGTCGAGCAAAGGGTTCACGAGTTCGGGCCGCGGCTCAAACTCGGGATCGGCGGCAATGGGCGCCTTTCGATTCCACGGGCAAACATCCAGACAGATATCGCAGCCGAAAACCTGGCGGCCCATGCCGGCCATCAGCTCCTCGCCAATCGGGCCTTTGTGCTCGATGGTGAGATAGGAGATGCAGCGCGACGCATCCATCTGATAAGGCGCATCGAGCGCGTTGGTGGGGCAGGCCTCGATGCAGCGGGTGCAGGTGCCGCACCGGTCGGGATGGGGCACAGCGGCAGCCGATTCGTTTGCGAGCGGCAACGAGGTAAGCAGCACGGCGAGAAAGCCGAACGAGCCAAGGCGGGGATGGATGAGGCAGGTGTTCTTTCCGGTCCAGCCGAGCCCTGCGGCGATGGCAAGCGCGCGCTCAACCACAGGACCGGTGTCGACGTAGCAGCGCGTTTCGAACTTGACCTGCGGATGGGCAGAAAGTACATCCGTGGAAGCGGGCGCATGACTCGGGGCGAACTCTCGCCGCAGGCGCGCTTCGAGCGAGTGCAACCGTTTGAGAAGCACCTTGTGGTAGTCGCTGGGGCGGCGAATGCCCTGCTCATCGATGCGGCTGCTCCAGGCATAACGCGCAATCCACCCACTGTGTGGGGGCGGAGTTTTAGTTGAGAGCGGTTGATCGCAGTGGTAACTCAAAAAGCAGACGATTGCGGAGCGCGCCCATGGAAAGGGAATGGCGACGCGCTCGCGGACCAGGCGGCCGTGTTCGTCGCGGCGTTCGAGATAGCGCATCGATCCGGCGCGGCCGGCATCGACCCATTCTGCAAAGCGGCGCGCGTCGCGGGCCTCTTGCGCGTGCGGAAGGGCAACAACGCCGGCCTCGTGGAAGCCGGCGTCAAGGGCCAGAGAGCGCGCCCGCACGCGCGTCAGCTGGGGCGCCGATGGGGCCGCCTCGTCTGAGCGATGCTTGCGGAACTGCTGCAAATCGTGCCTCCAACGCCTGTTCAGCCAGCCATTACGCCGCCGACAAGACTCAGGGTAATTTACACCCCAAAGCCTTGATGTATTCTTGCGTGGAGCTTCGATAGCAACCGAAAAAGCGTTTCCAGAGATGACACGTGTTTGATAAGCCACTTCCATGAATCCGGTGCATGCCGCATGTTTTCAGGAGTGCTTCGATGAATCGAATTCGACCGGCCCGGATCTTTCTACTGTCGTGGGTGCTTGGAGTTGCTTTTGTTTCTGTTGGCGCACATGCGCAGGCTGCGCCTGATCAATGGACGTGGATGAGTGGAACGCAGCAGCAGGAAAACCCCGGCGTTTATGGAACGGTGGGAGTTGGAGCAACAACGAACCTTCCGTACAGCCGATATGGTGCGGCCAGCTGGACCGACAATCGAGGCAACATGTGGCTCTTCGGCGGAGGTGGCGAAGGCTTGCCCTACTTGAACGACCTTTGGAAGTACGACCCGGCCACCGGGCAATGGACCTGGGTGAGCGGCGGCAATCCGAACACGGGCGCGGTGAATTCACCGGGGATTTACACCGGGCTTGGAGCCGTTCCAGGCAGCCGATCTTTTGCCTTCGCCTGGGCGGACAACGACGGTTTCCTTTGGCTATTTGGCGGTGAGGGCGTTGATGCGACCGGGGGTCAGGGCATGTTAGGAGACCTTTGGAAGTTTGAAATATCAACGAGCACCTGGATCTTTGTGGGAGGTGGAAATCAGATTTGTGGAGGGGCCGGGAACTACGGGACAGAGGGAAAGCCGGCACCAGGAAACTGGCCAGGATGCCGCTCGATGGGGGCGAGTTGGACCGATCTGAGCGGCAATTTGTGGCTTTTCAGCGGCATCAACGGCTACGCCGACCTCTGGGAATACAACAAATCGCTGGGCGAATGGGCGTGGATGAGCGGCAGCAATGAATCGCTCTATGGGGTGTACGGGAGCTTAGGGGCTCCGAATGCGGCGAACTACCCTGGCTCACGCATCGGAGCAACAAGCTGGACCGACAAAAGTGGAAACCTCTGGCTATTCGGCGGGAATGGATACGGGGCGAACGTTTTGGTGAATGGGAACGAGTCCGATAACGGGGACCTCAACGACCTTTGGATGTACAGTCTCTCTACAAATGAATGGGCGTGGATGAGCGGGAACGATTCTGTTACGTCGTTCACCGGCGTACCGGCAGTCTTCGGCAAATTGGGAGTTCCCGCCGCGGGCAATGTCCCCGCAAGCTGCAGTTGGGCGACCGGTTGGGTCGACAACGCAGGCAACCTTTGGCTCTTTGGCGGCGAGGGTGCCACCGGTTGCGGCAATCTCTGGGTGTATGAGACAGAGGATCGAGAATGGGGCTGGATGAACGGACCGGGCGCCGATTACTGCGGGAATGAATCCTGCTACATGCATTACGGATCGCTTGGAATTCCCGCCGTGGGGAATCTCCCAGGACCCCGCACGAATTCGTCAAGCTGGACGGAATCAAATGGAAACCTCTGGCTGTTTGGCGGCGGCGGGGCCCTCCCGATGAACGATCTGTGGGAGCTGGCGCCATCCCTGACTGCCACCTATCAAACCCTTCCGCCGCCGACGTTCAGCCCGGCGCCGGGGAATTATAAGAATTACATCCCCGTGACGATGAGCGATGCAGTGAGTAATGCATCGATCTTCTATACGACAGACGGAAGCACACCAGCACCAACGTTCGACGATTTCTACAATCCGCCCACGAACCCATTGTGGATTTATGGCTCGCCGGAAACAGTCAGGGCCGTTGCGCACGCTACCAACTACTATCCCAGCGCCGAAGCCGACGCGACGTACAACATAACCCTGGGCGAGACGGCCACTGTTGCCGTGACCCCTGCCAGTTTGAACATTGGGCAGGAGCAGGCACTTTCGGTAGCAGTTTCGGTGAGCGGGGCGAGCGGCAACCCGACCCCAACAGGAACCGTGACGCTCACGAGCGGCAGCTATACCTCCGCCGCGACTGCGCTCGTCAACGGCAGCGCAACCATCAATATTCCCGCAAACTCTCTGGCTGTGGGGAGCGACACGCTCACTGCCAACTACTCCGGGGACACCAACTACGACAGCGGACCGGGCTCAGCTTCAATCACGGTGACCGCTCCCCCGAGCTTCACGTTGAATGGTCCGGCGGTCACCGTCGCGCGAGGAGCAACAACGGGAAATACTTCTACGATCACCCTGACTCCCACGGGCGGGTTCACCGGCAGCGTTGCGCTGACTGCCGCGATTACCTCCAGTCCGACAGGCGCGCAGTATCCACCCACCGTGAGCTTCGGCTCGACGACTCCTGTTGCAATTACCGGGGCGACTGCAGCAACGGCCACGCTCACGGTCTCTACGACGGCCGCTACGACGAGCGCAGTTGTAATTCCAAAGCGTCCAGAAGATCCCTGGTATGCGGCGGGCAGTGCTGCGCTGGCATTCCTTCTGTTCATCGGGAATCTGCGGCGGCGCTCGGGATGGCGGACTTTGACGGGAATGGTGGTCTTGCTCTTGATGCTGGCTGGGGGCGTACTGGCCTGCGGCAGCGGGGGCAGCGGCTCGGGTGGCGGAGGGGGCGGCGGCGGTGGAATTGCGGGTACCACAGCCGGGACCTATACCGTTACGATTACCGGCACCTCCGGCGCGATTACGGGAACAGGTACGGCCACGGTCACTGTGCAATAAAGGACAATTCCCTGCTCTAATGTGCGAACTGCGCCGCGGCGCGGTCGGCGCGACCATCCTGGCCGCCGCGAATCTAATTGTTGAGAGCCGACGCAAGCATGAGGTTCAAGCGGGAGGGAACTCTCGACTCGGCCAAATTCTGTTTCGAATCGAAACATGGAACCGCGGGCACTCCTGTTTGCGTAATAGAACGCAGGTTGCTGAGATCATCTGCTGTTCAGTCTCGGACGGCTGAAACAAAATCGAACACCCGGAGTGAGGACAACGATCTTCGGGAGTGCGGATATCCCTAGTGATTGCAGCATAATCCGCCGCGATGAGTTTGGCAGTCCGGATGCATGTATGGAACAACAGAGAGTCTGAGCGTATTGCCCCGAGCAGCGGGTCCCGAATCACGGGCCCTCAATCATCAGGCAAGCAGCAGCGGGCTTCTCTAAAAAGTGAGGTTGGTTATGACAATGACAGATTTGAATCGGAATGACGCCCAGGTTTTCCCCGTGCGAAGCGCAATGAAGCTTACCGAACTTGTACTCGGCCATGAGAGGGATCTGGTTGCGCGTGTTGCGCCGCTGGTGCGCAAGCAATCGATCGCACTGGACCTTGCGGAGATTGAGCGGGTGGATGCCGCAGGCATTGCCGCGCTGATCGAGTTGTATACGCTTGCGTGCAAGGCCGGCCATGGATTCTGCCTCCTGAATGCGACGTCGCATGTGACCAAGGTTCTCTCGATCTGCGGCCTGGACCGCATCCTACTGTCCCACGATATGGTCAAGGATTCGTATTGCGGTCGGCGGATGCAACTGTCGGCTGCATAGAGCTGGGGGTTTCAGCGCAAAATGCAGCGCTTGCGCGGGATTTCGTCTCAGATTGCGGAATCGATCGGAGGGCCTGACCGGGCCGCGCGTTCGGCGCACGAATCGTCTGTGACGAGTGGCACAGGCAACGGTATACTTACGGCGCTATTTGTTATTGCGACGAGAGCGTCCTCTAATTCAAGTTCCCTGAAGCTTTGATCGTTGAATGGTCCGTCGTGGCGGGCTTCCTTCACACAAAAAAGACAGGCGATAAGAGGCGGGGGCTGCTCGACGAATGCCGCGACGCGCTGTCTGATGTTCGGGAGACTCGCACGCGCTCAGCCTGCGGAGAGTTTCTTCCGGGTTCACTGCTGAGCCTCCGTTCCGTCCCTCCTGACATCGATACCGCAGATACGGAATCTTGATATACGGAGGCATCACCCCATGACGCAGGGCGTTCTGGAACAGGCGCCTGCCAAACAGGCAGGTACGACGTCAACCCCCTCAATTCAATATGTCTATTTCTTTGGAGACGGCAAGGCGGACGGCAACGGCCGCATGAAGGACGTGCTGGGCGGCAAAGGCGCCGGCCTCGCGGAGATGACGCTGGCGGGCCTTCCTGTTCCTCCGGGATTCACCATTCAGACAGAAGCCTGTCGCGAATACATGCGCGGTTCCTTGAGCAAGCAGATTGAGACGGAGATGCTGGCGGCCCTGGAGAAGCTGGAGAAGCTGCAGGGGCAGAAGCTGGGCGCAGGCGAGAATCCGCTGCTGGTTTCGGTTCGTTCGGGCGCAAAGTTCTCGATGCCCGGCATGATGGACACGATTTTGAACCTGGGCCTGAACGACAAGGCCGTTGAAGCGCTGGCGGCGCGCAGCGGTAATCCCCGCTTTGCATACGACTCCTATCGCCGCCTGATCCAGATGTTCGGCGACGTGGTTCTGGATGTTCCGAAGAAAAAATTTGAGCACATCTTCGACGGTCTGAAGCACAAGATGGGGGTAAAGTTCGACTACGATTTGCAGCCCGACGCGCTGAAAGAGATCATCGCCGAATACAAGAAGCTGATTAAGAAGGAGACGGGCAAGGACTTTCCGCAGGGCCCGCTCGACCAGCTGGTGCAGGCACGCGACGCCGTTTTCCGCAGCTGGCTGAACGACCGCGCCAAGACCTATCGCCGCATCAACCGCATCGACGACTCGATCGGCACGGCCGTGAATGTGCAGGCCATGGTGTTCGGCAACCTGGGCGAGAGCTCGGGCACCGGCGTAGGATTCACGCGCAATCCGGCCACGGGCGAGCACGTCTTCTTCGGCGAGTACCTGATGAACGCGCAGGGCGAAGACGTTGTGTCGGGCATCAGGACGCCGCTCTCCATCAGCGAGCTGGAGCGCACCATGCCGATGGTCTATGACCATCTGCGCGCGGTGACCTGGAAGATGGAGAAGCACTATCGCGACATGCAGGACTTTGAGTTCACCATCCAGGATGGCAAGCTCTACATGCTGCAGACGCGCAACGGCAAGCGCACCGGCCTGGCCGCGGTGCGCATCGCGATTGATATGGTGCGGGAAGGGCTGATCACGCAGGAAGAGGCAATCTTCCGCGTGGAACCGAACCAGTTGTATGACTTCCTGGTTCCGCGGCTGGTGGAGAAGGGCGAGAAGATTGAGGTTCTGGCCACCGGCCTGCCGGCTTCGCCCGGCGCGGCTGTGGGACAGATCGTCTTCACCGCTGAAGACGCCGTGAAGCACCACACAAATGGAACGTATAAGAGCATCGTGCTGGTGCGCGGCGAGACCACACCGGAAGACATTGCCGGCATGGAAGTGGCCGCTGGCATTTTGACCTCTCGCGGCGGCATGACCTCGCACGCGGCAGTGGTAACGCGCGGCATGGGCAAGTGCTGCGTGGCCGGCGCCGGCGATTTGAAGGTGGACGAAGCCAAGAAGGAACTCCGCGTGAAGGGCAAGGTCTTCCACCAGGGCGATTGGATTTCGCTGGATGGAACGACGGGCCGCGTGATCGAGGGTCAATTGAAAACCCTGCCCGCGCAGCCGGACGATCCGGATCTGGTGAAGTTCATGGCCTGGGTTGACCCGGTTCGCCGGCTCAAGATTCGCGCCAACGCCGACATTCCCCGCGACGCCAAGCAGGCACGCCTGTTCGGCGCTGAGGGCATCGGCCTGTGCCGGACCGAGCACATGTTCTTTGCGGAGGATCGCATTGAACACATGCGGACCATGATTTTGGCCGACAACGAAAAGGACCGCCGCGATGCGCTGAAGAAGCTGTTGCCGATGCAGCGCGCGGACTTTGCGGGCCTGTTCAAGTCAATGGAATCGCTGCCGGTGACCATCCGCCTGCTCGATCCGCCGCTGCACGAGTTCCTGCCGCAACGCGAAGAGCTGCTGGTGGAAATCCAGCATCTTGAAGACACCAAACCGCGCTCGCCCAAGCTGAAGGCACTGCGCCCGCTGCTGGCGCGGGTCCAGGAGCTGCACGAGCAGAATCCGATGCTCGGATTGCGCGGATGCCGGCTGGGCATCGCGTTCCCCGAGATCACCGAGATGCAGGTGCGCGCGATCTTTGAGGCCGCGGTGCAGGTGAAGAACAAGGGCGGCGATCCGCATCTCGAAATCATGGTTCCGCTGATCGGATCCATCGAGGAGATGCGCAACCAGTCCACGATCATTCGCCGCGTGGCCGCGGACGTCTTCAAGGAAAAGGGCACAACCGTGGAGTACATGGTGGGCACCATGATCGAGCTTCCGCGCGCGGCCCTGACTGCCGACCAGATTGCGGAAGAGGCCGAGTTCTTCAGCTTCGGGACAAATGACCTGACGCAGACGACCTTTGGCATCTCGCGCGACGACATCAACAACTTCCTGCCCGCTTACCTGAAGTATGGCATTTTCAAGCAGGACCCGTTTGCCACTCTGGACCAGGCAGGCGTGGGACTGCTGGTGAAGATGGCCACGGCCAAGGGCCGCAATACCCGCGCCAATCTCAAGGTGGGCATTTGCGGCGAGCATGGCGGCGATCCCGATTCAGTGAAGTTCTGCCACAAGATCGGGCTCAACTACGTTTCGTGCTCACCGTTCCGGCTGCTGACCGCGCGGCTTGCGGCGGCGCAGGCGGCACTGGAAGAGAAGATGGCCGGAAGCATTCACACGACCAGCTAATTCAACTCCTTTGGGAAGAACCGATGGGCGTTCGCGATTGCGGACGCCCATTGTGCGTTTGGGGCCGACGCATTTCAAATTAGCCAGATTAATGACTTTAATTGGAAAATCGTTAAAGTCATCAATTCTGCTATCGCGTGAAAGGTGTCATTTGGTCCTGAGCCAAACTCGGTGCCGATGGAACAAGGGAGCGGGTTGTATTCTGGCACATAGGAGAAACTTGAATGCCGAAGGGTTACAGCGCCTTGCTCGCGCTTGCGCTCATGGTCACTGCCGGCACTTTCCTGGTCTCGCAAGGGTACGGGCAAGAAACCGGGCCCTCCCAGGAATTGCACGTGGGCCTTATCATCACGCGCACTTCTGAGGAAGCGCAAGATGTACTGAAGCAACTGAATGCCGGCATGGATTTCGGCGTGCTGGCCAAGGAACACTCGATCGACCCCAGTGCGGACAATGGCGGATACCTGGGCCAATTGAATCCGGCGGAGTTGCCGCCCGTTGAGAGTGAAGCGTTGCAGAAGATGCACGGGGAAAAGTTCACCGGGATCGTGCAGGTGCCCTCGGGATTTGCCGTTCTCACCATCCTGCCAGACGCGCCCAAATATCAGAATCTGGATGCGGGCCAAATGAAGCGCCTGGCCAGCTCGGGCGTAATTCGCCAGAGCATCAGCGTGGCCGGGCTGGTGGAGTCGGACGCGGCATTCCGGCAATATCCAAAGCCGGCGGGGTGGGAGTTGGATCCTCACCAGGCATGCACGATTCGTAACGAGTCGCACGCGGCAGCCGTGGAGCGGCTGGAGAAGTTTTTGGCCGATGCCGAGAGTGACACTGAGAACAAGCCTGCCGTCGGCGACGTCATGCACGCTTACCAGGCGCTCGCCCAATTGCATGCTTACACAGGCGAGTTGGACGCATCGATCAAAGAGTGGACGAAGGCGCTCGAGATTGCCAAGTCGGAAGTGCCTGCCGGGGTTCCTTACATTGAAGAAGCGCTGGGCATCTCGTACTTCCAACTTGCAGAGATCGAAAACGACGCGTACCAATATCCGGGCGATAGCGAGATTTTTCCGCCTCCGCAGCAGGTCAAGCCCTACCAGAAGCAAGAGAATTCGCGCATGGCCATCAAGCTATTTCAGGACATTCTGGACGAGTTCCCAGAAGACCTGGAGGTCAAGTGGCTGCTGAATATTACTTATGAATCGGTTGGCGAGTATCCCACCGGCGTTCCCGCGCAGTACCTCTTGCCGGCGAGCCTGTTTGGGACAAAGCAAGACATTGGCCGGTTCATCGATGTGGCGCCCGCCGCCGGCCTGAATGTGGTTCGCTCTGCTGGAGCAGTGCTGGTGGACGACTTCGAGAACAACGGGCTTCTCGATGTGCTTACCTCGAGCGAGGCTCTCTGCGATCCCCTGCACTACTTCCACAATAACGGGGACGGGACGTTTACCGATCGTACCGCCCAGGCGGGACTCGCCGATCAACTCGGCGGGTTGAACATGATCGAGGGCGACTACAACAACGATGGATGCATGGACTTCCTGATACTGCGCGGAGGGTGGGAGTTCGGCATGCGCATGTCGCTGATGCGCAATAACTGCAATGGAACCTTCACCGATGTCACCCATGAGAGCGGGCTCGATAAGACTGTGTATCCAACGCAAACCGCTGTTTTTGCAGATATCGACAATGACGGCTTCCTCGACTTGTTTGTCGGCGCCGAGAAAGTGCCGAGTCATCTCTTTCACAACAAGGGCGATGGAACATTTGAAGATATATCTCACGCGGCCGGGATTGATAAGATCGCGTTTACCAAGGGCGTAGCCGCGGCCGACTACGACAACGACGGTTATGTCGATTTCTATGTAACCAATTTCGGCGGTGGTAACTTCCTCTATCACAACAATCACAACATGACATTCACCGATGTTGCCAGGCAGGCTGGCGTGCAGGCGCCTTACTCAAGCTTTCCGACCTGGTTCTTCGACTACGACAACGACGGCTGGCCGGACATCTTCGTGGCATCGTACGCGAATTATACCGACGAAGAGGAGATGCGCAGTTATCTTGGACTTCCAACCCATGTTGAGACGCTGAAACTCTATAGAAACATGCACAACGGCACATTCAAGGATGTCACCGAAGAGGTGGGCTTGAACAAGCAGTACATGCCGATGGGCGCGGGCTTTGGCGACGCCGATAACGATGGCTATCTGGATATCTACCTGGGCATGGGAAACCCTTCGTTCGCCTCAGTCATGCCTCACGCTCTATTACGGAACGACGCGGGCAAACAGTTTGTGGACATCACAGCGACCTCGGGGACGGGAGAATACCAAAAGGGCCACGGCGTCTCATTTGCCGACATCGAACGCAACGGGCACGAAGATATTATTACGGTGATCGGCGGCGCTGTGCCTTCAGACAGGCATGCCATGCGGGTGTTTCGCAATCCGGGAAACGACAACGACTGGATCAACGTGCGCCTGATCGGCGTGAAGAGCAATCGCAGCGCGGTGGGCGCTCAGATCAAGGTTACGGTGGAGAACGACGGCGGGAGTCCGCGCGCGATTTATCGCACCGTCGGTGAGAATAGCTCGTTTGGAATGAATCCGCTTGAGCAGCATATCGGGCTGGGCCATGGCGCGCGGATTCTCAGCCTGGAAGTAATCTGGCCGGCGACGAATACGCGCCAGCAATTTACCAAAGTTGCGAAGAATGAATTCCTCTCCGTGAGGGAGTTTGACAAGAGTTATACAAAACTCGAGCGGAAGACAGTAGTTCTGGGCGGAAGCAGTGCGGCAGAGGCAGCGAAGTGATGCTTGGACTCACGGGGCGAGTTCAGCGAGCGGCGATATTGGCGTTCGCGATTCTGGCTGCGGCAGCCGGCGCGTGGAGCGCCGAGGGACATGCAGCAAAAGGGATTGTGACCGAGCTTGACGCGAAGAAGCGATCGTTCGTGGTGTCGTGCGAAGCGATTCCCGGCTACATGGACGCCATGGAGATGTCGTTCGCGGTGCGCAACACAAAGTTGCTCCAGAAGATCGGGCCCGGCATGACGGTGCGGTTCACGATGGTGGAGGAGAATCATGTGCTCTATGCGGACCACCTGGAAGTGAGCACGGCGGCAGACTATGGAGCGGAGCCGATGCAGGCAGGTGGGCTGACGGCGCTGGAAACTGCCATGGACCCTGCGACGAAAGCAAACATTGTGCAACCGGGGCATCCGGTTCCGGATTTTGAGTTGACGGATCAGGCCGGCAAGACGATTCGCCTTTCCGCCCTTCGCGGAAAGGTGGTGGTTCTGACATTCGGGTATTCGCGTTGCCTGTTTCCGCAGTATTGCCTCCGTCTCTCAAACAACCTGGGCGAGGTGGAAAAGCGTTTCAAGACGCGCGCAGGGCGCGATCTGGTGTTGATCACGATTGCCATCGATCCTCAGCACGATCAAGGCACGGTATTGAGTGACTACGCGGCAAGCTTCCAGGCCGACCCGATGGATTGGCATTTTCTTTCGGGGCCGCTGCCGGTGGTGAAGCAGGTGGCCGGCATGTTCGGATTGAACTTTTGGAGCAATGATGGTTTTATTACCCATTCGCTGCATACGGCCGTGCTCGATCGAGATGGAAAACTGGTAGCCAACATCGAAGGAAACCATTTCTCGGCTCAGCAGTTAGGCGACCTGGTGCAGACCGTGATGAACCGGGCGCAGTAAGGCAAGTCGAAGGGCGAGCATCGGAACGACTCCGTCCACGCATCTGAATCGTGAGATGATGTACGGACCCAGATGCTGCCCGCTGCGTTGAGGGGCGCGAGCGGCGGCCTTCCACGATGTTCTAAATGAAACAGTGACACTGGTTCCCCTCCAGTACCATCAACACGAGAGGCGCCAAAATGCTGATCCGTCTCGGATACGACATTCAATTCGATATTCCTGCTCCGGTTGCCATGGTCGCGCTTCTCCACGTCCATCCATCGCGCGTTGACGACCTGCTGGAGCCAGACGAGTTGCAGACTGAACCTCCACTGGCGGTGACCAGCTACGTGGACAGCTTCGGCAATCGCTGCGCCCGGTTTCTTGCCCCGCCCGGTCTGCTGCGCCTGAGCAGCACCACGCTCATCCGCGACACGGGCCTCCCGGATCCGATCAACCTCCCGGCTCGCGAGTGCCCGGTGGAAGATCTTCCCTATGAAGTGCTCAGTTACCTGCTCAACAGCCGCTACTGCGAGGTGGATCGCTTCAGCAGCATTTCCTATGAGCACTTCGGACAACTGAACCCCGGCTGGAACCGGGTGCAGTATATCTGCGACTGGGTTCACAACCACATCGCATTCAATTATCAGCACGCGCGGCCAACCAAGACGGCCCTCGACGTGTACACCGAGCGCGTGGGCGTCTGCCGCGACTTCCAGCATCTGGCTATTACCTTCTGCCGCGCACTCAACATCCCCGCCCGGTACGCAACCGGCTACCTCGGCGATATAGGCGTCCCGGTGGTTCTGCCGATGGACTTCAGCGCGTGGTTCGAGGTGTGGCTCGACGGCCGCTGGTGGACATTTGACGCGCGCAATAACCAGCCCAGAATTGGCCGCGTGCTGATGGCAACCGGTCGGGATGCCTCCGACGTGGCCATGACCACCTCATTCGGGGGCGCCCATCTGCGATCGTTCTTCGTAGTCACTGAAGAAGAATCCGCGGCAACCGTTCCCGATTCAGCCGTTGAATCGCGCCCGGCCCCGGCATAGTGCGGCCAGTTCGCAGGCCCCTTTTTCGAATCGCGCCCGGTGGGAAGTTGGACACCTTCGACAGCCGCGAACAAGCGTGGCATTCATCCAACTCAATTAAAATAGGGCAATGGGCTTGAAGAGCTGGTCTCGCGCCAAAGCACGAGCCGCAGTGGATGGATTGTTCTGCTCCTCATCGCCGGACGTGAAGCGATTCGGCGACGACGGGACGGGCTGGGTGATTCACACGCGTCCCATGCCGCAGACTTGCTACTGCGCGGGCGTCGGCAACGAAATGACCTTCGAATTGGAGCTGGCCAAGGTGACCGAGCGGCCGGTGCTGGTGTTTGACCCGTCGCCCACCGGCATCGGGGCCGCGGAAAGGAGCGAATGCGGCAACCTGCGCTTTTTTCCGATAGGCATTGCGGCAGAAACCGGCACGGTGGAGTTCTCTCCGCCCGACGATAGCGACGAGGGTTCCTACTCGGTCGCACGAGAGGGCCGAGAGAAGATTTCGTTCGAGTGCTGGAGCCTGGCTACGATCATGAGCAAGAACGGTGACGCGGCGATCGACCTGCTCAAGATGGACATCGAGGGATTCGAGTACGACATCGTAGACGGCTTTCTGAAGGACCACATCCCGGTGCGCCAGCTCTGCGTGGAGTTTCACCCCTGGCTCAGGCCGGGCCGCACGCTCAAGACCATTGCCCGGCTTCACCGCGCGGGCTACCGGATCATCCACAAGCACCGCGGCGATCACACCTTCCTGATGAAGGAATCCCGCTAGAGCATTTTCGATCCACATGTTAACGTTTCGAGTCTGTTGAAGGTGGCATTTTCTTGAGGAAAATGCCACTCTGCTCCGCGGTTTCTATATAAACCCGGATCGAAAATGCTGCACCGGCGAATGCTGCTGAGCCAGGCCTAGATCGGAACTGGCGGCAACGCCCCGGTGATCGCCTATCCGGTAAGCGCCTATTTGGCGTCGCCGCCGGGTGCGTAGTAGCCTTCGCGCGTGACCACCTGAAGGTCGCCGTTGCTGGCCTTGAGAGCGATCTTGTGGAAGCCGCCGTCGTTGTCGACCACGTCGGGGGTGTAGGTGAGCAGGTATTGGCCGCGCAGTTCCTCGGCGATCTGTGCGTAGATCTCGTCGAGGTTGTCTTTCTTCTTGGCCTCGAAGAAGCGTCCGCCGGTACGTTCGGCGATCTTTTGCATGATCTTCTTGCCGTCGACGCCGGCCTCGCTTCTGGTGTCGGGACGGCGCTGGCCTCCACCGCCTCCCATTCCACCGCCGCCCATGCCACCGCCTCCCATGCCGCCGCCGCCCATGCCGCCGTGACGCCCGCCGCCCTGGTTGGGGTTGTAGCCTGAACTCTCCTGTTCGCCTTTGAAGTAGACGGTGTAGACAGCCACGCCCGCACGATCCGCGGCGTCGACAGCGTCGTTCAGCGTCTCCTTGCTGCCGCGGTCCGCGCCATCGCTGAAGACGACGAGCGCTTTGCGGCCCTCCTTCGGCTTCATCAACTCATCGGCGGCAAGAAAGATGGCGTCGTAGAGCTCGGTGCCGCCGCGACGGCCAGGGGGGTGTGAGCTGCGATCGTCGCCGCTGGTCTCGGGACCCTGGGTATCATTCTGCGCCGCGCGGGACGGTCCCATCTCTTCCAGTTCCTTGTGCAGCTTGTCGCGCGAGTTGGTGAAGTCCTCGAGCAATTCCACCTCGTGGTCGAAGTGGATGAGGCAGGCCTGATCGCCGGCTTTTGCATTCTTGCGATCGGCGGGAAGCATCTGGTCGACAAACTTCCCGGCTGCCTTGCGTTCGGACTCTATAGCTCCGGAAAGGCTGCG
>Ga0181520_10004485_pt1 | contig 23263 bp, 18 predicted proteins | sample PEATcosm2014_Bin_29_FD_132451 | JGI IMG/M metagenome (GOLD analysis project Ga0181520, IMG submission 132451) | Peatland microbial communities from MTU Mesocosm Facility, Houghton, MI, USA - PEATcosm2014_Bin02_30_metaG | ecosystem: Environmental > Terrestrial > Soil > Wetlands > Peat | place...
ACCTGTGAACCTGGCTTGGACAGATCGAGTTCCTTACGCCGCGCGCGTCCCTCGACAATGTAGCTGGGAGCCGTCGTGAAAAGCAGCATAGCGCGAAGTCTCTCAGGACGCATGCCACGGCCAGCTGCAACAAGTTGCCGGATAGTTCGTTTCATAGCCTCCGTATGCGCGTTGGTGAGGCCTGAGTCAAAATAAGCCCAAATCTCCGCATCATAGCTGCTGATCAATCCAAAGAAAGTCTTCCAATACTTCTGGGATTCGGAATCCAGTTTTTTCTTCATATTTTCAAATGCTGAACGGGCCTGCACCGCAGAAATCTTTTTGTGCTCATAAAGAGCGTAAAACTTCTGAAGGAAAGAATATGATTTTTTCAGCTGTGGAATCAGGCGAAAGATTCTGCGAAACTCCCCTTCCAGCTTTTTGGGGCGGTTGCTCTTGGGCCAGACAAAATAGCGGGCATACCTCTGAATATCCTCTTTGACCCCATTCCTTTGGGCCCTTTCTTTCTTGATCAATTCCTTCAGAATCGCATCACCCACCTTTACCTGCAATCGCTCGCGGACGGATTTTTCCGACTCGGCGACATACGCTTTTGAAATGCGAATCCGAATCTTGTTGAATTTTTCCCGGGCCTCTTTGAGAACATGTGCTTTGTCCCGAACTATTGGAATACCGGGAAGAGACTCTCTGACAATCGCTTCGAAGTGCCCTGTCAAATCCATGGTGACGGCTTGAAGCCGTTTGAGGTTTTTCAAATGAGATAAAAAATCTTTGACAGTGCTCTTCTTTATCGTTGGCATCAGTTCTATGACGAGCCCGGTCCCGATATCTGTGACAATGCAGGATGGCTTCCTTCCAATGGCTTTCTTTTTAGGTTTGGAATCATTCTTTGTCTTTGCCAACTTGGAATCTTGTTTCGCTCCGTAAATGGTTTTCTTTGGCGAATCGAGGTAGATTTCATCGATTCCAAGAAATTCGGGACAGGTCAGATCCCGTTCCCTCTCCATCCTTCGTTCCCAATTGATGCGAATACGGCGCACTGTTGCCGGCTCCAATCCAGTTTCGAATGCGATCCACACGTCCGTCTGTCTCAGGCCCATGCGCTTAGACACGTACTCAATCAGCCGCAGAGAGACTCTGTACATTAGAGACAGCCCTGGAAGATGGTCGCTATGTGGTTCTTTACAGAAGGGGCAATATCTCCTGGAAAACTTCACATGGACAACTACGGGCTTCCCGCCGCGGGGAACATCTGTAGAGGTCAGCTCTTCAAAGACTCTTCCCATCGGAAGCAGCACACCACGCCGCGGGCATATCGCTTGCTCCTGGGCTAGGCGTGCCTCGATTCTGTGGACTCCACCCGATTCAAAGCATGCGGACGGAACAGTCTGATAGCCCTCCAGAGCCAGAAAGTCCTCATACACGCTCCCCTTTGACTCCGCGCTCGTAGTGGTCAAATTAGGATTACGACGATTCGCCATTCCGCTCCGGATCACTGTCTTGACTGGTTTCTGTCCCGTTGAGATTACAACCAAAACTACGACAAGTTCTGGATAGCCCCTATCCGGATGCGACCACGGTGGTCAACACCTACGACGGCCCCGGCAACCTGGCCAGCGTTACCGATCAGGCCGGCAACGTCGTCCAGTACACCTACGATGGCGCGAACCAGCTCAAGACCGTGGTCCAACTCAACCATCCCAACCCGGCCAACAACACCAACTCCTACGGATACGACAACCTCGGCAACCTCACCGGACTGACCGACGAGAACCAGCACACCACACAGAACTCGTTCGACATGTTCAACGAGGCGGTCTCGAAGACGCTGCCCGATCAAACCCTGACCGAGACGCGCCAATACGATGCGGCGGGCAACCTCGTCTCGCTGACGCACTTCAACGGCAAGACCACCACCTACACCTACGACGCGCTCAATCGGCTGCTTACGCGCACCACTCCCGGCGAAGCGCCGGTCAGCTTCACCTACACGCCCACCGGCAAGCGTGCTACCATGACCGTCGGGAGCTGGGATACCACGTATACCTACGATCAACTCGATCGCCTCACCACCAAAGCCGCACCGGCAGGCACGCTGAGCTATGCCTACGATGGTGCCGGCAATCTTGCTTCCATGTCGTCCAATCATGCCAACGGCGTTTCGGTCAGTTATGCATACGACGAACTGAATCGGCTGAGCACGGTCACCGATGGCCGTCTGTCCGGACAGAACACCACCACCTATGAATACGACCAGGCGAGCAACCTCACATCGGCTAAATATCCCAACGGCCTGCAATCGATCTTCAATTACGACACGCTGAACCGGCTTACCGCAATGGCCACGCCGATCTCGGGCTACACCTACCAGCTTGGCCCCACGGGCATGCGCACCGGCGCAACCGAGTTGAACGGGCGCACGCTCGCCTGGAGCTACGATGGCATCTATCGGCTCACCGGCGAGACCATCAGCCAGGACCCAACCAAGAACAACGGCAGCGCCACCTACACTCTGGACCCGGTCGGCAACCGGCTCGCGGAGAGCTCGTCGCTTCCTGGAATCGAGTCCGGGAGCTTCGGACCCTACAACGCCAACGATCAACTCCCGCAAGAGAACTACGACGCCAACGGCAACACGACAGCCACTGGCGGCAAGACCTTCACTTACGACTCGGAAAACCATCTGATGTCGATGAACGGGACCGTCAGGATGGTCTACGACGGAGACGGTAACCGCGTCGCGAAAACCGTGAATGGGGTCACCACGCAATACTTGGTCGACGACCTGAACCCCACCGGCTACGCGCAGGTGGTGGAAGAAGTGGTGAACGGCGCCGTCGAGCGCGAGTACACATACGGCCTGCAGCGCATCAGCCAAAACCAACTTGTTGGCAACGTCTGGACGCCGAGCTTCTACCAATACGACGGCGCAGGCAGCGTGCGTCAACTGACCAATGCCTCTGGAATCGTGACCGACGAATACCTCTACGACGCCTTCGGCAATGCCTTCACGAAGCAAGGCACCACGCCCAACAACTACCTCTATCGCGGCGAACAGTACGACGCCGACCTCGGCCTCTACTACCTCCGCGCCAGATACTACAATCCCGGAACCGGAAGATTCCTCAGCCGCGATCCGCTGGACGGACAAGCCAAAATCCCGGCATCGTTGCATAAATATCTGTACGCCAACGGTGACCCGATCAACGGGATCGATCCGATGGGTCGCGAGGATATGTTCGAGACTGGCGCGTTGTTGGAGAGGGACGCAAGAAAGGCGGCCTTGTCCACTGCTGCATATGCAGTGTGCGTTTCCAAGGTTTGGATTGACATTGAGAAGCTGCTTTCAGGGAAAGATGTGTTCTTCACAAGCCAAACATTGGGGACGGATGCGTTGAGTTGCTTAGTCTCATTTGCGGCTGCGTTGTATTTCGGAGGATGATTGAACGGTTTTGCGGCAGAATATGCTGATGTCCAGTAGAGCTTCAGCGAAGGCAAAACCCAACATGATCTATCCAGTGCAGGAGTGCAGATGAGAGTTGATTGGCATGGAACTGTGTTCGCATTATCTTCTGTAGTTTCAGAGGGTTCATTTCGTTTAATTCGCAATATGGCTTGGGTTATGAACTCTGCGATAGTCTTGATAGGCATCGTGCTTGTTGCGATTTTCATCCAGAGGAAGGAAATCAAGCGTCGTATTGTGCTGCTGTGGGTTCTAGTGTGCGCTCAATCCGGCGTGTCTTTCTTAAGTGAATTGTTCGGGCAGTCGGATAGCCTCTACACAGTTCAAACAGGCATCATTTTCGCCACGACTCTGGCCATTCTATGTTTTTTGACGGGTGGCCCGGGTCCCGAGGTCTGAATTAGTCTACTAAGGCTGGGTGGGCGGGTGGCCACGGTCTTGATGAGGATTTCCAATTCCGCTGAGGGTGGCCCCGGTCCCTCGCTTTTGGGGACCGGGGAGGGTGGCCGCACATTCCCCGGCCAGCATCCAGAAGCCCACGCCGCTCCGCATCGGCTGAATGTCGAGACTTCACCCCTGAAATGGTGCTGGCGCTGCTGTGGCTGACGCCGGCAGGCGATGGCCGCGCGTGGAAAGGGCACGACTGGGAGGCTCTGGACCGGTTGCACGCCAAGGGGTATATCTCCGATCCGAAGAGCAAGGCGAAGTCGGTTGTGCTGAGCGAAGAAGGCGAACGGCTATCGCAGGAACTCTTCGAGCGGTACTTCGCCCGCAAGGGTTGAATCCCGGTAGAGGACGGCTTTGCGGTATACTTCGCGGCGGTGCCTGACGCCGGTGACTTCGACGCCGTCGCCGAAGTCGTGGAAGCGCACGCGATAGTCGCCGACGCGGAGCCGGAACTCGGGCGGCTCGATGTCCTGGAGGCGTTTCACGTCGCCTTCGCCGGTGTCGATGAGCTTGGCCAGGGCGTGGAGAATGCGCAGGGCGGTGGGCTGGTCGATAGCGCGGAGTTGGGCCTTGGCCTGGTCTGTCCAGATGATCTTCTTGGACATGGTTACTGGCCCGGCGCGTGGGGTTCGAGCGGGGTGCGGCCCATGCGGTCGAAGTCCTCGGCGGTAAGTCCAAACTCGGCCAAAACCTCGTCGTTCGAGACGCCTTCGCCACGTGCGAGCGAGGCGCGGGCGGCGGCGATCTCGCTGGCCTCTTCCGCGCTGACCGGCTCATCGTCAAAGGGTGCGCTAGCCAGGGTGCGGGCCAGCGGATCGAGCATGATCTTCAGCAGGCCAACGACAGCCGAGACCTGGCCAGGAGCCATCGAGTCGATGAGTTCGTGTGCCTGTTGCTTCGAGTTGGTTGCGGCGGTTGCCATCGGGAATCCTCTTAGCTACTCTGCGTTGCGGCGAGAAATTTATCAATGGTGGTCAACAAGGCGCGCTGCTCATAGAGCGGCAGGGCCTCAATCAGTTCCATGCGGCGGACGAGCTTGATGCTGGGCTGCTTCTTGGCCGCAACCGTGCTCTTGCTGCCTCGCAGCAACTCATCGGCGGAGACGTCGAAAACCTCGGCAAAGCGCAGGATCATGTCGGCGTTGAGGCGCAGCTTGTCGGTTTCGTAGTTGGAAACCAACTCCTGGATGAGGCCGGTTCTCTCGGCAATCTGCTTCTGTGTCCATCCGCGTTCCTTGCGCAGGCGAGCGAGGCGCTGACCCAGGGACTCGTCGCCCATATCGACCGGCTTGAGCTTCAGCTTGGACTTCGTGGGCATGGCCTGAGTGTAACGGTGGGTTGAGTGCAAGGGGTGGCCTCCTGGCTTCCATCATAGAGTATTATGCTCTATAGTGTTTTACACTGAGAGGGTGCGAAAAAAAGATCAAAGCCCTCTTGACAGGTTTTTGAGCGAAGGGCGGAAAGAATGGCGCGTATCCCGGAGGATGAGGTCGAGCGGCTGAAGCAGGAGGTATCGGTTCAGCGGCTGGCCGAGGCGCGGGGGATCAAGTTGCGGCGCCACGGAGCGGACCTGCTGGGCCTCTGCCCCTTCCACGACGACCGGAACCCGTCCCTGGTCATCACGCCGTCGAAGAACCTCTGGCACTGCCTGGGCGCCTGCAACACGGGCGGAACGGCCATCGACTGGGTGATGCGGGCCAACGGAATCAGCTTCCGGCACGCGGTCGAGCTTCTCAGAGAAGACTATCTTCCTTTAGCCGCTGCTCCTATTCCAGCCGGTGAAGCAGAGCACGGTCCCGAAGTTGCCGCCGCCGGTCGCGCGAGATGTGGACGACCGAGCTCTGCTGTTGCAGGTCGTGGACTTCTACAGCCGGACGTTGAAGCAATCGCCGGAGGCGTTGACGTATCTGGCCTCGCGCGGCCTGCAATCTTCCGAGATGATCGACCGCTTCCGGCTTGGCTTCGCCAACCGGACGTTGGGGTATGGGCTGGAGGAAAAGAACCGCGCCGCCGGCGCGGAGATGCGCGGGCGGTTGCGGCGGCTTGGCATCCTGCGGGAGAGCGGACACGAGCACTTCAACGGCTCGCTGGTTATCCCGGTGTTCAATGCTTCCGGCGAGGTGGTTGAGATGTACGGGCGGAAGATCACGGCGAAGCTGCGCGAGGGAACGCCGCTGCATCTCTACCTGCCCGGCGAGCACCGGGGCGTATGGAACGAAGAAGCGCTCATCGCAATGAAATCGTAATAGTCGTTGTCCAGGAGAATAGCCGAAAGGCTGGAGATATCCTCTCCAAGCGGTATTGGGGTGAGGTGGCTACCTTCAGCAACCTGTAGTACATCGGGCCGCCGCGAGAACAACTCCAGCATGAAAGGGTAATCCGCGTTGGTGGGCTTCTGAAAACGGTAGAATTGCCTCTCGCCGGTTGATGTCTCCTGAATTTCGTAACCGCCGGTTCGCACGAATTCCCAGAACACTAGCACAAATTCTGCATCCAAGGCCTCGAGGTAGAGAACGATGTCCAAGTCCTTTGTGGCCCTGAATTCTAGTCCGGCACTGGTCATGGCGATGTCGCACGCCGCTCCACCAATGAGAACATAGCGGTCAGCATAATTCCGGAAGTGCTCGCGGAAGATCTCCACACCCTTTACCATTTGACTTTCTCCATCATCTCTTCCAGCGCAGCTTCGGTGCGTTCGTCATGGTCGTCTCTAAGGGAGAGATAAAGCGATAGCCGATCAACGATACCGTGTTCGGCAAAGAGTGCCGGCGGATACCACCAAACCTCAATCTCGCTGCCATCCGGGTCCTGAGCCGGCACTTCAATGATCTTGTGTTGGCTCCGCAGCGCTTTCCAGTCCTCCCGGCTCAGCGCATAGACCGTGTGAGGTGGCGGTGCAAGCATGCTGTAGTGCGCCAGTGCTGTGAGTCCAGAACGGATAGCGGCTTGCCCCCCTTCGGTGCGGCGGATGAACAGACGCTTATTCACCGGGCTGCGAAGGAAGGACTGCGCGCGCTCCCAGATTTCTCGTCGGTCCTGGCTGAAACGCAGGCAGCGCTCCCGGCCGCTGATCGTCACTTCTCCGAGGCTAGCAGTCTCCAACTCATTAAATGCGCGGGTCATCGTCATGGCGGAGTATCCCAGGCGCGGAGCCAGTTCAGCCGGAATGAGCACTTGTCCTGCATCGCGGAGCAATGCGAAGAGGACGACAACCTGAGTTGACGGGCTGAAGGTGGGAGACTCCTCGCGAATCTTGCGAAAATGCTCGCGCAAATCAATCGCCAGCATGGGCAGATACATCTGGTTGCCCGGAACAATGAACGGTACCTTTTGTTCGATTAGCCGCTTCCGGTTATACGCCGTTACCCGCGTGCGCACATAAATTAGGTCCACTCGCTGCTTGGTCTGGAGCATTTCTAGATGCTTGCGTATCTTTGCAGGAGACTGCTCCTCGGGGCTGATGTCTATGACTAGCAGGGCATGTAGTCCAAGCAGTTCTGCTTGCGCGAATTTGTACCTTTCCTTGAGGAAGTGGGGCAAGTGGTCGGCTCCGCTCCAAGGCCGTGGCTTCACGGAAACACCAAGGGCGTCGTGAACATAGCCTTCGAGTTCATGGAGTTCGGAGTGCACCCGTTGCTCATTCATACTTTCCGCACGATAACACACCACTCGTTATCGTGCAATAAAATGGTTATAATGCCGTGGGGGAGTTTTCAAACCTGAAGAGACTCCGGGTGAAATCGGCACTCACAGGGGCACGCTGACTGCTCTTTCTTGCCTCCAACGGGAGAGACCGGGAATACACCCGCTGGATCCGATTCCTGCGAAAGACGCGCGGCGGCCGTCTTTTCGCAGACCGGACACAGCCGGGTTGAGCGGGCTAGACCCGGAGCGCCAGCTTCGCCAGGTCCTGGTCAAAATGCACAAGTGTGAACCTCATTGACAAAAGATTTTCAAGCTTTTTGGCTGCGGGGGTACTTTCGGGGGTATTCAAAATAAAAATGCAATAAAACGCATCCAGATACCTCTCTAAACAACATATGCAACATTACTAATATCAATGTTATACGGCGATAACTCTCAACTCCAAAAACACTTCCAAAGGCCGTTTGTTTCGAATCCCTCCCTCCCGCCAAAACTCCTCCAAGAACTTCCATGGCCGTCCGAAAATATCTTATTAAACACCATCATTGCTATTATTTAAGTCTTCCGACATCCAGCAGCGTTCAACCCAGTCCACCCAATTTCGGATGTGCACTTGGGTGTATTCCAATTTTGCTTGGGCGTATTTTGCTGGTGGCGTTCGAATGTCCCTTTCAGAGATGGAGGTGAGAAAGGCCAGGGACCGGCCTTCTCATTCCATCTCTTACCGACCGCGCTTGCTGGCATGAATCCAATTTGAGCCGCAAAGCAGGATGCCTCCCTGCTTCCAATCCCCTTTCTGTTGGCAACCTGCCCCCGATCGGGGCGAACGTGCTTGACGGCCTGAAAGGGATCGGTATAGCGTTGTCGGGTAAACGCTTACCCAGCGTTTCGGGCTGCCCCGCGAAAGGGATTTATATGAGGAAGAAAATCGATCTCGCACTTCTGCTAGCCCTGCCGCTCACGCTGATCGGCGCCGCACTCACCATGACGGCCCAGGCCGGAAATGGCGGCAATGTCGCTCCATCCAGGCCTGCAGGCCCATGCGACATCTATGCTGCCGCAGGCGACCCTTGCGTGGGAGCCCACAGCACGGTGCGTGCCCTGTACGCCTCCTACAACGGCCCGCTTTACCAGGTTTTGCGGCAATCCGACGGCAAGACTCTGGATATCGGCGTCGTCCAGCCGGTCGCTTCGCCGTCTCCCGATGGGGGCGGGTATGCCGACGCGGGTGCGCAGGATGCGTTCTGCGCCAACACTTACTGCTGGATCAGTAGAATCTACGACCAGTCCGCAAAGCACAACGATCTCACCCAGGCGCCCCGGGGCGGATTCAACGGCCCGGCCATGGGTGGCTTCAACAACCTGCCCCTTGCAGACATGGCGCCGATTACCATCATGGGCCACAAGGCGTATGGCGTGTTCATCGAGCCGGGTATGGGACTCCGCCAGGACGACGTGAAGGGTACAGCGGTCGACGACCAGGCTGAGGGGCAGTATTGGGTCATAAACGGGCTGCATTTCAACTCCGGTTGCTGCTTCGACTACGGCAACGCCGAAATCGACAGCCGGGACGACGACAACGGTACCATGGAAACCGCCTACTTCGGCGACGCGCCCTGGTGGTTTCACGGCAATCCCTCCGGGCCCTGGGTCATGACCGACCAGGAGAACAATCTTGTGGGCTGCGTCAACCCGGATGGGTCGAACCACTGCCCTAACCTGCCGAACATCACGTGGCGATTCGTGACAGCCATGGCCAAAGGCGAACCGCACCACTGGACATCCATGGGAGGCGATGCGCAGCACGGTGCGCTGCAAGTCATGTTCGACGGGCCGCGGGTGAATGCCACGTACGACCCGATGCGCAAACAGGGCGCGATTCTGCTGGGCAATGGCGGGGACAACAGCAATGGTTCACAGGGCACCTTCTACGAAGGCGCGGTGACGGCCGCGGGAACGTTCCCAACCGACGCAACCGATCAACAGGTTCAGGCCAACGTCGTGGCTGCCGGTTACGCCGTGGCGCGGCTGAGTCTGGCCCCGGCGTCGGCAACCGCCGCTCCGCCCGGACTGCAGACCTTTACGCCGGGTTCGTCGCAGGACTCCACCGTGACCTTCACGAACACAGCGGCAGCGCCCGTGAAGGGCGTGAAGCTGAGCATTTCCGTGCCTGCCGAGCAATGGTCCTCCGTGGTCTCAGGGACCACCGAAACCTCGAAGACCTTCGCTGATCCTGTCGCACCGGGTGCGACGGTTAGCGCAACATTCAAGGTCACCTCGGGGCCTGCAGCCTTCAACGGCGACCTGGAGGGCAGCGCTTCCTGGACGGACCCGGCCAGCGGCGCCCAACAATCCGAGACAGCGATCGAAAAGGTGCGCAACGCCAGCCCGGTCAGGATCAATGAGTTCCGCATCTCCTCGAGTTCTCCGTCGAACCCAACCGACTCGTTCATCGAGCTATTCAACTCCGGCTCGCAGAGCGTGGATATTTCCAACTGGAGCCTGACCGAGCACCCGGCGCAGCAGGCGATCTTTTCGACGGTGAAGATCCCGGCCGGGACCAAGCTCGCGGTGGGAGGGTTTTACCTTCTGGGCCTCTCGAATTCCGGACTGGTGGTTCCCGCGCACGCCGGTGACACCACAATCCATGTCAGGAACACGACCGGCATGTCGGCCGGCGAAACGATCGGCATCGGCAGCAGCGCCGCCATGGAGACCCGCAAGATCGTGAGCATCGGCACGGCGGCCAGCAACCACACGACGCTGTGGCAGCCGCTTCCCGATGGCCCGGTGATCACGATCCCGGCCGGATCGACCAATGTGCCCGTCGCGAGCACATCCGGCTTTGTGGCCGGCGAGAAGATCGCCCTCGGCTATGGCGCAACTTGCCCGGACGTCGCAAGAGACCTGGAACGTTACGAGGTGGCAACGGTCACAGCGGTGGGCAAGCCGGGCACTCAAGCCTACCTGGCTGCCGAGGCGCCCGCCGGCGCGACAAACATCAAGGTGACTTCGGTCTCCGATATTTCGACGGGAGACAAGATCCGGCTGGATATCGACAGCGTTGGCCACGGCGTCGAGACCGTCACGGTCACCCACGTTGGCGCCGGGGCGAGCCAGACAAACCTCGCGGCAAATGCAAGCGCCGGCGCGACACAGATCAAAGTCCGTCGCAAGGACGGTTTTTCCATTGGAGACAAGATTGTGATCGGCACCCCCGCGAGCCAGCAGTTGGTGACCATCACCGCTGTGACTGGGGCAGGGCCGGAAGGCGCCTCCATCGACTTCACGCCGTCCCTTGTCCAGGCGCACATTCGCGACGAGTGGGTCGTCTCTCCGGGCACGGGCCTAGACCTGGCAGCTCCGCTTCGGTTCAACCACGCGGCCAATCTCCCCTTCAGCGACCGGGGCACCGGGATAAGCTTCGAGCCGGCGACAGCCTTTGCGCATTCCAGCAACGAGCCCGTCCAGGCCCTCGGCACAGGCATCACGCTCGACACCCGGCTGGTGAATGAACACGAGGTCAACTCGGTTGTGCGCGACGCCGCGGTCACCACCGCCGGATATCAAGGGACGCAGCCTCCCGACCAGTGGTTCGGCGGTCCGGAACTGACCACCTACGCGCCGCTGTTCGGCCGCACCATCCCTGTCAAAGAGGGCAGCATGGTGCTGCGGGACGCCGCGGACCTGGTTGTCGACAGCCTCAACTATGGAGGCCTCGTCGACCCATGGGCATCCGAAGGCTACCAGGCAGTTTCGGGAATCGGGAAGAGCGGATGCTTCGCGCCCGCTCCCGGGACAGGCGGTGGATCTGATCCGTTCGCTCCAACTCGGGCCACCACCGCCAGCGCGGGCCGATTCCCCGACGGAGCAAACACCGACAGCAACTGCGCGGATTTTCTGACCCAGGCCACCGCCACGCTGTTGACTGCTTCAACCGTGAACGCCACCAACATCAAAGTTTCCAGCGTGGAGGGCTTTCAAGCTGGCGAAACGGTTCGGATTGACGCTGCCGCCAACCTGGAAACCGCTATTGTGGCTGCAGTAGGCACCGCGGGAGCAACCACGGTGCGGGCCGAGCTCGACGCAGGCGCGACCGAAATTCCAGTAGCCGGAGTGACGGGCTTCAGCGAAGGCCAAACCATCGACCTCGATAACGGTGCAAACTCCGAGACAGCGGTGATCGCTTCGATCCGACCCTGGGGCGGAGCCCAGATCACCGTCAAGGCGCCGCTCGCTCATGCACACGGTGCAGGTGCACCGCTCACCGGCTCCGGAATTACCCTCACGACCGGACTGACCCAAGCGCATGCCAGCGGAGCGCAGGTCACCGATAACCTTCCCACGCCCGGCGCGCCTAACCAGTATCACAGAAGGACTCTCTGAAGGTGTCGTGGAACCCTCTCCGAGGACAGCTCAGGGGCGGACCGATTGGAATCCGCCCGGAGCTTCGCGGAGTTATGGCAATCGATAATTCGCTCTGCATTGCGACTTCCCGATTCGCGGTTCCAGAATCAGCTTCGGTCGATGAAGTCCATATGAAGGAGTTGCTCGCTCTGTTCCCCGTCATCCAGAATGCTGTTCGCTGCTCGACTGCTCAGGCCGTGTCTTCCTCGAAGAGCTCTGGCATGGCTTTGCCGTGAGTTTTGTTCTTCATGGGTACGATCCCTCAATCCAGCATTCATCGTGTTCGTCTAGAAGCGATAAGCAGTCAAGGCGCTCGTCTTTGCTCTTCCGATACGATTCCCTGAATGTTCATAGCCGCCCGCCGCCCTGCCCATCTACCATGGGGACTCCGGAGGACTCTGCCCCAAATGGACAAGATCGTTGACCTGCAACCGGTGGTGCATAAACACCATAACCCCGATTTGGTTCGCCCCATGTATGCCCGGCACTCGCTGCTGGGGCCCACGCCGCGCCACTCCATCCCCGCGGAAGGCATGTCTCCCGGCACCGCCTACAACCTGATTCACGACGAACTGATCCTGGACGGCAGCTCGCGCTTCAACCTGGCCACCTTTTGCAGCACCTGGATGGAGCCGGAAGCCCATCGTCTGATGGCCGAGACCTTCGACAAGAACATGATTGACAAGGATGAGTACCCGCAGACCGCCGAGCTGGAGATGCGCTGCGTGAATATGCTGGCCGAGCTGTGGCACGCGCCCTCGCCCGACACCACCATGGGCACCTCGACCATCGGCTCCAGCGAAGCCTGCATGTTGGGTGGGCTGGCACTGAAGTGGGCCTGGCGCCGCAAGATGAACGAGCTGGGCAAGCCTACCGACAAGCCCAATCTCGTGATGGGCTCGAACACCCAGGTCTGCTGGCACAAATTCACCCGCTACTGGGACGTGGAGCAGCGCGACGTGCCTCTCGAGGGCACGGAGCAGGTCACCGACCCGGAGCGCGCCGCCGCGGCCTGCGACGAGAACACCATCGGCGTGGTGGCCGTACTGGGCAGCACCTTTACCGGCGACTACGAGAACGTGCTGGCCCTCAGCGCCGCCCTCGACCGGCTGCAGGAGAAAACCGGCCTGGACATCCCGATCCACGTGGACGGAGCCAGCGGCGGGTTTGTCGCGCCCTTCCTGCAGCCCGGCCTGGTTTGGGATTTTCAGTTGCCGCGCGTCAAATCCATCAACACTTCTGGCCACAAATACGGGCTGGTTTATCCCGGCGTTGGCTGGATCGTGTGGCGCGAGGCCGCCGACCTGGACGAGGACCTGGTTTTCAAGGTCGACTATCTGGGCGGCTCCATGCCAACGCTGGCTATCAACTTCTCCCGCCCCGCCAGCCAGATCGTGGCGCAGTATTACAACCTGATCCGGCTAGGCAGGGCAGGCTATCGGGCCATCCACCAGGCCTGTCAGGAGGTGGCAGTCGACCTGGCTGAAAAGATCGGCGCGATGGGGCCCTTCGAGATGCTCTCGAACGGGCGCGATTTGCCGGTGCTGGCCTGGAAGCTGAAGGAGCAGTCCAACTGGTCGCTCTATGACTTGAGCGACCGTCTGCGCGACCGTGGCTGGCAGGTGCCGACTTACAAGATGCCCGCCAACCGCGAAGAGGTTGTGATCCAGCGCATCGTGGTGCGCAACGGGTTCACGCACGATCTGGCCGGGATGCTGCTACGCGACATGCGCCGCCATCTGGACTGGTTTGCCGCCCAGCCGGGCTTCAATCCAACCCTGGATGGGGCAGGGTTTCATCACTAAAAACGGATCGGCAAGTTACCGGGTTAGCCTGAGGCGCCCAACGAGTACTGCGGCCTCCCAGGTCTCAAGATCGAGACCTGGGGCACCCGGCGACTGAGCCCTAAACCCCTAATCCCTAACCCCTGCTCCTATGCCACAAACCGCCAAAGCGCGACGCCGCCCAGCAGGCCCAGCTCGTTGCTCACGATGCTGACGTTGGGGCCGGGCTGGAAGTCGATCTTCTTGGTGTTGCCGCCGCCGATGTAGAGATGGTCCCAGTTGAAGGTGGCCAGTGTCTGCGCAATGGCAGCTTTCAGCAGCTTGTTCCAGTTCTTTTTGCCGTACTTGTCGAGACCGCGGCGGCCCAGGTAGTCCTCGTAGGTCAGGCCCTTCTTGCGCCATGGATGATGCCCGAGCTCGAGGCCGGGACACAGGTGGCCGTCGGTAAACAGAGACGAACCCATGCCGGTACCCAGGGTGATGGCCAGCTCTACACCTTCGCCCTTGATGCATCCATAGCCCTGCACGGCGGCGTCGTTGCACACCCGCACCGGCTTCTTCCAGCGTTTTTCCAGCTCCGCCTGCAGCGGGAATCCGGCCCAATTGGGATGCAGATTGAAGGCGCCTAGCGTAGTGCCGCGCTTGATCACGCCGGGAAAACCGACAGAGACCCGGTCGAACTCCGGCATGAGCTTGCGCAGATCGTCGAGGCCGGTCAATACCGCGTCGGGGGTGGGAACGGTGGGGGTGACCACGCGCTGGCGCTCGCTGATCGGCTTGCCTGCGGGGTCAAGAAGCATGGCTTTCAAACCCGATCCGCCAATGTCGATGGACATGGTGATGGGGCCTGGGGTCGGAGCAGAAGAGGAGGGAACATCGGCGACGGTCTGTGCGGTCTTGGGAGTCATTTGCAATGAATTGTAATGCGTGGGGCCGGTGTTGTGGAGAAGGGGCTTTCAGGAAGGCGGAATTCAGGGTCGGACGCCGGTTGTGGGCTGAGGCTTCCCACCGGCGCAGGCCAATCCCATGAAGATCGGAGTGCTGCGCAACTGGCGTTGTGAAAGGGCACGGTTTTAGTCGTCGATTCGCCGTCCCGAATGGCGCTGCGAAACGCCCATTCTCCGAGTGACCTTCCGAACCCCGGTTCGCAAATCGGCCACTCAAGTAAACTGAACGCTGGAGACAACCATGCCAGGCTTTTGGGCCAAGACGCGCATTACGCTGGAAATGATCAAGTGGGAGCACTCCATCTTCGCGCTTCCCTTTGCCCTGGCGGCTGCCATACTTGCCGCCGGGGGCCTTCCCAGCGGGCGCACCATCGTCTGGATCCTGGTGGCGATGGTGACGGCGCGCTCCTGCGCCATGGCCTTCAACCGTTGGGCCGACGCGGAGCTGGACGCCGCCAATCCCCGCACCAGCACGCGCGCCATTCCCGCCGGTCTGTTGACCCGCAACTTTGTTCTTGGCTTCACTTTGCTGACGGCACTGGCTTTTGTGCTGGCCGCCGGCCAACTCAACCGGCTAACCCTCTATCTGTCGCCCCTGGTTCTTACGGTGCTGTTGGGCTATAGCTACATGAAGCGCCTCACCCGCTGGTCGCACCTGGTGCTGGGCCTGGCTCTGGGGCTGGCTCCTTCCGCCGCCTGGATCGCCGTCCGCGGCTCGCTGGACCCGCGGATCGTGGTGCTGACCGTGGCGGTGACCCTGTGGGCCGGCGGCTTCGATGTGCTCTACGCTTGCCAGGATTTTGACCACGACCGCACCGTCGGACTCCACAGTTTGCCGCAGGCCATCGGCATTCCCCGGGCATTCCTGGCTGCGCGCACGATGCATCTTGCCATGCTCGCCATGCTGATCTGGTTCGCATGGCTATTCCATTTCGGTGCATCCGGCTGGCTGGGAATCGCGGCCGTCGCCCTGCTGCTGGCCTTCGAGCATTCCCTGGTTTCTCCTCAGGATTTGCGCCGGCTCAACGCGGCGTTCTTCACCATGAATGGCGTCATCGCCATGATATTTCTCACCTTTGTGGCGGTCGATCTCTGGCTGCGGAGTTGAATTCCATGCCTTCGGAAACAAACCATGCTGACTCTCGGCTCGACCTGTGGTATGGTGCCAGAAAGCACCTTCTACACGACACCCCTATCAAATTTGCCAAAATTGAAATAGCCCAAGAAACACCAACAGAAATTAAAGGCACCGGAATGAAGATTTCGATCCAGGGAGAACCCGGCTCATTCAGCCACCAGGCCGCCATGAAGATGGTGGACGATGCGGTTATCGTGCCATGCGGCCTTTCCGCCGACGCGTTTGACGCGCTCGCCAATGGGCGTGTCGAAGCCGCGGTCATTCCGATCGAAAACAGCTTGGCAGGTTCGGTCTCCGAACACTTCGACCTGTTATTGGCCCACGATGTGAAAGTCGAAGGCGAGGCCCTGCTGCGCATTCGCCACAACCTCATAGCCATCTGCGGAACCCATATCGGCGAGATCGACCGGGTCTATTCGCATCCCGTGGCCCTGGCCCAGTGTCGACGCTTCCTGGCCCACCATCCCAGGATGGAGTCCTATGCGTTTTACGACACTGCGGGCAGTGTGAAGCAACTGGTTGAAACACGCGACCGTCATGCGGCTGCCATCGCCAGCAAGGCGGCAGCCGAATACTATGGGGCTCAGGTTCTGCAGTCCGATATCGAAGATAACCCTGAGAATTACACGCGCTTCTTCCTGGTGCGCCGTACGCGGGACGCCATCGCCGATCCCAACAGCAACAAGATCAGCCTGGCGTTTTCCGTCGAAAATCGTCCCGGCTCGCTGGTTGCCGCCCTCAACGAACTCGCGACCCTGGGCACAAACCTCACCAAGATCGAGTCAAGGCCGGTCCACGGCAAGCCCTGGGAGTACATCTTCTACGCCGATTGCCAGATCCAGTCCTCTGAGGACGGGACCCGCGCGATCGAGGCGCTCGCTCCGCATTGCGCCATGATCAAGGAACTGGGCCGCTATAGGGAAGCCCGCCTGGACGAGGCCACCATCCTGTAAGCGAATGCATCCCGTGGCGACAAGAAGTCTCCATCGAGCAAAAGGGGAACGGCCGAAGCCGTTCCCCTTTTGCTTGCGAACTCGAAAACCCTAGAAGTGATAAGCCACGCCAACGGTCGGCACGTAGATGTTGAACCACTTGTTGGTGTTGAACTGGGTATCGCCGAAGGTCGGAACCTTGGTCACATACCCGCGATACTCCGCGCGAATGTCGAAGCTCGGGCTGATCTCGTAGGCGATGCCAGCACCATATACGCCACCCACGCCGGTCTGTTGTTTCACGTCCAGCGAAGTGGTTCCGGAGTTGCGGATGGGCAGGAAGATGAAGGCCGCCGGGCCGCCCTCGAGAAAGGGATTGAACTTGCGGTAATTGAAGCTGCGCACATACGCGGCCGAGATTTCCTGGGTACGGGTCAGCACGTGGTAGGTGTTGGGGTTGGCATAGTAGGTAAGCGAATTCTGGTAGGTGATGCCGTAGTTGGCCTCCAGCGCGCTCGACGGGGTAAGCATGAAGCGGTAGCTGGCCAAGGCACCCAAAGCGTAATTGGAGTGAACCTGGACATCGGTGGACGAGGCGATGAACGGCTCGATAATTCCGATTCCGCTGATGCTGACGTCCTGGCGGCTCTCCTGGGCGCGGCCTGCGGCCACGCCTACAGCCAGCAGGAATGCAATGATGGCGATCTTCTTCATTCGGTCCTGAACCTCACGACTGCGCAACCGTCCGGCTGGCAACGAGCTTGTCAATTCCGGCGCGCCGGTTCGAGCCGGGCCCCGCTCTTAGCATTGTAAATGGCCGGAACGGTCTATGGCGGAAAGCATCCGGACCCGGCCAGGGTGCAGGCCATTTCACTGGCCTTGTGCAAAAAATGATCTGAACAATAGACGTTCCGCAAACCAAAGAGGCACTGCCCCCGCCAGAGCCGGCTCTCGATTCTGAACAATGGCTGGAATCCATCGATCGCGCCAACCCGCCGACTCGCTGACTTGCTGTCTCGCTTAAACTCTTGTCGATTCTGTCACTTACCATCATCCCCCCGCCGGCTCCACATGGGAATAAAATGGCGGTCCCAGTTCCTTGGCCAGGGTACGAACGGTGCGAAGAAACGCCCGGGCGGCGTACGAGAGAGTGGCCTGGCGCCGGTGAACCAGCCGCAGCACCCTCTTGGCCTCCAGTTCGTCCACCTTTACCCGCACCAGTGCGCCCGTCTCCAACTCCCTGGCCACCGTGAGGTGTGGAACCAGCGCCACCCCGTTGCCCATGGCCACAAATCGCTTGATGGCCTCGATCGTCGGCAGCTCGATGCCCATGTTCAAGGGCGTGCGATGCCGTTCGAAGGCCTCGATCACCTTGCGCCGCAGAGGAGAAGCCACATTATGGGCGATAAAGGTCTCCTCTCCCAAGTCCTTGATGGAAACCCGCTCCGCACCCGCCAGCGGATGTCCCGGGCTCACGATGAAGGCCAGGCTGTCACCGTAAACGGCAATGGTGCGGAACTGCACAGGATCGGGCCTGAACGAAATAACCCCCAATTCGAAGGTCCTGAGGTTCAACTCGTCGGGAATGCGCGAGGCCAGCATGCGGTGCACCGTCACGCTGATCTGCGGAAACTCCCGCCGATAGGCGTCGATTGCCCGCAGCAAGTACATGCAGGTGTACTCATTCGCGGCCAGTTGCAGACGCCCCCGCTCCAGACTCTTCAACTCACCCAACGCGCTCGACGCCTCGCGGCGCAGGGCGAGCAGGCGCAACGCGTAGTCGCGCAAGAGCACCCCGGCCGCGGTCAGGGATCCGTCCCGCGCCGCTCGGTCGAACAGCGTCTCCCCGACCGAAGCCTCCAGCTTCCGGATCACCTGGCTCACCGCCGGCTGCGTTCTGTGCAGCCGCACCGCCGCGCGAGAGAAGCTCTTCTCCTCGGCCACTGCCAGAAACGTTTCGAGCTGGGTCAATTCCATGGAAAGCCTCCGACCAGAGATCAGGGCTCAGAGATCAGAGATCAGGAGGAGCCCGAGGGCCAAGGGCCTCAGTCCTGCCTTGAACTGGCCAAGGAGTCGCGTTCCTGAGACATGCGTCCCAACCCTGCAGCCCCACCCTCCCCTGATTCCTGATCTCTGTTCCCTGATCTCTGCTGTATAAGCAATTCTAATCGATATCCCAACAAGAATAACTTTGCCTTATATCGTTCCTCTGCGAGACACTAGAGAGGTCACATAAGAACTTCCCCCTGGCAGGCTATTGCATGAGCGACAAAAATCCGGATCACGTAAGCTTCTTCGACACCACGTTGCGCGATGGCGAGCAGTCTCCCGGCTGCAGCATGACCACGCAGGAAAAGCTCACCATGGCCCACGCCCTTGAAGATCTCGGCGTGGATATCATCGAGGCCGGTTTTGCCATGGCCTCGGAAGGCGACTTTGCGGCCATCGCCACCATCACCCAGGCCATTCGCAAGCCGCGCATCGCGTCGCTGGCCCGCGCCAAGACCGAAGATATCGAGATGGCGGCCCGGGCGCTGCAGTTCGCCGACCGCGCCCGCATTCACATCTTCCTCGCCTCCAGCGATCTTCATCTGGAGTTCAAGCTCAAAATCGGCCGTCAGGAAGCGCTCGACTTGACCGCCGAATCCATTCGCCTGGCCCGCACCCACGTCGACGACGTGGAGTTCTCGCCCGAAGACGCTACCCGCTCCGACCGCGATTTTCTGGTGGAGATGGTGCGGGTGGCCGTCGAAGCCGGCGCCACTACCATCAACATGCCCGACACGGTCGGCTATGCCACACCCGAGGAATATGGGCAGATGTTCCGCGAAGTGCGCGAGCGCGTTCCGGCCATCGACGCCGAAGGCATCGTTCTCTCCTCCCACTGCCACAACGACCTGGGACTGGCGGTGGCCAATTCACTGTCAGCCATCAGCGCCGGTGCGCGCCAGGTGGAGTGCACCATCAACGGCATCGGCGAACGGGCCGGCAACGCGGCGCTGGAAGAGATTGCCGCGGCACTCTATGTCCGCGCCGACCGCTACGGCGCCACCAGCAGCATCAAGCTTGAAAACCTCTACCCCACCAGCCAGGTCCTGGGGCAGATCATCACCTTCCGCCCCTCGCCCAACAAGGCCATCGTGGGTGCGAACGCCTTCGCGCACGAGTCCGGCATCCACCAGCACGGCATGTTGGCCAACCCGCTCTGCTACGAGATCATGACGCCTGCGCTGGTCGGCGTGGCCAAGACGCACCTCGTTTTGGGCAAGCACTCCGGCCGCGCCGCGTTGCGCCATCGGCTAGAACAGTTGGGCTTTGCGCTCACCCGCGAAGAACTGCAGCAGAGCTATTACCGCTTTGTCGCCCTCGCCGACCGCAAGAAGAACATCTACGACCAGGATCTGATCGGCATTTTGCCCGACGCGATCCGCGAGAACCGGCGCGAGCCCGTCTCCGAACTGGATTAGCACGGCACAGGGCACGAGTTCTGCCATCATCAGTGGGTGGCCCAGGTCCCTCGCCTTTGGGGACCTGGGAAAGCAATCTCCCCGGTGGGTGCCCCAGGTCCCTCGCTTTTGGGGACCAGGGAAAGCACCGCAACACAATTTGAACCGCATGCGCTCAAGCGTGTGCCACTAGAAAGCACGAATGAACAAATGCTCTTTCTTACGCCTGGCCTGCACCGCGACCGCTTGTCCTCTGCTGATGCTTTTGGCGGATGAAATGGATGGGACTAAACTTGAATGGTTGGCTGCTCCGTTTTCTGCGCCGGGATTGCTGATTGCGACAATCTTCTATGCCGGGGGCATTCGTTCCGCCCAGCCAGAGCAGTACCTCCAAGTTGCGTTTCTTCTGAATTTTGTTTTTATCTGGATCGCGTTGCTGGTGGCCCTCCGCTTGGCCGGGGGATTCATCGCACAGCAAAAACACAACGCGGCACTTTGATCGTTGGCAAGGCATAACCGATCTCTGATCTCTGATCTCTGATCCCTTGGAAAGAGCAAGCATGCACCTGAAGATTCTAGTCACCGCCGGCGACGGCATCGGCCCTGAAGTCACCAATGAAGCAGTTGCGGTTCTGAAGGTAGTTGCAGAGATCGGCGGCCACACTCTCGACCTCGACTACAAGCGCATCGGCGGCGTCGCCATTGTGCAGGACGGTACGCCATTGCCCGCCGACACGTTGGCCGCAGCGCTCGCATCCGATGCCGTGCTGCTGGGCGCCGTGGGTGGCAATGAGTTCAACTCCATGGCTCCCGACAAGCGCCCCGAGGCCGGACTGCTGGCCATTCGCGCTGCTCTGGGTGGGTTCGCCAACCTACGCCCCGCCTTCGCTTTCAAGGAACTTGCCGTCAACAGCCCACTGCGCCCCGAGATCATTGAAGGCGCCGACATCATGTTCGTACGCGAGCTGCTTGGCGGTCTTTACTTCGGCCAGCCCCGCGAATGGAATCGCGAAAAGGGCGAAGCATGGAACACCATGCGCTATACCAAAGAAGAAGTGGCCCGCGTGGCCCGCGTGGCCTTCAAGATTGCCCAGGGCCGCAAGAAAAAGCTTTGCAGCGTCGACAAGGCCAACGTGCTTGAAACCTCGCAGCTTTGGCGCGCCACGGTCATCGAAGTTGCCGCCGAATTCCCCGACGTCGAGTTGGAGCACCAGTACGTCGACGCCATGGCCATGCACTTGATGAATCGCCCCAAGACCTTCGACGTGGTGCTGACCGAAAATCTCTTCGGCGACATTCTTTCCGATGAGTCCGGCGTCATCACCGGTTCGCTGGGCATGTTGCCCTCGGCCACCGTCGGCGGAAAAGTCAATCTCTACGAGCCCATCCACGGCTCCGCGCCCGATATCGCCGGCAAAGGCCTGGCCAATCCCTGCGGCGCAATTCTTACCACTGCGTTGATTCTCCGTCACACCGCCGGCCTCGAAACTGAAGCCGCGGCCATCGAGACCGCGGTGCGCAAAATGCTTGAAGAAGGCTATCGCACCCACGATCTGGTTCGCGGCAACGATCATGGCTACAAGGTCTTGTCGACCACCGAAGTGGGCGCCAAGGTGTGTGAGACGGTAAAGCAGCTATTGGCTGTTAGCTATTAGCTTTCAGCTCGCTGTTCCGATGCATGCAGCGCGGGCAAACACGTTGAGTTTTTTGTGTTGGACAAGTCATAACGACCTCGATCAGCAAAGCCGAACTAACGGCTAAGAGCTAACAGCTTAGGAGTCAAATGAACACCGAACCGAAAACACTCTTTCAAAAGGTCTGGGAGAATCACGTGGTTGTCGACCCGCAAGGCGAGCCAACCGTGCTTTACATCGACCTGCAGTTGCTGCACGAAGTCACCTCGCCGCAGGCGTTTGAAGGCCTGCGCCTGGCCGGCCGCAGCGTGCGCCGCCCAGACCGCTCTGTCGCCACCGTGGACCACAACGTGCCCACCACCATTGAGGGCCGGCTGAACATCGTGGACCAGATTGCCGCGAAACAGATCTCGACGCTGCGCAAGAACTGCGCCGACTTCGGCATTGAGCTTTACGACGTGGACTCGCCCAACCAGGGTGTCGTACACATCATCGGGCCGGAGCTCGGCATCACCAAGCCGGGCATGACCATTGTTTGCGGCGACTCGCACACCAGCACGCACGGTGCTTTCGGCGCGCTCGCCTTCGGCATCGGCACCAGTGAAGTCGAGCATGTGCTTGCCACACAAACCCTGCCGCAAGGCAAGGCCAAGACCTTCCGCATCTCCGTCGAAGGCGAGTTGCCCCGCGGCGTCACGGCCAAAGACATCATCCTCGCCATCATCGGCCAGATCGGCACCGACGGCGCGAGCGGCTGCGTGGTTGAATACGCGGGCTCCGCCAGCCGCGCGCTTTCCATGGAAGGCCGCATGACCGTCTGCAACATGAGCATCGAAGCAGGCGCGCGCGCCGGCATGATCGCTCCCGACGAAAAGACCTTCGCCTATCTTAAGGGTCGCCGCTTCAGTCCCAAAGGAGAGGCGTGGGAACAGGCTGTTGCCGAGTGGAGCAAGCTGCCCAGCGATCCCGGCGCGAAGTTCGACCGCGAGTTAGTCATCGACGCGGCTACGCTTGTGCCTTATGTCAGTTGGGGCACCAGCCCCGGCATGGTGGCGCCCATCACCGCCAAGGTGCCCGACCCCAGTGCCATCACCGGGGAGCGCGAGCGCAAGACCATGGAAAACGCGCTGGCTTACATGGATCTAAAGGCCGGCACACCGCTCGATGAAGTCAATATCGACCGCGTCTTCATTGGCTCCTGCACCAACGGGCGCATTGAAGACATGCGCGCCGCCGCTCGCATTGCCGCCGGATACAAGGTGTCAACACACGTAGGAGCCATGGTGGTTCCCGGTTCGCAGGCCGTGAAGGCGCAGGCCGAGGCCGAGGGCCTGGATCGCATCTTCAAGGAGGCCGGTTTCGACTGGCGCGAGCCTGGCTGTTCGATGTGCCTGGCCATGAATCCCGACATTCTCTCGCCC
>Ga0181520_10004486_pt1 | contig 23260 bp, 16 predicted proteins | sample PEATcosm2014_Bin_29_FD_132451 | JGI IMG/M metagenome (GOLD analysis project Ga0181520, IMG submission 132451) | Peatland microbial communities from MTU Mesocosm Facility, Houghton, MI, USA - PEATcosm2014_Bin02_30_metaG | ecosystem: Environmental > Terrestrial > Soil > Wetlands > Peat | place...
CCATCTCCCGCGTATACTGCTCCCGAAGATCGTCAACCGCCAAAGCGACTGGGCTCATAGAGTTTTTTGCGTGGCCTGCCGAAGCAAGAAAGGATTGTTAACAGCATAAGCGAAGTTCGGCCGGAACGGGCAATTTTGGTTGCGGCGTCCCGAAAAACGAGACGACCGGCACTTGCACTCTGACCAATTGAACCCCGGCGAGTTGAAGTATCGCTTTCCAGGGGTGCAAGCCGCGGCCCCAACTGCCGATACACCAGGTAGAGACCATCAGGTCACAGACCGGGTAGTTTCGCGTTTTCGGTCGGTGCTTTCAGTTCGTGCATTCCCAGGCCTCAAAATCGAGACCTGGGCACCTGAAAGTCGGTTTGCCACGCAGCGAGATGAGCTGCCGCAAGGAGGAACACCATCGGCGTACGCATGCGATTAGGCGATCTGCTGGTCCGGGCCAACCTGGTCACCGCCGAACAGGTGGCCGAGGGCCTCAAGCGGCAAGCCCGCAGCGGGGGCCGTCTGGGTCCGAACCTGGTCGCCCTGGGCGCCATCGACCAGCGCACCCTGGAAGCGTTTCTCAAGCGCATTCCAGCCGAGCCGGCCACTATCGCGTCCACCGGAATCGACGATGTCGACCTGCTGAGCCTGCTGATGAAGCTGATCTATAGCGGCCGGCTGGAGACTTGTCGCCATTTTGTTGAGGCCATCAAGCTGCCCTACCACATCGTTGCGGAACTGGTGCAGATGGCCGTCGATCGCCAGTTATTGCGCACCTTGGGGATGCGCGACTCGGGCGGCAGCCCCATCGATATGGGCTACGTGCTGACTGAAGAGGGCAAGCGCTGGACCGTCGACACGATCGACCGGATGGGGTATGTGGGGCCAGCGCCGGTCACGCTTGAGGAGTTCACCTACCAGGTGAGTATGCAGAAGCTGACCAACGAACTGGTTACCTTTGAGCGCATTCGCACCGCCCTCGGCGAATTGTGCTTCGGCGACAGCCTCATCGAGCAAAGCGGGCCGGCCTTGAATTCTGGCCGGGCCATTCTGCTGTATGGCCCTCCGGGCAACGGCAAGACGTCCTTCGCATTCAGCCTGAGCAGCGTCTTCAGCGATGTGATCTATGTTCCGTACGCAATTATTGTCGAGGGTCAGATCATCCGTTTTTTCGACTCCAGCGTCCACCTTCAGGTAAATCCTGCTGCCGCCAGCGAAGAAGTCGATCTCTCCTTCGTCCGGACCGAGGAACACGACGCGCGCTGGGTTCCATGCAAGCGGCCCTTTGTCGTCACCGGCGGCGAGCTGACCCTGGAGATGCTCGATCTGCGCTACGACCAGACCGGACACTACTACGAAGCGCCGCTGCACGTGAAGGCCCTGGGCGGATGCTTCATCATCGACGACTTCGGACGGCAACTGGTGAGCCCGACCAACCTGCTCAACCGCTGGATCGTGCCGCTGGAGAGCCGCGTCGATTACCTCAAGCTGCACACCGGCAAGAGCTTCAGCGTTCCTTTCGAGGAACTGGTCATCTTCTCCACCAATCTCGATCCGGAAGACCTGATGGACCCGGCATTTCTGCGCCGCCTGCCCTACAAGATCGAGGTCGGCGCTCCCAGCCTGGAGATGTACCGTCGCATCTTCGAAAAAGAGTGCAAACGGCAGGGATTGGTGCTGGCCGAGGGGGTCTTCGAGTTCATCGTGCACCGGGTCAAGAACGAGAGAGGGCTGGAGTTTGCGGCCTATCAGCCCAGGTTCATCGTCGATCAGGTAACGGCCACCTGCCGGTTCATGGGCCAGGCCGCGCACTTTGAGCCGCGCTTCATCGAATACGCACTCAACAATCTGAGCGTGCGGCGCAGAGCCGCGCCACATGCCACCGGAGCGGTTGCCAAAGGCTGAGGACATTGGCTCGGGAGGAACGCGCGGGCCAGGGTTCCAGGTCTACCAGCTTTTCGCACAAAACGCGGAAAGGATGGGCCCCCGGCTTCTTACCGACTCGGGAAGTCCACGAATTTCTCCGTGCATGAGCTGGGCGTTCCGTTCGCCGGTTTTCCTTGGAGTGTCGCGTCCTCGCCAGCAGGCAGTTGCAGGTTGGTGGGGTCTGGCCCCAGGGAAAGATCGGCGTGGTTCACCGAGTAGGTGTAGCTAGCCGCGTCGGCGATCTCAACGCCGTCCAACGCGGCTGCGATGCGGTGATCCTGGTCGTAACCGTTGAATGAGATCTTTCCGCCTCCTGAGACCCTGACATTGTGCAGCGTGATCTCGCGCATGGTGGGGGGCGAATTGCCCTTCACGGTTCCGGCGGCGGTGTAGCCGGTATCGAGCGTGATGGGGTTGGGCGAGTTGCGCACGCAGACGTCGTCGTAGACAACGTCATGGGTGGGGCCGCCGCGCGAGCCGTTTGACTTGATGCGGATTCCGTTGTCCGGGCCGTCCAGGGAAAGATCGTAGACGCGAATCTTGCTGACCCCGCCATCGGTCTCGCTGCCAATGGACATGCCATGACCCCAGTAAAAGTGATTGTGGCTGATCGTCATCTGCGTCGCGCCGCCGGGACCGCCTTTGATGGCCACGTTGTCATCCCCCGTGCGGATATAACTGTGGGTAATGGTCACGTTCTTAGACCCGTTGCCAGGATCGACTCCATCGGTGTTGCGCGCCAGGCGCTGCGGGGTGTCGATCTTGAGGCCCCACACCGTGAAGCCATCGCCGTGGTTGTAGACCACATGGAAGTTGGGTGAGTTTTTCAGCGTGATGCGGTAGAGCGTGAAATTATCTGCGTAGTCGGCGACGATGAGCCGGAAGACTTGCTGGCGGCCTCCCGCGCGCGCCTGCTCCGCCAAATCCCACCAGGAGAACTTCGATCCCAGCATCTTTTCGCCGCCGCGGCCATCGATTGTGCCCTCACCCATGACGCCCGCTCCGATGACGCGATCCGCGGTAATCAAGGGCCGGCAGCCCCGGCCGGACTCCGATACGGTTCCGCAAGGGGGCGGCGCGTCGAAACGGGTGGTGTGTCCCCTGTGCTGGTTGTTGGGAGAGAGCACGGGATGCTTGTCGAGTCCAAAGTCCTCGTAGAGGGATGGATCGCGCGAGGCGTAGAGCGTGACGCCCTTGTCCACGATGAGTGTGACGCCACTTTGCAGGTAGAGCGGTCCGCTGAGGAAGGCGTTGGCCGCGCCCTGCGCGCGCAACAGGACACCGTGGCCCTTGCCGCAGTGGTCGATGGCTTTTTGGATGCGGGCAGAGTCCAGCTTGCCCTCATCGGCCTCGGCCAGGGAGCGTCCGCTGGTCTGGAGCTCGGCGTCGAGCTTCTCGCAGACCGGCGGCAGAACGGGCTCGGCAACAGTGCGCGTGTCTTGCGCTGCGAGCAGGGAAGTGAAACAGAGCGCCAGCGCGAGAAGGGCAAGCCTACGGTTCATGAAGTGCTCCTTGGCGGGGTGAGTGGTCAGACCAGTTTTGCTTCGCTTTATAGCATAGCGAAATGGGCGCGGTGCGAAGACCAAAAGACGGTCAAAATGCGCAGGTTCCCGGTCAAAATGCGCTGTCGCCTTCTTGAGCCCGGCTCTGCCTGTTGGCGCTCAGGTTTGAATCGGTGTTTTCCGGTGAAATCTGAGCCTGGAAGCGGGCGTTTTCCGGGCAGCGCGCCGCTTGCGGGCCGCAAGGGTGCTGATGATGGTCACCGGAAGCACTACAAGCAGAGGGATCAAAGGAACCAAGCTCTGAAATATTCGCGTCGATCCACCGCGCATCATCGCCAAAAGGAAATGGGGGAGAGTTTCCGGCCTGGTGAAGGCCCGGTAGGGTAGCCAGGCAAAGAGAAAAAAGACCACGGCAAAGTCGGCTGACGCGATGAGGACGGCCCCGGCCAAAGAGAAGATCAATCTCTTGCGGTCGCCGAACTCAGCGGATTGCACCGTCTCGCCGGTTTCCATTCGAGCAGTGTAGCACCGTCCAAGATGCTCCCCAGGAAGGTTTTGAGTGTTCCTGGGGAGCCTTGAAAAGCGAAGCGGGTACGCATTAAAGGCCAAATGAGGGACTCGGACGGTGCCCCGCCTATGCAGAGGGAGGGTCGGGCGGAGGAGGCGGAAGATTGGCGTTCGATCCGTCGAACTGTACGTCGCCGCAATTCAGTTTCAGGGCCTCATTGGACCCATTTCCTTGCACCTTCAGGAACAGCTTGCAGGCTCCGGACTCGGCCCGCAGAACCTCGAGCCTGGCAACGATCCCCCTGCGCTCCGAGAGTGCCTGGTCGTAACTGGCGCGGGAGTCCTTGATCTTCTTGAACGTATCCTGGGTATCCTGGGAGAGCGTATCGTACATGATCTTCAGGTTGTCTTTTCTTTGATTCAGGAGGCGAGCCCGGGAGTTGATCTGTTCGGCCTGGCCGTCCAGTTGGGCCTTCTCCGCGTCGTAACTGGCGGCGCACTCCTTTTGCCGGCACTGGTTGGCGTTGTGGGTGTCGATGGCGGTGGAAAGCGCTCCCCTGTCTATGTTGAACGCCGTCACATCGTCTTCGTAATGTTTCTTGGTCAGCTGGATCAGAGGCAGGACATCCTTTTCCAGGTGTTCGTAGTGCTTGCTAGCCTCGGAGCCCGCGCTGGAAGCCTGTTGCAGCACGGCGGTGTTGGCGGTGAGGTCAGCTTCTCCCTTGGCAATCGCATCGGTCAACTGGCCGGCGTACGCCAACGGGCAGAAAAGCAGGGTCAAAGAAAGGAATCTCAGTTTCATTTTGTTCTCCTTGCCGCGAGTCCCTTTGGCTCGGGGGGTGCGTTTTGCCTTCATCTGGAGAACGCAGTGGATGAGAAAACTTGCAGAAAAGTATTCAAGGCATTTTTGGAGGTGCTTTGGCGACTCGCGATTGAAGAGCAATCAGGGCGCGGGAGGGGGATTGGGCAGGGATCAGGGGAAGCGTAGGGCACAAACAAGAAGACCCCGAACCGGCAGGCGCCAGTCCGAGGTCCTCAGGAGTTAGGGTTTACAGCGCTGTTTCGCCGCGCTCGTCGTTGCGGATGCGGATGGCTTCCTCGACGCGGCTGATGAAAATCTTGCCGTCGCCGATGCGCCCGGTGCGGGCTGCGCTGCTGATGGCATCGACGGTTTTATCCTTCATTTCGTCGGTGACGACGAGTTCGATCTTCACTTTGGGCAGGAGATCGACCGTGTATTCCCGGCCGCGATAAAACTCCGTGTGCCCCTTCTGCCGGCCGTGGCCGCGCGCTTCCAGAATCGTCATACCCTCGATGCCCGCTTCCAGCAGGGCATCCTTGACCGCATCCAGCTTCGAGGGCTGGAGAACCGCTTCAATCTTCACCATCTCAAAATGCCTCGTTTGACAGCGTATCAGGCGGGGGGGCTGGTTGCGCCATACCCCCCCGGCAGTTTTGAAGAAATTACCCGGCAGCACCGCGATTCACGCTGGTGATATCGCGGCTAGGTGTTCAGGTCGTAGCCTTCCTCGTTGTGCTGCGAGAGGTCGAGGCCTACCAGTTCCTCTTCGGCGGAGACTCTGAGTCCGACCAGCTTGTCGACGGCGAACAGTAGCGCCAAAGTCCCGACGATGGACATTCCCCAGGCAATCACCACGCCGGTGCCTTGATTGAGCAATTGACCCCAGTGACCGTCCATGGCTCCGGTTGCCACGTCGCTGCCAAAGGCAGGATTGATGAGCCGGGTGGCGAAGAGGCCGGTGAGGATGGCGCCGAGGGTCCCGCCTGCGCCATGCACGCCGAAGGCGTCCAGGGAGTCGTCGTAGCCGAAGAAGCTCTTCACTACGAAGACCATGAGGAAGCAGAAGGCGCCGGCCACAAAACCGATGGCGAGAGCGCTCATGGGTTGAACGAAGCCGGAGGCCGGAGTAATGGCCACCAAACCGGCAACCGCTCCGGAGATGGCGCCCAGGGCCGTGGGCTTGCCATTGTGAATCCATTCGGCGATGGACCAGCCAATGGCGGCGGCGGCGGCGGCGAAGTGGGTGTTGATGAAAGCGCTGGTGGCCAATCCGTTAGCGGCCAGTGCGCTGCCGGCATTAAAGCCGAACCAGCCCACCCACAACAGGCATGCGCCGATAAAACTGAGCACCATGGAGTGAGGCTGCATCTTGGTGTGCGGGTAGCCAACTCGCTTACCCAGATAAAGGCAACATACCAGTGCGGAGACACCCGAAGTGACGTGGACCACGGTGCCTCCGGCAAAGTCCAGGGACGGGAACTGGCCGCCTGTGGCGTTGAGCAAGCCCCCCACGCCCCACACCATGTGGGCCATGGGGCAATAGATCAGCAGCGACCAGAGCGAGAGGAAGATGGCCATCCCGCTGAACTTCATGCGCTCGGCAAAGGCGCCAGTGATGAGCGCCGGAGTGATGATGGCGAACATCAGCTGGTAGACCATATAGGTTTGCTCGGGGATGGTGGCCGCGTAATCGGCGTTGGGCGTCAATCCCACGCCGCGCAGGAAAATGTGCTCGAATCCGCCAATGAAGGCGTTGCCGTGGCCGAAGGCCAGCGAGTACCCGACAAAGGCCCAGAGGACGGTCACCAGCCCCATCATGGCGAAACTCTGCATCATGGTGCCCAGGATGTTCTTGCGGCGGACCAGTCCACCGTAGAACAGTGCCAGGCCGGGGCCGGTCATCAGCAGAACCAGCGCGGTTGAAACCAGCATCCAGGCGTTATCGCCGGCGGATTGGGCGGCCGCAGTTGCGGCTTTATTGGCTTTGACCGCTTGTTGGAGGGCGGCGATCTGGGCCTGGGTGGCTGAAGCGGAGGGACCCAAATCCGGGGCAGCAGCCAAGGCCAGGGTAGGCATTCCCAAGGCGAAAGACAGAAGCAGCATTGCGAGTACGCGACGGCGCATTTGTTTCCACTCCCGAAAAGATGCAGAGGGCCGAAGCCATGCGATTAGGCGGGAGGCCGGCCGCCAATCCGGATGAAGGAATGAGGACACTCCGGCGGCGAAGGCTCCGCGATCTGAGGCCGCAGCCGAAGCAAGGATTTGATTCGAGAACGATCAGAAATAGCTGTCGCCACGCCCGAAGGAGGGTGGCTTACGCACAATTGTTTACGTGGTTCTCAAGATGGAATTCTAGGTTTCTGGGTATAAAGAACGCATCAGGATTTCCATATTTAGCACCTGAAAAGCAGGGATGAGGGCGAACCTCTATGGAAATATGATCGATTCTGCGCTAAAGGCAATTTGCCCTTCCTGTTTGCAGCGCAGCCGTATCGACAGGCCAAGAATCGATCGAAGCGTGCCTCTCGACGCAACCCGACGATGTTTAGATTGCGGTTTCGCCGCGCTCATCGTTGCGGATGCGGATGGCCTCTTCGACGCGCCTGATGAAGATCTTTCCGTCGCCGATGTGGCCGGTGCGAGCGGCGCCCAGAATTGCGTGGATGGTCTTCTCCCGCATCTCGTCGTTGATCGCCATCTCGATCTTGACCTTGGGGAGAAGGTCGATGGTGTATTCGCGGCCGCGGTAGAACTCGGTGTGGCCCTTTTGCCGGCCGTGTCCACGGCCTTCCAGGATGGTGATTCCCTCGATGCCGGCTTCGGCTCGGAGGATATGAGGGATCTCGAGTACGTTTGACCGCGAGTCACAACAAGATCCGCGGATTGCGCAAGTATTTTTTAATTACGGATGTTCTTTTTGTGGGCCGTGTGATTGCGCCTCGCCTGAAACACGCGCTCTTCCATTCGGCGACCGGCAACACGATAGAATTGTTATCCATGTCATGCAAGTCGGTTTCGCACCTCCCCAAAGCAACTCGACGGTGTGTCCTCAGCTTTGTTGCCGTTATGGTTGTTGCGCTGGCAGCAGCGGCTCAGACGGCTGCTGCGCATCGGCCAAATTGCCAGAAGATGGTACTGGAAGGAGAGGTGAGCGCGGGGCAGGAGTGGAAGGCGGCCTTCGGCCAGGGGTGGGTCTTTCGAATGGTGCCCATTCAGCCGGGACACGCCGGTTACAGCGGCTGGGATCTGGTTGTGGACCGGGAACGTTCGCTGGGTTTCCCCGATGCGCTTCTGCTGGCAACGCCCCCTTATAACTCCATCAACGAGCGTGAAGTGGGAACAACATTCGGCTTGCGGGCGCAGGACGCCATCGGCTGGAATCCGCGCAGTTTTCGCTTCCTCACCGATCCTGGCGCGTTGCGGGAGAGCCAGAAGCTGTTTCAGGTCTTAGGCGGGACAAAGCCGGGTATGCGGGCTCTGGCGGCGAGCAGCGAAGAGGCAAAAGCCATGCAAAGCCAACTCAAGATCAATGAGGGATCCTCCGCGGGACAGTTCCGGATCCTCGACGCGCGCCTGGCGCCAGGCATTGCCGATGCCGCACCATTTGCTCGAAACTGGGCGCTGGCCTCCGCCAGGATGCAGCACACGGTTGAACAGACAGCTACGGGAAACGCAACGCCATTGGGTGAACTGCATTGGATGCGATTCTCTATTACGCTCTGGCTGCCCGATGTCTGGAAGGCGCCTAGGGAACTTCACCCTGCGCGGACGGCGTGTGTGGAGTGAGGAAAGCAGGGAACCGGGAAGTGCCCGCGGGCGCATCGCCGCATCGATCGTTGGCCGTGAAGTTTCCAAGATTCCCCTTGGTTCGATTCCGAACGAATATCTGCCATTCTCGTTTCGAAAGCGAGCAATTCTGATCAACCACGATCCGCTCCAAGGGAGGTATATTAGTCGTATGGCGGTCACAGCAGAGCGGGACCATTATCTATTTGGCGCACTGGAGAGCAGCGCGAAAAATCGCCTCAAGCTCCAGGAAGTCAGCTACGGCTACGAGCAGTCCGAAGGCGTCTTCCTGACGTCGATGGATTTTGCCGTCAACTGGATACGAAAGAACTCCATTTGGCCCATGACCTTTGGCTTGGCCTGCTGCGCCATCGAGATGATGTCCATGGGGGCATCGCGTTTCGATGTCGCGCGTTTTGGCGCAGAGGTCTTCCGGCCCTCCCCGCGGCAGTCGGACTTGATGGTCGTTGCCGGGCGCGTTTCCAACAAAATGGCTCCGGTCATCCGCCGCCTCTACGATCAGATGCCCGAGCCGAAATGGGTGATCTCGATGGGGGCATGCGCTACCTCGGGCGGAGTCTTCAATAATTATGCGCTGGTGCAGGGCGTGAACCAGATCGTCCCGGTGGACGTTTACGTCCCGGGCTGCCCGCCGCGTCCGGAGCAACTGATGTACGCTATCACACTTTTGCAAGAGAAGATTCAGCGCGAGTCGCGCAGTCTTCTCAAGACACTCAACGTGTTGTAACCGGCTGATTGAGAGGCAGTTGGCGAGATAATCCGTTACTAAGGTAACCTCGTCGCCCTCGCGGGTTTCACTGTCGATCAAGTTGGCAACTTGTTGAAAAAATGTGCTCTGCCGGAATTGTCCTATGGTACGTTTAATAGTGCTATCAGGACGTGGAGCGGCCCGTCATCTATTCAGAGCCGAGTCAGTTTGTGCGGAGTGGTCGTCAGGTAACAGCCTTTTCATTTGGTAATACAGCTTGATTGCGGAGGATAAACGCATGTACTTTCGTGTTTCGAAATCATTGAGCCTGGTTCTTGCTTTGGCAAGTGTGGCGTGTATGCCACTTGCCTTGGCCGCGCAGGACTCGGCAAAGCCAGCCGCGAAAACCGCTGCGAGTGATTCCCCGTCTAAGTGGGACATCTTCGCAGGCTACAGCTATCTGGCCCCCAAAGGAACCATCACCAATACGGGTGGCACTCAATACGGCGCCGTCAACTATGGAGCGATCGGCAGTGTTGCCCGCTATTTCAACAATTACGTTGGTGTGCAGGGCGAAGGCGATGTCCACGCGCTGAAGCAGACCCAGAATTCAAATGGCGATTTTTCTGGCGGGTCGCTTGGCTTGATCCTTCGTTATCCCACGGCCGACATCACTCCCTTTGTTCACGGCTTGGTCGGGGTGGAGCATGCCGGCGGTTATGAACAGACGGACACTTGGGGCATGGTTCTCACCGCTGGTGGCGGCATGGACTACTCGACTCCTCTGTTCGACCATCATCTGGGAATTCGGGTTTTCCAGGTGGATTACCAGTACACCCACGAGAATTTTTCCGAGGCGGGTGAACGCGGCAACTTCAATATGATGCGTTTGAGCGCTGGCTTGGTCTTCCATGTCGGTTCAATCGCGCCTCCCGCGCCGGTGACTCTGGCTTGCTCGGCCAGCCCCAACTCCATCTTCCCAGGCGACCCGGTCACGGTGACCGCAACGGCGGGCGGCCTCGATCCCAAGGCCAACGTCCTCTACTCCATGTCGGGAGCGGGCCTCAACGCCACGACCGCGACGGCCACGGTGGCTACTGGGGCTTTGGCTCCGGGCAGCTACACGGTCAAGTGCGGCGTCAAGGAAGGCAAGCCTGGCAAGGAAGGCCTGAAGCCTTGGGAAGTCGCCGATGCCTCGGCCAGCTTCACGGTCAAGGCCTTCGAGCCGCCCACGGTCAGCTGCTCGGCCAACCCCACCACCATCAAGCCGGGCGAGACGGCCAGCATCACGGCCATGGGCATGAGCCCGCAGAACCGTCCGTTGAGCTATAGTTACTCGGCCACAGCCGGCTCGGTCAGCGGCAGCGGCACAACGGCCACCTTCAACTCGGCTGGCGCACCCACGGGTGCGGCGGGCATCACCTGCTCGGTTTCCGACGACAAGGGGCAGACGGCGACGGCCAACACCAACGTGACCATCATGGCGCCGTATGTGGCACCGATTCCTCGCACCGAGACGCTTTGCTCGATCGCGTTCGACAAGGACAAGAAGCGTCCGTCGCGTGTGGACAACGAAGCCAAGGCTTGCCTTGACCAGGTTGCCATGGATCTGCAGCGTCAGTCCGATGCCAAGGCGGTGGTGGTTGGTTCTTCCGACGCCAAGGAGAAGGACGCGACGGCCAAGGAAGCCAAGCGGGCCCTGAAGAACAAGCACGTGAAGGTGGTGGACATGGCCGCCGAGCGCGCTGTCAACGCCAAGGAGTACCTGGTGACGGACAAGGGCATTGATGCGACCCGCGTCAGTGTGGCTACCAGTGCGGCAGACGGGCAGAAGGTGGAAGATTACCTTGTTCCCTCGGGTGCGACCTTTGCAAACGACGTCACCGGCACCACTGCAGTGGATGAAACCGCGGTGAAGCCGGAAGTGCGCAAGGCGCTGGGCGAGAAACACCCCGCCAAGAAGGCCGCCGCGAAGAAGCAGTAACTTGGGACTTGCTTTCCAGCGGTAGTGGGCCTCGCTTGCTACCGCTAGGGAGTGAATTGTCAATCGGTCCCGCTGCGGTGGGTGGGCTTGGCAAGGCAAGGATCCCTCGTATGATCGTTGAGGCTGACCGGGAAGCCGGCCAGCCTCTTCAGTTTTAAACCTGTTATTCCGCACTTTGTCTTGTCCTTTGGGAGCCCGTTTCCTGCATGAACCGTTCGCGAGTTTGCCTGGATTTCTTATCAAACCCCAAGCTATTTCGTCTGATTCCAATTCTTCTCTTGGCCTTCTTTGCGGCCGCGAGGCTGCCGGCCCAGGCCGCGTGGAGCGCGGTTGGCCCAGCCGGCGGAGATGCACGTGCATTTGCCGCGGTTCCGGGTCAGCCCAACCATCTTTATCTGGGTACGACCAATAGCTGGGTCTACGAGTCCATGGATACAGGCGCTTCCTGGCATCGCCTCTCAAAGCTCGACTCTTCTGACGATCTGATCTTGGATCACATCTATGTGGACCCGGATGATCCCAGCCATGTACTGGTGGCTGCTTGGACAGTGGATCGCCCGGATGGCGGCCTGTGGGCCAGCCATGACCGTGGCAGGACCTGGACAGCGGTTGAGGGACTGCGTGGCCAATCGATTCGCGCTTTTGCGCAGGCTCCCTCCGACCCCCGAACACTTTTGGCGGGGACGCTTTCCGGGGTCTTTCGTTCGACCGATGGGGGCGCTACCTGGACGCTCATCAGCCCCGCTGGAAGCCAGGAGATCCACGAGATCGAGTCGCTGGCGGTGGACCCCGCCGATCCCAATGTGGTCTATGCCGGAACCTGGCATCTTCCCTGGAAGACGACCGATGGCGGGGCCAATTGGCACAACCTCAAGAAGGGCCTCATTGACGACTCCGATGTCTTCTCGATTGTCATAGATCCTGCCCGTCCCAACGTTGCTTTTCTCAGTGCATGCAGCGGAATCTACAAAAGCGAAAACTCTGGCGAGCTGTTCCGCAAGATAGAAGGGATTCCTTCCACGGCTCGGCGCACGCGCGTATTGAAGCAGGATCCAGCGGATCGCCAGATCGTATATGCCGGGACGACGGAGGGACTCTATAGGACTGTGAACGGCGGCAAGACCTTCCAGCGCATGACGGGTCCTGACGTCATCGTCAACGATGTTTTCGTCGATCCGCGCAACACAAAGCGCGTTCTGCTTGCTACCGACCGCAGCGGGGTTCTTTTGAGCACGGATGGGGCGGCCAGCTTTACGCCGGCCAACGAGGGCTTCTCCGGGCGCAAGGTGGAGGCGCTTCTTGTCGACCGCGGCGACCCTGCGCGAGTTCTTGCGGGCGTGGTCAATGACAAGATCTACGGCAGCGTCTTCGTCTCCGGCAATGGCGGCGCAAGCTGGGATCATATAGGCGAAGGACTGGATGGGTTGGACGTTTATGCCATGGGGCAGGCGCAGGACGGCACTGTCCTGGCTGGCACCAATCACGGCATCTTCGCCCTGGATGCAAAGGCATCGACCTGGTCTGCAAGGAACGTCATCGCCAATACCATTGTGAAGACCGCCGCGGAGACCCATTACGGCAAGCGCGTCAACGTCGAGAAGCGGGTGAAGGATACGGTCCGCCAACTGACCAGCCGGGTTACCGCGCTGGATCTTTCCACGGATGTCTGGGTGGCCTCAACCACTGGCGGTATAGTCACCAGCCGCGACCAAGGCGCGAGCTGGCAGGGCGGCCCGGTCATGGGCGTTGGCGACTACCTGTCGGTGACCGCGCACGAAGCGACCATGGCCGCCGCGCGTTCGGAGGGTGTGGTCATTTCCCATGATTCCGGCTTGACTTGGACTCCGATGCAGATTCCCACCATGCTCACCCGCATCCATCGCGTAGCGTTTTCCGGGGATGGAACTCTTTGGCTGGGCGCACGCGAGGGAGTCTACTTTACGCGCGACCTGGGCAAGACCTGGCTCTGGATTGAGCGGCTGCCCTTCCGCGACGTGGACGATCTTTATTACGATTCCGGGCAGGGAAAGGTGCTGGTCAGCAGCCGTACAAGCGGCCAGGTTTTCTCCATCGCTCCCAAGACTTTGGATTGGAAGCTTTGGCAGACCGGATACCGCATCAACCTGATCCGAGCTGCTGGCGACCGGCTGCTGGCCGCCTCGCTTTACGACGGAGTACTGGTTGAGCCGCAGCCTAAGAGTGAAGAAGCCGGGCAAAAGTGATCTGCCGCACCGGCTTTCTGTATCATGGGGCTATGCAGGTTGAAACAGCGGCTCCCCGCCCACAAAACGCCATTTGCAGCCACGCCTTTCAGACGCACGATCCGCGGCTTGAGCCCATCGCCGCCAAGGTGATGGCCGGTGAAAGACTCGACTTCAACGACGGGCTCGTTGTCTACGGCTCGACGGACGTGTTGGCCGTGGGCTGGCTGGCCAATCATGTGCGCGAGCGGTTGCACGGCGACGTAACCTATTTCAACGTCAATCGCCACATCAATCCGACCAATGTGTGCGTGGCCAATTGCCGCCTGTGCGCCTTCGGGCGCAAGAAGGGCGATGCGGCCGGATACACGATGGCGCTGGAAGAGGCTTGGGAGACGGCAGCTTCGGGCTACTCCGAGGCGGTCACCGAGTTCCACATCGTCGGCGGGCTGCACCCCGACTTGCCACTCGAGTACTTTCTCGATCTGGTCAAGGGGCTAAAGCAGCGCTTCCCCAAGGTGCACGTCAAAGCCTTCACCATGGTTGAGGTGGCCTATCTTGCGCGGCGCGCCAAGCTCAGCATTGAGCAGACGCTCATCAAGATGCGCGAAGCCGGCGTCGACTCCATGCCGGGCGGTGGCGCCGAGATATTCGCTGCGCGCGTGCGCTCCATCATCTGCGACCACAAGATCGATGGCGAGGAGTGGCTCACCACGGCGCGGCTGGCCCACAAGCTCGGCTTCAAGTCCAACGCCACCATGCTCTACGGTCACATCGAAAACGACGAGGACCGTGTGGACCACCTGCTCAAGCTGCGTGCTGTGCAGGACGATACCGGTGGCTTCCAGACCTTCATTCCGCTCGCCTTCCACCCCGACAACACGGCGCTCGATCACCTGCCGCTCTCCACCGGACTGACCGACATTCGGCAGGTTGCCGTCAGCCGCTTGCTGCTCGATAACTTCCCGCATATCAAGGCTTACTGGCAGATGCTCACGCCCAAGATTGCCCAGATCGCACTGCGCTTTGGCGCGGACGATCTGGACGGCACAGTGGTGGAGGAAAAGATCTACCACGATGCCGGAGCCACCACGCCCCAGGGCATGACGCGCAAGGAGCTCTGCCGCTTGATCACCGAGGCCGGACGCATTCCCGTCGAGCGCGATACGCTCTACAAGGCAGTGACGCGCACTGAAGATAGCTTTACCGTGGCGGTGTGAAGCGAGGCGATGAGGGAACGAGCCTTATGAACGATTTTGCCCTCTCTGTCGTAGTAGGCCTCGGTTTTGGGTTCCTGTTCGGTATCGGCTGTTCGCTGGCGGTGGTGCACGCCGTGTACTCACGCGGCTATCGCAAGGCGGTCGCCGACTCCCTGGAGCCGGCCAAGCCGAAGATCTTTCGCGAGGCGCTCAGAAAGATCGAGGAGCGGCGCGTACGAAAGGCGCTGCCTGCGCCGAACAAATCGGGCCCCGAGGGCCAATGAAAGTTCGGAAACATCCTGGAAGCAGCGAGACAACACTCGCGTTTTGTCACTCAATGGTTTGTTGACCTCGGAGGGTCTGAGTGAAAACATGACCGCATACGTTGCTCTTCTTCGCGCCGTCAATGTACTTGGCACTGGCAAGGTTTCGATGACCGACCTGAGAGCCATGTGTGAAGCGGCTGGCTTCTGTTCTGTTCGCACTTACATCGCCAGTGGCAATGTGGTCTTTCAATCCGGCTGGACCGAGGCTCGGATCAAAGGTGCCCTTGAAGCAGCGCTCGTCAAGTATGCCGGAAAACACGTACGCGTACTCGTTCGAACGGCCGCTCAGATGGCCGCTGTTCTCTCCGGCAACCCGTTTTCCGAGATGCCGGGCGACCGTACGGTCGCTTTCTTTCTCGATGGGCCTCCGGCCCCGGATGCTCTGCAAACGGTCTCAAAGCAAGAAGTGGAACAGCTGCGGCTGGGTCTGCGCGAAATCTACGTCTACTATGCAAACGGCATTGGGAACTCGCGGCTTAAGCTCCCGGCTGCGAAAGAGGGTACGGCGCGCAACATGAATACGATTGCGAAACTCGCCGCCATGGCTGCTGACCTCGAATGCGCGTCTTCCGCCTAAAACCGGGTCACTGGCAGGTCTTCACTGCCGCACGACTGCGCCGCCCTTCATCACAAAGCTCACCCGTTCCACCGCGGAAATGTCGTCGAGCGGATTGCCCGGCACGGCGACGATGTCAGCGAAATAGCCGGACTTGAGTTCGCCAATCTCGCCCTGCCATCCCAAAAGTTTTGCGCCCTCAATCAGGTCGGACTGCAACACGGCCAGCGGCTTCATTCCGTAGTGCGCCATCAGCACCATCTCGTGAGCTTGCGTGCCGTGGGGAAACGGTCCCACGTCCGAGCCCACCGCAAAGGGAATCCCCGCGGCCACCTGCTTTTTGAACTCGTGAATCTTGTAGCCCAAGAGAGCAGCTTCGCGCGCGGCCTTGGCCGGCGAATCGGCTTGCTGGGCGAAGTACTCGAAGATGGCAAAGGTGGGCACGGCGGGGATGTGCTTCTCGCGCATCAGCCGCATGGTCTCGTCGCTGAGCTGGGTCGCGTGATCGATGGAGGCAACACCGGCCCGCGCGGCGTAGAGTGTGCCCGGCTCGCCCATGGCGTGAACCGCAACCACCGTGCCCAGACGGCGCGCCTCCTCGACGGCAGCAGCCAGTTGCGCCTCGGTGTACTGGTAGGGTGTCTGCAACTCGCCGCCAACCATGCTGTCCTTGCCGGTCTCATAGATCTTGGCGAAGTCCGAGCCCTCCTTGTGCTGTGCGCGAATCGCCTCGACAAGTTGTTCGATGGAGTTGGCGTAATCGGCATTCGAAAGAACATGCTGTGCAGGGTTGAAGTGGATGGCGTCCTCGTGGCCGCCCAGAATGTCGATGGCGTTGCCGCTGACGCGCAGGCGCGGCCCTGGGATCAGCCCCTGGTCGATGGCGTCGCGCACGGCGGTATCGGCGGAGCCAGCGCCTTCGGTGCCCATGTCGCGCTCGGCCGTGAACCCGGCCATCAGATCGGCCTTGGCGGCCTGCTCGGCCAGAACGGTGCGCCACGGAATCGATTCCTGCACCGTTTGCAAATCCTCCGCGCCGGGATGCAGAAAGAGATGTACATGCGCGTCGATCAGGCCGGGAAGCAGCGTGGCGTCGCCCAGATCGATGATTCTCGCGCTCTTCGGGTGCTCTACAGAGGCGCCAACAGCGCGGATGCGGTCACCCTCGACGAGGATTTCGCCGGGCTGGAGCAGTGCGCCGGTATCCACCTGGAGCAGACGTGCCGCGTGCAGCACGATGGGCGCTGGGGCCTGCTGCGCAGCGGATTCGTATGCAAAACTCAGTGCGGCGGCGAGAGTGAGCCTCAGGGCATTCGAGAGATAGGAGGGAGCGCGACAGACAAAAATCGGCATGGCTAAGAATATGCCGTACCAGCCCCAGCTTGTCGAGTGTGCTCTGCTCTGGCCTGCGGGAGCGGATGGCACGAAAACAGGCCAGTCCGGGCTGCCCTAACTGACCGCTGACCCCTGACTACTGCTTTTTGGCCACGGGTCCTTGAGCAGCGAACACAACCCCAGATCGTTCCCGTAGCGCTCGATTTCGACCTCAGCCATGCGCATGGGGCTGGCCATGCCACGGAAAGCGGGGACGGCGTCGGAGCCCATGATCTGCGGAGAGACGAAGAGGTGGACGCGGTCCACCAGCCCGCCGGCTAGCAGCGCCGTATTCAGCCGCGTGCCGGTCTCGGTGAGCAGGGTCAGAATGCCTTCCTCGCCCAACTGGTCCAGCACCTTGCCCAGAGGAACCCGGCCAGCCTCGGCTGGCAGTAATTCGACGCGCACGCCGCGCTGGCGCAGCTCGTTGGCGCGTGCCTCGTCCTTTGAGACGGTGAAGACCGCCAGATCGTTCTGCGCGCTCGCCACCATTTTGCAGTCGAGGGGCATGCGCAGAGCCGAGTCCAGCACCACCCGCAGCAGGGGACGGCGGCGCCGCAATCCGCTGCGGTCGGTGAGCATGGGGTCGTCGGCCAGAACGGTGTCCACGCCGGTCAGCGCTGCGTCTGCCTGCCAGCGCAGCGGCTGCACGGCGGCCCGCGCGGCCTCGCTGGTGATCCAATAGGGCTGGCGCACCAGGTGCTGCCCTGCAGGAGGTGCGATGCGCCCATCGAGGGTCATGGCCACCTTCATCAGCACCAGCGGGCGGCGATGCTGGCTCCAGCGGGCAAAGCCCTCGTTGAGCCGCCGCGCCTCGGCCTCACACACTCCCACGGCAGTTTCCAAGCCCGCTGCATGCAATGCGTCCAGACCGTGGCCTGCAACGGCGGGGTTGGGGTCGATAGTGGCGGCGACGACGCGCTTGAGGCCCGCGGCGATCAGCGCTTCGGTGCAGGGACCGGTGCGACCGGTGTGATTGCAGGGCTCCAGCGTCACATAGGCTGAGCCGCCGCGCAGGCGTTCTCCGGCGTGCTGTGCGGCGACTTTGAGGGCGGCGACTTCGGCGTGGTCCAGCAGATCGTATTCGTGCCAGCCCTCGCCGCAGACCTGGCCCGCGCGGTCCAGAATCACGCAGCCTACGGCAGGATTGGGCGAAGTAACGCCGATGCCACGTCGGGCCAGCTCCAGCGCGCGCTGCATCCAGTAACGGTCTTGATCGGGAAGAGTGTTCATAGGGGTAGGAAGCGGGAACACTCAAGTGTATATGGGGAACGTCTGGATCGGACGTCCGAGGGGCGATCTTTCGCGGGAATCCGTGGCTGGGAAGGGCGCCTGCGCCGGCCCGTACCACATTGTGGGCGCTCCTTGTGTGCACCCCCCCCGGTATTTTGGGAATAAAATCCCTGGTTTCAACGGGATGCGGATGGGGTGTTGCGCTAAATTCCTCTTATCATTGAAGTTATCCGCAAAATCTTCTCAGCAAAGGAGTTAGGTCCGTCCTGCCGGGATTCCGGGGAATCTGACGGGAATTCTCGACTCCAAGCGGTCCGGATTCGGGCGGGATTCTGGCCTGGAAGCATTGTGCGCCAAAGGATGGGAATGATCTGCAAATGCCAGTCAACTTGCGGGAAGGGCGATTCTTCGGTGCGTACCCCGTGTGTGAACCCTGGGCCGTATATCTGGGTAATCCGGGGCTGGAGAGGGTTTGTGCTACCCCCGGTCTCAAGAGACGACCATACGAGGGACCGGGGCACCCTCATTTTGTTTTGTAACGATCACCGGGTTCGGGGCCGCCCGCCGCTTATTGGATCAGCTTCAAGACCGCCTGCTGCGCCTGGTTGGCTTGCTGCAAAGCAGCCATGCCGGTGGATTGCAGCACATTGTATTGGGTCATGTTCGCCACGGTCTTGCCGATGTCGGCGTTCACGATGGAGTTGGTAGCCGAGGTCAGATTGACGACCCCGGTGCTTTCGTCGCTGGTCGTAGCCACCAGCCTGTTAATGTTGGCGCCCACCGCGCCGCGCTGGCTGGAGATGTCGTTAATCGCGGCGGTGATCAAGGCGAGGGCCGAGGCGGCGTTGGTCTGCGAAGTGAGGGTGGTCGACGAAAGGTCCTGCCCCGCGTTTCCATCGTTAGTTCCCACGCTGGCCGAGGTGAGCACGCCCACCGTCACGTCCAAGCTGGTGGCGCCGCTCGTTGTGCCGTCGCTGGTATAGACGTCGAAGGCGTTTAGGCCCTGGCCCGAAGCCGCTGTTTCGACGACCGTATTGTTGCTGGAGGCAATGGTGGTAATGCCCGCGCTGGCGCCTGCCGCGGAGATGCCGATGCTCAGCGCGCCCGTGGTCTGGTCGTAGCTGACCGTGTAGTCGCTGCCCAGTTGCGAGAGCAGCGAGGAGGCCAGGTTGGTCTTGGTCAGGCCGGCCAGGCTGACGGCGGTGGTTGCAGTTACTGGCGATGAGCCGCCCACCGTTTGCTGCGGGGAGCCGCTGGTGGCGAACGACATGTACTTATCCGCGTTGCCGTTATTGAGAAGGATGCTCAGCGCGCCGGACGTATTGTTGTAAGAAACCGTGTAGTCCGATCCCAGTTGCTGCCTGAGATAGCTTTGCAAGGTCGATGTGGTTTGGCCGGCGAGGTTGACGGTGGTTTGCACATTGGCCGCGGGAACGATGGCAGCTTGAGTTCCATTGCTAGTGCCGCCGACGGAGAGCGATTCGCCGGTTGAAGGCAGAGTGTATTGCAAGGTCGAACCGTTGTCGGTAATGACTCCCGATCCCGGTCCACTGGAACCTATTGCCTGGATCATCAGATTGCCGCCAGAGTCGGTGGTCACATTGAAAGAGTCGCCGGTCGCCGCACCAAGAGCATTGCTGATTGCCGTCCTGAAATCCTGTTGCTCTTTCATTGCATTGATGTCGTTCCCCAGAATGTCGGAATAACTGCTCATGTCGATGCTGACCGAAGCCGAGCCATTTGACCCGGTTGCGGAGAGTTTGAGCGTGCCGCTGATGGAGGCATTCGCAGGCGTCGGATTGATGGTATTCCATGTATCCCCGGAGGCGGTTGCGTTGATAATCTCCGAGCTGGCCGTGGGGGTCTCTGTGATGTTCTGGCTGGTGACCTGGAATCTTTCGTAAATGTGGTCCGAACTGATAAGCAGCTCGCCGTTTTGATCCATCGTGACGACGTAGTCCGAGCCGGTGGAGACACCAAGGGTTGAGTCCAACGCGCTTCCCAGCGCGTTTAAAGCCGCGTTTTGGGTGGCGGCATTGCTGCTCGTGAGTCCCTGGTAGTTTGCGAAGTTGATGGTTTGGGCGCCGCCTCCAAAAGTGGAGGTGAAGGTAAGCGAGCCGGCCAGGGTATCCCCGGTATAAAAGCTGTTATAAGACCGTATTGCCCAGAGGCTGTCACTAAATGAAATGCTGACCGGCGACGCGTCGAAGGCGGCGGGGTTCGAGGTTTGGATGCTCAGCACGCCGCCGCTGAGAGTGGCCGTATAGGCCGATCCGGTTGTGGCTCCTAAATTATTGTTCAATGCGGTTTGCAGACTGCTCAAGGCCGTGTTTTGCGCCGTCGCGTCGCTGCTGGCCAAGCCTTGATATTGGGAGAGGTCGACGCTGTAGGAGCCGCTGGCGTTGCCGCCAGTGGAGTCGATCACCAGGTTCCCTACCAGCGTCTCGTCGGTAATGATCTGGTCAGAGGTAATGGTGGAGCCGTCGCTGCTGGCCGTAAAGCCAAGCTGCTGTATCACGCCATTGATTTGGGGCCTGGTTGAGGTGACGGTGAGGCTGCCGCTGAGCGCGGCGCCGGGAGTGATGGTGGCGCTGGCGCTGGTTCCGCCGCTGTCGGTCACGGTTACGCCGGTAGTGGTGCCACCCGTACCCGGAATCGTCGAAGTCACATCGAAGCCGCCGGTCAGCGTGTCGGCCGGGTTGAGGGTTGTGCTGATTGTTTGGCCGCCGGCAGAAAGACTGGGTGTGGAGGTGTTGCCGTTGGTAAAGACCTGGTTACCGTTGAACACGGTCGCGGCGCCGATCTGGTCGATCTCGGCGAGGATGCTCTGGTATTCGCAGTTGGCGGCTCCGCGCTGCTGTGCGGTTACTCCGCTGTTGGCGGCTTCGGTGGCCAGTGTGACGGCGCGATTGAGAAGGCCGGAGACTTGCGAGAGCGCTCCATCGGCCACCTGCAAAAATCCGATGCCGTTGCTGGCGTTGTTCTGGGACTGCTGGAGGGTAGCGATATTGCTTTGAAGCCCCGTAGCGATCGAGAGACCGGCCGCATCGTCAGAACCGGAGTTGATCTTTAATCCAGTTGAGAGTTGCTGGAAGGTTTCTTGCAGGTTGGCAGAGGTCAGGTTGAGGCTGTTCTCCGCAGTGAGTGCGGCGACGTTATTTAAGATACTCAGCGACACTGGGAACCCCAGTTCGAATCCACTGAATCAAGGGTTCTCGAGAGTGATGAGCTTTCATCCTCACCAACCGAGGGGCATGCAGTACCGCATACAACCTTGATGTAAGTTGCGGTCGAACAACTGCGAATGGAACATCTATCGGCATAAGGTTTTTAGAATTCAGTTGTTCCACTATTCTCACTTGGCGATTGAATAGCGGAACTGGGTTCAAGAACCACTCTAACCCGAAAGTGACTACACTGAAGTGGGCGCGCAGCCGTCGCAAGCAGAGACTCCTTGCCCGCTCGCGAGCACGGTCCAAGCGATTCCCTCCGGAAAGTCGCCCAGCGTCCGGAATCCCGCCATATTCGCCTACGCCTGATTTCCGGCCGGATGGGCAGCCCCTTAATAGTTCACGATGTCAGCATTGGCCCGCAATTTTCGGGCCGGGCTATACTGGAAAAAGGCTGCCTGCCGACGAGTTGCTCCTGCAAAATGATCTCTTTTTCAAGCATTAACAAGCAATTTGGCAAGCAGTTGCTTTTCGTGGACGCTTCCTTTCAGCTGAATCCCGGCGAAAAAGTCGGATTGGTCGGTCCAAACGGGGCCGGCAAGACAACGCTCTTTCGCATGATCGTCGGCGAGGAAACTCCCGACGAGGGCGTGGTGTCCGTCCCCAAAAAGCTGACGATCGGCTACTTTGACCAAAACGTCGCGGAAATGCAGGGTCGTTCGGTTGTGGATGAAGCGATCGCAGGCGGCGGACGCGTCGGAGAACTGCACCACGAACTCGAAGCCTTGCAACTGGCGATGTCCGATCCCGGCAAGGCAGATGAAATGGACCGCATTCTTGAGCGCTTCGGGCCCGTTCAGGAGGAGTACGAGCAACTCGGCGGCTATGCGCTCGAATCGCAAGCCCGAGAAGTGCTTCACGGCCTGGGATTCAAAGACGATCAGATTGATGGCGATGTGGGCGCTCTGTCAGGCGGTTGGAAGATGCGCGTTGCGCTGGCGCGGGTTCTGCTCGGAATGCCGGATGTTTTGCTGATGGACGAACCGACGAACCACCTCGACATCGAATCCATCATCTGGCTCGAACAGTTCCTCAAATCGTTTCGGGGCGCGCTGTTTATGACTTCGCACGACCGCGAGTTCATGAATCGTCTGGTCTCAAAGATCGCGGAGATCGATGGCGGCGAAATCATTACCTACTCAGGCGACTATGATTTCTACGAGCGGGAACGAGCCTTGCGCGAGAACAACCAGCAAGCAGCGTTTGCCCGGCAGCAGGCCATGCTTGCCAAAGAACAGCGCTTCATTGAACGTTTCAAGGCGCATGCCGCCAAAGCGGCCCAAGTGCAGAGCCGCATCAAGGCTCTGGACAAGATCGAAAAGATTCAACTGCCGAAGAAACGCCAAGTGGTGAAGTTTGACTTCCGAGTCCCCCCGCGATCTGGCGAACAGGTGGCTGTGCTCGAAAATCTGCATAAGAGCTACGGCCCCCGTGTGATCTATGAGGGGTTCAACTTCACCATCCGTCGCGGAGAACGCTGGGCCGTCATGGGAAGAAACGGCGCGGGCAAGAGCACACTGCTCAAGATGATCGCCGGCGCCAGTGCTCCGGATGCCGGTAGCGTGCGGCTCGGCGCAAGCCTTTTTATGGGCTACTTTGCGCAACAGTCGCTGGACGTGCTCAATCCCGATCTCACAGTAATCGAACAGTTGGAACAGGATTTCCCCCAGGACGGTCTCGGGGCATTGCGGAATCTGGCAGGCGCATTTCAATTTTCCGGCGAAGATGTGGACAAGAAGATTCGTGCACTCTCCGGTGGTGAAAAGTCGCGACTGGCAATCGCGCGCATGCTCTACAATCCGCCGAACTTCCTTGTGCTCGACGAACCGACGAATCACCTGGATCTTGCGACCAAGCAAATGCTGGTGGAAGCTCTCAAAGATTTTGAAGGCACCATGATCTTCGTATCGCATGACCGCATGTTCCTTCGCGGCCTC
>Ga0181520_10004487_pt1 | contig 23259 bp, 15 predicted proteins | sample PEATcosm2014_Bin_29_FD_132451 | JGI IMG/M metagenome (GOLD analysis project Ga0181520, IMG submission 132451) | Peatland microbial communities from MTU Mesocosm Facility, Houghton, MI, USA - PEATcosm2014_Bin02_30_metaG | ecosystem: Environmental > Terrestrial > Soil > Wetlands > Peat | place...
AGATCGAACGGCACGTCCAGATAGTTGTCGCGGAACGTGTTGTTCTGTGCCGGATCCAGGACCTCAAGCAGGGCCGATGCGGGATCGCCGCGGAAGTCCCGTCCCAGCTTGTCCACCTCATCCAGCATGATGACCGGGTCGTTGGTTTCCGCCCGGCGAATGCTCTGGATGATCTGTCCCGGCAGCGCGCCGATGTAAGTTCTGCGGTGGCCGCGAAGCTCCGCCTCGTCGTGCATGCCGCCCAGCGAGATGCGCTGGAATTTGCGTCCCAGCGCCCGTGCAATCGAACGGCCGAGGCTGGTTTTCCCCACTCCGGGCGGCCCGACGAAGCACAAAATCGGCCCCTTCATGTCGGGCTTGAGCTCCAGGACGCTCAAATAATCGAGAATCCTGTCCTTCACCTTTTTCAGCTCGTAGTGGTCCTCATCGAGGATTTCCTTTGCCTTCCCGATATCGATCTTCGATCCGGAGCTCTTGACCCACGGCAGCACGGCAAGCCACTCGATGTAGTTGCGCGTGAGCCCGTAGTCGGCGGCCATCGGTGACATCCGCTGCAGACGGCCCAGCTCTTTCAATGCTTCTTTTTTCACGTCGTCGGGCATGCCCGCGGCTTCAATCTTCTGTTTCAATTCCTCGATGTCGCGCTGCCCTTCATCCTGCTCGCCCAGCTCTTTCTGGATGGCCTTCATCTGCTCACGCAGATAGTAGTCGCGCTGCGACTGTTGCACTTGGTCCTGCACTTCTGTCTGGATCTTGGTGCGCAACTGCTGCACCTCGATCTCCTTCGCCAGCAGCTTGTTTAACTGCTCCAGGCGATCGGCGATGCCCGGCGTCTCCAGCAACTGCTGCTTGTCGTCGGTGGTCAGGAAAGGCAGAGACGAAGCCACAAAATCGACCAGCCTTGCCGGCTCGTCGATGTTCGCGGCGATCGTCCTCAACTCATCTGAAAGCGTGGGTGATTCGGTAACGATCTGCTGGAACTGGCCGACCACGTTGCGGACCAGTGCCTCAAACTCCGGTGAGCTCGCCGGCGCTACTTCCTCAAGAGTCTCCACCTCGGCAATCATGTACGGCTCGGACTGGGTGAACCCAACGAGCCGCACGCGGCTTACGCCCTCGGTAAACACAAACCGGCTCTGGTTGGGCATGCGCACAACCTTGTGTACGGTCGCCAGGGTTCCCACTGTGTGCAAGTCGCCCGGCTTGGGTGCGTCAAGACGCGGGTCCAGTTGCGCAGTGACGATAATGGCGCGCTCCTCGCCGAGTGACTCGATCAGTTGGATCGAGCTTTCACGTCCCACAGTAAGCGGCAGGACGGCGTGGGGAAAAAGCACCGTATCGCGCACCGGCAGCACCGGAATTTTCCGGATTCCCGTCGCGCTCCGGGCGGAAACTTCGTTTTCAGGATTGACTGGCTGATTTGGCATTGAGTGTCCTCGTGTCAACTTTCCTTCATTAGATAGCTCAAAACCTATAAAAGTTGCAACTTCCGCCTCCCTGCCCATCTCCTTTGGTTGATCGATTGACTTGTCTTACGTGCCAGTCCCTGCGCAGGTTCCAAGGCGTGCCGGCTCATCCCATGGGCCCCGGCCGACGGACGGTGAATCTGCACGAACGCATCCAACCCATTCGGGGTTCGGTGTTGATTTCTCTGAGGTTACCGACCGGAGCGCACCCATTCGTGGGGTCTATCGGCGAAAAAGACGGGAATGTGAGCAAAAAGCTGTGAACCACCGGAACAGCCCTTAAAGGGAGTCCAGCCGCCGCGTTCCGGCCCTAGTCCCCTTCACGCTTGAGAGCCGACTCGATCCCTTGCCAAACCTCGTCGGGTGGCTCGACAGTCGGAAACAACTCGCGGGCCGCCTGGGCTATTGCTTCCAGCTCTGCGACAAAGGCGCGGCACCGGTCGCACTCTTTGAGGTGCGGATTGGACGAGAGGTCTTTTCCGGAGCCAATCAGCTCCGGCAACTGCGCCTGGAACTCCGCGCAGCTCATTTTGCCGGGATCGCCCGTCATGGCCGCTCCTCTGGACGCTTCTGGCTGCGGAGCGCATCGCGCAGCTTCAAACGCGCCTTATGCAATTGAGACTTGCTGTTGCCGATTGAGCAGTCCAGCATCGAAGCGATCTCATTATGCTCAAAACCCTCCACGTCGTGAAGGATGAAGATCAGCCGGTATCCGGTGGGCAGGTCGGCCACAGCCCGCTCCAGCGCCAGCCGGTCGATGGCTCCGCTAAGCGTCAGGTCTGGCGCGCCAAAGCTCCGGCTTGGGCCCTCTTCCGGCGTCGGCTCCATGGCCTCATCGAGCGAGATCAAGGCCAGCCCTTTCTTGCGCAACTGCATCAGCACCACATTGATGGCCAGCCGGTGCAGCCACGTGGAAAATGCCGAATCGCCCCGGAAGGTGGCGATCTTGCGATGCAACTGCAGGAATGCTTCTTGCGTGAGGTCTTCGGCCTCCGCCACATTGCCCACCATGCGCAGGCAAAGGGAGTAGATGCGGCGCTTATGCAGGGAATAGAGTTGCGCAAACGCCTCGTGATCACCGGCCTGCGCGCGTGCTAGAACTTCGGCATCCGCCGGATTCGCGGGTTTCAAGGCCGTGCGCCCCTGCTCCGTGCCTCTATTCTGCCGGATGCCGCCGGGCGCCTGCGTGGGGGAAGAAGAGTTGGGCATGCGCTTCCTTAAGGGTTTCTCCCGAACCGGTTCTGTGAGCGAGACTGCAAAAGCTCGCATTGGCCAATCCCTGATGTCGACGTTCTGGCTCCGGCTTCCCATCGTGAGTGGGAATTCCGCGCCCATTGAAGGACTCTCCCAACGCAACCGGGGTGACAAACCTGTGTTCCTACAGCTGGCACTTTACTTTGGCGTTGCGACCCCGGTCTTCCTGGTTAGAAGAGAGAGACAGAGCAGACATTCTTTGGTTTTGATGCAGCTTCCTTCATCGTTAGTATAAAGTTAGGCAATTAAGGTTGGCTGAGTTCGCATAAAAACGCCCAAGCCAACGCCCTTCGAGAGCGCGTGTTGAGCCGCTCCCGCTTTGCGCTGGGATGCTGCGGTTCCACCACACTTTTTAAGATATGATCTTCGAAACAAAGCCGGAATTAAGACGCGGCGTTCCATCCGGCCCCATGCGGTCGGCGGCGGGCGCCGTCCACGTTGATCTGCAGGCTCTTGCGACGTTCGGATTTCTGTCTTTTGTCGTCGCCTGTGCACCAATTTCCGGCTCCTGTCAGGCTGCGCCCCGCGAATCCAGTCAAAGCCATTTCACACGAGCCAATCTGCCGAATCCCCCTGATCCCGGCACCGAAATTGCTCTCGCCTTTGAAGGCCTGACCGTTGAGAGCATCGGCTTTGAAGGCGTTCCGGCCGACCGTCTTGACCCGCTTCCCAGCCACCTCGCCCAGGCCGAAGGAGCTCCACTCACAGCCGAGAACATCAAAAGGAGCCTCCGGCAACTCTATGCAACCGGCCTGTACGACACCGTCGAAGTGGAAGCATCGCGCCAGGCGGGCGGCATAGCGTTGACCTTCGCGGGAACCCCGCGCATTTTCATTGGCACAGTCGGCGTCGACGGAGCCGTCGGGGCGGCCATGAACACGCAGCTCCAGCGCGCCTCTCAACTTGAAGCCGGAACCCGGTTCACGCAGGCCAAGATGATTCGCGCTGGGTCTCAAATGCGCACCGCGCTCGAGCAGAGCGGCTATTTCGGAGCGACGATCACGCAGACCATAACGCCTCACCCCGATCAGCAGCTCGCCGACATCGCGTTTCGCGTGGTCTCGGGAATTAGGGCGCGCGTAGGCAAAGTTACAGTCACCGGGGACTCCGGCATGAGCCTCGAAACGTTCCGCCGGCACGCCGGGCTGCGCATTGGCGCGCATGTTGACCACGACACCGTCAATCACGCCCTCGATGGTGTTCTCCGCGAGTTCCAACGGCAGGACCGGCTCGAAGCCGATGTAAAGCTCGAGTCTGCGCAATACAACAGCGCCACCAAGTCCGTCGACTATCGCTTCACCGCCAATCGGGGCCCCGTCGTCAAGGTCGAAGTCCAGGGCGCTTCTCTCGAAGCGGATCGCATCAAACATCTGGTCCCGATCTTTGAAGAAGGCAGCGTGGACGAGGATCTGCTGAATGAGGGCAATCGCCGCGTGCGCGATTACTTTCAGCGCCTGGGCTACTTTGACGCCAAGGTCGATCATCAATCCAAATCACCCGACAGCAATCGCGTCGACATTCTTTTCAATGTCCAGCTTGGCCCCCGCCGCCGCGTGGAGAAAGTCTCCATCGACGGCAATCATTACTTCAATTCGTCGACACTCATGGATTTGCTCAGTGTTCATCCCGCCGGCGTTCTCGACCGCCATGGAATTTACAGCCAGGCACTGGTTCAGGCAGATGTCAACGCGCTCGAGGGCGTCTACCAGAGCAACGGATTCTCTCAGGTAAAAGTGACACCCGAAACCAGCACGCCGGAAACGGGCGTGGCTGATAACTCCCCACCGGTCACTCCGCAGATCGGCATTGCGCAGTCCGCCCCGCTCGAGGTGACCTACCACATCACGGAGGGTCCGCAGTTGCGCGTGGGCAAACTTGCTATTCAGGGCAACGGCCATATCGCCACAGCCACGCTCACCGCCCTCATGAACACTACGCCGGGCCAGCTGCTTTCACCGCGCGATCTGATTGGAGACCGCGATGCCATCGTCACCGCCTATAACAGCCGCGGCTTTGATCGGGCAACCGTGTCCGTCGTCCAGCAACCGGATCCCTCCGATTCAAACAAAGTTGACGTCGTCTTCCAGGTGGATGAAGGCGAGCAGATCTTTGTGCGCGACGTCTCGTTAACCGGCCTCGAATTCACACGCCCGCAAACCGTAGCCCGCGCCATCACCATCCACGCCGGCGATCCTCTGAATCAAACTGCGCTCACCGACACGCAGCGCAATCTCTATGACTTCGCCCTCTTCAACGAGGTGAATGCCGCCGTCGAAAACCCTGACGGCGCATCGACGCGCAAAACGGTTCTGCTGCAAGCCGTCGAAGCGCGGCGCTTGACGTTTACCTACGGTGTTGGATTCGAGGCCCAAACCGGCCAGCCGCAGAACAACTGCGCAGGCGCCACGGCCGGAGGCGTCGCATGCAATCCCAACGGCAAAACCGGCGTCAGCCCTCGCGGCCTCATCGACATCACGCGCAACGATCTTTTTGGACGCGAGCAATCCATTTCGCTGCGTGGCACCTACGGCCTGCTTGAGCAAAGCCTCGGTATTCAGTATCAAGTTCCACATCTCGAGGGCAATCCGAACTTCGCCTTCACCTTTTCCGGCGGCTACGCCAACAGCCTGGATGTCTCAACCTACGTCGCCTCCCGCCTTGAAGGAGCTTTCCGCTTCACGCAGAACTTCAACCACCCGGGCTCATGGCTCTCCCGCGCCAATACCTTCATTTATGAGATTGATTTCCGCCGCGTGAAAGTGTCGGCCAGCAGTCTGCAGGTCTACCCGGGAGAAATCTCCGAGCTCTCGACCGCAACCCGCGTCGGAGGGCCGGCCTTTACATGGATTCGCGACACGCGCGATGTTTCCATGGATGCTCGCCGCGGAACCTATACCAGCTTTCAGGAATTCCTGTCCGACCGGTTTTTCGGCGCAGAAGCGGAGTTCAACCGCATCGACACATCGAATTCGAGCTACTACAGCTTTGACAAGGGCCGGTTCGTGGTCGCTCGCAACACGCGCTATGGGCAGATTCGCACCTTCGGGAGCGGCGAAAACGGGATCATTCCGCTGCCCGAGCGGCTCTATGCGGGCGGTGCGGTTTCTCTGCGCGGATTCTCGCAGAACGCCGCCGGGCCGCGCGATCCTGAAACCGGTTTCCAGATCGGCGGAGCCGGCACGCTCACCAACAGCACCGAGCTGCGCCTGCCGCCGCCCACGCTTCCTTTGCTGGGCAATACGGTAAGCTTTGTCGTCTTTCACGACATGGGCAATGTCTTCACCAACGCCGGCGATGCCTGGGCCAGCTTTCTGCGAGTGCGGCAACCCGACAGCGATGCCTGCCGCCAACTGGCAACTCCCGGCCAACCCACAACCTATTTGCCCAATGGGCCGTATACGTCAACCGGCCAGCAGGGCCTGTGCAGCTTCAACGACTTCTCGCATTCCCTTGGATTGGGCCTGCGCTATCACACTCCGGTTGGGCCGATCCGCTTCGACGTAAGCTATAACCTGAATCCGCCCATCTACCCGGTGAATATCAACTACTCCATTCCGACACCGGCCGGCAGTCCTCCCAATCTTCCCGGCTTCGAGTCGGACCCATACACAGGCCAGGCTCCGCACATCAACTTCTTCTTCAGTCTTGGGCAGGCTTTCTGATGGATATACGCGTGCCAATTCGCTTCCGAGCTGTCGGTGAGGTAGCGCCGGTCTCCAGACCGGCTGTAGTGGCGGCGTCCTCGCCGCCACACGGTGTGTGGATGAGTCGGCGCGCCGCTTTGTGCCTTCTCGCCGCGTCTCTTTTAGCGCCGCGCGCTCTCTGCTCCGCTCAATCTGTCGAGCTCCCTGCTCCCGTCGTCCTCGACCGTGTGGTCGCTGTCGTCAACAAACACGCGATCCTGGCCAGCGACATCGACGACGAGATTCGAATCTCGGTACTCGATCCCAATCTTGTGGGCGAAGGCACGCTGACCCGTCAGGGCGCGCTCGAACAGCTCATTAGCCGCGCGCTCATTGAGCAGCAGATTCGCGAACAGGACATGCAGGCCATTGCGCCTTCTCAGGATGAAGTCAGCGCTCGCCTGGAACAGATTCGCAGCCAGCTCCCCGCCTGTGTCCGCGAAAACTGCGTCACCGACGCCGGCTGGAAGGCCTTTCTCGCCGCGCATTCACTCACGCCAGAGCGCGTTGAATCCTACCTCCGCTACCGGCTTGAGATTTTGAGCTTCATCGAGCAGCGTTTTCGCCAGGGAATCCAGATCTCGACCCAGCAGGTTGAGAGCTACTACCACGACATCTTGCTTCCGCAGTACGCTGCCGGCGAAAATGTTCCGCCGTTGGGTCAGGTTGCCGAGCGCATTCAGGAGATCCTGCTCGAGAAGCAAGTGAATGTGCTCTTCGACGCGTGGCTCAACAATTTGCGCGAACAGGGAGACGTTGAAGTTCTCGATCCATCGCTCGAATCCGCCGCGGCCCAAGACCCCAGTCCCACTGCTGACCCCGTTTCGAGCTCAGGTGGGGCTCCCGCAACAAATAAAGGTGCGGCGCCATGACCGATCGCCCCCCGACTTCAATCTCGCCGGATCAAATGCCTCCGCCCGAGCCTCCTCCGCGGGCCAAGCGCACGCGTCTGCGCCGCTTCTTCCTTCGCCACCTGCCGCTTTCGGTTGCGACTGCAGCAGTTTTGCTCACGCTCGCGCTAGTCGCCGCCTATTTCGTTGCCAGCTCTGCCGCATTTGAGAATCTGGTTCGCGAGCGCCTTATCGCTCAAATAGAAACTGTCACGGGCGGCCGAACCGAGATTGCGTCGTTTCATTGGCGGCTTCTATCTCTCGAAGCTGAAGCCGGAGGAGTTGTCATTCATGGCACTGAGGATCCCGGTGAAGCGCCCTACGCCCAAATTGAGCGCCTGCGCGTCCGGATAAGCATTCTTGGCTTGTTCACTCCGCATATTTCGCTACGCAACCTTGAGATCGACCGGCCGCAACTGCACTTCATCGTGTACCGCGATGGCTCAAACAACCAGCCGCGACCGCCCAGACACGAAGAGCGCGGCAAGTCCGCGCTGCAAACGCTCTTCGATTTGCGCGCAGGGCAAATCATCGTGGAAGAGGGAATGCTCGATTTAGACGATCGCGCCGCTGAATTCGACGCGCAAAATCGCTTTCTTCCGCTGGACTTCAAAGCCAGTGACGTCTCGTTGCAAATGGTCTACGTGCCCTGGTCATTCAGCGCGCCAGAAAGCTATCGCATCCATGCCGCAGCCCAGGATCTGGTTCTCGCTCGCCAGTTGCCGCGAAAGGCAACCGAGCCGGTCCACGGAAAATTTCAACTCGTCCTCGACCTTCAGCGCGGTCACGCCATTCTCCAAAGCTTCGAGCTCACTTCGCACCGCCAGGGCGAACCGGATCGCGTCCTGCGCGCCTCGGGAACGATGGACGATTTCACGAAGCCCCGTTGGCATGCCGGCATCGATGGTGATCTCGATATGCGGCTCCTCGATCCCGTCACGGGTTACGCTGACTCGCCCGATGGCATCGCTCATCTCCATCTCGCTGCGAACGGCATTGCTCCCGCATTTCAGATCGCCGGCGCCGTTCACGTGGACAATGGCTCTTATCTCGGCGCCAGCATGAACGCTACAGGCGTGGATCTCGATGCGCGCATCGACGCGGATCGCAGCAAACTGCTGATCACGCAGATCGTCGCTCGCATGCGCCAGGGCGGCCAGAGCGGCCAGCAGGGCGGCGAAATTGACGGCTCCGTCCGGCTCGCGCCGTGGCTCCCCGGCCCACAAACTATCCCCGCGCAAATCTCGGCGCCCGCGACCACTCCTGACTCCGAGGAATCGCGGCACGCGCGCAACGTGCTCGTCCACCCTCCGGTGATACCCATCCCGATGAACGGCAAGGTCACGGCCAACTTTAAAGGCGTTTCGCTCGATACGATTCTCAATATCGTCTGCCCGCCGCAATATCGCCGGCTCGGATTCAGCGCCCTTGCGAGTGGTCCGGCAACCGCCACGTGGTCAAACGGTGATGTGCGCACGATCGCCGTCTCCTCAACTCTTTCGCTAAGCCCTTTGCAGCAGACGCCCGCAGGCGAGGCGCCCGCGGCCGGTGCGATTGACGCCACCTATACGCAGCGAAATGGCGGAGTCGACTTGCGCAATCTGGAACTGCACCTGCCCGCGAGCGACTTCGTTGCGCGAGGCTCACTCGGCGCTTATCCCCTCACAAGCGCTTCGGTTTTGAGCGTCGATGTCCATTCCCGCAATTTGTCGGAGTTCGACTCCGTCCTGCGCAGCCTGGGCTTGGAGCGCAATGGCAAGAGAGGTACGGCAGCTCTGCCCGTGTCTCTTGCGGGACAAGCCGATTTTCAAGGAACATGGACCGGCTCGCTGATCAAGCCGCACATAGGGGGCACGCTCAAGGCCACCGAACTTACAGTCGATCTGCCGCCTGCGGCCGGCGATTCCGCCCAGCCTCGCCTGCTGCATCTGGATTCAGTGGACGCTGAAGGGAGCTACTCGCCGTCGCAGATCTCGATTCAGCACGCTCAGTTGCTTCAAGGCAATTCCAGGATTGCATTGAGCGGAACGCTGGATGCTTCGGTCGCTTCCGTGCCCGATTCAACCGGCGGCCCCGGGCGTCGGATTCGCTCACACGTGATTGCGCAGCCGACTTACGATTCCGATTCCATTCTCAACGCACACGTCGACGCCGCCCACATCGACGTCGCGGATTTGCAGCCTTTTCTCGGCGCAAGCCTTCCGGTCACCGGGGATTTCAACGCGCAGTTCACGGCCAACGGACCGCTCCGCCAACCCGCAGCCTCGGGCTCGTTGCAAATGGAGAGCGGTGTCGTGTACGGCGAGCCGGTTACCCAACTTCGCGTCCAGGCCGCGCTCTCCGATCAACAGCTCAAAGTCGTCTCGGCCCGCGCCACGGCTGCCGGCGGAGTCATTTCGGGGTCGGGAAGCTACGACTTAGACGCCAGAACATTCAACGTCGATGCCCACGGCTCTCAAGTCGACTTCGCGCGCATCGCGTGGGTCGCCCAGCACAACTATGAAGCGGCCGGCAAGCTCTCGATCGACATTAGCGGCTCTGGCTCGCTCGACGATCCGCGGCTGAATGCCCGCGCGACGGTTGGCGGGCTCGCATTGGGTGGTCAGAGTTTTGGAGCCTTCGAGGCCTCGGCGCATACCAGCGGCCATCAGCTGGCCTATGACGCGACGACACAACTGCAGGGGGCCGACCTGCACCTGAAAGGTGAGACGGAATTGCGAAGCGGCTACGCAACGCAGGCTCGCGTCGAGTTTTCGCAATTCAACGTGGGCGCTCTGCTTCGCATGGCGCACGTTGAGGCCTTCAGCGCCGACTCCGCGCTGGCTGGGACGGTCACGATCGACGGGCCACTCGCCGACGTCAAGCAACTCCGTGGTGACGCCCAGCTTCGCCCATTGGCGGTGACCGTCGCAGGCGTCCATTTGCAAAGCGAGGGCAACGTGCACGCCACGCTCGCAGGCGGCCGCGTCCGGCTTGATCCGCTCCACGTGACTGGTGATAACACCGACCTTCGCGCGGACGGAAGCCTCTCACTTGAGGGCTCGCAACAACTTGATCTTTCCGCCAGTGGGTCAGTCAATCTCAAGCTCGCTGAGACGCTCGATCCTGATCTCACTGCCAGCGGCGTCACCACCTTCCAATTGCAAGCACACGGCCCTTTGCGGAATCCAGATCTTCGGGGAACGGTCGAATTCCAGGACGGGTCTCTTTCGCTGGAGGATCTGCCTAACGGCCTGAGCCAGTTGCGCGGCACGCTGGAGTTCAATCAGAACAGGCTCGAAGTGAAGTCTCTCACCGCCATGACCGGCGGCGGTCAACTCAGCGTGGCAGGCTACCTCGCCTATCAGCACGGAATCTTCGCCGACCTCACCGTCACCGGAAAGAGCGTTCACATCCGCTACCCTTCCGGCGTCAGCTCGCTGGCTGATCTCAGGTTGCAGCTCCAGGGCCCACAATCGAACCTGCTCCTAAGCGGCGATGTGCTCATCACGCGTTTTGCCGTGAGCCCCGATCTCGACCTTGCCGCCCTCGCGGTCCAGGCCAACTCGTCGGTGCAGACCATCGCGCCGCCCGACGCGCCCTCGAACCATGTGCGGCTTGACGTACACATCTCCTCATCGCCGCAGTTGAACTTTCAAAACGCATTTGCCAAGCTGGCGGGCGACGTAAACCTGCGCCTGCGCGGCACCATGGCATCACCTTCTCTGCTTGGCGCAGTCTCGATTACCGAAGGCAGCGCGCTGATCGCCGGAACCCGGTACGATCTTGAGCGCGGCGATATCACCTTCACCAACCCCGTTCGCATTGAGCCGGTTATCGATTTGAGCGCCACGGCGCACGTTGAGGACTACGACATTTCGCTCGGTCTGCACGGTTCGCCGCAAAAGCTCAGCGTCTCCTACCGCAGCGACCCTCCGCTGCCTGAATCGGACGTGGTTGCGCTTCTCGCACTCGGCCACACGGCCAACCAGCAACGCCTTTACACGCAGCAGCAGGAGCAGGCCATCTCGAATCCCACCACCGATGCGCTTCTCGGCGGCGCGCTCAACGCCACGGTCTCAAGCCGCATTCAAAAGCTCTTCGGCGCCGGTTCCGTGAAGATCGATCCCAATTACCTGGGCGCATTCGGCAACTCCACCTCGCGCATCACAGTCGAGGAGCAGTTGGGCCGCAACGTCACCCTCACTTACGCCACCGACATCAATACCACCAGCCAGCAGTTGCTTCAGGCTGAAGTCGCCATCAACCACCACGTCTCCCTCGTCGTGGCCCGCGATGAATCGGGCGTGTTTTCAATGGTCGTAAAAGCCACTCGCCGCTACCGTTAACCCCGCCTTTTTCTGATTTCCAGAGCTACATGCGCAACCAATCACCCCTCGTCTGTGTCTAATCAGACCGGCAGACTCGCCAAGCGCCGGCCCGGCGTAGCGGGACCGGCCCCGGACACTCAAATGCCGACGATGGAGGACTTTCCCATGTCAAGAACCACGATTCATCGCAACTCTTTGCTCTTTGCCGCGGCTCTTTTTGGTGCGATTCTCTTTGTTCCCCAGCTTTCGCACGCGGCTGCGGACCAGGACTTGACCAGCACGGTACGCGCCAAGCTCAGTAAATCGCAGTTCAAGGATGTGCAGGTCAATTTAGACGCGAATGGCGTCCTTACCTTGTCCGGCACGGTCGACCAATACGAAAACAAGGCCGACGCCGACAAGATCGTCCATAAAATCAAGGGCGTCACTGCAGTCCGCAACGACATTCAGGTCTCCGGACCCGATGTCCCCGATGCGCAGTTGCAAAAGACGCTGGCCGAAAAGATTTCGAGCGAGACGATCGGCTACGGCAACATGTTTGACGCTATCTCCGTCAGCGTTCAGAACGGCGTAGTCACGTTGAGCGGGCATGCGCACGACTATCCCAATCGCGATTCGGCCCTGGCGGTCGCATCGACAACACCCGGCGTCAAGGACGTGATTGACGACATTTCCGTCGACCCCGTCTCGCCGATGGATAACCAGATCAGACTCGCGGTGGCGCGCGCCATCTACGGCTACGGGTCGCTGAATGAGTATGCGATGGATCCTGAGAAGCCCATTCGCATCTCGGTGCAGAATGGCCATGTGGAGCTGTACGGCGTGGTCAATTCCAAGGGCGACAAGGATGCGGCCGGCATCCGAGCCAATACAGTGCCCGGAGTCTTCAGCGTGGAAAACCACCTTGAGGTTGCGGGTCAGCCTTCAGACAAGCCGTAACCTCGCTCGCTCTCGCACGGCTGCGGGACGACCGCCCTTTCCGTTCGCTGCGGTGAACGGAAAGGGTGAACTGTTGCCTGGAGGCCGTCTCGAACTTTCGCTCCAGCCTCCGCATCCCCTCCTAAAACTGGTTATGCTGTAGGGTACCTTTCTGCACCACCGGGCGCGGCGGGAAGAATTCTGCGCGCTTGAAGGAGTGTCGATGGAGCCCGAGTTGCAGCGCGCAGCAGACGAACAGCGGCCGGTCTCCACCGAAGCCGCACCAGCGTCGCCACAACCGGCTCCCTGGCACGAACGCGATTTTGACTGGGTGTTCATCGGGCCGAACGGATTGCGGGCCGGCTGGGCGATCCTTCTTTTTGCCGGGCTCTACTATCTATTCCGCGAAGTCGTCGGAACCCTCTTCTTCGCGGCAGGCCTTATTCACGACACATCGGCAGATTCCGCGGGTGCAGTGTTGGGGAGTGAGTTCGCCGCGTTTCTCTCGCTTGTCCCCGCCGCTCTGATCATGATCCTGCTTGAGGATCGTCGCGTCCTGAGCTACAACCTGGGCGGTCCGCGCCGCGTGGGCCATTTTTTCTCGGGCCTCTTCGCCGGGTTCATTGCGATCTCATTGCTTGTGGCCGGCCTTGCCCTCGGGGGCTGGATGCACGTCGCACCCGCGACCCTGACCGCACCCGAGGCGGTTCGCCTCGGCGCACTCTGGATCGCCGTTTTTCTCATCGTGGCCTCGGTGGAGGAAGGCCTGTTTCGCTGCTACGCTCTTTCCACGCTCACCCGCGGCATCAATTTCTGGTGGGCTCTTGCTGCTCAGATCGGCCTCTGTTGTTACCTGGCCCTCGATACCGGACACAATGGTGCTCCCGGCGTTTACCTCGCAGCGGCGATCGGCCTCTTCCCCTGCCTCATACTCAACCAGAAGCTGGGGGCGCGGAGCGCGTTTTGGCAGGCGGCGTGGGTGACGTCCACGTTCTTCGGGTTCTATCACACATCCAATACCGGCGAAAACTGGATCGGCGTCTTCGCGGCTGCCGCCATCGGTTTTGTATTTTGCGTGAGCGTCTTCGTTACTGGCTCTGTGTGGTGGGCCGTCGGATGCCACACCGGATGGGACTGGGCCGAGACATTCATCTACGGCACGGCCGACAGCGGCCAGCAGGGCCAAGGTCATCTATTCTCCGCTGCTCCCACTGGCAACCCGCTCTGGAGTGGCGGCAGCGACGGTCCCGAAGGCAGCCTGCTGGTGGTCGGGGCGATTCTTCTCTTGCTTCTCGTCCTGGCCGGATTCTACGGACGAAACAAATCCACGGCATTCACAGCCTCATCGCAACCGGCAGGGTGAACATCCCAGCCGCAGTGCATAGAAGTCCCTAAACAGGCCCACTCGGTAGCTCAGGCGTCGTCGTATCCTGATGCTGGCCCCCGAATCCGGTGAATACGCGACTCAATGTCCGACTCGCTTCCAACAAGTTCGTTTTTGTCGGCGACCGCGCCGACCAGGCCGCGCCGCAAGCGCCGCTGGCCGTGGATTTTACTCTGGTCCTGCATCGGCCTGTTCGTGTTGCTCCTCTTCGCGCCGCTGATTGCGGTGATCTGGCTTCGCTCTGCCGCGAAGTCCGCGCTGCCGCAGCTCGATGGCGATGTGCATCTTGCCGGCCTCTCCGCGCCCGTGACCGTCCGCCGCGACGCGCACGGCGTTCCGCACATCGACGCCGCCACCGAGGACGATCTCTTCATCGCGCAGGGCTACGTGACTGCACAGGACCGCCTTTGGCAGATGGACGCCTCGCGCCGCAACTCCAACGGCGAACTCGCCGAGATCATGGGACCCGCGCTTGCTCAGCACGACAAAACCGAGCGCGTCCTCCAGATTCGCTTGACCGCCCAGCGCTTCTACGCCAATCTGTCTGCCGATGATCGCCGGCGCCTCGATGACTACGCTCGCGGCGTCAATCTCTTCATCGCGCAAAGCGAGCAATCGAACACGTTGCCCGTCGAATTCAAGATTCTCCACTACCAGCCGCAGCCGTGGACCGGGGTGGACTCCATCAGTGTCGGCTTGTCGATGGTGCAGACGCTCGACACGCACATTGCCACCAAGCTCTCGCGCGCCCGCGTTGCCGCCAAGCTTCTGAACCCAGCGCTTGAAGCCGATCTCTATCCTGTCGGTTCTTGGCGCGATCGTCCGCCCACCGGCATCCGCGTGGACCTGGGCGAGCCGCAGCCCGCGCCGCCGCCCTCGAAGAATAAGGACGATGACGACGATGATGAAAACACCGAGACGCGCGCCGTGCCTTTTGTAGCGCCGGCCTCCCGGCCGGCTGTCGTGCGGGCGTCCACGCCCGCACTCCTCGCTACCAACACGCACGGCCTTCTCGCCCTTCTCGGCCAGCCCGATTGCGACGGCTGCGCTCCCGGCTCGAACAACTGGGTCATCGCCGGCTCGCACACCGCCAGCGGCAAGCCGCTTCTCTCGAACGATATGCACCTGACACTGCGCGAGCCAGACACGTGGTACATGGCAGGCCTTCGCGCCCCTGGATTTCATGCAGCCGGGGTCACGCTTCCCGGGTTCCCTCTCGTCATCGCGGGCCACAACGAGCACGTCGCCTGGGGATTCACCGCGCTCTACGGCGATGTGCAGGATCTCTACATCGAAAAACTGGATGGCAAGGGCAACTACGATGGTCTCGACGGCACATGGCATCCGCTCGCTGTCGATCGCGAGGTCATTCATGTTCGTGGCGGCAAAGACGTCATCCTCGACATTCAATCCACTGCGCACGGTCCGCTTCTCAACCCGCTTCTCGCCGCAAGCGACCCGCCGACGGCGCTCAAGTGGACCCTCTACGATCCCACGCTCAGCACACTGCCTATCTACGAAATGAACACCGCGTCGAACTGGACGGAGTTCTCGGCAGCGCTCGCCAAGTGGTCCTGGCCCACGCAGAATCTCGTCTACGCCGACGATCAGGGCCACATCGCGTACCAGACCATTGGCCGTATTCCCCTGCGCCCCGCCGGAATCGCCAATGCGCCGATCCAAGACAACGCGCACGAGTGGCAGGGTTACATTCCCTTCAACGCGATGCCTAACTCCGTCGATCCGCCCTCGGGCTTTCTCGCTACCGCCAACGCGCGCGTCACCACCGACACGTCGCCCTACCCCATTTCCGGCGACTGGGGTGATCCCTACCGCATCGAGCGCATCTACAAATCGCTCGACGGCCGCGACAAACTGACACCTGCCGACCTGCTCGCCATGCAAACTGACATTTACAGCGAAGTCGATCAGGAGATGGGCCATCGTTTTGCCTACGCCATCGATCACACTCCGGGCCCCGAAGGCAACAGCGATGCGCGCATGCGCCAGGCCGCCGACCTGATGCGCAGTTGGGATGGCCGGCTCGCCACCGATTCCGCCGCCGCATCGGTCGAAACCCAAGCTCGCGCCGCTCTCTGGACGATGATTCTTGTGCCCAAGCTAGGCAAGCTCGCCGGCGACTACCACTGGAGCGAGGCTACCTTCGCTGAAGAAGAGATTGTGATGAATGCCAAGCCGGAGTGGCTCCCATCCGCGTACAAAGACTGGAACGCGCTGCTCACTGCCGCAGTCCGCAAGGGAATGCGTGACGGACGAGCGCCGGCCGACGTTTCGCATTGGGCGTACGGCCGCTGGCACGTTGTCGACATTGAGCATCCATTCGCCGCGTTTCTGCCATTGATTGCACGTGTCGCCGGAACCGGACCTCAGCCACAAAGCGGCGACGGAACTACCGTGAAGCAAGTGGGCCGCGATTTTGGTCCCTCGCAGCGCTTCACTATGGACTGGAGCAGCATCGACGATTCGACTGAAAACATTGTCCTCGGCGAAAGCAGCAATCCACTCAGTCCCTATTTCCGCGATCAGTGGAACGACTGGTATAACGGAACCACCTTCGCGCTTCCATTCACGCCCGCCGCCGTGGCGACACAAACCACGCATACACTGCGGCTGCTGCCATGAAAGAACAGAGGTCAGAGAACAGAGACCAGAGAACAGGGAAGGCCGAGACAAAACTGCGGGTGCCCCCGGTCCCTCGCATTTGGGGACCGGGGAACCTCCTCGGTCCGGCAGTCATCGTGTTTGCCGCCGCCATCGCCATCGTCCCTGAACTCATTCGCGGCAGCTCCTGCGGCCACGACTTCAATGTGCATCTCGTCTCATGGTTCGATTGCCTCAACGCCTGGCGTCACGGAATTCCTTATCCTCACTGGACGCCCAGCGCAAACTACGGCGCAGGCGAACCGCGCTTCGTCTACTATCCTCCGCTTACGTGGATGCTGGGCGCGGCGCTGGGCGCAATCCTGCCGTGGAATCTCGCGCCCATCGCGCTCACCTTCATCATCTTCGCGGCCACCGGCCTCGCCACGCGCGCCCTCGCTCTTGAAGTCCTCGACGACATGCCCGCCGCGCTCGCCGGCTGCGTCGCCATCTTCTCCGGCTTCACGCTCTTCACAGGCTACGAGCGCTGCGCCTTCCCCGAATTCGCCGGCGGATTCTGGCTTCCGCTCCTGATTCTCTTTGTCTTGCGCGACAACAGAGGGGTGCCCCATGTCCCTCGCCTTTGGGGACATGGGAGCGATTCCGGACCAACCTCCGGCCGCTCGCGATCCGTCCTTCGCCGCGCCTTCGACGGATCAACCGCGCCGCTCGCCGTCGCGCTTGCCGGCGCCTGGCTTTCGAATTTCCCTCTCGGCATCATCGCCGGCTATCTGCTCGCCGGCACTGCGCTTCTTTGGGCCATCGTGAACAAATCCTGGGCGCCGCTCATCCGCGCCGCCGTGGCAACTCCACTTGGCCTCGGTCTCGCAGCCATCTACTGGTTTCCCGCGTTCCTCCATCGTCACTGGGTCGACATTAACCAGGCCACACAAGATCCGGGCTTCAACTTTGAGAACAACTGGCTGTTCTCGCACCACGCCAATCCGCTGCTCGCGTTGCACGACGTGGTCCTGCAGCAAGTCTCCTGGATCGCCGTTTCCATGATCGTGGTCAGCCTCGTCTCGGTCCTCGTCTGCTATCTGCGCCGCTCTTTTCCAAAACCGGAAAAAATTCCACTGGCCGCGATTCCAATCGTCGTTCTGTTTCTCCTTTTCCCCATCTCGCGGCCGGTCTGGTACATGCTGCCTGAAATGTCTTTTTTGCAGTATCCGTGGCGCACCCTTGAGGCCGTTGAAGCGCCGATGGCCATCTTCTTCGTCGCCGCCATTTGGCCATCACGTTCAAATGTCCGCGTCGCTCGCGCCGCAATTCTGGTTGCCTGCGCCGCGCTTTTCATCGGCGCAACCGTCTACGCCGGGAAGAGCTTTTTCCAGGTTTGCTACCCCGAAGATAGCGTCGCATCCTCGCTCATCGACTACCACTCTGGCACCGGTTTTGAAGGCATGTACGAATATGCGCCGCCCAACACCGACATCAGCAGCGTCCCAACCGGTCTTCCCGACGCCTGCCTTGTGACCGACACTGACATTGTGCTCGGCAAATCCGATCCAGACGATCCGGACGCGCCCCCTCTGTGGACGCCCAACCAGGGAACATGCCAGGCCTCGTATGCGTGGGTCGGAGGCAGCCCATCGCCGGACTCAGGCGGCGCGATCAATCCCGAACACCGCCGTCTGGTTGCCTCCGTTCCACACGACGGCTATCTGGTGCTCCATCTCGAGCGCTACCCCGCGTGGATGATCCGCCTCAACGGGGAAGTCCTCACAAACCTGCCACTGCGCAACGACGGACTTACGGTTGTTCCCGTTTCGCCAGGCCCCATTGACCTCACAGTCGACTGGACCACCGATCGAGGCGATCTTGCCGGGCGATGGATCAGCGCTCTCAGCGCATTGCTCCTCATCGCTCTCTCGCTTTGTGAACTCCGCACGGGCCGTTCTCGTCTAACATGATTGCAATGCCCGCCGACGTCAAATCGCTGATTCAGGAAGGCGCCGATCTTACCGACCAGGCCCTCGAAGCCCTCATCCCCGCGGCAGACACGGTTCCTGTTTCCATCCACAGCGCCATGCGCCATTCGGTCTTTGCCGGCGGCAAGCGCCTGCGGCCGGTGCTGGCCATGCAGGCTTCGGTGGCCATAGCAGGCGCTCTTCCAAAGGGAATTGAGAATCTCGGCGCGGCCCTGGAGATGCTCCACACCTACTCGCTCATCCACGACGATCTCCCCGCGCTCGACAACGACGATCTGCGCCGCGGCAAGCCGACCTGCCACGTCGTCTTCGGCGAAGCCATTGCCATCCTCGCCGGCGACGCCCTCCAGACCCGCGCATTCGAGGTGCTTTCGCGCCTTGAATGTCCGCCCGCAGCCGCGATTCAAATCGTCGGCCTCGTCGCCCAGGCTATCGGCACAGTTGACGGCATGATCGGAGGCCAGGTTCTCGACCTCGAAAGCGAGCACCTCAAACCCACGCCCGAACTCGTCGAGGCCATCCATCGCGCCAAAACCGGGGCGCTTATTCGTGTCAGCGTAGTTGCCGGCGGCGTCTATGCCGGAGCTACGCCCGACGACGTTGCGCGCCTCGACCGCTTCGGCCGCAAAGCCGGTCTCGCATTCCAGATCGTCGACGATGTGCTCGACATGACCGTTGACTCAGCGCAGCTGGGCAAGACCGCAGGCAAGGACGAAGCCACTCAAAAAGCCACGTGGCCCGCCGTCTACGGAGTGGAGCAGAGTTTGCGCGACGCCGCGCAGCTGGTCGACGAAGCCTTCGCCGCTCTCGAACCCTATGGCAGCCGAGCCTTCGGCCTTAAAGCCGTCGCCCGCTACCTGATCGATCGCAAGAACTGACGATTGATTTCCGAACCGTCTTGCCTCGCCACGGCCCGCAAGCGCATCAGCAAGATTGTCGCAGCGGAGATTGCTGAACTGCACAACCTTGGCCGTCGCGCGAGCCTCGCGCCGTAGGCGCGACGCTAGTTAGCCCCGCGCTTCAGCGTGGGGAAAGCCGCAACCTCTCTGAAATGGGAGTCCCGTAGGGACAGGCTCAACTGTTAACCATCTACAATTCGCCCTACTGGCTCAGCACCTTGCGCAGCTTTTCGCTCTGGCTTGAAAAATCCTCGACGGCGGTCTGCGCCTTGCCCAGCAGCCCTTGCAGATCTTCAAGAAATTCCGGAAGCCTGTCCCAGCACGCGCGCACAACATCCTGCTGATCGATAAGCACCAACGCGGCGCCGGAAAGGGCCGTCACCAGGCCGATCTTGCGTTGGCCCGTCACCAGCAGCACACCGCTTGCGGCAAGTGTGCCGGCCGCGGCATAGCGAATCCAGTTTGTGGAGTCTGTCTCTCCGGCGCGCTTCTCATAAGCCGGCTCCCTTGTTCCCTGCGTTAGCGGCACAACCACCATGACCCCTCCTGACGTTCGCACCAGGCTTCAATCTTCAAAAAAACTCAACTGCCTTTCGAAGTATCGCTCGAAAACCTTGCGCCCGGCGAATCCTCGTGCATTTCTCTCTGGAAAACTGCCTGACGCTGCGGTCAATTCCAATTATCCAGGGCCGATCATCCCAAGCCAATCAATCCAGATCGATCTCGCGAAACGGCTTGCCTTCAGGCGCGTCCTTGGCCTTGCGCATGGCTTCGGCAAACTTCTTCTCCAGCAGATCTTCCTTGTTCTTTTCGGCGTCCACACTCTGCCTGAAGATGGACTCGGTCCGTTCGCCGTGTTCGCGCATGGCCTTGGCCGCCGTCTCCAGGTCTTCGAACATCCGCTTGCGCGGGGCTGAAGTGTGGCTTACCAGTACTCCGGTCTCGGCATCGATCTTCAGCATCGCCCCGCAATCCGGGCAGGCAACCTCGAACGATTTGTGCTCGTTCTTGCTCATAACAATTCGTATTCTATGCGCTCCAGCGTACTTTTGGCAGCTGCCTTCCGGCCTTGACAGCGCTGCCCCCACAAGCGAAAGATGAATGGGCTGGATGGGCAACCCTGCGCGGCACATAAAGCCGCGGCCTCAGCGAGTGGCAGCCCCGAACACATTTCCGCACACCAGGAATCTGACCATGAAAATCGGATCGATGAACTCCCTTCGCCTCCTTGCGCCTGCTGTCCTTGCGATTTTTTGCGTATTGATCGCCGCCGGCCGCGCCGTCGCGCAATCCGCCGCGGCAAATGCGCCTGCCGTCATGCCGCTTCAGGTTGACCAGGCAGACCCCGCCGCGGCCGGCATCATTCCCGCCGGCGCCACGCTTGAGCGCATCGCCACCGGCTTCACCTGGGTCGAAGGCCCCGTCTGGGTCAATGACAGCCTCTTCTTTGCCGAAATCCCGTCCAACTCCATTCGCCGCTGGACGCCCGGCAAGGGCGTAAGCATCTTCCTTCAGCCCAGCGGCTACAAGGGCTCCGCTCCCTACGGCGGCCGCGAGCCCGGTTCCAATGGGATGACGCTCGATGCGCAAGGTCGCCTCACCGTTGCCGGTCACGCCCAGCGCGACATCTTCCGTTTCGAATTGCTCAATCCTGAAGCCGTTCAGACGGTTCTCGCCGATCGCTACCAGGGCAAGCGCCTCAACAGTCCCAACGATCTGGTCTACCGCTCCGACGGCTCGATTTACTTCACCGATCCGCCCTACGGCCTGCGCAAGCAGAACGATTCGGATCCCGAAAAAGAGCTCCAGGTCAACGGCGTCTATCGCATACCCCGGGCGTTCCAGCAAAAGCCAGGCGCGCCGCCCGCAAACGATGCGCTGCAGCAGTTGATCACCGATCTGCCGCGTCCCAATGGCATCGCCTTCTCGCCCGGCGAGCAATATCTCTACGTCGACTCGACCGAGCCGAAGAAAATCTGGATGCGCTACCGCGTGCTGCCCGACGGCTCGCTCACCGACGCCAAGTTGCTTTATGACGGAACCAGCGACCCGCGACCCGGGGGACCTGACGGCATGAAAGTTGACATCGAGGGCAATATCTATAGCGCGGGTCCCGGCGGCGTGGTGATTCTGTCGCCTGAAGGCAAGCGGCTGGCAACATTGCTGATTCCCGAGCGCGTGTCGAATGTGGCCTGGGGCGGCCCCGATCGCAAGACGCTTTACATCACCGCGTCGAGCAGCGTTTACCGCGTGAAGCTGAACATCGCCGGCAACCCGGTCACGCAGCCTCCCTCACCGATGCGCTGAGTCGCCATCTTGCGGAGCGCACAGGCATCAGTTCTCCCAAGCCATGTCGGCCCGAGCAAAGATTTGCTTTCAGCGATCTTTGTCCAGCACGAAGAAGGGGTGCCCCAGGTCTCGATTCTGAGACCTGGGATAGCAGGGACACATCTTCGCGATGTCATCCTGAGCGGAGATCGTTCGCCGCAGCGAACGATCGAAGTCGAATGGGATCTGCAGTTGCGTTTCGCGCTCCTCACCCAACACGAAAAAGAGGTGCCCCATCGCGGCTTTTGCCAGGGTGGGGTAGGCCGATACTTCGCGCGGCGACCACCTACTGGCTGATATCGACAAACTCCGTCTTCCCCGGCGGCGTGGCTGCGGTTTTGAAATTGACCACGTGATAAACCGCCGGCTCGGTGCCCACGTTTCTGAAACAATGGACCTGGTTCGATCCGTTGAAGATCACGCTCCCCGGTCCCACACGAATCCATGTTCCATTTGAGAGCGTCTCCACCGTGCCCGTACGCACGATGATCAACTCCTCGTTCGGGTGTTTGTGCGGCTTGTGCGATGAGAGCCCCGGGTTCAGCGTCGAAATGTGAATCTCGAGATTCTCGAGCGTCGCCGTTGGCGCCGAGCACACCGACCGCACCGACCCGGTGGCGTTGGGTTTCGCAACCATCGCGTTCCAATCCCACACCTTCGATCCCATCACGGCTGCCGGCGCGGGAGTAGGGCCGGACGCGTTGTCGGCGGGAGGCGCAGCGGGTGTTGTGCTGGGAGTGTTTTGAGCAAAGGCCAGCGCTTCGCTGGCTACGGCAGTTGCGGCCAGCGCCGCGAAAAGTTCTCTGCGATTCATCGTGGTTTCCTTTTCTAGTTTGTTTGGAGCAGAGCCGCGTGCGAAAATCGGCGCTCCCAAACACGCGTTCCTGTTCGCTGTCACTTATAGTGGACCGCGCAGGCGCATGCAACTTGACCGGGTTCTTCAGGTGAACGAGCGACAGTGAGTTGGGCCTCAGAACACCCTGCCTCCTCACGCCGTGGCGATTCCGCGCCTGTCCCGCCGCCCGCCAAATCTGCTGTCAAGCCCGCATCGGTCGGAATCGCTCCCAAACAATTGAAAACACGGAGCAAATTCTTTTTTGAAGTTTGCCGATTTTTTCCGCGATTTCGCTATGCTTGATTCAGAGAGCAAAAACAGGGCCTTTCTCCTTTTTCGAGAGTTGGCGGCTAGCTCAAAGCACGTCAACTTGCAAGACCGTCAGCCCGCGCGTCGCCGATACTTTTTGACTGATTGCAACTAAACGGGTGCAAAGACCGGGAAATGTGCTCCCAAGTCATTGATTCCAGGTATTTGGGCATATATCTCCAATGTTTTCAATGGGTTAGAGCCACCACCGGATCGCATAAACGCCTGAAAATAAAGCTCTTAACCCCAAAACGCCCGAGAGAATATTTGGCGAGTGTCAACCGCTTGGCTCACTCCTAATCGACGTCGAGCGACTCGCGCGTGAGATACCCGAGACCGGCCGCAGGAGTGCCGAGAGTTGCGGACAACTCCGCTGACGCCGCTGACTCCG
>Ga0181520_10004488_pt1 | contig 23255 bp, 17 predicted proteins | sample PEATcosm2014_Bin_29_FD_132451 | JGI IMG/M metagenome (GOLD analysis project Ga0181520, IMG submission 132451) | Peatland microbial communities from MTU Mesocosm Facility, Houghton, MI, USA - PEATcosm2014_Bin02_30_metaG | ecosystem: Environmental > Terrestrial > Soil > Wetlands > Peat | place...
AACGATGACATCCAACGCCTAGCCCTCGAACAGGGGATGGTTCCATTGCGTCATGACGGACTGCGCAAGGCAGCGCTCGGCATCACGAGCCTCGAAGAGATAATCAGGGTGGTCGTATGAGTGCCGACCGCCGGTCCCCCACAGAATGGTCCAAGCGGCTGGCCGAGACACTCGTCGGTGCTGGCCGTATCTCGGGCGACGCCGCCGCCGCCATGCTCTCGGAGGCGGCCCTGAGCGGCCGCCCAGTGGCAGCCGTGTTCGCCGACCGAGGGGTGGTGGAGGCCGCGGTATCGCTCAGCGAGCTCTCCCGCATCTCCGGAGTACCGTCGGTCGACATCTCGGAGAGAAGGCCCATGGGCGAAGCATTCCGGTTGGTGCCAGAACTGTTCGCCCGGGAGCTAACCGCGATCGGCTACAAGCTCGAGAACGAGCGCCTAACGCTTGCGTGCTCCGAGCCCATAGACGTGGCCCAACAGCGCGAGATCTCGGCCTTCCTCGGAGTCGAGGTCTCAGGATGCGTGCTGGCCGACCCTGTCGCCATCGAGCACCTTATGAATGCCGTCTACCCCAGACTGTCTTCTGACGAGAAAGTGGCCGCCGCGACACCGACGCCGGCAACAGCCGGAATGGGAGCGACACAGATGACGGATTCAATGATGAACGCGCCCGCGCAGGTCCCAGAGCCCGCCATGGCGGGCGCCCCACTGCAGCACGACGTGTCCTCCAATGGCTCACCCGAGCCGAACTATGACGTGAGCGACTGGCAGGCCGACTACGCGGTCGACATCCGGCGCGCGCCTCTTCCATCGTCGGGCGGCATGCCGGACATCGAGCCCTTCACGCCGACGTTCAACCCGGACGGGACCTTGGACATCGACGAGCTGCTCACCTACACCGTGCGCAACGGTGCGTCGGACCTCCACCTCGCGAACCAGCTGCCTCCCGCAATGCGCATAGACGGTTCGTTGCGGCCGATCGAGGGCCTGCAACGTGTCGACAACGAGCAGATCCGCGAGATGGTGTACCGGATACTGACCCAGAACCTGCGCGAGCGTTTCGAGGCCGAGCACGAGCTCGACACCTCCCATACGATCATGGGTGTAGGTCGATTCCGCGTGAACCTCTTCCTCCAACGCGGATCGATAGGGACGGTCATGCGGGCCATCCCGCACGAGATACCTCCCTTCGACACACTCGGACTGCCACCGGTCATTCCCTCGCTCGCCGAGCTGCGCCGCGGGCTTGTGCTCGTGACCGGACCGACCGGATCGGGCAAGTCGACGACGCTCGCGTCGCTCATCAACATCATCAACCAGACCAAGCCCGTTCACATAGTCACCATCGAGGACCCGATCGAGTTCTTGCACACGCACAACCGCTCCATCGTCAATCAGCGTGAGGTGGGTTCGGACACGAAGTCGTTCGCCGAGGCGCTGCGCCATGTGCTGCGCCAGGACCCGGACGTGATCCTGATCGGCGAGATGCGCGACCCCGAGACGATCGCCACGGCGCTCACCGCCGCCGAGACCGGTCACCTCGTGTTCTCCACCTTGCACACCCAGGACACGCCCCAGACGATCGACCGCATCATCGACGTCTTCCCGAGCAGCCAGCAGGACCAGATCCGTATCCAGCTCGCCGGTTCCCTGGAGGCGGTCATAACCCAGCAGCTCGTGCTTAGCGCGACTGGCTACGGTCGCGTGCCAGTAGCTGAGATAATGCTCTGCAACCCTGCGATCCGAAACCTCATCCGGAGTCGCAAGACGCACCAGATCTACTCGCTAGTGCAAACAGGAGCGGCGTCGGGAATGCAGACAATGGACCAGGGGCTCGCCAAAGCGGTCCAGGCCGGGTCGATCACAGAAGCCATGGCCTTCGACCGCTGCCACGACCCGAGCGAGCTGCGTGATTACCTGGGACAGCGATGACCCTAACCAACCCCCTTTTGGAGGACTGAGAGATGCCAACGACGACCTTTGACTACAAGGTCCGCGACGCCGACGGCAGGCTGGTCAAGGGTCAGCTCGAGGCCGACAGCATCCTCCTCGTGGCGGCGCGCCTTCGGGACATGGGCTACGCGCCTGTCGAGATAAAGCCCGTTTCTATCAACCTGAACCGAGAGATCAAGATCCCCGGCATCACCGACCGCGTGGCGCTCAAGGATGTCGCGCTCATGAGTCGCCAGCTTGCGACCATGGTCTCGGCTGGGCTCACTCTCGTTCGGGCCCTTGGCGTGCTCGCCGACCAGATCGAGTCCAAACCGCTGCGCGAGGCAATGCTCCAGGTCCGCCAGGAAGTCGAACAGGGATCGTCTTTGTCGTCGGCGCTCGAGAAGCTGCCCAAGGTCTTCCCGCCGCTCTACATTGCTATGGTCCGCGCTGGCGAGGTGGGCGGTCAGCTGGACCTGGTGCTCCTCAAGCTGTCGGCCACGCTCGAAAAGCAGGTCGAGCTCCGCCAAAAGGTCCGCTCGGCCATGGCGTACCCGACGATCGTGCTCTGCGCTGTCATAGTGATCATCACGGCGATGATGATCTTCATCGTCCCCATCTTCAAACGCTTGTTCTCGAGCCTCAACGGTTCCCTCCCGCTGCCGACCCGGATCGTGATCTCCATATCCAACGTGGTCGCCAGTGTTTGGCTTGTCGTCGTCATAGCGGTCATCGTCACGATCGTGGTTGTGATGCGACGGTGGATCGCGACGCCGGGCGGGAGGAGGAAGTGGGACGCTTTCAAGCTTCGCCCGCCTATATTCGGAGCCCTTTCCCACAAAGTCGCTCTTGCCCGGTTCTGCACGACTTTCTCCTCCCTGCTGTCCGCCGGCGTGCCGGTTATCGAGGCGCTCGACATTGTTGCCGCCAACGCGGGCAATCAGATAGTCGCTGACGCTCTCATCGGAGCCCAGGAAGGTGTCCGTGAAGGCAAGACCCTGTCGGCGGTCCTTGCACGGTTCCCGGTCATGCCGGTCATGGTGACCCAAATGATCGAGACGGGTGAGGAGTCAGGTGCACTCGACGACATGCTCGAGAAAGTGGCGACCTTCTACGACAACGAGGTGAGCGCGACTGTGGACAGCCTGACCTCGATACTCGAACCCTTGATCATCGTTTTCATGGGCGCATGCATCGGATGCATCGTCGTGAGCCTTTACCTGCCGATGTTCGACTACGTCAAACTGCTTCAGCAGCCCAACTCCTAGTCTTCCGGATTCGAATGATGTGCCTCTTCTAGAGGGGAACATTTGCCCGGCACCGTGCTCAGTAGGCTCAAGAAGTGACTCGAGAAAGCCGATATTGAAAGACACTATGCGCTTCAGAAATCCTTCGGACACGCCTCGAAGAGCCTGCGAAGGCCTCCGGATCCCCCTTTTTAGACAAGTCAGCCGCTAGCATGTCTAGGGAAGACTGCAGCACTGTAGTTACATTCTCAGTGTCAGGAGCACGTTGATGGTTATGCGACGCGTGAGTGTCCAAATCAGCAGCAGCGCTGTCCGCATGGCCGAAGTGTCCGCGGGGCGGGGGCGCCCGGAGCTCCTTCGTCTCGGCCAAGTCGCGCTCCCTCCGCGAGCAGTCATTGACGGCGTAATTCTCGATGTCCCCGCCGTACGCGTCGCAGTTGAGCGCTGCGTCAAAGAAGGCGGCTTTGCGGCGGGAGACGTCCACTTGGGAATCGCCGGGCTCCGCGCGATCACCCGCGAGATCGAGATGCCGATGGTGCCTGACTCGGAGATCGACGGTGCCGTCCGCTTGCAGGCGCCCGATGTCATCCCTTTCTCCATTGACAGGGCACTGGTCTCCGCACGTGCGCTAGAGGAAACCGTCGGGCCCAACGGGATGCCCGTACGACGCGTCCTCGTTGCAGCAGCTCATCGCGACCTCGTCGATCCCCTGGTCCAGATCGTGGCCGCGGCTGGGCTCAACCCTGTCAGCGTGGAACCTACTTCTTCGGCCATGATCAGGGCCCTTTTCGACCCTGAGACCGCGATCGACGGCCCCGAAGCCATCGTCGCAGTCGGTGCTGGGCTCACAAAGGTGGCCGTCCATGAGAACGGGGTCCCCCACTTCGTGCGAACGATCGCCGAAGGCGGCGACGCCGTCACCGCGGCGATCGCCGGCGCCCTCGGGCTTCCGGTTGCCGACGCCGAGGCGATAAAGCTCAACCTTGACGAGTCTGCTCCTTACAGCCGCGCTGCACTCGGCGCGGCCCGAGATGCGTCCATGTCGCTGATCGGCGAACTGCGTAGCTCGATTGACTACTACGCGACCTTGACCGGACGTAGCCCCGTCCGTCGGGTTGTGGTCACGGGAGGCGGGTCTCGCCTGTCGGGCTTCCTCTTGCAGTTGCAACAACAGCTTCGTCTGCCCGTCGTGCAAGGCAGCGCCCTCAGCCGGGTCGACTGCTCGCGGCTCCACCTGCCCGCCGAGGAGATAAGCCGACTCGACTCGGCGGTCGCCGTCGTGGTCGGACTTGCGCTACCCAGCTTGAAGGACGTCAAAGAACTCGATCTTCTACCCCCCGAGGTGATACTCGGGCGCAAGCGTAAGCGGCTAGAGCGCGCGTTCGTCGGTGCCGGCATCTTGCTCATTCTGGTCATGGTCGGCCTAGGCCTTCAGCGCTTCCTCAAGGTCCACGATGCCGAGAATCAAGTGGCGAGCCTGCAGGTACAGATCACGAACCTCAAAACCCAGATCCCGAAGTACGACAAGGTCTCACAGGAACGTGCCCTGATACTTGACCTCGCGGCTATAAGCACTCCCATCGTCACCGACGAAGTCTATTGGCCCGGAGTAATCACGGACCTCGGCAAAGCGACACCCAACGGCGGTGTAATTGGCAGTTTCACGGCCAATACCGTCCCGCGTTCCGTTCCGACGCCGACAGCGGGCACGCCGGCACTTACACCGTCCCAGATCCAAACAGCATCGATCAACATCTCGCTGACATCGCCAAGCGGGTATACGTACTTCCGCAGTTGGTACTACTCGATCAATGGTTCGGGCACACTGACAGTGAATGCCTTCAGCGGGATAACACAAGTCACTACAAGACACGTCAATTTCACCGCCACAGTAGGAGTGACGGCTGAAGTCACGTCAGTCCGCGCCAACGAATTCAAGGTGCCAGCATGAATCGACTGCAAGATATCAATTTCGACTTGCTGAAGTCGAAGGTTGTGCTCATAGTCACGGGCATAGTAATCGTGTTGCTCGTCGTTTGGTGGTTTGCATGGATGACGCCCGAGGCAAACAAGCTCTCTACGGTTCAACAGCAAATCGCCCAGGACAATGTGACTGTGACCAGTTTGAGCATGGAGTTGGTGCAGCTAAAGGCTGAACAGAAGCTCGTATTGAAAGAGCTTCCTTATCTGAAGAAGGTGACAGCAGCCATCCCTCCGACAGAGGACCCGCCAGGCATCGTCGACTCGCTCAACACCCTCGCGAACAAGACTGGTTGTGATCTATTGTCGGTCACTCCGGCGAATTTCCCAAGTCCAAGTGGAGTCACCGGCCTTTCAATTGTGAGCGTCAACTTCTCTGTCTCAGGTGTCCACAAGAACATCTTCGCTTTCTTGAAGGACTTCTACTCGATGACTCGACTGATGACAATTAACAACCTCAGTCTTTCTCCCGGCGGCACAACGCCGAACATCCTGGACACCGGTGACGGTCAGCCGTACTCCATGACCGTCCAGGCGAGCGCTTACACGACGGCGACGTGAAGCGCAATCGATCTGACTCCGGTATGTTTCCTTCGGCTTACTCTCGAGCGTGCACCTTGCATTTGTCACCTTGGTAGGAGGGTCTGAAGCGCCCCCTGGTCTTCAAGTCGCAGCAGGTTGTGCTTCACAGGGTGTGGATGGTTGTGGAACAGACGGTGTGGAAGTATTGCTCTCGGGCTCGGCTCTTCTCTTAGGCCACGACACAGCCAAGAGGACTGCCAGCAGAGACACGATCACCCACCAGAGCCACTCGGCGTGAAGATCGGCGTTGCTCGCCACATCGGAAGAAACCGCGAAGATCAAGATGGCGGCAGACCTCAGTGGGCTCGCGGTACTAAGGCCAATCAACGCGACGGCGATCGTGGGCCAGACATAGTACGGCGCGATAACGGCTTCGCAAGCGCACCAGAGGAACAGCGTCAACGCCACGACTGCAATGACAACCTTGAGCTCCCGCGCACCTCGGCGGAAGGCGAAACCCAGGACGAGGGCCAGGAAAATTGCTAGGAGCCGAGAAGGGCCATCCGCGGCCGCCGTCACAGCACTAGCACCCATGTATCCCTCGTGGCCAAGTGATGGAGCCAAGTCAAGCCAGGGCGTTGGCCGATTCAAAGAAGGATACGTGGCTTGGTCGAGAAGGCCGTGGATTGTGACTGACCAGTTCATCGTGAGCGGCGGGATTAGCAAAGCTACTGTCGGAGCCGCCGCCCGCGCCAGTAAACCGAGAAAGTTCCTTCGGCTGGCGACAACAACCAGGAAAGGCAGCGCGAGGAGGACGACTGGCTCGAAGACAACGGCCCCGCCAAATAGCCATCCGCATCTTGACCAGCGCTTCTCCGAAGCGGCGAGGCAGCTATAGAGCAGGCAGGCGACAGCCACAGCGTCCTCCGGATGGCCCCACAGGAGGACGTTGTAAAGCGCAAACACCTCAACTGCGCAAATAAGCAGTCTCGAGACCGCAGACGCGCCGAGGCGATCAGCTACCGCGTCGAAGGCAAAGAGGGCGCAGGCACTCAGTAGCACCTCGTAAGGTCCGACGACGAGCCAAGCAGTCGGGTGCAGGGGTTCGAAAACGAAGGCGACGGACATCCCTGCGGCATGGATGATCCACCACACGGGCGCCAGAGCGAAGACGATGCCTGGTGTTTCTGCGAGACCCTGACCGTAGATGGCCGTATAGGCCCCGGTATCCGCGAGGTGGGCCAACTGCAGGTTGTCCCAAATATCCATGGTGTACGACCAACCCTGCAGGTGGTGCCACTCGGGCAAAGCGAAGAGGCTCATCCCCATGAACGCGCTGAGAAGAACAATCGTTCCCACGAGAGGAATTGCATGACGGCTGAATGGACGCGACACAACTGCCATTGCCCGCACATAAGCAGAATAGTTCTGACCCGCCAATCTTCGGACCTTTTGCAGTCCTCACGCTGCCGGAGGCGCGGCGCCAGGGCAACACAGGGCACCGCGAAAAAACCTCCTGACCGGAGCCAGGAGGCCCTTTCGCATTCTCAGACCAGTCCCAGGAGAGGAGAAGCACTCCTGAGGTTAGCGTTTGCGGCTATGGCTACCCTGACGGGAAGCCTGTCGTCTGATAGCCCGTTCCGGCGAGTCCCGTCGCAGCGGTGCACGTCGTGTTGGCGACGTTCTTGACCACTCCGTAGTACGTGCCGGTCGCGTAATCTGCGGCTGGCAGGCCAGCGACAGCTGAAGTTATTGCTGTCTTGATGTCCACGACGATCCAGCAGTCCTTGGTGCCAGGCGCCCAGGCCGTCAGGATCACCCAGCCGCCGTTGTTACCGGTGTTGACCGAAATCTGGTTCGCCTTGCTCGACGCGGCCCCGGAGTAGTACGTCAGCCCAGTGTCGATGGCCGTGATGGTCGAAACGCCAGAGCCGCCGTAGAGCCCTACGTAGGTTTGGTTGTTGTTCGTGTAGAAGGTGTCGGCGCCCGTAAGGGCTGTCTGCAAGTTGGCCTGCGCTGCGGTGTTGTTGGCCGTCTTGGTCACCGACAGGAAGGTCGGAATCGCGATCGCGAGCAGGATTCCGATGATGAGAAGGACAACGAGCAGCTCAATGAGCGTGAAGCCCTCCTCTCCCGCCTCTTCCAACCTGAGGCGCCGCGCACGGAGCCTCTCGACATGTCTCATGAAGCCTTCCTCCTCGGGTCAATGGAAACTGCTACCAAGGTGAATATCGGCGGCAGCTGGGAGAACTTTAGCCTAATTTGGCACTCTCCGTGACGGACTGAACTCTTATGGCACCCGTGTGTGTCAGTTACCGCCTGACGCCACGTGCCGCCTCGCACTGCTCACCAACAGCTGCAGAGGTGCCGCCAGCTGCGCATCGTCGGCTGCGGTCGTGAGAGCCAGCTCGTAGAAATGGACGGCCTGCTTCCAGTTGTGGTCGATCCCGGCCAGCTGACCGAGTCCCTGGAGTGCCTGTGTGAACCACTTGTCACACGAGAGCGCGCGGAGATACTCGGAACGGGCGAGCCCGTACGCCTTGAGGTCGACATCCGCGACCGCCAACATGGTCCACAGCTGTGGGCTGTGAGAGTCGCGGCTCACGGCGACCGCTGTCCAGTGGCGGGCATCGGCCAGGTGGGCCGTGGCGGTCGACGCGCTGATGAGGCTGTCGAAGGCCTCTATCTGAGCCACCTTGAGTGCGGAGTCCGGCCAGTAGGGCAGGAGTCGGTTCGCATCGTTGGCCGCCGCCAAATTATACGGCTGGCCAGGGGCAAAATTCGTTGCGCGGAATATGTAGGCGTCCCCGGCCACCATTGTCACTCCAAGGAAGAGCGCCGCGGCGAGCGCGACGAGGGTCGTGACGCGAACGTAAGCAGCTGGGCCGCGTTTCTCCTGCCCCGGGCCGTGTACTGGAACGCTGTGCTGGTCGTCTGGTCGGCCCGCTTCGCCATCAGGTGCTGCTTCTGGCCTTGCTCTCACCGCAGTGGCGGCGCCGAGACCCAAGAAGGCAAGGGGGAGCACGGCAATGTTGATCGGCTCCACCAGCTCTGTCGCGATCATTGCCGCGGCGAAACCGAGAAAGGCACTGCGTCCTGCTATCCGAGCTGCGCTGACCGACCACACAAGGAAGCAGGCCAGCCCGAGAAGCCCCGTCGTCACGGCGACTTCGACGAAAATGTCATGTCCGTCGGTCAGCAGCCTGCCTGCCTGCACCCGTTGGAAGAAGGAGAGGGTTGCGCTCGCGTCCATGGCCGTCCGAAGCTGCCCAGGGCCGGCACCCAACAAAGGGTGGTGCAGGACATAGTGGGCACTCTGCAGCCATACCCGCAACCGGAGGCCAAACGTCGTCTCGGAGGTTCCAGAAGTCACGCGGGAGCCGAGCCCTGAGCCACGACTGAGGTAGGCAATGCCGTACCCGGCCCCGATGAGAAGTGTATAAACCCCGCCGCGACGAGCGCCGTAGGCGTACAGCGCATACAGGACCAACAAGACGAGAACCACGATGGCAAAGCGCTCGAACGTGAACTCGAGCCCGACAGCGAGCACGAGGACGACTGCACCCCAACGAAGAGGTGACCGGCATGCCCTCCCCAGAATAAGCGCCAGGCCACCAAGCAGGAGAGCCTCCAAGTAGATCGGGTTCCCCAAGAACGCATCCGCCTGGGTGCCGTCGTACAGACTCAGACCTGGAGTCGGTGAGTTCTGAACGATCTGGAAGATCGCGACAAGTGCGCTGCCAACTGAGCCGACGAGCAGCCCTCCGAACAGCCATCGCCGTTCCTTCGGCCCTAGGGAGGCCCCGATTGCGAAGGCTCCGGCAGCACCAAGCCAGAAGAGAAAGCCTGTGCCCCAGAGATAGAGTCCGAAGAACCCAATGTTGGGCGACGGAGAAACGAGGGCCGACACGAGCGCCACGGCAAGAAACGCAACCGCGCCCCTTGCCGGCCAACGCAGCGGTGAGCTTGGCACGACGAGACGCGCCATGGGGACGATGCCGACCGCGACGAAGAGGAGCAACACCGCGAATTTCGGAGTGAAGGTCACCGAGTTCACCTTGGGTGAGAACGCGAGACAAAGAGCAGCCGCGCCAACGGCGGCGAACACGCCGAGCCCACTCACACCGCCGAAGCGATCCGGCGTCTGCAACCCGCGCGACCCCGATGTCTCGGGCCCCGTCACGGCCGAAGGGTCATTGGCACCGCTGACGGCTTCTTCTGGACTTGAATGGTCGGTGATGAGTCGTCCGGTCAAGTGGCTCCTTCCCGTCTTGACGCTAGCTGTCGTCATAGCAACCGAAGCGGTTCATTCACACTACGTAGCTCGGCACGTTTACTCGCTGACTGAAGAGCCACGTTTCAAATGGATCCTGATCTTCATCGCCTTGATCTGGGCTACGAGCTACGCCGCCGGGCTTCCGGACTGGGGAGGTCGCCTGTCGCGCCAGTTCGCGAGGGTTCTCGCCGCGCTCGTGTCCGCCGACGTCATCATCTCCGTTCTCCAGCTCTTCACGGGCGCTCAACTTCTTCCGCGCTTTGTGGTCTTCGTCAGCTCGGTGATCCTGGTGCCGGTCTTCGTGCTGATCTCCGAACTGTCCGGCGCAACTCAGCGCAGGCGGGCAAGCCTCGACCGAGTGATCGCAATTGTCGCGGGTGAGGAGTCCGACCGCCTTGCACGCGATACACAAGGACCCACCGAGAGGCCAGCCCAGCTGGTGGCGGTAGCGCGACCCGACGACGTGATGCCGACACCCGATCAACCAGCGCCCGTGGCGCTACTAGTGCAAACCACCAAAGCGAACCTCTTGGTACTCGACCGGGAATCGCAGCAACGCGAGGAGATCGTCGCCCAGGCCGCCGATCTGCATTCCAAGGGGGTGCGGATCCGAACCCTCTCGCTCTTTTACGACGTCTGGCTGGGCAAGCTGCCAATCTCCGAACTAGAGCGCATATCTCTCTTGTTCGACATCAACGAGATCCACAGACCTGCCTATGCCCGGAGCAAGAGGGCACTGGACATCCTCATCTCATTGTTGGGACTGCTGGCACTTGCCGTAGCCGTCCCGATCGTGGCGACCGTGGACTTGTTCGGCAACCGAGGGCCTCTGTTCTACAGCCAGCCCCGGGTGGGCAAGGACGGTGTCGTGTTCACGATCCACAAGTTCCGGACAATGCGCCCTGGGGGCTCATCCTCGGACTGGACCGCCGAAGACGACCCGCGGCTCGGCAAGGTCGGTAGGGTGCTTCGGAAGCTCCACGTCGATGAACTCCCGCAGATGTGGAACGTCATTCGCCACGATCTGTCGATCGTGGGTCCGCGACCGGAGCAGCCCCACTACGTAGAACTACTGGCGAAGACCATTCCCTTCTATGAATTGCGACATCTCGTGCGTCCGGGCATAACGGGCTGGGCGCAAATCAATTACGACTATGGCTCCAGCGATATAGACGCCCTCGAGAAGCTGCAGTACGAGTTCTTCTACCTCCGTCACCAGAGCCTGGGTCTGGACCTGCGAATCATCGGCCGAACGTTGCGAACCGTTTTCGAGAACAGGGCTCGCTAGCGCTCCTTTCCTTACCGCGTCGGATTACCGACCTCGGCCCAGTCGAGCAGTGGCACGGCGAAGACACACCGCTGCACATCGACAGGCGATACCCACTGCGACGGCCGGAAGCAGGACCCGCTCGGCACCGCGAGCGGTCCGACGAGCGTATCGCCACAACGACAAGTGGTGAGCGACGATCATCCGGTAGGGGAAGGGGGCTGTCGAGATGCCGGCGAGATGGAGCACTTGAGCCGAGGACTCATAGCCGGTACGCCATCCTGCCCTCGCGAGCCGCCAGCACAGATCCACCTCTTCGACGTACATGAAGTACCGGTCGTCGAAACCGCCGACCGCGTCAAAGGCCTGACGACGGACCAAGAGACAGGCGCCGGTCACCCAGTCCACTATCCCGGTCCCAGCCCGCGAGCGATTCTCGTCGCGATAGCGCCTGCTGTAAGCGTTATCGGGGAATAGAGCGCCCAGAACCGCCTGGATAGTAGAACGGCGCAACGTCGGAAAAGCCCGCCCGGACGGTTGGAGCTCTCCCGCCGGAGTCACCAGCGCCGGACCGACGAGACCCAGCGACGGATCTTGTGCAAGCCTGGCGACCATCGCGCCCAAAGCCCCCCGCCGCAAGACGAGATCCGGGTTGCAAACGAGGAGCAGTTCGCCGGTGGTCCGTCGTGCCCCGTAGTTCACACCGCCCCCGAAGCCCAGATTCCGACCGGTGAGCAGCACCTGAATACCTGGGTTCGAGGCTGTTAAGCGCTCAAGCGAGTCGTCTGTCGACCCGTTGTCGACGATCACGATCGGTCCGGCCCCCTCGCGCTCCAAGCTGGCGACACACTCGCTGAGCGCCGCACCCGCGTTGTAATTCACCACGACCGCGGCAACCTCGCGGATCAGCAGTTCGCTGTCCTTCTGTGTGTCGCTCATCGCGCTGAGGCAACAAGATCGATCAACGCGCTTCCCAGTCCATTCGAAAAGCGCCGGTAGTCGCCCGACGCCAAATCCCTCACCACTGGCACCACCCGGCTGAGCCGGCGAGAGGACAGCGAGCTCCTCCTCAATGAATGGGCGATCTTGGCCTGCACGCGGGCGCGGTCCCCGTCACTGAGTGAAGAAGGACTGAAGCTATCGAATCGGCGCACGAGATCAACGAGCAGGGCTGCGTCTCTGTACGAACGTTCTCTGGGGCGCGTCACTGCGATCCGCGAAACGACGCTCGTCCGGCTTCTAAGTCCAACGGTGTTTGCGCCGTGAAGGCGATAATCCACAAGCTGCTCACTCACCGGAATAAGGCCGCCGTCGAGGAGCAGCCCGAGGGCGAGCCACCAGTCGGCGTGATCCACCTGCGGGAACGGCAGCAACAAGTCGAGCTTCTCCCGCCTGAGGGCGAGGGCATGGCCTGCGACGACGTTTCTCCTTAGCAGTACTTGGAGCCCTCCGCCGCGTGCGAGGGACTCTTGCTCGGCACCGGCAAAACGTAACGTCTGCCACAGGGATCCCGTTACGGGATTACCTGCCTCATCGATGAGCGAGGAGTTGCAGAACGCGCCAGCCACCTCTGGAGAATTCTCGAGAACGTCAGCCAGGCGTTGGACCTTCTCGGGTCGCCACCGGTCATCCTGGTCGCAGATGAAGACGATGTCCGAGCCTGCGTGGCGGAGGGCGCTTTCGAGATTGGCTGCATGACCCAACGGAGCGGCTCGCTTTTCGATCAACACCGAGGTAGGAGCCGAGGAAGCCCAATGCTCGAGCAGTTCGAGGGTACCGTCGTTCGATCCGTCGTCGCTGATAACGACTTCATCGGGCAGCCGGGTCTGTAAGCCGAGAGAAGTGAGTTGTTCGCGAAGATACGGAGCTCCGTTGTAGGTGGACATACAGACAGTGATTGACGATCTCATCTGGTCAACGGAAGCTCGACGCTCGGAGAGCCGAGACGGCAGTACGGATCGTCCAAAGAGAGGGCAGGATGATAGAAGGGGTCCCCGGCCGCCAGCTCGGCAGCAAACTCGTGTCGAAACCAGTCGGCTCCGTCTGGTTCTCTCGAATGGTCGAGCTCGTAGGTCGAGCCCTTCCAGAGGTGCCTGGGACGCTTGAACCGAGCATTCGGTTCGTACAACGTTCGCTCGCCCCTTCGGCGCAGCATGAAGCACAGCGCAGCCGAAGCCAGGTCCGGGTGAAGCCCGCTCGGGAAACGCTCGAGAATCGCCACCGCGTCGCGCCTCACGACTAGGCAACTGGCTTCGAGAGCTGAGACGTCCCGTTGAGCGATCGCCATCGCCTGGTAACCCGGGCGGCTCGCCGGAAGTCCCAACAGGACAGGACCGACCGAACCCCTGAGTCCAGCTACGAGACCGGCATGGACAACACGGGACCCCTCAATCACGCTTCCGCCGACTGCGCCGATCCCTGGGCGGTCGATCAACGCGACAAGTGCCTGAGCCCATCGGCGAGCCAGTGGGAGCAGTTCAGGATCGAGCAGGACCACTAGGTCTGTACTAGCCGCCTGCAGGGCTTCCATCGACTTGGATGTCCAATCGAGTCCGGAGGCGGCGATACCCGACAGATCTATGCGAGCAACCGAAATGCCGGCAGTCGCGGTCAACTCGTGAGCGCGTTCGTCCCAAACAGATCTCGCGCGCTCACAGCTCGGACGCGCACCCATAGCTCGTGCGACTAGAGCGATTGTCACCGCAGATTCGTGCGCTGGAAGACGATGTGACTGATAGCGCCCTGTCGCCCGCGGATCCTGCTCTACTGTTCCTTGTTCGCCCCGGCGGCGCAGAGCGTCGGCGACCGCTGACCGACCGGCTTTCTGTGCCCAGGGCTTAGCCACCGGGTTGGCTGCCGCTGAACCCACGCCAGCCCGCCAGTGATACAGAATCCTGGGGATATGGATGACAGGTCCGCCGGCTTCAGTCACACGCAGAGCCAGATCGTGATCTTGGCTTCCGTCGTACTCGCTTCGCAGGCCGCCGACCTCCTCGACCAAAGAACGCCGCACGACGAGGACATGACCGACATACATGCCCGAACACAACAAGTCGGGCGACCACGCGGGTTTGAACGCTGGAGTGAACCGATGTCCGTCGGGTGAGATCTTGTCGGAGTCGCTATAGAAGACGTCTGCCTCGGGCTGAGCCTCAATCGCCGCGGCGATCACGCTCAGCGCATCCTCGGCCAACTCGTCGTCGTGATCGAGAAACACCACGTATCGACCGGTCGAACGTGCCAAAGCACGGTTAGTCGCAGCCGAAATACCGCCGTTCTCATCCGCAACGATGAGCTCGAGGCGGCTGTCAGCCGCTTCGCAACGCCGAAGCAGCTCTATGACTTCTCGGTCGCCGCCAGCGTCGTCACAGAGCTTGAGCTCGAAGTCCTGGAACTTCTGAGCCAGCACCGATGCGATGCAACGCTCCAAGCTCCAAAGCGGCGGCCTGAAAACGGGCACCACGATGGAGAACAAGGGCACATCGCGGCGTGCTCCGCTAGCAGCCCGCCCCACGACCTCCGCGACGGATCGTGCTGGTCGTCGTATAGGTTCGCCCCGGGCGACAAGCCACCGTTCGTACGATGCCTGGTCCTGGCCTGCGTCCAGTGGATAGCGGCGGCGGCGTTGAGCGTAGGTCATCCGACGCCCAAGCTCAAGGAAACGAGCAACAGCCGAGCGCCTTCGTCGACCCGACCCGATCAGCAGGTCAGGAAAATCACGCGGGTCGCCAGAAGCAAGGCCTTCCGTCGTTCCAGAGCGGCTCATGTAGTACCACCTGCGCGCAAGCAAGCTGACCTCTAGAGAGAGCCGCTCCCTGGCCTCGTAGCAGACGATTCGGGCACGCCAGCTCAAAAACGTCCCAACACGAAGTCAAGCCCGACCGTCCCAGCCGGCCTTGTCCATTCCAGCCAAATCTCGACCGCGACGTCTGGCCAGTCATCGCGTCCTCTGACCCTCACGAGTGGAAAGTCCATTGGATCAAACACAGCCATCATCTTACTCATTGGCGACGCCCTGCCTCAGAAAGCATCTGAGCAGTCGGAAACCGCAGCCAGTTTGAATGGCTGTACCTATCCGACACCGGCTCATCATGCCAAGATTCGCCAAGTGGGCGTCCGAAGCCAGCTTCCTCAATGCGACATCCCAAAGCCGAATCGGTGCCTCAAAGTAACGCATTTGCCCACAAACGGAAAGCTAGAGACATCCGTCACACAGCCGACACCGGTATCTTGTCAACGCAGGACCCCCAGACATGGCTACCTCTGCGTTTCTGACTATTCCGATACTTCCCCACAGCTCCTCGCGATAGCGGTGCATAGCAAGCAAGCGACCACTAATACCAGCACCCTGCCGTGTTCAGCACCCCAACCAAGAACGACTTGCCTCCCTCGAGCCCTGGAGAGCCCGAGAACGAGCCTGTTCCATGCCGCGCTAACGGCCTACGATCGGAGCGCGTTCGAGGATTCCGCGCCCCGGCTGATTGGAGAGAATCGCCTGTGGTCCGACCTGAACGGGCTTCCCCGGAGTACCGAGCTGATCTTGTGGTCAGTCGACGACCCCGTCGAGTTCTGAGCGAGGACCATGATGTCACACGGGCGGCGAGCTTTAGCCGCGGTAGGTCTCCAGCCGGCCTCACTGATCAGCTGTACAGCCCTCCTGAGGTCAAATACATGATGGTGGACGCCCCTAATCTCTCTATTGCCAGCAACTCGACTGCACAGCTCCTCGAATGAACTCACGCCGGGATCCAAACTCAGATCATGGCATCGAAGGACCTCGTCAAAGTGGGTCGAGTCGCCCTCGTCCACGTCCTTTTCAGCATCCAGTCGGTAATGTTCGATCGTTGTGATTGGCCGTTTCCAATCAAAGGTCGCGTCGCGATGTGGTACAACCACGAGTAGATTTCCCCCTGGTCTGCAAACCCTGCGCCATTCCCTGAGCGCTCGTAAAGGATTCGCTATGTGTTCGAGACAATGGGATGATAGTACGATGTCATATGAGTCTTCAGGAATATCGTGCAAGTCAGTTGCCTCTCGTAGGAACTGAGCTCCAACCGCATTGCCGGCTGGAGAGTAGGCCATTCCTTCCTCAAGGGCGTTCTCCCACAACGTTCGGGCAGAAAAGTTGACGTTGTCGATCGCGCTCATAATCGGGTAGAGTGGGAGTATCCCATCCTCTTGAAATCGGTCACTCGGACCTCCAATCTCAATTCCCTTGGCACCAGCAGCAACAGCGAACGCCTCGTCGGCGAGGGATGAGCGAGGACCTGCCCGCCGGTCTCTCATGGATTGAACGAATCCCAGTGACCCCTGGCGCCGCCAAACTGTCCATAGGGAAGAGGCCTTCATCGCACGTACTTTACATTATCGCGCGGGCACCCCAGTAACCGCGTCCCCGAGCCGTCCGTCCCAAAGAGTTAACGGCTCGCGTCATGAGAACTCCAACTAGTCGTCGGATTCAACTATCAGCTCAGGCACTGGTGTCGACTGTGCTAGTAGCGGTCGACCTAGCTTTGCCGGTTGCTGGAAAGGCCTCCGCGGCAAACTCGAACGGAGCACTCGCCGAACCGGATCAAGTGTTTCTGATCCGACCGCCCGTCAACAACTCGATTCGGCGCGGCACAACGTTACAAACGACCCAACCCAAATTGCCGTAGGGTAGGCAGAGAAGCGCGAGAAACCTTTCCCGTTAAACGTCAGCCGACCAGTTCTGGCGTTCGTCTCTACGGCAGGACATAACTGCTCCCCCGGCAAGCAAGAAGATCCCCACATGACCACGACCGGGGCGCTTACTCATCTGAAGCACTCCACTCGCTCAAGTCCGATCCGATCGCAAGATCATGAGCACGAGCGAACGACTATGCAACGATTGGGCTCTCCCCTTGGCGACGGACACTTCGCGAAGTCATAGAACGCGTTCTCTCAGCATTGCTTCCATTGCTTCCACCGCGCGGTCCCACGTGAAACCTCCAATCACATCGCGTCCATTTCGCGCAAGCCGGCACCGCAACTCGGGATCTAGCAGCAATGACCGAACTCGCTGTGCCAACGCAGCGGGGTCACGTATTGGGGCAAGAAGTGCGGTTCTTCCATCTATTGCGTATTCTTGTACTCCTCTGTTGGCTGCGGCAACCAGCGCACAGCCTGAGAGCATCGCCTCCGCTGGCGGGAGAGGAAATCCTTCGGTTGCACTTGTATGCAGAAATATAGCAAAGGAGTTGTACAGTTGAGACAGCCTTTGATGAGAAGGGTTCTCGACGTAACTGGCCCATCCTGGCAACCATGCGGGGCGTGGGGCCACTCCGAACAGTGTGAGGGTCGCCTTAGGGAATTCTTCCCGAACCAGCGAGATCGCCGCCACTCCATCGGCGGTCCGCTTCAACTCCGCCTCGTGCGCAAGAAGCCCAATCGTGTTCGGGTCCCGATCTTCCGGTAATACCTTTAACGGAAACTCACTGCCATCGACACCGTTCGGGATATATGTCAAATGGTCGGCTTCCCCTAGCTCGACACCGATCTCCTTCAGCCACCGGGCAATAACTACTTTGTGCAGTGGCAACCGCCACGTCGCGTTGACCTCGGCATCGCTGCGATCCCAGTTCTCGTATCCCTGTATCAAGTAGAACTTGGTCCCTCGACTCTTAGGCAGCTGAGCAACGGGAAAGGCGGTATTCCGCGCGGTGGCAAACACGGCGTCCGCTCGCGGTAAGGCGTACGGCAGAATCTTGCGCGTCAGCCTGGTGGCTACCGCCTCGTCAAGTTCGAACCAAGGGGGTCTTCCCCGGTCTCTCGTAAGAAGCGCCATGAACTGCCAGAGCCAGGACTTCCCCCAATTGACCCCACGTGGCGAAGTGTCCACGAATCGTGGATGAACGATCGTGACTAAGTGACCACGGCGAGAAAGCTCGTTGGCATAGCGATAGACGACCGCAAACCCCCCGACGGGTCGCGCCACGAATCCCGGAAGCACGAAGGTGATCTTCACTGCCGGATCCCTGCCAGTGTGGCTATCGGACTCTTCAACAACACCGCCACCCGCGCCGGCAGTAGTTTGCCCAACGTACGTGCGTTGATCGTTGCACCGAATCCCGACAATCGAAGCCCCGCGAGCAGGAGGATACAGTACAGGACGCCGCCCACTACGAGCACGAGCGCTCCACGAGGCCGACTTGACCAAAGACTTGTCGGAAGAGCTGCAATTGAACACCGTATCGCTGCAGCGCTTACTCCAACAGCCGCGAGAAGACGCGATAGCCAGGATCCAAGGCCACTCCACAGCGGAATTCCGCTGACGTGATGAAATCGCCACAAAAAGTATGCCGAACTCACGATGACACCAAAGACGGTACCGATCACAACGCCGTATAGGCCCAACGGTCCGACGAGGGAAACTGTTGCAACGACGTTGAGCACCGTGCTGAGGACAGCGTATTCCGACTCGAGGCGAGGTCGGCCTGTTGCTTGGACCATCATTGTGCCGACTCCCGTCAGGTTGTTCACGAGGTAAGCAGCTACGAGGAGGGCAAGTATCACTTCGAGGCGGGGATAGGAATGTCCGAGCCAAGTCCGAAGCAGCACTGGTGCAAGCCCCACGAGCGCCCCGCCCAGGCCAAGGCTGACGAGGGCGAGCAGGCGACTGCCTTCGAGGCTCAGTAGTCGTAACAAGCGATCGTCCCCCTCGGCATGGGCCGCCGATGCTGCCGGCAGAAGAGCACTCAAGAGAGCGAGAGGGAGGATGCGAGTGGACAGAGCTGCCCGATTCGCAATCGTGTACAACCCGACATCGCTCACTGTCACCGCTGCCCCTATGACGATGCCATCTGTTTCCAGATTGATCAACGCCGATACATTGTTAACCTGCATCCACACTCCGAAAGACAACACCTCGCGGAAGAACGATCTACCGAGATGGATTGGATTCCCGAAGACTTTCCCGACTCGCTTGCGGGCAATGACATAGCACACCACGGCTGTGGAAACAGCCTGCGCAAAGGAGGCGTCCACGAGCGCAAACAAGCCACGATTGTTTAGCAGTAGTCCAACCACGACGATCGCATAGGCAACCTGACCAACGAGGCCGGCGAATGAAGCCAGCCAGAGGTCACCGGTGCCTGTCAACAGCGCGCTCAGAACAGCAAGGGAACTCGATACAAAAAGGTAGGCGAAGAGTAAGAGGAAAACGTGATCGGCTGTAGCCACTAGATTCGGCCGAAGATGAAGATGGTGAGCGATAACGGGAGCGAACAGCAGTGCAAGTGGGCTCAGTAACACCCCGAGGCCGAGGTACGCGAGTGCTCCAAGACTCACGAATCGCGCGACGACAGTAGTCTCTCCCCGCGCATGGTAGCGCGCGATGAACCGCACGAAAGTGGCGCCGAGACCGAGGTCCAGGACGCCTGCGGCGCTCACCACTGAACCCAGGAAGCCCCAAAGTCCATATTGGACAAGCCCCAACCGATCCACCACAAAAGGCGTGAGTACAAAGGCGATCGTTAGCGTACACAGCTGAAGCAGCATCAGGCCTGCCGTATTACCCGCGGCTCGGCGCAGCTGCCGACGGCTGGACGGCTCGGGGCCGGACGACGGGTGCGATCCGCCCATCACGGCACGATCACCACGTCCAACTGCCTGGACAACATGGACGCGCTTGCGCGAGCAAACACGTACCTCCATGGTAGCCTTGGCCGCGAGAAGTGGAGACTCCCAGAAAATGGCCGGCGACGCAGCCGGGTGGTCTTAGAACACACCAGGTCCGCCCCCAACCCGCCGGCTGGGATCCGGAAGGTACCCTCCCATGACCGATCTTCGGCGAAGGTGGCCAAAGGAAAGCTGCTTCCCGCTTCAGACGTCGTGGCGACCGCGCCGACCCCGCCAGGTCGGGCCACACTTAGACCAACTGCCAGAGACCTCAAAGGTATACCCAACGCGTAATCCTTGACTCTTCCTCCAACCTCTCGTAACCCGCGCGCCTCCCGTGGCAAAGCACTTCGATTACGCGCACGTCCCTGCTCGAGGAACTCCCGGCAAGAATCCAGTCCAAGATCACTGAACCCCCAACTGCGCTGGCACCACGAGTTCCCGGCTCCGGCAACAAGTGCTGACTATTGGCGCAAAAGGACACTCCACCAGGCTAGACTATCTCAACCTGTCTGAAGCTCGTGGTATAACCGACAACCGGCAAAGACAGTTCCAAAGCGGCCGTTAACCGGTCCGCCAATAGCAGAAGGCTCTTCGCCCAGAACTCGCTTGCGGTTGCGTCGCAACCTGCAGCCAATTCGCCTTGGAGCCCCCCGACCTGGCATCCCCAAGTTATGGCTGCAACCCACCTCTGTCCTTCCATCGCCCACCGTGCCGGCCAAGCTCTTGACCTTCCAATATCACGCTGACGCGCAAACAAGAGACGACTGCGTGCACAAATGACAGCCCTTCGTGACCACATTCCGACGCCTTCTTGGGCCGAGATGTCAATCCAAGACCCGCCTACGCTTCGCATCGCACTAACCGAAACCGCCCGACCCTAAGAAGCCGGACCATCCGGAACCTCATCAACTCTAGGGCTACGCAGGCTCACATACATTCAAAACGCGATCAGCTCCGCCCAAACGTTCACACACGTATCTACGGCTTCACGCCGTATAGATAGAATCGTACCCACGGTCTCGGGTCGTCGGGTCGGTCGAGCACCCGAAACCCCTTCGATTCGAGCCACGACCGCACCCGCTCGCTTGTTCGACCCCAGTCGGTACCAAGGAAATCATGGCAGCTGATACACAAATGGTCCGTTAACCGCGCAACCGCTTCCATTCCTTGAAGGGCGAGCACCTCGGCTCCCTCAATATTCACCTTAATGTAATCGATATGGGAGATGCCTTGTTGCGACGCAAAATCATCCAACGCGATCCCCTCAACCTCATAAGATCCGGAGGAGAAAAGATTATTGCTCTCATATTCTTCATTATCAGAAATGTAAACGGGTCCAGAAGCGTCAACAACTGCAGCCTGAAAGATGTGTACATTGCTCCAGTCATTTAGCTCGCGAACCCACCCGAGCTTGGCAAAGGTGGCTGGATGCGCTTCGAATCCGAAAACCTCGCCACCCGGCCCTACTCTTGTCCGCAACGCAAAGAGCTCCTCACCCAGTCCAGAACCTATATCGACAACAACATCATTTAGCCTTGGCTCATATTCCCAGAAGAAAATCTCGGAATAGCCGGTTGGGTCTTCGGGAGTAATAGATGGTCTAGGGGATCGATTGAAGTCAGCAAACGACCCTATGCTCCACCGGTATTCCCAGAAACCATTGCGCCGCCGCACCCTGCACAGCTTACGGTTCGAAAGGCTGATGACTATCGTTAGCACAAGTCCGGCAGGAAAAGCTATTCCCGGGTCTCCCAACCTTGGGTTGCTGAGCAGTTGCTTGGCCACTCTACGTACGGAGTTTCTATTGGCACGGGCACGAAACATTAGTGTATTGTACGTTATTCGGCATTCAGGTGTCGAGTCGTTTTGATGCTATGTGATGCTTGACGTCTTCACGGGTCGCTTGACGTCGATGCCTCACCACGTTCGCCGGGATTGGGATCCTTGCAGGTCAAAGCACGGTAAGATCGCAGCAGATGACGGTGCTTATGGAGGCTAGGTGGCCAGCGCTCGGCGGCGTTGCACGTGGTTATTCGGGATATCGGCGGCGAGTTCCACGACGTGGCGACGGTGAAGTCCTACCGTTTCTTTGGCGGCCAACGTCGGGGTACCACCGCCTCATCAGGTTCATCGATGATCCGTATATCGGGGTTACGTGCAAGTGCGTTCGACTTTGGCTCCCGCCAGAACTCGCACACGAAGTGTGGCCATTGGTAAGTCCCGGCAGTCCCCTTCTGACGATACCCCTAACGAATCCCCAGCCCCAAGCTGCATGCATTGTGGGAAGGGCCGCGAGTAACGTCGGCACGGCCGGAGGGTCACGGGTGAGCTCGACGGCGCCCCGCCCGAGAATGACCATCACGTAGGCCGCCAGCACGGACCGCCTCCACGGGCTAGCAAGTCCTACGAAGAGCGCAGGAACCGCGAGCTGGCGCCACGAGAGCGAGCCTGGGTGCTTATGGATAGTCCGGGCGCGGTTGTGTCCGTACCGGTAGAACTGGCGCGCGAGCGGTCGCAACCCGTCGCGTCCGAGGTAGTAGGACTTGATCGACGGGTCGAGGTAGACGCCACCGAAGCTTTGAGCCCGCCAAGCTAGCTCGGCGTCCTCGTTGCCCCCTGACCACTCGTCGTAACAGCCCATCTCGCGGATCGTGCTAGCCCGAAAAGCACCCAGGTAGACCGTGTCGACATAACGCGGCTCGCCACCTTCCCTTCGGAAGGCCGCAGGGCCGGCCCCGAGCCGGGAGGTCATGGCCGCCACGATGCCGCGCTGGCGGGCGTCGTGAGCCTCATAGCGCATCTGCCCGCCGACGATAGCCGCACCCGACCGCTCGAGCGCCGAGACGCAGCACTCGACGTAGTCGGGCGCGAGCGCCGTGCGGGCGTCGACCCGGACAATGATGTCGCCTGAAGCGGCTGCAATGGCAGTGTTCAGGCCTGCCGGGCGGATGCGTCTCGGGTTGTCGACAACGTGCACTTTCGCGAACTTGGACGACACCGATCGGGTCCCGTCGGTTGAGCCGCCGTCGGCCACGACCACCTCGATGATCGCCGGATAGCTCTGGTCCGCGATCGAGGAGAGGCAGCGCTCTAGCTGGGCCTCTTCGTTGAACACCGGGAGGATGATCGAGACCGTTGGAAGCTCCTGCGGAGAAGCGGCCGCGTCAGGTTCGATCTCAGTTGTTGACTTCGCGGACATCGCGCGCTCCTCCTCTCCCGTACAAGCTTGCCAGCTGACCAGGTAGCGGCTGATGATCCCCCTGATCCGACGTCCGCGCCCGTGGCGGCATCCGCGGCCGCCGAGCGCCGCGATGGTAGGTTCGGCTCGTCAAGCGATCAGCCAAAGAGTTGACCAACATGATGCCCAGAGCCCCCACGATCGAAGCGCTGGCTGA
>Ga0181520_10004489_pt1 | contig 23253 bp, 15 predicted proteins | sample PEATcosm2014_Bin_29_FD_132451 | JGI IMG/M metagenome (GOLD analysis project Ga0181520, IMG submission 132451) | Peatland microbial communities from MTU Mesocosm Facility, Houghton, MI, USA - PEATcosm2014_Bin02_30_metaG | ecosystem: Environmental > Terrestrial > Soil > Wetlands > Peat | place...
CTCGAAGTGGGCAACATCCTGCTGGCGCCTCGGCTGCAGCGCACCGCCGCCGCGACCGAGGCCATGTACCTGATGGCCGGCCACGTCTTCGACCACCTGGGCTATCGCCGCTACGAGTGGAAGTGCAACGCCGAGAACCAGCCCTCACGCAGTGCCGCCTTGCGGCTGGGCTTCACCTTCGAAGGCATCTTCCGGCAGCACATGGTGGTGAAACGGCTGAATCGTGACACGGCCTGGTTTGCGATGCTGGACCACGAGTGGCCGGCGCGCAGGCGAGCCCTTGAAGCCTGGCTGGCACCGGCCAACTTTTCGAGCGACGGCAGGCAGAAGAAGAGCCTGGCGGAGATCGCCGCCGCGCAGCGCTGATCCGCAACCGCGATCTTTCCACACAACAACAACAGAGCGGCCCCGCGCACAATGGCGCGGGGCCGCTCTGTTGTTGCAGTGGTCCGCCAGTCTGGGTGCAATCCGGAGATTGGCCCGGCCCTCCCCGCCGAAGCGGGGATGGCCAAGCCTGGGTGCGACTACAGGACAGGAATCAGTTGCTTTCCTTGGTTTCGATCCTCATGCCATAGAACGACTTCCGCACGAAGAACGCCGACACCAGGAAGAATGCGACGGTCAGCACGTGCGTGAGCATCGGATTGCTCTTCGTGAGGGTCACGGCAAGCTCGACCGCAAGCAGTCCGAACAAGGTCGTGAACTTGATGATCGGATTCATGGCCACCGACGAGGTGTCCTTGAACGGATCGCCGACGGTATCTCCGATGACGGTTGCATCGTGCAGAGGCGTCCCCTTCATGTTCAGGTCGACCTCAACCACCTTCTTCGCGTTGTCCCAGGCGCCGCCGGCATTGGCCATGAAGATCGCCTCGTACAGGCCGAAGATCGCAATCGAGAACAGGTAGCCGACAAACAGGAACGGCTCCATGAAGGCGAACGAAAGCGTGGCGAAAAAGACGGCGAGGAAGATGTTGAACATCCCCTTCTGCGCGTACTTCGTGCAGATCTCCACGACCTTCTTGCTGTCCGTGACCGACGCCTTCTCCACGCCTTCCAGCTTGATGTTTTTCTTGATGAACTCGACCGCCCGGTAAGCGCCGGTGGTGACCGCCTGCATCGAAGCGCCGGCGAACCAGAAGATCACCGCGCCACCGCAGATCAGCCCGAGCATGAAGGGCGCATGCAGCAGCGAGAGTTTATCTACGTTATCTTTCAGTCCGTCGGTCAGGGCCATGATAATCGAGAAGGTCATCGTCGTTGCGCCCACCACGGCCGTGCCGATGAGCACCGGCTTGGCCGTAGCCTTGAAGGTATTGCCGGCTCCATCGTTGGCTTCCAGCAGGTACTTGGCGCGTTCGAACTTGGCGTCGATGCCGTAGTCCTTCTTCAACTCGGCTTCGATGCCAGGAATCGTCTCGATCAGCGACAACTCATAAACCGACTGCGCATTGTCGGTCACCGGGCCGTAGGAATCCACGGCAATCGTCACCGGGCCCATGCCCAGGAAGCCGAAGGCCACCAGGCCAAAGGCGAAGACGGCCGGAGCCAGCATCATTCCCGCCGGGTTATTAAATGCATCCGGGATGCCGCCACTGAAGAAATAGCCCAGGCCCATCAGGGCGACCATGCTCAATCCCAGCCAGTAGGCCGACATGTTGCCGGCCACGAGGCCCGACAAAATACCCAGCGAAGCGCCGCCCTCTTTTGCGGAGGTGACGACTTCTTGCACGTGGGCCGAGTTGGTTGAAGTGAAGACCTTGACCAGTTCGGGGATGAGAGCGCCGGCCAGCGTTCCGCAGGAGATGATGGAGGCCAGTTTCCACCACAGCGATCCATCCCCAAGGGTGGGGATCATCAGGTAGGAGACGACGTAGGTCAGGGCGATGGAAACGATGGAGGTGATCCAGACCAGCGAGGTCAAGGGCGCCTCGAAGTCCATCTCATCGGAGTTGCCGTACTTCGCCTTGGCGATTGCGCCATTGAGGAAGTAGGCGGCCGAGCTGGAGATCAGCATGGCCACGCGCATGACGAAGATCCATACCAGCAGTGTCGCTTGCGTCTTGTGATCCGGAACCGCCAGCAGGATAAAGGTGATCAGGGCCACGCCGGTGACGCCGTAGGTCTCGAAGCCGTCGGCCGAGGGTCCAACCGAGTCGCCCGCGTTGTCGCCCGTGCAGTCGGCGATGACGCCGGGGTTGCGCGCATCGTCTTCCTTGATCTTGAAGACGATCTTCATCAGATCGGAACCGATGTCGGCGATCTTGGTGAAGATGCCGCCGGCAATACGCAGCGCCGCGGCGCCCAACGATTCGCCAATGGCGAAGCCGATGAAGCAGGGGCCGGCAAAATCGCTGGGAATGAAGAGAAGAATGAAGAGCATGATGAGCAGCTCGACCGAGATCAGCATCATGCCCACGCTCATGCCAGACTTCAGCGGGATCGCAAAGCACGCATAGGGCTTGCCGCGCAATCCTGCGAATGCCGTCCGCGAGTTCGCAAAAGTGTTGACGCGAATTCCGAACCACGCCACTCCGTAGCTGCCCGCGATGCCGATAAGCGAGAACAATAGAATGACCGGCAGGGTAACCGCGATGGGCTTATTCGGCACTGGCGCCAGCCAGCCGAAGTAGAGCGAGATGATGACCGCGATGAAAGCCCAGAGAAGCATGATGAACTTGCCCTGCGTCACCAGATAGGTCTTGCAGGTCTCGTAGATCAGCTCGGACATTTCGCGCATCGAGCTATGAACCGGCAGGTTCTTCAACTGCTGGAAGATCACCAGGCCGAACAACAGGCCGAGGGCGCAGAAGAGCAATCCGATCGACAGAAGCTGATGACCGTTCAAGCCGAAAAAGTTCGCAAAACTCACGCTCTTCAAATCCGGCAGGATCAGGTTGGCTTCGCCTCCGCCCGCGTGTTCCTGCGCGCCGGCGAGTGTGGGAAGCAGCAGGCCCGAGAGAACCGCTGCGCTCTTGTACTGGCGCCTCAGGAACGCCCCGACGCCGATCACATGACGCGAGAAGAAAGCCACAACGAGCGAGAGCCCGCTAACGGCAAGAAAGAAGTACACCCAATACTGTGCGGTCACATATCCTCCAGACAAAAATTTGATGGCTTGCCACGAACGGCGCCGGAGCACACGACGGCTCAGAACACCGGGTAAAAGTCAACCGAAGCGTACCATCCGCTGGGAACACTGTCGAGTGATTGCAGTCACAGGGCTCCGGGCCCGCGACCGAAAGCGGACAGTGCCGCTTTGGGAGGATGAGAGCAGAGCAGGGGCGACCGGGGAGCGCGCACCACGGCCACCGCCGCCGGCGTGACGCGGCAACCCTCCCCGGCCGCCAGCCCGCAAGCTACTGAACCGGAATGTCGATCTTGTCGCCGGGAAGCGGAATCTGCAGGTTCTGGTCGCTTGGACTGCGTACCTGGCCGCCGGGCAGCGGGTGCAATTTGAACAACACCAGCAGGTTCCGATCCGGGTCGTCGAAGGCTCTGAAGCTGGCCACCTGTTCGAGCGAGTAGTGGTTGTGCAGATCTTCGAGCGTGCCGGGGTCGATGTCGTTCCAGGTGGCATACCAGCCGGGCTGGTAGGCGGCGAGCTTCGCCACCAGTTCCTGCGTGCCGAAGTCGTCGCACAGGGTGGGCAGGTGTGTGACCAGCGCGATCTGATCGCCGCTGATGGAGACCAGGAGCCGCTTGCCGTTGGGATGCTGGCCCACATAGTGGGTGAGCTGCCTGGCCGCTTTCACGAAGGTGTACTGGGGATGGAGGGCATACTTCAGGGTCGTCGCGGCATTGATGCCCGTGGCCACCACCGCTAATGCAACCACTGCCCAGCCCAGGCGGCGCACACGGCCGGTTGCGCCCAGCAGCGCCTCAACCCCTTGCGCCACCACAAAAAAGCTGAAGAAAGCCACCACGGCAAAGTAGCGCGGCTGGGGATGGTCCTGGTAGGTCATGAAGAGGATATAGCCGGCCGAGGCCCACGCCGAGGCACCGAAGACCGGGTCCATCAACAATTTGCGGCCCCAGGCGTTCCACCCCACAGATGAGGACCCGCCTGTGGAGGCCGTGGATTTGTGGCGGGCCAGTATTGCGGCAGCCACTCCGGCGCCCAATACCAGCAGGCCCGCCAGCGGAATGAGAAGGTGATCCACCCACAGCCCACCGTGGAACGACCACCAGAAGCTGACCAGCGGCCAATAGAACTCCTTCGGCTTCACATACTTGTTCACGAAGAAGAGGTACTTGTAGTCGCCGAGCAGTCCCCGGCTGACCACCAGCGCCATCCACAGGCCAAAACTGACGGCAAAGGAGGCGACCGCAGCCAGGGCGCAGCGAAGCCACGGTTTCCGGCTCTGCCACAGCGGCAGCAGCAGAGCCCACCCCAGCGCCGGCAGCAAAAAGACGGCGGTGGTCTTGGTGAGCATCATCAGGGTGAAGAGTACGCCGATGCAGACCGAGGCGACCACCGGGCGGCGCAACCGGGGCAGCCGGACGGCCAGATTCAAGGCGCCCAGCGTGAACGCGGTCAGCATGGGCTCCAGAATGGCCAAGCGGCTAAAGCAGTAGAGGAAGGGGCTGGTGACCAGCAGCGTGAGCGCAAAGAGCGCCATCCAGCGCGGCCCTCTGGCCCGGAGCAGCAGATAGCTCAACACAAGATTGGCAAAGAAGAAGGCAACTGCCAATCCGCGCGCTGCCTGGATCGTTACCCCGGTGAAGAAGAACAGCACCCACTCCAAAAAGGGCCACACGGGCACCGCCGGCGCGGGATTGAAGTCGCCCGGCAGATACCAGTTCCCGAAGAGGTGCGCGCGAATGGCTGCGTTCCCGTACCAACCCTCATCGGTGTACTTGGCCCAGTCCATGTACCACGGCGTGTTGTTGGGAAAATCGGCGCGCAAATGGAGCGCGTGCAACACCGCGAATGCGCCGATCAGCACCAGCCAAACAAAGTAAAAGACGCGTTTGGACGAAATCGTCAAAGGCCGCTTCCCTGCAAAAAAGGAATTCTCGATGACACGGTTTCAGATGCACTTCCATAAAAATCCTGAAAAGCATGGGAATGGAATGATAAAAGCCGCGAAGGAGATGCCTCAAGTATATCGTGCTCGAACCGCGTTTCCTCGCCTGGCCCACCGCGCCCGCACGCGGGCTGAAGAAGGCCTCCGATCTTTACAGGACCTTCATCTTAATTCTGTAGCGTTGCTAATCAGGGAAAACCCAGCTTGCGCGAGTCTCGTGGCGGTTCCACGACCGGAAACCGCCCGGCCCAGACACGCGGAGAATTCCCAAGCCTGGCGCGCTGCCCGATGCGCTCCACTATCGCAAGGCAGCACTGCTTTACCTCAACGCAGCCCATTCCAGCCGCAGATTACCTTTTGGGAGAGCCACTATGACATTCCATCGAAACCGCCTTGGCATTCTTTGCCTGGCGCTAATCACCATGGCTTTATGCATGGGCAGAGTTGCCTTGCATGCGCAGACCTACACCGAAGGATCGATTGCGGGCACCGTCTTCGATCCCAGCGGCGCCGTGGTCGCGAATGCAGCCATCGTCATCCACAACGACGGTACCAACGCCGAAGTTCAACTGACCTCGGACGGCAGCGGTTATTTCAAAGCGCCGCAATTGCCAGCCGCTGTCTATACCGTGACGGCGAACGCGGCGGGCTTTGCTGCGTTCAAGGAAGTCAACGTCATCGTCCTGGTTGGCCAAACGACCGAGGTCACGCCTCATCTGCTGGCCGCCGGTACAACCGCGACGGTGGAAGTAACCGGCGAGGCCCCCATCCTGAACTTCGAGTCGCCGGACATCAGCTCTGTTCTGACCGCGAAGGCGATTGAAAACCTGCCTCTGAACGGAGGCCGCTGGTCGGATATGGCGCTGCTCACTCCGGGCGCGGTGGGAGACTCGAACGGTTTTGGCCTGATTGCCTTCCGCGGCATCAGCCCGATCTTGAACAACGTGGAAATCGACGGCGCGGACGACAACCAAGCCTACTACTCCGAAGAACGCGGCCGTACGCGTGAAGGCTACTCCACCTCGAAGTACATGATCGAGGAGTTCCAGGTCAACACCGGCGTCTACTCGGCGGAGTTCGGACGCGCCGCCGGCGGCGTCATCAACGCCATCTCGAAGAGCGGCACCAACGGCCTCCACGGCATCGCCTATTTCTCGGATCGCGACAACGACTGGGGCGCGGTCAATCCCTATACAACCAACACCATCAATACTTCCACTACGTCCACACCGGTGTTCTCGACCATCCCCTACAAGCCGGTCGACTGGCGCAAGGAATGGGGCTTCGACGCGGGCGGCCCGCTGAAGAAGGACAAGCTCTTCTGGTTCTATGGCTATGCACAGTACCGGCGCAACTTCCCCGGCACCAGCAAGGCGGCTACGCCTGGTTCGTTCTTTACCCTTCCGGATGCGGCCCTCGCCACGGGCACCTGCAATATCACGGGTTCCAACGCGGGCTATATCTCCGTTCCCACCGGCGCCACTGCAGCCAGCTCGGTAGACCAACAGGCCTGCGAACTGGCTGCGCGACTGACCGCTGCCGGCAAGAGCGGCTACAACACCTACGCGGCCGGCGCCGCGGCTTACTCCACACAACTCACGAACCTGCTTACCGATATGGGTTCCGTGCCCCGTACCGGCAATGAAGAACTGAACACGCCCAAGCTGGACTGGCAGGTCAACTCCAAGAATCACGTCAGCGCCCTCTATCACCGTTTGCGCTGGGATTCGCCCGGCGGCGTGCAGACGCAGGCCACCAATACCTATGGCATCGATACATTCGGAACCGACTTTGTCAAACTGGATTACGGTCTGACAAAACTGGACAGCTTGATTACCAGCAACCTCTCCAATGAAATTCGCTATCAGTTCGGCCGCGAGTTGAACGACGAGGGCCAGCAGCCGTTCAGCGCCTACACCAAGCAGTACCTGGAAGGCACGAACGGAATCACCAATGCCGCAGCGGGAGATTTTTCGCCCAATGTGCCGGAAGTCGCGCTCGATAACCCGTCATCAGGCGCCGGCATCTATCTTGGATCGCCGTATTACTCCTACCGCAAAGCGCTGCCCGACGAGCACAAGTGGCAGGTGGGCGATACAGCCGCGTGGCAGAAGGGCAACCACAACATCAAGTTCGGCGTGGATATGGTCCACAACTACGACATCCTCAACAATACGTACGAGGGCAACGGCGTTTACACCTACAGCTACATCGGAAACTACTTCGCCGACCTGCTGGACGAGGGGAGTTCGACTGGCGTTTGCAACAGCACGAGCACGGTTACATCGCCGGGAAGCTCCTCCACCACGAATTACACCGGCAAAGCGCCTTGCGGGACCTTCGTGCAGGGATTTGGATCGACAACCTGGAATATTTCAACCATGGACTACGGCTTCTTTGCCGAAGACCACTGGAAGCTGACCCCGCGCCTGACATTCGACCTGGGCGTGCGCTACGACTATGAGAGCCTTCCGGCGCCGTATTCGACGCTGGTTGCACCCTCCGGCAGCTTTACCCCTTACCTGGCTTCGAGCAACGGCCTCTGTTCCGCCTACACCGGCCCCGGCACCTGCCCCGCGTTGGCTGCCGCGGCGAATATCACCAATCACCCCAGCGACAAAAACAACATCGGTCCGCGCATCGGCCTTGCCTACGATCCTTTCGGCGACGGCAAGACCACCGTGCGTCTCGGCTACGGCCTCTACTATGGCCGCGTGACCAACGGCGTGCTGCTGAACAACCTGCTGAACACCGGCAGCCCGCTCGGTCAATATGTTTCCTCGTCCTTGAAGCCGAACAGCACGGGCGCGCCGCTATTCCCCAACATCATTTCTGCGGCATCGGGATCGGCTCCGACCTCGTATTTCTTCTCATCGAATTTCCAGAACCCGCAGGTGCATGAGTTCGACCTATCCATCCAGCGGGACCTGGGACACGGCACCGTGGCCCAGATCAGCTATATGGGCGCGCTGGGCCGGGAACTGCCGAATGCGGTCAACATCAACCTCAATCCGAACGCGAACACGAACGCATCCGGCTCTCCCAACGGCGTAATCGACAGCATCATCACCGTTTCCGATTCAACCGGCGCGGGACCGCTCGCCTCCGGCACCACCTTCACCGTTCCCACCTACACCAACCTCTTGAATAGCAACTTCGGGGCAGTCAACGAGCTGTTCAGCAATATCAACTCCAGCTATAACGCCGGAGTGGCCGAGATCGAGAACAAGACTTCGACGCTGCTTCAGTACGACGTGAACTACACTTGGTCGCACGCTCTGGACTACAACCAGAATGAGACAACCACTACCCTCGGCAACGGCGCGTTCGACCCCTACAACATCGACGGCTTCAAGCGCGGCGGCAACTACGGCAACTCGGCGTTCAACGTTGAAAACCGCCTGGTCGCGTGGGCATTGATCAACTCCCCGAACACCCAGAGAACCGACTGGGTCAAGTGGGTGGCAAACGACTGGAGCCTGAACCCCGTCTTCCAGGCACAGAATGGCCTCCCGATCTCGGCCAGCATCGGCAGCGGATATCCGTCGTACTCCGCATACGGGTCCAGTTGGAATGGCGCCGGCAGCAACTACTGTATTCCGGCCATCGGCCGCGACACCTACCAGTTGAAGCGGACGATGGTCGTGGATATGCGGCTGGAAAAGCAGTTTGAAAAAGATGTGTATGGCAAGCCGTACCACCTGCAGTTGATGGGCGAGTTCTTCAACGTGGCCAATCACCAGAACGTGACCTCGGAGAGCACCACTGCCTACAACTTCTCCTCCAACTCGTCGGTCACCAGCGGTTGCACCGCAACGGTGCCGGGACAGGCACAGGAAGAATGCGCGACCTTGACCTACGTTCCGAAAACCGGCAGTGGCGTCCTCGCCAGTGGTTTCCGCGCGGTAACCAACAGTGGTTCCAACTTTGCTTATAGCCCGCGCCAGGTGCAGCTCTCGCTGCGGCTGGATTTCTAGCCGTTTTACTTCAGTTCCACAGCAATGCAAAAGGGACGGGCATCGCGCCCGTCCCTTTTGCGTTGGAATCGATGAAGTCTATTCGTACGCCAACGCATCGATGGGATCTTTGCGTGCGGCCATCCAGGCCGGATAAAGCGCGCCGCATACCGATCCGGCAAACGCGATGAGGGCGCCTTTAACCACCCAGGCCGCCGTAATCTCGAAGTGCTGCGTGGGGAAGATGTGGATCATCAGCAATTTCACGCCGAAGGTTCCCGCGATGCCCACCAGCACGCCCGCCACGGCCATCACCGCGGTTTCACGCAGGATCATGCCGACGATGGTCAACTTCGAGGCGCCCATCGACTTGAGAATGCCGATCTCGCGCGTGCGCTCCAGCACCGCCGTGTACATGGATTGGAAGATGACCAGGAAGCCGACGATGACGGAGATGCCGGTGACCACGCGGAGAGCGATGTTGAAGCCGGGCAGCTTGTCGGGCGTCATCATCGAGAGCCACTCTTCCATGGTCTGCAACTGGTTGTCTTCCAGTCCCCTGGTTGCGTGAATCTCGTTGATGACCGCTTGTTCGTTGTCCAGATCGTCGCACTTGATGTAAAAGAGCGACGCCTTGCCATCCGCGCCCATCATCTGGCCCATGGTGTCGATGGGCAGCAGCTTGCGCCCGCCCTTACCGTGCTCGACGATGCCCGAGATGCGGAAGGGGTGGTTCATGATGGAGATCGTGTCGCCCACATGATAGCCGTGATCGGAACGGGCAAAGACGTCGTCGACGATCACGTCGTAGGGTCCCTGGAACGGCCCTCCCTCCACAAAGACGAAGGGCTTCAGCGCATTGAAGCTGGCATAATCGATGCCGTAAAGGACCTCGATCTTGCCCACGGTCGCCAGGTTCTGAATCACCGGGGAAACCACGGCCACATGCGGCAGGCGGCGGATGGCCTCGATGTTCTTGATCGGCATGGGCGCGCCGCCTACGCCGTTCATGTAACTGGCATTCGAGGGGCGCAAGGTCAGGTCGGCGCCGATACCGTTAGTGCGCTGCTTCTGGTCGTTCAGCATCCCCATGAAGACGCCGACGATGGACAGGATCATGATGACTTCAATGGCCACCGCCAGCACGCTGATGATGGAGCGCACCGGACGGTGAAGCAGATTGGCAATGATGAGCTTATTCATTCTCGAGCATGGCTCCGAGGGGCAAAAAACAGCAGCAAACCCTCGGTTTCAGGGTAACAGCCTGGGCAGGCCGGGCGGGACGCCGGATTGGGTTCCGTAACCGGATTGGCAGCTCCGAGGTGACCTGTGAGCAGAAAGCGGTCTCTTGGCCGCCAGCGCAATGTTCAGACCGGAGAGTAAATAGTTCATCAATAGTTGCAAAGTTGGGTCATCGGCCCCAGATTCATGAAAATAAAAGGGCCAGCCGATAAATCGCTTTGACGGGAACGGGAACCCGGTTTATCGTGAAGGTGGAATTCCGTTCGGGTTCTTTACCGCTTTTCTGGTTATCGATGGGAAACTTTGGAGAAGACCTGCGCATGGAGCGGCTATCCCGCGGCATTGCGCTGGAAGAGATTACCGCGGTTACCAAAATCAGCCAGCGGCATCTGATTGCGCTGGAGCAGGAGCGGTTTCGTCTGCTTCCGGGCGGCATCCTGAGCAAAGGAATCGTGCGCGGCTACGCAGGAGCGGTGGGCCTGGACCAGCACGACTGGACAGAGCGTTTTCTCAAGGCCTATATCGCCTCCGGCCAGGTGCTCGACGACGACCGCAGTTGGATGGCCTTTGCCTCCAATGTGGGCAAGGCCCGCATCCAGCGGCGCGACGCCATCGAGTTCCGCCTGCGCTGGATTGGCGCGATCCTGCTGCTGCTGGTTGTGGCCGCGGCCGGCTATCTCACCTTGCGCTACGTCGGCCTCCGCGCTGGCTGGTGGACGACGCTCCTGCCCATGCAGCAGATATCCGCCACATTCCAATCCGTCTGGTCCTCGCTCCACTCCCTGTTGGCTCGCATCTTCTCCTGATTCAAGCCCCGATCCCGCACTGGAACCGATGGGCCCAATTACCATTCGGCAAATGCGGAACTGCGGTTCAACTCGCCCTATGCGCCCTTGAACGCCCGTCAAGCCCCGTTCGCTGAGAGTCTTTGCCCCCGGCCGGTCGCCGCGATTACCATAGATAGATACGCCTTCAGGCTCAAGCCTGTCGGGGTAGGCGCGTCTCCCCGATGCAGAAGAGAAATACCTTACTTCTTTGCATCGGTTCATCCAGACCGAGCCCGCCATCGCGGCAGGCCATTCAATGAAATCCCTTCAACGGAGAGGAATCCGAAATTGAGCGACCGTTTCTTGTTTACCTCTGAGTCAGTTACCGAAGGCCATCCGGACAAGATTGCCGACCAGGTCTCCGACGCTATTCTGGACGCATGCCTGGAGCAGGACCCCTACAGCCGCGTCGCCGCCGAAACCCTGACGGCCACCGGCCTGGTGGTCATTGCCGGTGAGATCACCACCAAGGCCTACGTCGATTTCCAGAGCCTGGTGCGCGGGGTTGTGGCCTCGATCGGGTACGACAACGCCCTGTATGGCTTTGACTCCAACACCTGCGCCGTGATCTCGACCATCAACAAGCAGTCCGGCGACATTGCCCAGGGCGTGGACACCGGCGGCGCCGGCGACCAGGGCATGATGTTCGGCTACGCATCCAACGAGACGCCCGAGCTGATGCCGGCGCCCATCTCGCTGGCACACAAGCTCTGCCGCCAGTTGACCGCTGTGCGCAAGAGCGGCAAGCTGCCTTATCTGCGCCCCGACGGCAAGAGCCAGGTCACGGTGGAATACGACGAGAACGGCAAGCCCGCTCGCATCGACGCCGTGGTCATCAGCAGCCAGCACTCCGACACGGTCAGCAATGAAGAATTGCACGCCGACATTCTCAAGTACGTCATCCAGGCCGTATTGCCGCCTGCGTGGCTCGACGAGCACACCAAGTACCACATCAACCCCACCGGACGCTTTGTCATCGGCGGGCCCATGGGCGACACCGGACTGACCGGCCGCAAGATTATCGTGGACACCTACGGCGGCGCGGGCCGGCACGGCGGCGGAGCCTTCAGTGGAAAAGATCCGACCAAGGTGGACCGCTCGGCGGCATACATGGCCCGCTACATTGCCAAGAACATCGTGGCCGCCGGCCTGGCCGAGCGCGCCGAGGTTCAGCTTGCCTACGCCATCGGCGTGGCCGAGCCGGTGAGCGTGCTGATCGATACCTTCGGCACCGGAAAGGTGAGTTCGGCCAAGCTGACCGAACTGGTGAGGAAGAACTTCTCGCTCACCCCTAAGGGCATTATCGAGAGCCTGAACCTGCGCCGGCCCATCTACCAGAAGACCGCGGCCTACGGCCACTTCGGCCGCAACGATCCCGATTTCACCTGGGAAGCCACCGACAAGGCCGCGATCCTGGCCCAGCAAGCCGGACTGGTAGCCTCGGCGAAGTAAAGCCCCTCGAACGTTCTCCAATAAAATGGGACCCATCGTACGATGGGTCCCATTCCTTTTTCCCCACCTGTGCGTCCATGAAATAGAATTCTCCGGGACAACCGACCGTCTCACGAATAAGGAGCTACCGATGCGTTTCTTTGCACTTGCCGCGCTTGCACTGGGCGTGGCCACCATGGCCGCCGCGCAAACCACCGCCCATTGGGACTACGAAGGCAAGACCGGCCCGCTGGTCTGGGGCAAGCTGGACCCGGCGTACAAGGCCTGCTCCGCCGGCCACGAGCAGTCGCCCATCGACATCCGCGGCGCGCACCTGAACAAGGCGCTACAGCCGATCGAATTCCACTACATCGCCGGCCCGGTCACGCTGGAGAATAACGGCCACACCATCGTGGTTCATGTGGACCCTGGCAGCTATATTGTGGCCGGCGGCGTGCGTTACGACCTGGTGCAGTTCCACTTCCACCACCCCAGCGAGGAGGCGGTGAAGGGCAAACTGACCGACATGGTCATCCACCTGGTGCACAAGAGCGCCGACGGCAAGCTGGCTGTAATCGCCGTGCGGCTGAATGAGGACATCGGCAACCCGAACGCCATTCTGGCCACGCTCTGGCCTCACTTGCCCAAGACCGCCGGCGCCACCGAAAAGGTCGCGGATATGGTGAGTCCCGGCGGCCTGCTGCCCGCCGACCGCGGCTACTGGACCTACATGGGTTCGCTGACCACCCCGCCTTGCACCGAGGGTGTGCGCTGGTTCGTCTTCGAACAGGAATTGACCTTGAGCCGCGACCAGTTGCGCACCATCGCGGCGATCTTCAGGATGAACTCGCGGCCTTTGCAGGACACGCACGGACGGCGGATCGAGGCCTACGAGTAGGAATTACCCCGCCAGCGGCGTGAACTTGAGGAGGAGGCCCTCACTGCCGGGAAGGGTGGTCACCTCTACCCCGGTCAAGTCGGGAATCAGGTAGTGGGCGGCGTTCAGCGCCTCGATGGAGTGCGAAAACGTGGTGGCCACCACCGTGCACCCCGCAGCCCGACCGGCTTTGGTTCCCGACGCCGCATCCTCAAAGACCACGCACTCCTCCGGCGCAAAGCCAAGCAGTGCAGCGCCGGCCAGGTAAGGCGCCGGAAGGGGCTTGCCCTCGATCACCTGATTCGCCGTGATGAGCCTCTCCGGCACGGGAACGCCGCCCACGGCCAGCCGAACGCGCGCCAGCCGCTCAGTGGCGCTGGTCACTACCGTCCAACGGCTTTTGGGCAGCGCTGCCAGCAGCTTCAGCACGCCGGGCAACAGGGTGATGCCTTCCGTGTCCTCGACTTCTATTTCTTCAATGATTCTGTTCTCCGCCTCGGCGTCCAGGTCGGGTCGCAGCTTGGCGACGGTTTCGATGCTCCGGCAGCCGTGGGTCATGCGGCAGGCGTACGCGGGGTCGATGCCACGCAGATTGGCCCACTTCGTCCAACTGCGCTCGACCGAGCCCAGCGAGGAGATGAGGATGCCGTCCATGTCGAACAAAATGCCCCGGCAGCGGATCAAAACAGGGGAAGCAGCAACGGATGAAGCCATGGCTCCATTGTAAAGGGAAGCAGATTACCGCTTTTTCGCCACAGCTTCTTTGGGCGCGGCAAAGGTGACCTTGGGCGGTTCGGCGAGGGTCACCGAGGCTTCGACCTCGGATTTGCGCGCGCCGCGCTGTACCTGGTTCTGCTTGAGCGTAAGCCCTCCATTGGCGATCCCGGCATCCGCGGACCAGCGGTCGAAGCGGGCCAGCGGCGGAGGAATCTTTCCCGCCGGAGCGGCGCCCTCACCGGCAATGGAACCATGCCGCCACTCAAAATGTAGAGTCCCTTTCACTGAAGCGGCAAGGTCCTTGTCGGTGAATCCGGAGAGTTCGATTTTGCTATTAGCATCGAAGGCGCCACCCGACCAGCGCAGTCCCAGCAATTGGCCCACGGCCGCGGGACTGAGCTTCTCGAACTGACCCTCCAGCGTGTAAGCGGGCTTGTCCTGCCCGGCGCCAGGCGTGCTGAGAGTTCCGGCTCCATGCACGCGGCCGCCCAACAGAGCGGCATCGAGGCCGGTGATCTCTGCCCCGGTAGAAAGAATGCGCAGCGTGGCCGTGGCCTCGTGCAGCGTGACCGGCCCCAGGATGAGCGAATCGGCCTTCACCGTACCCTCTAGCTGCGGCCAGGCCGGCGCGGACGATGGATTTGTCCGGCGCAGACGATCGATCAGACCCGAAAGCATTGTGCCCGACTCATGCGCTCCAAGAATCGCGGACTGCAGAGTGCTCGCATCCAGGGCGCCGAATTGCACTTGAAACTTGGGCACGCACGGCGCGGCACAGCCGGCGGGCAGATCGAGACTGGCGGTTCCCTTCACCGGTCCGTAGGAGAAGACCACCGAATCCCAGCGGGTTTCGCCATCGCCCAGATGGAGCGTGGCTTGGGCAATCTCCACGTGGTTGGCCAGATAATCGGCCTTCCAGTTCGCATTGCGCAAGGTGAGGGTTCCGCTCAGCCGGTCTGTCGCCGCATCCGCTAAAGACTGCGGCGCCAGCGGCGCTGTGGCGGCACTGGCCGTTGGAATGCTGAAAGGAACTCTCTGCGCCGGCAGCCACGGGCCCTCGGCGCTCAAGTCCACGGTGACGGGCTCTCCGGCCAGAGCATCCAGCGCACCGGCATCCGTCATTCCAGCCGCGTGCGCCAGCTCCCTGGCGCGCACCACACTGGCCTGGCCGCGCACCGTCAACTGATAGCCGGAAAGCGCCAGGCGGGCGGTGAATGTGAGGGGAACTGCTCCGCCAGCGGGAATGGAGGCTGTCGCGGCGAGCGCCTGAGGCTCATCCTCCGCAGCTGCCACCGGCTCCAGCACCAGTTTGGGAATCTTGATGGGCTCTTTGAGCCCGTCCCCGCTCAGCTGAAAGCCCTCGACGGTGAGAGTGCCGGTGAGCGGCCCTTGCACAGCTTGACGAACCTTCTCCGGCCGCCTCTGGCCAGCACGCAACGGCTTTTCGGGCGCATCTTTTTCGGGCGCGTTCTCCGCGTAGGTGATTTTGCCGCTGACCGATCCCTTGGCCTCAAGACCGGGAGCAAAACCGCTGCGAACGGTGCGCAGCGCGTCCAGGCCCGCAGCAACAGGAATCCGGTCTAACTCGACCGAGAAATGCGGCGGTCCGCCTTCGCCCAGCATCTCTCCGGCCAGGTGGACGCGGCCGTTGCCGAGGGGAGAGTCGCAAGCCAGATGCTCCAGGAAGCGGACGGAAAAGTGGTAGACGAAACCACAATTGGCGTCGAAATCCATGGGAGCAGCGGGGGCAAACTCGGCCCGATGTACACCCGTGGCGCGCAACCGGGTTTTGACCTGAGCCGTATCCGCGGTGCCGTCCAAATGCAGTTCGCCGGTCAGGTGGCCGCGCCAGCCGGGGTCGGTGCCGGCGATCAGCCGGGTGAGCTGGCCGAGTTGCGCCTCCCGCCACTCCAGATCGAGATGGACTGGCATCTGGTGCAGTTCGGGCGCCCGGCGCATGCTTGCTTCCAGGCGCACCACGCCGGTGTCGGGCAGGTCCAGGCTCAGATCGGTACGGGCCGGTTGACCGCGCAGCCGGATGCGCCAGTCGCCGGGATTCTCCTGCCAGAAGGATAGGTCTGTATCGACGAGTGAAAACGGCAGTTTCTCCACGCCGTTTTTGATGTTGATGCGGGAGTTGGTGGCCACCAGGTAGGGCAGCGGCAGCGACTTGGGCGCCAGCGGAGTGCCTGCCTGCCCCTCGGCGTGCGCGGCGGCCGTGCGGAAGAGCGTATCCAGATTCCAGCGGCCCGTGGGGGTGCGCACCAGATTCAGGCTGGCTTCGTCCAGGCTGATCCGGCTGATCTCCAGCCGCCCCCGCCACAGCGAGAGCAGCCGAAAAGAGGCTGTGACCGTGTTGGCGTGGAGCACCGGCTCGGCCCCATAGGCCGGATCTTCCTCGACGCTCAGGTCGTAGAGCACGAAGCCGGGCCTGGGAAGCAGCCGCAACTCCACTGAAGACAGGCGTACTGGCCTGCCCAGCGAAGCGGACATCAGATGGGTGATCTGGCTCTTGTAACGGCTCAAACTCACCAGCGGAGGCACAATGAGCACCGCCAGGACAGCCGCCAGCGCCGCGAGAGCCAGCCAAAGCTTTCCCCGCTTTCGTTGCCGGCCTTGCGCGTCTTCGGTCATGGTCTTTTCAGTCTTCAGTCGTCAGTTTTCAGCGGCCAGATTTTCAGCAGCCAGAAGTCAGTCACCCTGGGTGTTCACTGACCACTGTCCACTGAACTCAGCGGATCGGATGCAGCGTCCGGTTCCAGCGCGTTTCTGTAAAGAAATGCAGCGCAACGTGGCCCATCCAGGCCAAGCTGCTGCCGATTCCGGTCTGATCCAACTGATCGTCCGGTGTGTTGAACGACCAATAGTTGAATAACGGCCGGCCCACGATGTTCTCCCTGGGCACAAAACCCCAGTAGCGCGAATCGAGGCTGTTGTGCCGGTGATCGCCCATCATGAAGTACTTGCCGGGAGGAACTACCAAATCCCCGTTCTCGATGTGATTGGGAAAATCCACGGCCCATTCCTCGGGAGTGCCCGCGCCGGGGTCCGCGCTTGGAACCGGCGGCACGGAGGGAAACTCGTCGAGAAAGTCCTGATGATTCTCCGGCGTGGTTGCCTCGGCATGCGGCTGACTCTGGGCCACTCCGTTGATGATGACGATGCCGTTGCGCAGATGGATATGGTCGCCGGGAACGCCGATCAGCCGCTTCACCAGGAACATATCCGGGAAGCCGGGCTTGAAAAAGACGACAATATCGTTCCGCTTCGGCTCGCGATAGTGAACCAGCGGCATCCACGTTGCGGCCGGCGCCAGAGTGATCCGGTCCACCACCAGATGGTCGCCCACCAGCAGCGTCTTCTCCATCGAACCCGAGGGAATGACGAAGTTCTGGCACAGAAACGTGAGGATGAACAGCCCCACCACCAGCACCGAGCAGATGCTGGCCGCCGCCTCAAACGGCGTCTCTTCCACCCTCTCTTGAACGGGATCGGGGATTGGCTGGACCTCGGTGGGCGGATTGGGGGAGGACGTGCTGGGGAACTGCGTTTTGGGAGCCGGCGTTTTTTTCTTCGTCATCCTATCGCTCTTTGTCAGTGGTCAGTAAACAGTGGTCGGTCGTCAGTTTGCAGTTGTCCGTTTCTTACCGACCACTGTTCACTGACCACTGACGACTACCCTCTAGTGCACCACGTGGAAGATGCGCTTCCAGCGCGCGAACCCCGTGAACTTTGCCGAGAGCTCCCTGTCGTGTCCGAGTCTATCATCCGCGGCCTGTTGCACATCGGTGGTTGAAGGCCGGGCAAGCGAGAAGTAGATCACCAGCGGACGGGCCACCATCTGGGCCCTGGGCACAAAGCCCCAAAAACGGGAATCCTTGCTGTGATTGCGGTTGTCGCCGAGGACGAAATACTCGCCCTGCGGAACCACCAGTTCGCCGTCGTGGGTGAGGCTCTGCATCTGCTTCCACCAGACCGGATCGACCTCCGGATCGGTGTAGACCTTGGCGGGAAAGTCGTCGCGGAAAGGGTTGGACGCCGCCGGTTCAAAGGCCGCGTAGGGTTCGTCCAGGGGCAGGCCGTTCACCGTCACCCGGCCGTCCTCGATGCGCAGCCGGTCGCCGGGAATCCCTACCACCCGCTTGACCAGAAAGCGCCGCGGGTCCTGGGGGAAGTGAAAGACGACGATATCGCCGCGCTTGACCTCGCGATAGGGCAGCAACATCCGGCTCAAACCGGCTCCCGTCCCGGCCGGCGCAAAAACCTGCTTGTTGACCAGCAGGAAATCCCCTACCAGCAGGGTATGTTCCATGCTTTCCGAGGGAATGAGGAAGGGTTGAACCACAAAGGTGAGCAGAAACAGCGCCACCACAATCGTCCGCAACAGCGAGGCGCCGGCTTCAGGCAGACTGGGCAAGTGGAGCCGAAGTTGCGAAAACCACCCCTTGGATGGGCCCGTAATTTGAACTGGGGTGCTCATTGCGCCGCTTGCTCCTCCTCCGCGTCCGGCTCTGCGCCTGCGGGAACGACCGTCTGGGCTTCGGCAGCCGTCAGCCGGGCCATCGCCCGCCGCGCGGCGTCTTGTTCCGCGTGTTTCTTCGTGCTCCCGGTACCGCGCGCCAGCGGCTTTCCCGGCTCCGCCTGGTCTGTTTTCAGCCGGACCTCCACCAGAAAGCGCTTGCGGTGGTCGGGTCCGCTTTCGCTCTTCACTTTGTACACCGGCGTACCGGCCCGTGCTGCCTGCAAGTGCTCCTGAAGCGCAGATTTATAGTTGCCCAGTGCGGCCCCGGAGCGCAACTCCTGGGCCAACTGCTCGGCTGCCTCGCCCATGATGGAGCGCCGCGCAAAGGCCCGAACCGGCTCCAAGCCACCGTCCAGGAAGAGCGCGGCCATTACAGCCTCCATGGCGTTGGAAAGCACGGTGCTCTTGTGCCTGAGGCCGCCGCGCTCTTCGCCCCGGCTCAGCCGCAGATAATTGCCCAGCCCGAGCGCCGCGGCCACCTCCGCCATGTGCTGCCGGCTCACCAACTGGGCGCGGACGCGGGTCAGCTCGCCCTCCTGCCACTCCGGATGCGCCGCAAACAGCGCCTCGGCTACCACGAGGCCCAGAACCGCGTCACCCAGAAACTCCAGGCGCTCATTGTCGCCCGAGCCGGCTACATCCTTCCCGTTCTCCGCCGCCTTTTCGTTGGCAAGCGACCGGTGGGTGAGAGCGCGCACCAGAAGCTCCGTCCGGGTAAATTCATGCCCGAGCGCCGCTTCCAGTTCTGCCAGGACCGCTTCCATGTGCGCCTCGATCGGCTCAACTCCTATCGGCTGATTTTCGGGGACAGCGCCGCGGCCGGAGATTCCGGGCGAAAGAGCACTCCCTACGTACTTATTATTAGACGCCACGGGAAAGCCCGAAGGCTCCCCGCGGCGGATTATTGCGGCTTCGCCGTCCCATTTTGCCCTGAAACTCCGGTGTCCGGCTTCGCGCCAGGCACATCCTCGTCCGCATCCTCGTCGCAACTGTGGCCTTTGACCGCGTAAGCCGTCTTCACGCCCCGCTCGGCGGCCAGACGCGTATCCTGCTGCCCGTCGCGCACCGCGAGAGCGGTCTTGTACTCGGCAATGGCCGGGTCGCGCTTGCAGTCCAGGTCCAGCATTCGACCCAGGTAAATGTGCGACCACGACAGCAGGCGCGGATCTTTGCTGGTGGCCAGCGTCTTCTGGAATCCGTCGATCGCCTGATCGGGATGGCCGGTGAGGATGGCCGCCCTGGCCAGAATGAAGTTGGCGCGGGCGCTGTCCGCCGCCGATTCCAGGGTGTCGGCATGGACCCTGAGCGCCTGGCGCGCCATGGCGCTGGCCGTAGCCGTATCGCCGGCCGCCAGCCGTGCCTCGGCCAGGTCCAATCCGGAGAGCTTGCGCGGCGTGCTGCGCCCCAGCACCTCGCCGTCGGACTCCTTGTCGAATTCGGTCTGGCGGGCGCGATGCACCTGCTGGTCCACGTCCATGCTGTAGACCATCTCGCCGATGGTATCGCGCAGGCTGGCGGGGTCCTTTTCGAACTGGATCATCTGCTCATAAAAGTACTGCGTGAGCACGAATCCCTGGGTCATATCGTGATGCACAGCGGCCAGGCGGATGGCGTCAACCTTCTGCTGGTAGAGCTGGCGCTCATGCTCATAGCGCGGCAAATCCGAGCGGTCGGCGTTGACCGGAATCTTGTACACGGGAATCCCGGTATCCATGGTCCGCGCCTCGATCGCCTTGATCAGGCACTCGATGGCCAACGGCACCGTGTCGGAACGGTAGCGGAACTCGAGCGGAGCCTCGCGCACCTCCTTGAGAATCGGCTGCATCCGGTCCACGGCGTTGGCGCGCGCCAGCAGCAGCGGCTCAATCATGTAGTGCAGGTAGGTGTGGCGCACGTCGGTCATGCGAATCTGTCCATTCACCGGCGAAACCACCACCACGTAGTCGGTTCCGTAGATGCGGGCGTTCACCATGTGCGGCGAAAGCATCGGCTCGATCACTACAATGAACCGGCGGCCTTCGTAGGTGGAGGCCGGCATCTTGAGGTAGAGATTGGTCCCCACGATCATGTTCGAGAGCGGATCGTGCAGCCGGTCGGCCTCCCGGTCGTAGATGGGATGCACCGCCAGCCAGATTCCCTGCAGGTCCACCGCCTCCACAAAGTCCTTGAGCAGGGGCACAATCTCCGCCACCTGCGTTGAGTCGGGCGGCATCTCGGCCAACTCCGCCGAGGTTTCCAACTCGGGCGGAGGCGTGAGATAAAGGGCCAGCGAAATGTACTGCGAAATGTCTTTTTCCGTGCCGGTCATGCGGTGCTGGGCGATGAACAGGCAGAGACGGTCGCGCTTGTCGCGCGCGTCCTCGCTCTTGGCCAGCGCCTGGTTGATCTCGTCGCGGACCCGCTTCCGCACCGGCGCGCTTTCGTCCAGGCCCTCGTCGTAGCCGCAGGCATTCAACGCCGCGGCCATGATGAATACCGGCTCCGAGCTGACCAGCGAGACGGTGGGGCCGGCCGGATCGACCAGCGACGGAGCCTTCTCCCGCTGATATCCCTGCGAGGAAGAACTCTGCTGGCCCTTGGCGGAACCGCTGTCGGAAGATTGGGCGTGGGCCATGACGGGCGAAACGCCGGCCATCAGGCACAAGAGCGCGGCGCAAAGCGCGGCGGAGGATCTAAATCGATACAACGTCATGAAGGAACCCTGCCTGCAAGTCTAGTTAGACGCACCGGCAGGGTCAAACGGGAGGTTGGGACAGTGGGCAGTGTCTTACCCGCGCACGGAAACGCCGGAGAAGGAGAGCACCGCCAGACCGCGGACCGGCTGGCCGAAGAACCGCGCCGGCGCAAAGCGGCTGGTCAGCAGCATGTTCTCAATCTGCGACCGGGTGGTTTCGTCGTCCGGGCCGGAGACGATGCGATAGTCGTACATCTGGCCCTCGCCGTTGATGTAAACCTCGACTACCACGGGGCCTGAAAGCGCGCCGATCTGATTGTCGCCCGCGCCGTTTGACAGACTCACCAGGCGAGGGGCCGTAGGATTCCCCAGCGGCTCATCCTTGGTGGCCTGGGCCATCTCCGGCTGGGTAAACATGGTCACCAGCACAATGATCGAACCCAGCAGCAGCACCGCGCTGGCAAAACCAGCCCCGGCCTGCAACAGGAAGGGACCCACGGTGTTTTTCCAGGCCAGATTCCAGGCATGGAAGGGGCTCTGGCGCCTGCGTGCGCGCTCCTGGCTGATGGCTACGCGAATCCGCAGCGGCAGATCCTGGGGCTCCTGCACCGGCCCCAGTTCGGCAAGCGACGCCTGCGTCTCGCGCAGCAATTCCCACTCATGGGCACACTCCCGGCAACGCTCCAGATGGGCACCGATGCTCTGCATCTCCCGTCCATTCAGCTGGCCGTCCAAATATTCCGTAAACCTTGTCTGCACTGCATTACAGCCGTTCATCGCGCCTCCTCTCCCAGGGGCATTTCGAATCCCGTTCGTGCCGACGCAGATGCGGAAGGCGCCGGAGCCATCAGAATCGCTTTCAAACTGGCGCGCCCGCGCACCAGCCGCGATTTGACCGTCCCCAGATTCACGCCTTGCATCTCCGCTACTTCTTCGTAGACAAATCCTTCAATGTCGCGCAGGATCAGCGTGGTGCGGAATGGCTCGGGCACCTGGCTCAACGCCGCCTCGACACGCGCACGGTTTTCGGCATGCACCACGCTATCGAAGGGCGACTCAGCCGGGTCCGTCAGCATCTCTTTCAACCGCACCGGCGTTCCGGATTCCCCGTCCGTCATCTCCTGCTCGATGGGGACATCCTGCTGCTTGTGCCGCATCCACCAGCGCCGCTGGTTCGAGGCTTCGTGCAGGGCGATGCGGTAGATCCACGTCCGCAAAGACGACTCGCCGTGAAAACTGCCCACCCCCCGGAAAACCTTGATGAAAACCTCCTGGGTCAGGTCGGCGGCGTCGGCGCGGTCGTGCACGGTACGCGCCAGCAGTGAATAAATCGGTTGGTGAAAGCGCGCGATCAGCCATGCAAATGCATCCTCGGAGCCGGCTCGAAGTTCGTCGATCAGAGCCGTCTCTTCGGATTGGAGCGTCAGCGCGCTGGCAAGATTGCCCATGGTGAGGTCCGCCTGCAAATCAGAGTCCTCCCACCTTACCGCAACCAATGCACACTTGGCATCTGCCAAATCCCAGGGAGTGAAAAATCCCTGTTTGGCACATGCCCTCATGCCGGTCGCGGCCACTCGCCCAACGGCTTGAAACTGCCGCCGGGAAACCGATGCTGCCACGGAGTGCGCGGGAAAACAGGAAACCGGCCGCGGGCCGGCTGCCCTACGCACTCTATTGTCTTAGACACCGGAAGACCCCTGAAGTGTTCCCGGTCACTCACCTTTTTCCTTTTCCCAAGCGGTTTCGGGGCCGGCCGCCGGCCACTGCACAGCCGGACTGAAGCTGCCGCTCGGAGTTTAAGGGGGATTTTGGCAGCGTTTCCTTGGCGAAAATCCCAGCTTCTGGCCGGCTTTGATTCCAGGCGGGCACGGGGTTTGACGAATCGCGCCAGAGCGGAGACAATAGGGAAGTTGCATCCCTGCAGCATGTGGGCCTGTGGCGCAGCTGGGAGCGCGCTTCCATGGCATGGAAGAGGTC
>Ga0181520_10004490_pt1 | contig 23253 bp, 19 predicted proteins | sample PEATcosm2014_Bin_29_FD_132451 | JGI IMG/M metagenome (GOLD analysis project Ga0181520, IMG submission 132451) | Peatland microbial communities from MTU Mesocosm Facility, Houghton, MI, USA - PEATcosm2014_Bin02_30_metaG | ecosystem: Environmental > Terrestrial > Soil > Wetlands > Peat | place...
CGCTCCAGCTTCTCCCAGAGCCGGGTTTTTGCGCGCGCGTAAAGAATGTCGAGCTCGAGCTCGCTCAAATGCTTGAGCGCGGCGCGCGTCTTCAATTCGCCGATCTGAGAGAGCGCGTAGATCTCCCACATCGATGTTCCGGACCAGAGGCCGTCGAATCGGAGATGCAGTTGCCCGTCGTGCACAGAAAGGACGAAATCGGAAAGCCGGAAATCGTGCTCCAGCCAATCGAGGAAGGCGGGCTCGAAGATGCCGCGGCGACCGAAGAAGCTGTTGCCCGCGAGCCAAACCAGCTCCGACTTGCGGAAGCGCAGCTGGCGCGTGGCTTCGAGTTGCTCGCGGAGCTGCGCCTCGCCGACCATTTCGCCCAGGCGAACGGAGGCGGTGCGGTTGATGAGCGTGAACGTGGCGCGCGTGCGGGGAAAATGCTTCCAGATGAACTGGAGCATGAGAAGTTTGTAGAAGTCCGTGTCGAGCAGGGAGCGCGTGATGGGATCCATCTCCCAGTTGTGATCGTGCGCGCGGCGGGCCAGATCGATAATCACGATACCTTACTTTACTCGAGTTCCGCGCCCGCGGGAAGCAAGTTAAAGCATGTATACTGGCGCGGTGCCGGCGACGCCGCAGGGCGAGCTGAGCGGCAAGGGAAGATCGGGAGACGAAAAACTGCAATGAGCGAAGTGAACCGGCGTCGATTTCTTCTAGGCACGGCAGCCGCGGCTGCACAGACAGGCGTGGCGGCGGCCATGGCGCATGCCGGGCCGAAAGCAGGGCAGGGCAATGAGCCGGGTGCCAAGAGAGAGCGGCCGAACATTGTCATTTATCACTCCGACCAGTTTCGCTGGGATTTTGTAGGCGCGAATGGGCTGAACAGTTCCACGCACACGCCGAATCTCGACACGCTGGCTGCGAGCGGCACGAATTTTACCTGCGCGGTTCCGAATCAGCCGGTATGTGCGCCCTCGCGGTCGGTGCTGATCACAGGCCGCTATGCAACCGAGACGGGCGTATGGCGGAACGGCCAGGCGCTGCGGCAGGATTTGCCGACGCTTGCGACGGAGCTGCGCAAGGCCGGATACACGGCGAATTACATTGGCAAATGGCACATGGCGCCCGGCGCGGAGGCTGACGGCGGCGGCGCGGGGCCGGTCAAACCAGAGCATCGCGGCGGATTTCTCGATTTGTGGGAAGCGGCGAATGCTCTTGAGCGCTCGAGCCATCCCTATGAAGGGACGATCTGGGATCGCGACGGAAATCCCATCGCGTTCAAGGATGAGTATCGCGTGGATTTCATCACCGATCGCGCGGAAAAGTTTTTGCGGCAGAAACAAGAGAAGCCGTTTCTGCTGATGATTTCGCAACTGGAGCCGCACCAGCAGAACGATCTGGGGCGCATGGTCGGACCGAAGGGCTCGGCGGAGCGATTCATCGATGCTTTTGTTCCTGCGGACCTGCGCAGCTTTCCCGGCGACTGGCACAAGCAGTTGCCCGACTACTACGGCGCGTGCGAGAGCATCGACGCTTCAGTGGGCCGCGTGCGCAAGGTGTTGGAAGACGAAGGCCTGAGCGAAAACACGATCTTCGTATTCATGAGCGACCACGGCTGCCACTTCATGACACGCAACCAGGAGTACAAACGCAGTACGCACAACAGCAGCCTCCGGGTTCCGCTGCTCATCGAAGGTCCGGGATTCGAGCACGCGCGCCAGATTCAGGAGATGGTGGGAATCATTCACATTGCGCCAACCCTACTGGATGCGGCAGGCGTGGAGGTGCCTGCGTCGATGAAGGGAAGAAGCATTCTACCGCTGCTGCGGGATGCAAGAGCGCGGAGCCAATGGCAGAACCGCGAGCTGATCCAGATCAGCGAGTCGATGACGGGGCGCGCCATCCGGACAAAGGATTGGACGTATTGCATTGCAGATCCGACAGGCGCTGCGGACAGACTCGCGAGCACGAATTATCATGAGTACCAACTCTACGATCAACGCAACGATCCGCACGAACTGGTGAACTTGGCCGGCAGAAAAGAATACCGGGCGACTGCGGATGAGCTGGGCCGGCAACTGAAGGAATTGATGGTGCAGGCGGGCGAAGCGGAGCCGGAGATTGTGCCGGCAAAGCTGTATCCGTAACGCCGCCGAGGGAAAGATCGGAGTTCGACATGCAAGGCTTGGAGACATGGTTGGCAAACGGCGTCCTGATCAGCGATGGCGCATGGGGAACGCAGTTGCAGGCACGGGGATTGCCCGCCGGAACGAACCCCGACACATGGAACCTGACGCATCCCGAGCAAGTGGAGGCCGTGGCGCGCGCGTATGTGGAGGCGGGGAGCCAGGTGATCCTGACCAACAGCTTCCGCGCCAATGCCATCGCCATGCACTCCAGTTCCGCAGCTGATCTTGACGCGATCAATCGCGCTGCAGTGGAGCATTCGAAGAAAGCCGCAGGCACGCGGGCGCTGGTCTTCGCATCCATTGGCCCGGCGGGCAAGATGCTGCTCTCCGGCGAAGTGAGTGCCGAAGAACTGACCGCGGCATTTTCCGCGCAGGCGCAGTCGCTCGCACGCGCCGGAGCGGACGCGCTGCTGATCGAGACGATGAGCGATCCGGAAGAAGCGCGTCTGGCGGTAGCGGCGGCAAAAGTTACGGGGCTGCCTGTAATCGCGTCGTTTGCTTTTGACTCCGGCAAGAACAAGGACCGGACCATGATGGGCGCGACGCCCGAAGTGGTTGCCGCAGCCATGGCGGAGGCAGGCGCGGACGGCGTGGGCGCCAACTGCGGCGTGGGCGTGGAATTCGCAGTGCCAATTTGCCAACGCCTGCACGCGGCCTGCGCTTTGTCCATCTGGATCAAGCCCAACGCGGGATTGCCGGTGATGGAAGGCGCGGCGATTCACTACGCGACAACGGCTGAGTATTTTGCTTCGCACTTCGCAGCGTTGCGCGACGCGGGCGCGTCGTTTGTCGGTGGCTGTTGTGGCTCGACGCCAGAATTCATTCGCGCGCTAGTGGGTGCACGCGGCGAGGCATAAGGCGAAACAGAAAAGAGTGCAGGAGAAGCGCATGGCATCAAAGAAGCGTACCTCAGGGGCTAAAGCCCGCTCTTGATTTTGGCCTTAAAGGGCACGACTGGAGCCGTGCCCTTTCAAAACCCCAGCTCTGCCGCTTGTTCTCCTCTAGGTCTGTGGAATCTTTGTCACGTTGGCCGTCTTCGGCGGAATCGGTGTCGCCGGCAAACTGAACGTGTCGACCGAGTCGGGAGCTGCGGGATTGAAGTCGGAAAGATCGTTGGTAAGGAATTTGCGGAGCGGCAGCTTGGCTTGACGAATACCGTGCACGACGCAACGCGCTAGTTCGTAAGCGCCGTAGCCATTGAAATGCGTGTCGTCGCTGATGGCTTCATTCTGGTTGGGAAAACTTTTTGCGGGATAGTGCATAAAGGCCCGGAGGGTGCCCTCGGGGCCCAGCGCCTCAAAGAGCGCCTTGCTCATGGCATTCAAATCGATCAAAACCGCGTGCTGTTGCGCAGCAACTTCGCGCATGGCGCCGGGATATCCGGCGAGTGAATTGGTGATTTTCCCCTCGGCATCGAAGGTGCGGCGATTCATGCTGGTGACCAGCACCGGCGTGGCTCCCCGGGCACGCGCCTGTGCAATGAAATCGGCGAGCAGTTTCCTGTAGTCGTCGAGCGAGACGGCGTTGGGCTTCTGATCGTTGTGGGCGAACTGGATGAACAGATAGTCGCCCGGCTTGATCAAGGACATGACCTTGGCAAGGCGTTGCTCCGTTACGAAGGAGCGCGTAGTTTCACCCGACTCTGCATGGTTGGCGACCACCACGCCGGGACGGAAGAAGCGGGGCAGCATCTGACCCCACGCCGCCCAGGGTTCCACGTCTTGGTCGACGACGGTGGAGTCTCCAGCTAGATAGATCGTGGTTTCCTGGATGGGCTCGATGCGGAGCTCGCGGAAGCTGGGGTGGTCGCCGTTGAACTCCAGGGTGAGTTTCGTGTCCCAATTCAAGTTGCCCACTTCACGCGGCTTCAGGTGCACGGTGCGCGAGACATCGCCGGCGATGGCCGGCACGCGCACGTTCACATCGAATTTGCGCGTGACGGAGCCATCGGCCTTCACGGCCACCTTCTCAAGCATGAGCCGCCGCGCTTCGGCCCAGATCGTGGTGGTAGAGGGCTGTGCGCCGCCGAGTTTGACTGTCACGCGATAACTACCCTCAGGCAACGCAACAGAGAAGAAGAACGGTTTTTCGCTGGAGCAGGATCTCGAATCAATCTGCGGAAGTGTCTGGAGATCGAAGCCCGGTGCGGTTGCGGAATAGATGGAGCCTGCGGTGAGCAAGGTTGCGCCCGTATGTGATTTTCCGCAGACGAAGGTTTGCGCGGGCGAGGCGATTGCGATGGCCAGGAGAAAAGCGAGAGCGATTTGTTTCATGGCGAACCCTTCTGGGCAAGAGCGGGCTGCAGTTTTGTGAAGGACTGACTGCGGTGTGCGGGCCTGAAGGCCCGCACGACAGCCGGTCTGGAGACCGGCGCAGCAGAATGGCATCAATGCGTAGCCGCAGGGTCGACGGGCACTGCATGCGTTGAAGTTGGCTCAACCGGATTGAATTTGCGCGCCAGGTCGGGAGTGGACTCGACGTCCGTGGCCGACGCATCGGCCTTTGCAACCTCGACGCCAAAGACGTAGCTCGGCCCAAACATATTGCTGGTGAAGAGCACGAGCGTCTTGTCCGGTGAGAAGCGCACGTTGGGCTCCTCGCGATAGTTGTGGTGGGACATGTTCACCAGGTGCTCGGAGTGGAAGACGCCGGGCTGCCAGAAGTTGGGCCCGTTCAACGTGTCCTTAGTGACGGTGAGCATATGCGGATGGAGGAGCTCGATCCACTCGCCATTTTTCGCGCGCGCCACCTGGCCCGGATCGCCGCCGTCGTCGCAGAAGATGTCGAGATCCTTGGTCAGGTTGAAGTGGATGCCCCAGTCGTCGCGCTCCATGTGAAACGCGGTGCGTTTGCCGGTCTTAAGGTTGTAGCCGGCAAGGTAAAAGACCTCGCCCTTGGGATACTGCCAGTCGTACCAGATGGTTTCGCCGTCGAGTCCCCAGAACTCGTGGCCCGCGATCTCGTCGGCCATGGTGCGCTTGTGGATGAGCGTATTGTGTGTACCGTCGGTGTGGATCATCCAGATGCGGTCGACCTTGTGCCACGGGCCCTCGTGGCAATACATCAGGAGCCTGGGATCGGTGGGCGAAAAGAGCAGGTGATTGATCCAGTCGGTGGAGTGCAGCAGGACCTTGATGTCGCCGCGCTTCTCGCCGTTGGGACCGGGCTCAAGACGGATGGTGAAGAGCTGCAGCGGGAGTCGCGCGGCCAGACGGCGCTCCATCATTAAGCCCTTGTCGAGTGGCTGGTAGTGCGGCCCCTGCTCTGGGCTGGCCACACGATTATCGCCGCCGCCTGTAGACGATTGCGGCCGCGGCGGCGCGTTCTGTCCGTATTGCTGGTTGGGCCGGTTGCTTTCATCAAATGTGCCGGCGGCGAGCGTCTCGTCGGCATTGATGCAAACGATTCCGTGGCGCGCGGGCAGGTCGACGAGCTTGCGGATGGCGCCGGTATACACGTCGGCCTTGTAGACAGAGGTGATGTTGGTTTTGGGATCCGTCTGCGTGTAGAAGACGCTGTTGGTCTTGAATCCGGCTACGAGCGCGTGGACGCCAAAGCGGAAAAAGCCAGCCGGCCCCGGCGGAGCGTCGGCTGGGCGCGGCGGATTGGGAACCACGAGCCGCGTCTTCCTGGTCTCCATGTCCATGGCATGGATGCCGTCGGGCGCGGTGTAAATCATGGTCTTGCGGTCGGGGGTGTAGCCATTCACGTTGAAGTAAAAGCCACCCGAGTTGGGCTCATCGGTAAGCCGCCAGACACGATGGCCGGTGTCCTTGTCGACCCAGGTCTTCGGCGGGGCAGTCTGTGCAGTTTGGGCGGCGATGATAGCGGCTGGCGCGAGGGCGAGACAGGCAAGGGCAGGGAGAAGGCTGCGCAGCATGGAGAGGAACTCCTTTGGGCACTGCGTGCGGCAGGCCTTTGGATGGGCTGGCCACCCGAGCCGCGCGCGCCAGAGAGTTATACACCCTTGAGGTTACGGTTGAAAATAGTTTATCGGCTGAATCTTCAGGATTGCGAACTATGCGCGATCGGATGACTTAGCCTTACGCCCTGTGAAGGCAACAATGATCGTTCGGACGCCAATTATGAGGGCTAGGATCGAGATCACTACGCCGAGGTGACTATCGTCCTTAAGCATTAAGTCCAGCATTACTGCGCCGCCCAAAGAAAAGAACGCGCCCAGTGTAAAGACCCCGATGCGTTGAACCAGCGGTTCGCCGGGATAGCCTTTTAGGAACGGATCATCGTTGCTACGGATACGCAAGAGCTTCGCGGCGAGCGCGGTTTTGTTTTGCTGAGTTTGATACTCGCGGAACTCCTCCCGTCGCTTCCGCAACGCTTCTTCGCTGTTTGTCAATTCGCCTATAAGCACAATTCCTGTGGGCCTGATTCAATCCCTGTTCAGCTAGTAGCTCAACTCCAGCGTGTTGACTGAATACGGCGCGAAGGTCTCAGTGAATTTGGGCCCGGCGATGGGCACCTTGTGCGCGACCGGCACCACCGCATCGGGATGTGCGATGCTGTTGGTGGCGTTGGGTGTTTTGCCGCTCATGGTGGTGAGCATGGCCAGCGGCGCGAGTTTGGCGACACCGGTGAGGGCGATGGCAAGCGGCTGCGCGGTCGAGGTTGCGTTGACCACCTTCACGAAGAGCTTGTGTTTCGCGGCGTCGCGAGTGACGGAGGCATAGACGCGAGCGGGCGCGTGGTCGAGCGTGCTCGCGACCACCTCGGTTCCGAGATGGGTTGAAAACATCACCTGCGTCCAGTAGCTGGGCGAGCCGTAGCTTGAGAGCGCGTCGTAGCCGATGAGATCGGTGGCCCACTGCATGCCGCCGGGATTCACGTTGACGAAGAGCGGCGCGTAGCTGGCCATGATGATGAGATCGCTGTTGCGCTCGAGCCCCGTGAGCCAGGCCGCATCGGCGAGCGCAGCCTCGAGGTTGGGCGTGGGATCGCCCTCTCGCGTGGCCCACTCACCCACAAAGATCTTCGGGCCATTGCGGTCGGCGGCGTCGTAGTGGTGCGCTTCGCTGAATGATTGCTGCGCCGACATGTAGAAATGCTCGTCAAGCACGTCGGGCGTAATGCCTTTTACGGGAGCCGTGGCGATGATCTGCAGGTTCGGATAGCGCTTCTTGATGGCGTGGTAGAACTGCGCGTAGCGGCCGTCATACGAGTGCGAGTGGTCGAACTGGTCTTCGTTGCCCACCTCGATGTAATGCAGCGGGAACGGAGCGGGGTGGCCGTCTTTGGCGCGCTCGGCGCCCCATTTCGTGTCTGTGCCGCCGGAGACGTACTCGATCTCGTCGAGCGCGTCCTGCACATAGGGCTCGAGCGCGGGGCCGGGATCGACGTGCTCCTGCTGAAGTGAGTAGCCGGCATACACCGCGAGCACCGGCTCCATTTTCAGATCTTCGCACCACTCCAGAAACTCGAGCAGGCCCATGCCGTCGGAGGAGCGATAACGCCAGGGGCTCTGGTGCGTGGGACGGTCGGCCCACGGGCCGATGGTCTTCTTCCAGTCGAAGCGGTCGGCGATGTGGTCGCCCTCAAGATAATTGCCGCCGGGCAGGCGCAGGAATTTGGGCTGCATGGCAGCCAGCAGGTTCATGATGTCGGTGCGATTGCCGCCGGGCCGCGCGTGATAGGTGGGCGGGAAGAGCGAGATCAGGTTGAACCACACCGTGGCCGGGCGCGCGATGGCGAGGATGAGATGGTTGTTCGACGAAACCGGCACATCGCCTGTCTTGAGTGTGTAGGTGAATTGCTTCCACTCGCCAGTGAGGCCAGTGACCGTGGCCGAGGCCGCAACGACGCCGGTCTGATCGTTTTCGAGGGTCACGGTGACGGGCAGGCCCGGTGCATCGGTCTAGGCGTAGAACGATCCTGTATACACGGCGTGTGGACGCACGGGAATGCCCCAGTAGCCGTCGTTTTCAACTCCGGCAGGCGAGTTCGTAGTGGCCCTGGAGACAGTGACACGAAGGCTGCGTGCGAGCGTGGCGCTGGGGCCGGTGGTCTCATCGGAGGAGATGTTCACTTGCGCGTCTCCGCGCGCAACGACCGGCCAGTGCGTGAGGGAGCCGAAGCCGCGGCCGATGACACGATCGCGCACCAGCTCGCCGTAGATGCCGCCGTCATAGGAGTAGTTGATCTCTTCGGTCATGAGGCCGTAGAGAGTGGGGCTCACTGTCGCGGTGGGGTGGTCGGCCTGGATGGTGAACGAGGGCGCCTGGGCGGACAGGGTCAATGGCGACACGGAAAGCAACACGAGGGCGAAAAGACTTGCGGCGGTTACGGCTGGCTTGTTCATGACCCCGCCATCGTACTGCGGAGGCTGCGTGGTTGACAATCTGGAAAACGCTTACCGAAGCCGGTAGCCGGTAACTTGTAGCCAGTAGCTAAATTCTGGAATCAGAAAGTTTGCGCTACAGGCACCGGCTACGAGCCGCTGGCTGTTACCCCGCCGTTCGCTCAATGGCTGCGGAAATTGCTTCGCGCACCGCGTCGGGCAAGGCGGGCATGGCGCCCGATTGCGAGGCCATCCAGCCGCCCCAGCGGTTTCCGGCTTCGTTCAACGTGGCCAGGCCGGCCCCGCTCAGCATGTAGTGGGTCATGGCCGCAGTGAAAGCGTCCCCTGCGCCGATGCCATCGGCAATCTTCACGGGAAACCCGGGATGCTCGTCCCACTCATCGCGCGTAACCAGGAGACTGCCGCGGCTGCCGCGCGTCGCAGCAACCATCTGCAAGGAAGGGAACTGGGCCAGCAGGCGCTCGGCTGCCGCACGCAAATACTCTGCAGTCGGTAAGGTCTCGCCTGAACCGGACGCTTCTTCGATGGCCAGGTCGAGCAGGTCCAGCACCAGCGGCGCTTCCGCGTCGTTCATCTTTACAACGGTGGCCAGTTCCAGCGACTCCTCGAGGACCTCAGCCGAGTAGAAAGGTGCACGCAGGTTCACATCGAAGACGCGAATGCAGGTGGCAGAGGCCTCTGCGGCGAGCGATTGGATGGTCAGCCGCGCCTGCGGGTTGCGCTGCGCCAGCGAACCGAAGCAGATGGCGTCGGCCCGTGCGGCGAGTTGCACCCACTCATCCGAAAGTTCCAAGAAATCCCACGCCGTGGGGTCGTGAATGGTATAGTGCGGGTCGCCCTCAACAAGACTGACGGTAACGCGGCCGGTTTCGTGGAGCGGATCCACTTGAAGGAAGCCTGTTTCAACGGGCATCGGGTCCAGACGGTCGATGGCCTGGCGGCCCAGGTCGTCGCGGCCGATGCGGCTCAGAATTGCGGCATGATTGCCGAGCCGCCCCGCCATCACGGCGAAGTTTGCGGGCGCGCCGCCCAGCCGGCTTCCGTCGGGGAGAATATCCCACAACAGTTCGCCGATTCCCAGAATCAGATGCGGTTCTCTCATGCCAGAACCAAGGAGTAGGGAGTAGCCAGTCGGGAGTAGAAAGATCCAACACCTAGGATTTCCTATTGGCTATTCCCTGCTGGCTATTTCCTGTCCTTCGCCTTTCCACCTGTAGATCGAGCAGTCTTCCCAACCTGGAGCCGCATATTCACCGCCGGGCTGCTGCGTGAGAATGGTCCGATCGGCCGCGGCATCGGCGTGCGAGCGGCGGATCTGGCCGCAAAAGAGCCGCTCAAATCCGGGCTCACAGGCGAGCACGTTCTTCTGCTCGTCATTGACGTACAGAATATCCACTTGCCCGGCATTGTCGGCAAACTTTTGTTTCCACATCCGCAGCAGCCGCCGCAGCACCGGTGCGCCAAAGGGATTGAAGAGAAAAATCAGGCACGGACCCGGCGGAAGCGGGAAATCGACGGCATCGCGGCAATGCATGCGCATGGGCACGCGGGTGCGGCCGGCGGCACGCCACAGCGCAAGATTTCTGCGCGCGATCCGCGTCAGCGTAGGGTGCAGCTCAACTCCCACGACAGCGCGAAAGGGATAGTCCGCGGCCAGCAGCAGAGCGCGGCCCATGCCTGCGCCGAGATCAATAAACGTGTACGCGTCGATAGGCGCGATGGGCCGGCATCGCCGCCAGGGCACCAGAATTCCCTGATAGACCGACGGCGCAACCGCATAGTAAGCCGTGACGTGATGATCGTGCCGGTGCCCGGCGTTAAGGTGACGGCCGGCGACCAGTCCACTGGTGCGCACCCCAAACTCTAGGTCGAAGGGGTGACGGATCAGCCCATCCTTTGCGGTCAAACCCGGCAAAAGCCGCGGCTTTGCGGGCTTTCTTTCAATCTTGCCTGGCGCGTCGACGCTCACGCTTGAACCTTAGCACAAAGAGTTGAAAGCAAAATGTCGCAGTTGCCGGCGTGGCTCAGCGTCACGGCTGATTGGACCTGAAGATAAGCCGGAGTTTTCCACGGCCGGGGGCAGAATTGTCCCCAGATTTTTTCTTGACGGCGCCGGAGCGGTTCTGCAAGACTGCGTTCGCACATTTGCACACGCGAGCTTGCACTTCAACCGCCGGGCCGTTCTTTCCAATTGTGTCGCGGCACAGCGGCTCCGTGCAGACGGCGTTGCGAAGGTCGAAATCCCCCAAGGTTTTATGAAATCACTAGGAGGAAGCATGAAGAAGTATCTGGCGGAACTTGTGGGCACGTTCATTCTGGTGCTCTTTGGTTGCGGAACCGCGGTGATCGCGGGCAGCAGCGTCGGCATTGTAGGCATTGCGCTTGCTTTTGGATTGGCGCTCATCGGCGCGGCCTACGGGATAGGCCCCATCTCCGGTTGTCACATCAATCCCGCGGTCAGCCTGGGCGTTTGTATCGCGGGACGGATGTCCGTGAAGGACATGATCGGCTATTGGGTAGGGCAATTTGTGGGCGGAATTCTTGCGGCCTGGGTGCTGCTGGTGATTGCCGTGGGTACTGCGGGGTACAACCTTGCGGCCAACGGGCTGGGACAAGACGGCTGGGGGCCCGGCTACCAAGGCGGATACAACATGGCATCGGCCATGCTTTTTGAATCTGTCGCGACCGCGATTTTCGTGATTGTGATCCTGGGCTCCACGCAGAAGAGCGCGCCTGCGGGCTTTGCCGGGTTGGCGATCGGCATTACGCTGGTCGCGATCCACCTATTCGGCATCCACATCACGGGCGTGAGCGTGAATCCGGCACGCAGCCTGGGGCCGGCGCTGTTTGCCGGTAGCCATGCGCTCAGTCAGGTTTGGCTGTTCCTGGTGTTTCCCTGTGTGGGAGGCGCCTTAGCGGGGTTGTTGTTCCGAACCAAGCTGCTGGCTGCTGACTAAGAAGCCCAGCGCGTGAAAATATCGGGAAGCGGCCCTTGATCCAATTTCGATCGGGCTGCTCCCCGAGGTTGTTTGTGTGGCTGGTGGACAGACAATCACTCTGCCTGCGCGGTTTCGAGCTCGGCAATGTAGTCAACCACCGCCTCGCTCCAGCCGTCGATGTGCGTCCACGGCCCGTAGCCAACACCGTTGCGGCTGGAGGCTACGCTAATCACGTAACCCTTGCCGCGCGGCGCAGGCACGTTGTCGTGCGACTGCTCGTCGGTGATCACGATGAGCCGGTCGTAGCCACTACGGCTCTCCATCTCAACGTGGGTCAACGCCTTCCCGAGGTACGTGCCGGAGTGCGGCTGGCTCGAGTCGAGCGCGTCGCGCAATGCCATGCCGCGGCGCGGCGCCACCAGCTTGGTGTGATCGGAGAAGGTGTAGATCGTCGCCTTCTCCGCAATCTCACGCAGCAAAATGGCCAGTCCGTAGGCGGCATCGGTGCGACGCATCTCCGAACGGCGCGAGAGCGGCGCCTCCATGGAGCCGGAGACGTCGACCAGCAATACCGTGTGTCCGCGCAGCTTCGCGGTGCGTCCCTCGAGTGCGCGGAACATGGCTGCCTCGAGCGGCTGCTCCCACTGGGGCGCGCTGCGCGCGGCGGCAAGAAAACGGAAGGGCAGAACCCGGTCCGTCTTCAGCGCCTCGAGCGCGGCCAGCACCAGCTCCTCGCTCACGCCGGCCTGGTGCAAGTTGCGCAGGTTGCGCAAGAGAGCCAGCGCTCCGAGCTTGCGCTCGGTGAGCAACCGCTCCCACACGTCGCGCTTGGCAACTTCGCGATCGCCTTCAGCGCTTTCGCCGCGTCCGGCAGCCGAGAGAGCAACCTCCCAGGTGTCGGGCGTGGCCAGCTGGTTATCGACCAGCCGCTTCCACAACGCGGCCTGCGCCTCATCCACCGGGCGCGCGTGGCAAAGGAACAGCACGTCGCGAAGGCGGACAGCACCGGCGCGGTCGTACTTGGCCAGCGCATACTCGTCGAACTTGGCGAACGCAGCGGCCAGGCCCTTCTTCACCTGCGCCGAGAGAGGCTGGCGGCCCATCGCCCAGTAAATGGCGACAAACTCGCTCAACTCGTCGGCGCGCTGGATCACGCGCGTGAGCGTCTCGGCCACAAGGCCGCGATGCGTCGCGTAGCGCGCCATCTCGCGCACCAGCAACAGCGGCGCATGGCGCAGCTTCATGCGCTCGCGCGCCTCAACGGCCAGCGCGGCCACCTTTTCCGCCTCCACCTGCGGCACCAGTTCGTGAATGCGGCCGGCGATCTGCACGCCCTCCTCGTAGAACTCACCCTCCCACAACATGCAGGAGAGAACCGAGCGGCGCAGAGCCTGCTCCGGTGTGATGACGCGGGCACGGGCTCCCTCGTGGGTGCGCGGGCGGGGCTTGGGCTTGAAAATGTTCAGGCGCATAATGCGCCTCCTTTCTTGCGAGTATCAAGAATAAATGCCGCCGGGGAATTTTCGGACGCGGGATTTGACGCCTGGATGAGCATTGCTGCTCACCCGGGCGGCAGGATTCGAACCTGCATTCGGCCTGAAAGGCCGGCTTCTGCCGTTGAAGTATCCGTGCCCTGCGCCACCGGCAGTATTCTCTCGGTTTTGGTTGAGGTTATCGGTCAATCGTCGCTTCGTCTTCCACATCCTCGGGCTCGCTTCCGGCGGTCGCGGGAACTCGCGCGAATCCACTGTTGCCAAAGCCGGTGACAGGCTTTCTGCGACCATCACTGAAGTCGAGCGCCAATTTGGTCATCTCGACATAGCCCGGACGGTTGCGGTCCCAGAACCCCGTGCATTCATACACCGGGAACGGGACCCGCAGCGCGGGGCTCGGGTTGGTGCAGAGCACCAGCGCTTCGGATTCGCGGTAGCCAACGGTGAACTGCCCATTGCTGCAGTTGCGGCACAGATGCACGTTGCCCACCGGCCTACCGTTTTTCACTTTCAATTTGCCCATGACAATTCGTTTTCTAATCCGGCGTTGCCGGATGTTATGACCGGGGAACAAATGCAACGGTGTTGCTCTCGGTGCTCGCCAATCGAGCATCCGGAGCCCGAAGGCCCCGGGCGGGATTCGAACCCACTGCCTCCCTCAGGGAAGCGTCGAAGTATCCGTTACGACCACCACCGGTCGTTTTCCTGGTTTGGACAAATGCATCCGCAATACAAAACCGGGGAACAAACGACAACAGCACATAAGCGAATGTCCTACCGTTAGACGACGCGATTTTGAATCGCGGCGGGATTCGAACCCGCATCATCCGCTCCCGAAGTACCCGTTGCCTACACCACCGGTTCTTTTCTTGGCCTTGGACGAGTGTTTCGTTGATACAAGCAGCCGGGGAACAAACGGGTGCGGACTATACGGCGTTCTGCCACTGAACTACCGAAGATCGCTCTTCGGACGGGAATCGAACCCGCGTCTCCGGCTTAACAGGCGAAGTAACCGCCTCCTACGCCACCGGCCTTTTTCCTGGTCATGGACGAGAGCATCGTCAGGTTGATGTTTTGCGCCGGGGAACAAACGGCCGCGGAGTTTTCCGCTGCTCTGCCATTGAGCTACCTGAATTTGCATTCAGGGCGGGACTCGAACCCGCAACCTTCGGCTTAAGAAGTAACCGCCTCCTACGCCACCGGCCTTTTTCCTGGTTATGGACGAGAGCATCGTCAGGTTGATGTTTTGCGCCGGGGAACAAACGGCTGCGGAGTTTTCCGCTGCTCTGCCATTGAGCTACCTGAATTTGCATTCAGGGCGAGACTCGAACCCGCAACCTTCGGCTTAAGAAGTATCCCCCGCCTACGCCACCGGCCTTTTCTCCTGGCTTTGAACGAGTGTTTCGTTGATAAAAGCAACCGGGGAACCATCGAGAAGAGTTGGATGACGAAACCTCTGCCCTGCGGTGTCTGTTGCTTCGAGGCTAAGCCTCAACCCCGCAAAGTGATCGGCCCCGCCCTTCGTGGCAGGAAGTAACTCTCCTCTTTCACCACCGGTGTGACAACTTACTAAGTCCCGAGTTAGAAACACAATCTTCCTCATAACGCCGCATTGCGTATCGCGGCGCCAACACCTAACACAGCCCATAAAGCGCAGCCCGATTGTCCCCGAGGGAACAGACGAAGACAGCGTAGCGTTTTCAAGGCGATGGAACTGGCTTCTACGCCACTCGGAAAAAACCAATGTTCATGCGGGATGCGCAGGATGCTAACCGCAAAGGGTTATGAGTGAAAGAGACACCGCGCCCGGCGGCCGGATGGTTCCAGCCTACGCATCGAGTTTTGCGTTTTATTTGTCATCGGGCGTTCTCCTACGCAGAAGATACTTTGCCATAAGTGACGGAGAAATGCAAGTGATTTGATGAAATACTCGAGGGATTCGTGGGGAGTTAGGCGAGAACTTACTTTGCGGATGGAAATTAGAGGAACATCCGGCGGTCACGTCGTTGCGATAAACCGCAGGCGCACGTAATCGGCGGTCCAACTACCTTCTTCATCGCACAATGCCGGCGCGAGCAGAGCAACCGTTTCCGTGATGGCGGTTTCGCGCAGATTCTCGGGCAGTGCATCGAGCGCGCCGCGGCAAAAGGTGTTCAACCAGGCAGTCATGCCGCCTGCGCCGAGCGGAGTGGGGCGGGGAAATAGAATCATGCGCGCGACCGTGAAGCCGTGCGACGTGAGACGCCGCGTGTAGGCATCGGGCGTGGGATAGTAGTTTCCGCGTTCGCCCAGGGCCGCGTGGCCGAGACGCGAAAGCGCGGCGGCGAAGGCGACGCGGATGGCGGCGATGTTGCCGAGGCCGCCCATCTCGGCGACAAAACGCCCGCCGGGGCGCAGCACGCGGCGCACTTCAGTCATCATCGCGTCCTGCCCGCGCACCCAATGCAACACGGCATTCGAGAACACAGCGTCGAAGGATTGATCTGCGAAAGGCAACGACTCCGCGGAGCCTTCCTCGGCGGCAATGCCACGCGCACGCGCCGCGGCAATCATCTTGGGTGAGGCGTCGATGCCAGTCACGCTTGCTCCCGCTTGAGCGATGCGTTCCGTCAGTTGTCCGTCACCGCACCCGAGGTCGAGGATGCGCTCGCCGGTTTCGGGAGCGAGCCACTCCAGCACCCCGCTGCCAAGCTGGGGAACGAATGCTGCGTCACGGCTGTAGGTTTCAGGGTTCCAGGTTTGCGGCATCAAGGACCTCCCACCTCCATTAAACCAGTCCTTCATCACCCCACACCAGCGACAAAGACAAAGACGTCGCGAGGGTGGGGCACCCGGTTCCTGTGGTCAATATGGACTTGTTGGGGAGACAAAGCGGAAGTTCAGTGCGCGTCAGATCGATTGCACAGGCAGCAGCGTGAGATCGGCGACCAGACCGACTTCCTTTTGCACAAAGGGCTCGCCGTAACGGACACCGGCTAGCAATCCGTAGTGCCGCGCCTCGGCAAAGGTGCGCTCGCGAATCTCTTCTTCAGGAACGAAGAGGCCGCTACCCGCCGATTGATTCGCGTATTGCGAGCGATAGGCCATCAGCGCCTGATGCCGCTGTTCGATAAACGGCGTGATGTCGACTACGAAGCTGGGGCGCACGTCGGCGTAGAGGCTGGCGTAGACGATTTTGAAGGGCCGATGCGGTTCGGAGCCGGTGTCGACCTTTTTGAGGCCCGCGAGGAAGCAGGCGTCGTAACCGAGTGTCCCGGTGACGGCGTGGTCGGGATGGCGAGCCTGCCAGTAGGGAAGAATTACCACGCGGGGACGAAGCCGGCGGAGTACGCGGACCACGGCAACGCGATTTTCAAACGTGTTCTCGATGGCGCCATCGGGCAAGGTGAGCGCCTGCCGCCAGCCCACGCCCAGAATGAGTGCGGCCTCTTCGGCCTCGCAGGCGCGCTCCTCGGCGCTGCCGCGGGTTCCGGCCTCGCCCTGCGTGAGATCGAGAATGGCAGTGCGCAGACCGCGCGCCGCCATGCGCAGCAAAGTTCCGCCGCAGGTCTGCTCCACGTCGTCGCGATGTGCGGCGATGGCCAGGACGTCGGCGCGGAAGTCGATGGCCTCAGTGGGCATCGGAGTTAGTAGACGGTGTTGTTGGCGTCGGTGATCGCGTCCATGTAGGCCACGTCGTACGCTGTACCTGTAACGGTCACGTACTCGTTGTTGATCGACGAGCCATCGACGGTGGAATAGATGTACACCTGCCCGCCTTCGGCCGCGTAAAGCTTGTGCAGGCCCGTAACCGCGGCAATGCCGGTGGCGTCGCCGATGTACGGCTCAAGCAGCACCACCTTATTGGTGGAGGTGTTGTACATGGTCAGGCAGCCGTAGCCGGTGGTGGGATTGGTTGCGTAACGCACGCCGGTGGTGCAATTGGTCATGGCGATCCAGAGGGTATTGTCGTCGGCCTGGAGGATGCGGCTCATGGCGCCGGGCTGACCGTCGCTGATGGCAGCGCTGCTGGAAATGGTGTTGTTAGCCAGATTAACCACGGTCAGGTTGCCGCCGAAGAGCGTTTGCCCGTTGATCGACTGCGCTTTTTGCCCCACGACCCACATAGTCGTGCCATCGACCAGCGCATTGCTGGCCCCGCCGGGAATGGGGACGGTGGCGCTCGCAATCGCGCTGGTGTTGGGCAGAAGCCCCGACGGCTGGCCCTGCAGAAAGATCATGGGCGCGATCGGAACCCGCGTGTAGGCCGCTGTAGTTCCACCGCACTCCGGCCCGCAACTCAGGATGTATGCGGTGCTGCCATCGGATGAAAAGACAGCTTTGATCGGGTGATCGAAGGTGAGCGGCGCGCCGTAGTAGTTGCCTGTCGCGTCGGTATTATCGGGACTCTGCATCTGAAACAGGCACCAAACAGGGGCATTCTGCGGCTCGCAGTCCACCGCGGCCTTGGGCCATGTGGAAGGACCGCCAGAATAGGTGAGCGTTTGCGCGGCGCTGAGCTGGCGCGGATAGTAGACGTAATTGGAGTTCTCAACGAAGGCAAGTACGACTGACCCCCCGGGATTGACACTGACGCGGTACACGTCGGGAAGGCTCAGACCGTAGGAACTGCCCTGGCCTTGATTCACGATGGATAATCCATGCGAACCCTGGCTGGCCGCGAAGACGTACGTCGAGTTCCGGGTAATGAAGACGCTGGAGGAAAGACCCGACAGGCCGCTCACGGTACCCGCGGTCTTTTCGCCTGCGTAGTTGGCTAGACTTAGGCTTCCGTCGCCTGCGCCATAGACTGCGCCGAACTGCTCTTCAGGCATGTTTTGGATGGTGATGGGGAGCGCGCCGCCGTATCCGGCGATGGAAAATGAGCCCGGCGTGCCGTTGTAGCCGCTGCGTTCGTCGTAGTAGGCGTCGACGATCTGGAGTGCCCCTTTGGACAGGATGCCGGGGTTCTGGATAGCGATGATGACGCGGTTCGTGAGCCCGCTGGGCGGCAAGACGCGGCCGTCAAAATAGTAGGTGCTACCGCAACCTGCCAGCGCGACGGCTGCTGCCAAAGCGGTACTGGCACTGATCCAAAGGCTTTTCTTCTTCAAAATCCCAACCCTCGATTAATGGAGCGGCGCAAGCCGCCGCCGCGACAAAGAAATGGCAATGCGTGCACACGGAAATCGTTCAAATTGCAATGGCCGGAAGCGATTTCCACGCAGGTTATGACTAACGAAGTATAACAAAGCCACCCGGCTCCTCGCGGCCCGATAGCGTACGGTACCGGCCCGCGCCAGGGGGCTGCCCCCGGGTCTTGTTTCCGCGCCTGGAACCGGGGCAGCCGCCGCAAGGAAAGGCCCGGCAAACCCCGGCAGGAACCCTTGTGAAGTTGCATACAATTCCAGCAGCAATGCGGTAGCATGACAACAGAATGACCCGCTTTTCCGAGCTTTTTGCTGACCGCCCCGTGCTTGCCGATGGCGCCATGGGCACGGTGCTCTACGCGCGCGGCATCTTCGTCAACCGCTGCTACGACGAGATGAATCTCTCGGACCCCAATCTGATCCTTGGCGTGCATGAAGAGTATTTGCAGGCCGGTGCGGAGATTCTTGAAACGAATACCTTCGGCGCCAACAGCTTTCGGCTGGCGCGACACGGCCTGGCGGGCAAGATGGCCGGGATCAATGCCGCGGGCGTTCGCCTGGCGCGGCAGGCGGTCGAGCGTTTGAAGGAGAAGCAGGCGGGCAACGCGGAAATTGCTGCGTGGGTTGCGGGCTCGGTCGGGCCCCTGGGCGTGCGCCTGGAGCCGCTGGGCAAAACCGGACTGGATGAAGCGCGCGCGGCATTTGCCGAGCAGATCGGCATTCTGGCTGAGAACGGTGTGGACCTGTTGATTATTGAAACCATGCCGGCTTTGAATGAGGCGCATGAGGCGCTGGAAGCTGCGAAGTCGGTGGCTCCTCATCTGCCCGTATTGGTGATGGTGACAGTAGACGACGAAGGCGAATGCCTGGATGGCGCGTCGCCCGCGCAGGCGGCGGCTTTGCTGACCGAGTGGGGCGCCGACGCTGTGGGCGTGAACTGCTCCACCGGGCCGGCCACGGTACTGACGGCCGTGGAGGCCATGCGCGCGGCCACGGCGCTGCCGCTGGCGGCCATGCCCAATGCAGGAGTGCCGCGGGCCGTGGAAGGCCGCAATATCTATCTCTGCTCGCCCGAATACATGGCGAGCTTTGCGCGCAAGGCCGTTGCTGCCGGGGTGCAGATTGTGGGCGGATGCTGCGGCACCACCCCGAATCACATTCGCGCCATGCGCTCGGCTATCCGGGCCATGGACGAGCAAACCCGCGTGACGGTGGCCGGCGCGGCGCCGGAGGTTGGCAAGGAGACGCCCCCGGCGATCCTTGCGCAGCGCTCGCGGCTGGGCGCACTGCTCGCCGAGAGAAAGTTCATCAAGCTGGTGGAATACGTGCCGCCGCGGGGCATTAATTGCTCTCGAGAGATCGAGGGCGCGCAACTGCTGGGGCGGCTGGGCGTGGACGCCATCGATGTGTACGACGCGGCCCAGGCCTCGGCGCGCATGAGCGGGCAAAGTCTCTGCATCCAGATTCAGCAGCACACCGGGATGGAGACGATTCTGCATTACACCTGCCGCGACCGGAATCTGCTTTCGATCCAGTCGGATCTGCTGGGAGCGTCATCCATCGGCCTGCGAAACATCTTCTGCGTAACCGGCGAACCGCCCAAGCAGGGGGATTATCCTGACGCTTCCCAAGTCTTTGACGTGGATTCCATCGGTTTGGTGAACGTGGCCAAGCGGCTGAATTACGGGCTTGATATCGGTTCGAACTCCATCGGCGCGAGCACGAACTTTACCATCGGCGTGGCGGCCAATCCCGGCGTGCCGGAGATCGACAACGAGCTGCGGCGTTTTGCCTACAAAGTGGAGGCCGGGGCGGAGTACGCCATCACACAGGCAGTCTTCGATCTGCGCCTGCTGGAAGAGTTTCTGGAACGTGTGAGGGACCACCGCATTCCCATCATTGCCGGTATCTGGCCGCTCACCAGTTTGCGCAACGCCGAATACATGAAGAACGATCTGCGCATCGCGATGCCGGAGGAGATCATGCTGCGCATGGCGCAGGCCGATACGCCCGAGGCCGCGCGGGCTGAAGGCATTCGCATTGCCCAGGAGATGGTGGAGGCGGTGCGACCATACGTGCAGGGCGTGCAGGTGAGCGCACCGTACGGTCATTACGATGTAGCAGCCGAGGTGATCGCCGGCGCGCTGCCGCAGGGAAAATCATAGCAAGAGGTGAATCCATTGCCTTCCTTTGAGGAATCGCTCAAGAAGCTCGAAAGCATCGTCGAACAGCTGGAGAAAGGCGATCTGGCGCTTGAGGACTCGCTCAAGCTCTTCGAAGAGGGCGTGAACCTTTCGGCCGCCTGCAAGCAGGAACTGGAAGCAGCCGAGGGCAAGGTGCAGATGCTGGTGAAGCAGCGCGATGGGACGATGAAGCCGGAGACCTTCCTGACAGAAAAGCCGTTTTAGTCCTGCCCAGCGTTCGATCGGGAGCTGGAATCTCTCGAATTGCCGATCTCCCGGCAGCTGCGTGATCGCGCCGTTTAGAACCCGGCCGCCAGCCGCGGCATCCCGGTAGGCGGTCCCGAATAGTGCACGAGAACAATGCGCCAGGCGCCGTTTTCCTTGTGATAGACCTGTGTTTCGCGCCCCTCGGTTGTGATTGCGGTCCCATTCTTTTCAACGGCGTGAAAAGTCCACGTCATTTCAGACCATGCAGCGTCGCCATAGATGTGGACGACGGGCTCATGCACGATCAACTCACGTTTTGAAAACAAGCCGCCCATGATGCCGACGTAGACATGGTCGGCGATCTGCTGGAAGCCGTGCTCCGTGCCGAGGGGATGAATGAACGTGACGCCGGGATCCTGCGACCAGATCGTAGAGGCCAAAGCCACGTCGGCATTGTCCACGGAAGTGACGTATTTCGCAAGAACAGCGCGAAGTTGCTCCTCGTCCGTACGCGCACTTTGCGCGAGCAGCCATTGATTGGCCAGAGTGACGACCAGTATCAATGTCATCGCGAGCTGGATCGAGTGAAAGATCCGCAAATAATCGGGTCTCACGGCCCTCAGATCATAGCATTTGCGCGTTCTGCCGCCGTCCTTTGCGCGCCGATTTGTGCGGCCAGCGCCAGCAGGGGCTCGTCGAAACCACGCGCAGCAGCCAGTTGCATGCCACCGTGGGCGCAGGGAATGGCAACCGCTGGCACGCCGGCCAGGCTGAACGGCGAAGTGTAGCGCAGCAGACGGCTGCGCGTCTGGGTGTGGTCAGCCCCAGCCGCGAGACGCGCCACCGGAGCGCAGGGAAGCAAAATCAGTTGATGAACTGCGAAAAGCTCGTCCATGCGCGCGCGGAAATCGGCGTGGCGCTGACGCAGGTCGGCGACTTCCCCAGACGTAAGACTGGCGCCCCACCGCAGGCGATCGCAAATGGCCGGCTCGCAACGGTCGAAGTGGCCCGCGTGGAGCAGAGCGGCCTCAGATGCCTGCAGCGGCGCGAAGATCTCGATGGAGTCCTTCCACCAGTCCGGGTCAATCGGCTCGGCCCGGAGCCCCAGCGCCTGCAATTCGCCGATCACGCGGCGAAAGCCCTCCATCACCTCCGGCTCGCAATCGTGGAAAAATTTGTCGCCGAGAAAAGCGAAGCTGGCGAATTCCATTTTCTGGTTCTCGATGGGCGCGAATGGAAAACTGAGAAGCGGCGCATCTTCAAGATCGCGGAAGAGCCAGCCCATGGTGTCGAAGGAGACGGCCAGGTGTGCGCCGCCGCGCCAGTCGCCGCGGCCGATGGTGGAGCGATATCCGGCCAGCCCGCCGAGCGAAGCGGGCGCGCGCACGGAGCCGCCGGTGTCGGTGCCGATGGCGGCCACGGCCGAACCCTCCTGCACGCTCGCGATTGCGCCGCTTGAAGAGCCGCCGGTGAGCGCGCCGGAATCGCGTGGCTGCACGCAATCGCCAAACTCCGGATTCTCGCCGGTAATTCCATAGGCCAGCGGATGAAGATGGGTTTTACCCACGATCACTGCGCCGGCTGCGCGTAATTGCTCCACCAGCCAGGAGTCGCGCGTGGCCGTGCCGTTCAAATCGCGATAGAAACGCACGCCGCACGTGGTCGGCGAGCCGGCAAGATCAAAGCAGTCCTTCACCGAGATGGGCAGGCCCCACAATGCGGGCCGGCCGTCGCCGAAGGGACCGCCACTCGAAAGCGGCATCGCCTCGGCGCGGGCGGCTTCCGCGCGCGTCCACGCGGCATCTTGCCATAGGTAGGTGTTGCGGCTCGCATTTCCGTTGGAGCGCGCGAGCGCCGCCTCAGCCAGTTCCGAAGGGCTGGTGGTTCCGTTGGCGAGTGCGCGACGCAGAGCGCGGAGAGTCCACGGGACGGCGGTCATACAGAGATTGTAGGGGTTGCAGCGCTGTCCTGCCCTCGCGACAAAAACAAGGACCTCGCGAGGATGGGGCACTCGGTTCCGCGCTTTCCCATATCTCGGAATCGAGATGTGGGGCACCCAGCGGTCGCTCGAAAGCGCAACGGAAAAGGCGGCTCCGTTGGGAACCGCCCTCCGTGAGTTGACGAGTTGCGCGGATCAGAAGTCCAGATGCAACGCCATTTGAACCTGGCGTGCGCTGCCGATGGCGTGCTTGGTGATGCCAAGACCCGCAGGACAGTTAAAGAAGCCATCGTTGGCGCCATACGGATTGGTCTGGCAGTTGTTGGTCGGCGCCGCCTGCGCAACCCCGCCTGGGCCGACTCCCGTAGGAACATTGTTGAATGCCTGGTTCTGGTTCACGTTGTTTTGTGGAATGTCAAAACTCGTGGTGTTGAAGATGTTGTACACGTCGAAGTCGTAGTGCACCGTGTAGCGGTCGTGGATGGACAGATCCTTGGTCAACGACGCATCGGCGCGGCGCTGCCATGACTGGCGGAAGATATTGCGCTGGCCGGTGGTGAAGTTGGTTTCGAAGGGATCGCCGTTGGGGACGCCCATCGAACCCACTGGGATCAGCGGGAGGGTGAAACAGCTCGCCTTCAGAGCCGCGCCTGCCTGGGTGGTCGGATTGTAGAAGGCGCCGTTCGCTCCGGTCAGTGCATTCTTGCGCGTGCAGCCGGCGGCGTAGTTCAAAGGCACAATCGGATTCGTGATGCCGTTGAAGGTGCTGTAGAAGATGCTGCCCACGGCGCCCGAGTAGTCGATGATGCTGTAGGGCTGGCCGCTCTGGACGATGGCCACGCCATGCAGCGCCCAGTTATTGAGCGCCTTGCC
>Ga0181520_10004493_pt1 | contig 23243 bp, 16 predicted proteins | sample PEATcosm2014_Bin_29_FD_132451 | JGI IMG/M metagenome (GOLD analysis project Ga0181520, IMG submission 132451) | Peatland microbial communities from MTU Mesocosm Facility, Houghton, MI, USA - PEATcosm2014_Bin02_30_metaG | ecosystem: Environmental > Terrestrial > Soil > Wetlands > Peat | place...
CCCGCTTCCGCTTCACCAGCCGGGACTGAGTCTGCTGCCGTTCAGTCCAAATGACAACCGAAATGCAGCTAACGGCGAACTGTCAAAACTCGAACTGTCTCACTCCAGGGGTTCACCCCAAAATCTGTCAAGAAGAACCCCAAAAATCCAAAGTAATGACCGAACATTCCAAACGGCTTCCACGCCACCAACCGCAAAGAAATTTGGCAGTTTTATTCTCTGGACTTGGTATTCTAAGAATAGAGAGTAAAAAAAGAAAAAGGCCGCTCACCCGAGCGGCCTTTTCTATTTTCGGAGGTCACCCGTGCCGCGCTTCTGCACCGCCCTCGACGAAGGCCAACCCTGCACGTATCGCGCTCTCCCCGGTCAGCGTGTTTGCTGCGGCCATCAACCGCAGGCGCCCGTCAGCCGCCAATGCGAATATTTCAACCGGCGCGGACAGCGCTGCCGCGCCCTGACCCTGCGCGGACAGGACCACTGCTTCTCCCACAGCCCGCGCAACCGCCGGGCCAAATCGCCCGCCATCCCCATCAACCCCCGCACCAGGTGCCAAAAAGCGCGCCGCAACCGGCTCATTTTCAGCAATATGCCGCTATCCCAAAGGACCCTCCAGCCAGCCCCGCAGAAACAACAACTTGCCACAGTCCCATGGGGGGAGGGAGGGGGAGCGCCCGCTCCACCGATCCCACAACACGGACAGGAAAGAAGGCGATCAATTTGCAAAACGGGCTTATAATCCACCCCAGGTGGCCTGTTCTTCAAGTCAGGTCGGATTCGCAGCGAACCGCCAAAAGCTGCTTTCCGGGACGGGACCATTCCAATGGCTGAGCCCAAAAGGATCGCCTTTGACGCCGTCGATTTTCTGGCCCAAGCCGGACTGGGGCGAAGAATCGTTCAGCTGGACCCCAAGGAGACCTTCTTTTCGCAAGGCCATCCCGCCAACTCCATTTTCTACCTTCAGAAAGGCCGCGCCAAACTTACCGTTGTTTCAACGAACGGTAAAGAGGCCACCATCACGCTTCTCGCTGACGGCGATTTCGTGGGAGAAGAATCCCTCTCCACCGTGGGCGGACGGCGTCTGGCCACCGCCACTGCCATCACCGCATGCACGGCGCTGAAGATAGAACGGGAAGAGATGGTCCGCGTCATGCACGAGGAACATGCGTTCTCCGACCTGTTCGTGAAGTTTCTGCTCTCCCGCAGCATGCGCACCCAGGCCGATCTGGTCGATCAGCTCTTCAACTCCAGCGAAAAGCGTCTGGCCAGAATTCTCCTGCTGATGGCGGAATTTGGTATGCCGGGCGAACCCGAACCTCTCATCCCGCAGATCACCCAGGAAACCCTGGCCGAAATGATCGGCACCACCCGCTCCCGCGTCAGCTTCTTCATGAATCGCTTTCGCAAGCTGGGCCTGATCGAATACAACGGGCGCATCCGCGTTCATAAATCGCTGCTCAATGTGATTCTTCACGATCAGCTTCCCGAGCACAACGCGGAGCAGCCCCCAACCATTGTGGACACTCCGCGAAGTCGACCGAGGCCTGGCAGGCGCGCCTGACGCAGGCAAAAACCGCCAGTCGATCAGGCGTCAGTCCGACCCGGGTGCGGCAACGGTCCCAGTTTCGTCACAACCAGCACCTCCAGCAGCGCGGCGGTGTGACGAACATTGCCCGAAATGGTGACGAGTGCATCTGAGACGGCGGGATGTTCCTCCGCCAGCGTGTTAAGACGATCACTCACGGAGTGGAGTTTCTGGGCTTCCTGCAGAATCGCAGCCGAAGGCATTGCAAACCCGATTTCCTTAGAGCCTAAGGAGAGGAGAACTTCAGGTGGGCTGACTTAGTTCAGGAAGCCTGAAAGAGGGTTTCGCGGCTCATTCTTAAAGCTCGAACTTCCCCCATGAATACTGCTGGCGCGATCATACAGCATGCACAGGGCCGTTCGACCATAGATTCGTGCAAGAACAGCTGGAACAGGGAAAGACATTTTCGCAGTCGGCGTCCCTTATTATGTTGGCGCTCGCATGACCTGTTCGATGACCCAATCGACCCACATTGCCTCATCGCCGGGAGAGGCCAGAGTCGCGGACGAGAGGTTGTTCACCACGGCATCGACAAAATTCTCCACCAGCGGATAGTGAACATTGGCATGCGCGGGCAGCGTCTCCACATGGCCCGCCACACGCAGTTCCGGGCCATTCAAAGGGTCCAGTCCGATCTCGCCTTCGGTCCCAACGATGCGGAACTGGTCGCGTGGGACGCGCGAATTCCAGCGCACATCGACGATGCCATGAATCCCGCCGTCGAACTGTATGACAACCGTCGCCGAGTCCTCGACACCCATGGCGTGAACCGCGTTGGAGGTGATCCCGGTGGCGCGGCGCGGACGGCCAAAGAGGAAGTTCAGGGCGTCGATGCGGTGGGAGGCAATGTCGTAGAGCGGACCGCCTCCAGCCAGGCCCGGGTCGCGCAACCAGGCCCGCTCCTCGCTCTCGAGCCAGCCGTGGCAGTTGGCCTCCGCAAGCACGGGCTGGCCGATGGCGCCCTCGGCGATCAGTTGCCGGGCGCGGATCAGTTTCGGATAGAGGCGGCGATAGTAAGAGACGCCGAAAAGGCGGCCGCTCTCCCGAGCCGCGATGACCATGCTCTCCGACTCCGCAAAATTCATGGCCATGGGCTTCTCGCAGAGCACATGGATGCCGGCGCCCAGCGTCGCGATAGCGGCCTGAGCGTGCATAGCTACGGGCAAAGCGACGTATACCGCATCGACACCACTCTCCTCGAGAGCGGCTTCGAGAGTGGGCCACGCGCGCACTCCGGGATAGGCCTGCGCCTTGGCTGGGTTGCGCGTGACCACGCCGGCCAGCGAGCTGCGCGGCTCTGCGAGGATTGCCGGGATGACACGCTTGCGCGCGATGTCTCCGACCCCGGCCACCAGCCACTTCACCATGTCGCGCACCTTCCGGGATCAGGCTGCAAAGGGTATACCGAGTTCGCGCGTTACGATCGCCTCGACGGGCTTATCCAGGCTGGAGGCATCGTAACGCATCTGCCACTCCAGCTTCATGCCGTAATAAAGCGCGGTGAATCCCCAGAAACGCGTCTGGCCCAGGCCGATTCCGGTTTCGGCGTCGTAGTACTCGCGCAGCGCGGAGTTCTTTTCGAGCGCCATCCGGAACAGGCGATCGGCAAGAACCCCCGCTTCGTCCCTGAATCCATAGTTCATAAGGCCGTGGAAGATCATGTAATTGGTGGGCGCCCAGGTGGGCCCGCGCCAATTGCACTCGTTGTGCGATCCCTGGTAATAGTCGGGCTCGGTTTTGGCATAGCTCGCCACCGGATAGGCGAGCCAGAACTCGCCCTGGTTGAGAAGATGTTCGCGCACCATGCGCTGGGCTCGCGCCCGCGTGGCTGCACCCGCGAAGAGAGGCATGAAGCAGGTGGCCGATTTGACCTTCACCGGCTTCCCCGTCTTCTCGTTGCGGTCGTAATACATTCCGTCGGTCTCATCCCAGAAGGTTACATTCATAAGTCGAACCAGACGGTCGGCGTGCTGGGTATAGCTTCTTGCATCCGCGGGAAGGCCCAGGTTACGCGCAATAACGGCCATGGCGCGCAGCTCTCGCACCAGGTAAGAGGCGAGGTCGACGCCCTCGATTTCAAAGGAAGAGAGCGCGCCGGCGCGGCTCCACTGGTTGTCGGTGCCGGCCGCGTCGGCGGAATTCCAGACGGGCAGGCCATTGCCGTCGCCGTCGTAAGAGAACCACTTGACCAGGTATTTGGCGAGACGGTCATAGTAGTTACCGCGCAGCCATTCGTAGTTGTTATTGTTTTGTTTTGAGCCCAGCACCGTGAGTTGCGCCAGAAATGGTTTAAAGTGCTGGCGGTCGCGCTGCTTGATCAGACTGCGATTGATGTATCCATCGGGCTGCTGCCGGTTCAGGAACTCGCGCAAGTTGGTGAAGCAGTATTCCCAGACCCCGTAGTAAGAGAGATACAGGTTCTCGAAGTACAGATCCCAGTCGTAGAACTCGTTGTAGGGGTATCCGGTGAGGAACTTGCCCTCGGCGCCCGGGAGATCGCGCAGTCCATGAGTACGGATGTCGGCGTTGACCTGGCCGAAGCGCACGCGCAGGTCCTGCCAGTCCGATTCCCCGATGGACGCGGCAAAGCGCCTGCCCAACGGGGTCGGCGCCGCCGGTGCTGTCTCGCCCCAGGCCGGAATCTTCGCCGCAGCCAGCGCGCCGGCGGCTCCACAAAGCAAGCTTCGTCTGCTGATCATGGCGGAAACCGGCCCTGAAACAACTTTTCGGCAGGAACTCTGAGCTCTCCCAGGGGAACCGATACAAGCTGCCGGGTTCTCAGCCCATGGGTAATCCGATGACTAACCTTTAGAAGTTAACGTGGCCGGCAAACTGAAAGTCACGCGGCGTATTCGCAATGCCGGTAACTGTGCCGAAGGAAGTCGATCCCTGCGACCAGTTCACATTGGGACCGCTGAACGTGACATGGTTCGTGGTGTTCAGGCAATCCGCTTCGAAGACGAATTCCCAGTTCTCGTGAATGGGAAACGAGCGGCGCAGGCCGGAGTCGATGTCCCAGGTTCCCGGGTTATTCAGGTTCAGCGGCTTGGTCCGAGGTGCACTGCCAATAAGATACTGCGCCGTGCTTACAGTCGAGATGTTCTGGGGTTGCGCGAACGCGCCTGGATCGATGTACTGCACATGTCCCAAACTGGCTGCCTGATAGCCATTGGGACCTTTGCCGAAGCTGCCGTTGATGCGGGCGTTATGGCTGGTAAAGTCCGGCGAGGACGTGTTCAAATCGGGCATGCACTGACCTTGTCCTGGATAGGTCGAGCCGCTGCATCCTGTCCAGACAACCGCCATCGGCGTTCCTGATGCATAGGTGTAGATGCCCGAGAGCTGCCATCCGCCCGCCAGCCACCGCACTGCCCGCGAATCGCCGCCAATGTGCCCTTGGCCGAACGGCAAATGATACACGCCGAAGGCATGCAGAGTCTGCGGAAGAGAAACGGCGGTCCACGAGCGGTCGATGCGGTTCTGCTTCCACGACTGGGTACCGTGCGAGAGTGCCGCCGCTGGAATATCGAACCCGTCGCGGAAGGTGCCGTCGTCGCCGAGGTTCTTCGCATAGGTGTAATTGAAGTTAAATGTAAGGCCCTCGCTGAGTCGCTGAATGATGGTTAACTGGACTGAGTTATAACTGAAGTTGCCCACGTTGCCCCACGTGTCGCTCACGCCGCTGTACTGCGGGAAGGCCGTCAGCATCTGCGCTATCGTGGCCGACGTGTTCAGCAGTGCCGCATTCTGGAAGAAGGTTGGCGCCGGAGCGTTGGGAAACTTTGCCAGGAGTTTGGCGACGTTGGCCGGTGTGGCGGCTGAAATCAGAAGAGGCTTCGTGCCCGTGCTGTCGGTGACGCCGCCCAGGCCCGCAAGGTAGATCGGATTCAGTTCATTGGTCCAGTACCCACGCGCATTAGAGCCTGTCGTGCCCGAGTTGATGATGAAATGACTCTCGTTGCCGACATAGTTCACGGCTGCCGTCATATTCCTTGTAACGGCTCGTTCCACGCCCACGTTGTACATCCCCAGCTCGGGAGCGCGACCGGAGTAATAGGGATCGGGGTAGGAAACGGTGCTTGCACTCACGAACTTACCGGTGGCGCTGTTCACGTAGTATCCGGTGTTCAGCGTCTGCGAGGTGGCGCTCGGCGTTGGTGCCGCAGGGTAACTGTAACCCGGTCCCAAAAGAGACGTATTCGCCAGCCCGGCGGTTGTGAAATAGGCACTGTTGTTCAGATAAAACGATGGACCCGCAGCCATTCCGGTTCCAACCTCAGTGGGACCAATGGCGGTGACATTGAAGCCTGTCTGTCCAGTCCCCTGGTAGGCGCCGCCGCGGCCGCCCACGCCGCCGGCCTGGGTAAAGACCTCGGCGTATCCCGCTCGGACGACGGTCTTGTCGTTGATGGTGTAGGCCAGTGCTACACGCGGCCCCCAGTTTTTCCAGTAAGTATGTACCGGGGTTGTGCATCCACAGCTCACTCCGGAGCCTCCGTAGCTGCCGGCAAACTGCAGCAATCCAGGCGTGCCGGTCAGCGGATTGGTCAGGCTCGGGTTCAGGAAGGTCCACCGGTCCTTGACTTCGTGGTAGGGAGGCAGATAATCCCAGCGCAGTCCCAAATCGAGGGTCAGCTTGCGAGTCAGCCGGTAGCTGTCTTCGGCATAGGGTGAAATCACTTTGTACCGGCCGCCCAGTTCGCTGACCGGCTGCAATCCGATAGATTCGGCGGAGGTGTCATTCGAGGTGGAGCCGGCGACCGCGCCCAGCAGGTAGCTGGCATAAGAATAGCCGGACGGAGCGGCGGCCGTCCCCAGGCTCAACGAATTGGATCCTGTTCCGTAGTTAGCCGTGGAATAGGCATTGAAGGGGAGAGTCAGGACGCCGGTGTAAGTCGCGGGATTGGCGTTATTGATCTCCTGCCACTGGAACGTCAGGCCGAAGGTCATCGAATGCTTCCCCTTCACCCACTGCAGGTTATCGGTAAGCGCATAGTTATTCGGGGTGGTGAGCTGGGTCGAGACGGAATTGCTGTCACCGGTCCAGGTGGTCTGCACATTGCCAAAGGCGGGCGTGGTGCCAAAACTCTCTTCGGGGAACTCCACGGCGGATTGCGCTCCGTTGGGCGGCAGATTCGTGATTCCCAGGGTCCCGGCCTCCCACGCTGCGACGCCCTGCGTGGCATTGTGTATGTTCTGGAAGAATCGGGTGAAGGAAAACTTCAGCTGGTTGTTCAGATTGGGTGAGATGGTAAACGTGTCGCCGACGATGTAATCCTTCGGATAGATGTTCGCCAGGTCGCCACCCACGTAAGGAGGCGGAAGAAACGGCGAGCCATAGTTGTTGAGGTAATTGACGGTGCCGATGGCGCCGACACTGGAGAGCCGGTTCCGTGAACTGAGATCGTAGTCCACGCGCCAGTCGATCAAATGGTTGTCAAACCCGCTCGGCACCCCGCCGAGATAGTTGTTGACAATCACGCCGGTGTCGGAGGGAGCGGGCAGGAAGGATTGCATCTTCTGCGTAATTGGCGAAATTTCATTGGAAGGAATCACGTTGTTAGTGGCAACACCGTTCTTCATTCCCTGGAAGGGAGTACGGGTGCAGACGCTGCCCGCGCAGCTGTTGGTGGTCGGATCGTAGATAATTGCGGGGTTGTTCGATCCAGTGCCGGTTTGCCCGGTACCTGGGCTGCCATTGAGCTCAGTGAAATCCCCGGTGCGCATCAGCGTTGTGGGGATGGTGAACAGCGAATAGTTGGCGCCCTTGCGCTCGTCGTACTTGTCGTAAGCGACAAAGAAGAAGAGCTTGTCCCCGGTGTGGGGAACTTTGCCGCCAACTGAAGCGGACGCTTCATTTTGGTGCTCCGCCGGCTTTGGCGCCGGGATGGTCGCCCCCATCGCATTCTTCGTCGTGGCGGCTTTGGCGGTAAAGGACCAGGAATCGAAGACCGTGTTGCGGAAGAAGTCGGAAACCTGACCGTGATACTTCAGACCGCCCGACTTCATCGTGAAGTTTTCCGCTCCGGCGCCCATGTACTCCGCGGGCGGCGAGCTGGTCAGCACCTGAAACTGATCCACGGCGTCCAGATCCAGAGTTTCCGCAACAAGACGATTGTCGCCCTGCTGGCTCACCGTTTCGGCGGGCATCCCATCGAGATACAGTGCGCCAAGATAGTTTCCCGTTCCCCCGATCACAGGAAGGCGGGTTCCGGTCTGCGATCCCGGTGTGAGCACGCCGAAAGCAGTAGGATCGCGCTGGGCGTTATTCATCTGCAGCGGGAGGTTGGCATAAGTCTGGTTTTCGATGGTCATGCCCAGCGTCGCATCCGCGGTGTCCAGCACCGGCGGTGCGGCCGTCACCGTAACAGTTTGATTCGCCGAGCCAACCTTCAGCACCGGGTTGAAGACCCGGATCTGCAGCGCATCCACTACGATGTTGTCCTGTACCAATGTCTCAAAGCCGCCGGCGGTAACCTGAATGGCATAGGTGCCCGGGGGCACCGGAGTGATACTGAAAAATCCGGCCGAGGACGAAACGCGCACGGTCGCGACACCCGTGGCCGTGTTGGTCGCGGTCACGGTGGCGTTGGCAAGAACCGCACCGGTTGTATCCGAGACGGTCCCCTCAATGGAGCCGTCGCCAGCGGTTTGAGCCTTGAGCGCCGGCGTCAGCATCAGCGTTAGAGCTACAGCCGACGCAAAGACAATAAGGCTGAGACACTCCCACCGGGGGTGCGCTCGGTTCTGCATGACTGCCTCCAAAAAACAACAAGACTGGGAAATGAAACCAGAAGCAAGACGGGGAAATGAAACCGGTTTCTTCGACGCCGGGCACATTACCTGATGAAATTAACCTTTGTCAATAGAGAATATGTTTCAACGTAGGAAATTGCGAGACGGCAGCGTCGCGCCGGGATAGAAACTGGCCGCCCCCTGATCGCCCCGCACACCGAGCATCGCGTTGCCAGGCCGACGCGCGAGCCTAACTCAAAGAGCTTCTGTTTCAGCATCGGCGCCCGCTTGCAGACGCCAGGTAGATAGTCTGCGCCAAGCCGGACGGGAATCTCAGTTATCGATTAACGGTTATCGATTTTGATGACAAGGAAACCGGCGCCGCAGTGCCGTGGCACGTGCGAATCATTGTAGGATTGCCTTTGCATGAAAGGGAAACAGTCGATAACCTGTCGTAATCTCTCTCGGCGCGGGTTTTTCCACGCCGCGGCGTGTCTGGCAGTTGGCCTGCCTGTCGTCTCCACGCCGGCGTTCCGGGTGTTCGCGGGGTCCGGGAAGAGGCGCTACGTTCCGCCACCATCCCCCCGCGCCACGTTCAATTTCAACCTTGACTGGAAGTTCATCCGCGACGACGTGACCGACGGCGAGGCTCCCGGGCTCGACGATTCAGCATGGACCACGGTCAGCACGCCCCACACCTTCAACGATGTCGATTCCTTTCGGAAGATCATCTCGCACAGCGGCGGCGATGTTGGCACATACAAAGGCCTGGCGTGGTACCGCAAACATTTTGGGCTGCCGCCCGGCCCTGTCGGCCGAAGGGTCTTTCTGGAGTTCGAGGGCATGCGGCAGGCTGGAGATATTTTTCTGAACGGCAAAGAAATCGGCCTCTATGAGAACGGCATCACCGCGTACGGGGTCGACATCACCGATGCGGTGCGCATGGACGGGCGGGCGAATGTGCTCGCCGTCAAAGTGGACAATCGGACGAGTTATGCCGAGCGCGCCACAGGGGCAACGTTCGAGTGGAACGCGAACGATTTCAATCCGGACTTCGGCGGCATTAACCGGCACGTCTGGTTGCATGTCACGGGCGCAATCTATCAGACTCTGCCCCTTTACTACGGCCTCGAGAGCACGGGCATCTATGTTCATGCCGCGAACTTCGATATTGCAGGAAGGACCGCCGAAGTCACGGTCGAATCGCAGGTGCACAATACGTCGAGCGCCCCGGTCACGGTGAGCCTGTGGGCGGCGATTGTGGACCCCGAGGGACAAGTGCGCGCCGAACTGCATGGCGAATCGGTTGAAGTGGCCGACGCTGGCAAGACGGTGCTGGCTGCGACCGGTCCGCTCAGAGACGCGCGCTTCTGGAGCCCGGATGAACCTCATCTCTACGACGTCCACACGATCCTGCGCGTGGATGGGCGGACCGTGGACGTAAGCCATCTGACGACCGGCTTCCGCAAGACAGCGTTCCGGGGCGGGGCGGGGACCGGCGGAGTGTACATCAACGATAAGTTCGTTTACCTGAAGGGTTATGCGCAGCGCGCCAGCAATGAGTGGGCAGGCCTGGGGCAGGCCTACCCCGCCTGGATGCACGATTTCAATGCGAAGTTGATCCGCGACAGCCATGCCAACTACATCCGCTGGATGCACATTTCGCCGCAGCGCGTGGATGCGGAATGCATGGCGCGGTATGGCATCGTGCAGATTTGCCCGGCGGGCGATAAAGAGCGGGAGCCGGCGGGCCGCCAGTTCGATCAGAGGGCCGAAGCGATGCGCGACTCGATGATCTACTTTCGTAACAATCCCAGTATCTTATTTTGGGAGGCGGGCAACACCGTCCTGACCGTGGAGCAGATGGAGCACATGGTGGCCCTGCGGAAACAATGGGACCCGGACGGTGGCCGCCTCATCGGCTATCGCGACAACGACGACATTGTGGCGAATGAGGCGCTCACGCCGGTCTCGGAATATTACGAAGTCATGATCGGGCAGGCGCCGCAAACCAGCCAGCTTTCCGCGCCGGAGGCGATGTTCCGCGGATACAGCGCCGATCGGCGCGACCGTGCGCCTCTCATCGAGACCGAGGACTTCCGCGACGAAGGCGCGCGCCGTTTTTGGGACGACGACTCCCCGCCATTTTTCGGATTCAGAAAAGGGCCGAACGACAGATACCAATACACGTCAGAGAGTTTCGCCCTGGCGGGTGTCCAGCGCTATTGGGAGTACTGGGAGAATCGCATTTCCAACCCCGATCCGGCGCATTCCCGGTGGTCAGGATATGCTTCGATTTATTTTTCCGATTCGGATGCCGACGGCCGTCAGGATTCCAGTGAAGTGGCCCGAGTGAGTGGCAAGGTGGATGCGGTTCGTTTGCCCAAGGAGATTTACTTTGCGCACCGCGTGATGCAGAACGAGCAGCCCGACCTGCATATCCTCGGTCACTGGAGTTATCCCTGGGGCCCGGACGTGACTAAGACGGTGAAGACCATTTATGTCATCGCGAACACCAGATCGGTGGAATTGTTTGTGAACGAAGAATCTCACGGCGTTAACTCCAGCCCGGAAAGTGGCTTTGTCTTCGCGTTTCCCAATGTTGAATTCGCCCCCGGAAACCTGAGAGCGGTTGGCCGTAATGGCGGAGCCATCGTCGCGGAGCAGCGGCTGATCTCGGCCGGTCCCCCGGCGCGTATCAAACTTACCCCCATCGTGGGTCCTCACGGTTTCGAGGCCGATGGCGCGGACGTTGCGCTCATCGACGTTGAGGTGGTCGACGCAAAAGGGCAGCGGTGTCCCACGGACGACGCGCGCGTGGACTTCTCGTGCAGTGGGCCGGCCATCTGGCGCGGCGGCTATAACAGCGGCATCGTGGATTCCACGAACAATCTCTACCTGAACACCGAACTCGGCATCAATCGCGTTTCCGTGCGCTCCACGCTCTCGCCCGGAACCATCGTCGTCACAGCGAGCCGCACGGGTCTAAAACCCGCGACGGTCCACATCGTCTCGCATCCCCTCGAGCTTGCGAACGGCTTGTCCACCGCGATGCCGCCGCACTTGCCCGGACCGCTGCAGGACTGACATCGGCGAATAGTTGTCATCCGCCAGGAAGGCGGTCCTGATAAGCGGTTGGAGAACAGGTGATCAGTGGCGGGCGGCGAGTTAGGGCTGCGCGACTCCGGAATCGTCCTTCAGCGTTATCCCGCTGCTGTCAGTGAAAGTGAGCTGGCTGCCGTCGGCGGCGTGGATAGTCACACCAGTGAGGTTCCAGTTTTTGGCATTCGCGACTCTGCCCGCCGACTGCGCATCGATGGTCAGGTTGTCGAAGTGAAAATCCTCCAGCGGATTTTGCGGCGTAGCGCTTACATCGAAAGCAGTCTTTGCGCCGGTGGCCCTGATGTTGGATATGTAGATGTTGCGAAAGTGTGCCAGTCCCCGCTCCGGAGGCACCGGCGTGGCCAGAATTCTGTAATAAGACGGAACATCTGTAAGTCCAGGCGGGATTTCGACTGCGTTGAAGTGGGGGTTCCAGTTCATGGTGATTTGAATCGGAATCGGCACGCTCTCCAGCTGCAGGTCGTGGATGCGGATGTTGTCGGCCCAGCCGCCGCGCGTGTGAGTGGATTTGAACAGCACACCCAGCGGCACATGCCCCAACGCATGAATGTTGTAGACCTCGATGTTGCGAAAACCTCCGGAGGTCTCGCTGCCGAAGGTGATCGCCGCTGCGCCGTCGCGCACCGTGGAGTCGCGCACGACGATGTCCTCATCGGGGCGCGCAACCCGCAGGCCATCGGAGTCGCGGCCCGCTTTCAGGCAGAGCGCATCGTCGTTGTCGGCGATGTCGGCGTGTTCCACCAGCACGTGCTTTGACGAATCGATGTCGATGCCATCGGTGCTGGGCCCGCGTCCGCCCACGTTGTTGCGGATGGTCACGCCATCGACGTGCACATGATCGGAGTAGCAGATGTGGACGGTCCAGAAGCCGGAGCGGGTGAGCAGCAGGCCGGAAAGTCCGATGTTAGTCGACTTGAAGATCTGAATCAGGCGTGGGCGTTTGGCGTCGTAATCCGACGCCCAGCGCAGTCCTTTGGGCTCGTCCTGGTGCCGCAGTGCCCAGTATCCGAGCCACCACACCTGTCCGTCGCCATCGAGTGTGCCCGCCCCGGCGATGCTCGCATCGTGCTGTTCGTAGATATTCACCAGCGCCGCCGGCCAGCTCATCTCGATGCCGGAGATGCGCGTCGGCATGATCGGGTAGTCCTCCAGCTTCCGCGAACCGACGATGGTTGCGCCCTTCTGGATTTCGAGCACCGTGCCCGACTTTACAAAAATTGATCCGCTGAGATACGTTCCCGGCGTGACCAGCACCGTCCCGCCGCCCGCGCCGGCGGCGGCGTCCAGCGCCGACTGGATGGCCCTCGTGTCCAGCGTCGTTCCGTTGCCCTTCGCGCCAAAATCTTTCACGCGAAAATCCCTCGCGTGGGCCATCGAGGCAAATGCGAGCACCGCGAGCGCAAGGCAGGACAGGTTGCGGGTTCTCTTCACGGATTCTCCTTTGCAGTTCGGATGAAAACCACCTGGTCTCCGTCCGGATCTTCGATCGCGAGCGAAGACCGATGCTTGGTCAACGGCAGACCAAGCGCCTGGAGCTGGCCAGCGGTGCGGCGGAGATCGGGAACAGAAAAAATGAGGCGGAAGGACAGCGCAGACGCCGGTTGACCGGAGAGCGAGGGCAGGAATTCGATCCGCTGCGCTGGCGTGCCGGGAAGCATCAGCGCGGCACTGCCCGATTCGAGCGGATGCGGGGCTCGAGCAAAGGAGAGCTTATCGAGGTAGAAGGCGCTCGCGGCCGCGGGATCCGCCATGGGAATTCCCACTCCGGCGATGCGGTCCGCGATGCGATGGGGGCCGAGATGCTGTCCGCGATCGAGCGTGTGGCGAGAGCCCGGCATGTATTGGGTGTACTCGATGTTCTGCGTTGGCGCTCCGCGCAGATCCGATGGAGGGCCTGGCTGGTCCGGCCCCTGCAATGTAAAGAGCAAATTGCCGGCGCCGGCGCGCTTAACAGGAGTAGGCGCGAGGCCGTGAGCGACGTAGTCCTCGTAAAGCGCGTTAATGTCCGCAGTCTCGAAGCAGACGTGCATGAAGCCAACCGCCTGCGAGCTGTCACGCCGCGGATACAGCTCGATGAACTGGCGGTCATTCACTTTGAAGAAGGCCTCGGTCGGCGAGCCGCCTTTGTCCATGGCAAAGGCCTCCTCGAGGCCGAGCTTGCTGAAGAACGCACGCGATTGCTCGAGGCTGGAGACGCGAATGGCGACGTGCGCGATTCCGGTGAGGTTCGCGCTCGTGGACTGCGCGGCAGCCAGCGCTGACAAAAACAGGGCGAGGGCCCCGGCAGCGAGTGCGCGCCGGCCAGCCCTGCCTCCGATGTCCGCCGTCTTCACTGGGTCTGACCTCCGCCCGGGTTGGCCTTTGCCACCTCAGCCGCAAACACGTACGTCGGACCGAACATATTCGAGCGAAAAACGACCCATTTCATGTCCGGAGTAAAGCTGACGTTGGGCTCCAGGCGGTAGTTGTGCTTCGACATGTTCACGAGCCGCTCGGACTGAAAGACGCCAGGCTGGATGAATCCCGGCAAATCGATGCCCTCGCCCCCGATCATCCGCGGATGAAACAGTTCGATCCACTCGCCGTCGGGCGCGTGCGCCACCTGGCCAGGGTCCCCCCCATCGCCGCAGAAGAGCGAGCCATCGCGCGTGACGTTGAAGTGAATCGACCACTCGTTGCGCTGCATGTGGTACGCGGTGCGCTTGCCCGACTCGACACTGTAACCGGCCAGCCAGAAATCCTCGCCCTTCGGAGTCTGCCAGTCGTACCAGAGGGTCTTGCCGTCGGGCGCCCAAAACTCGTGGCCGGCGATTTCCATGAACATGGTGCGCTTGTGTATGAGTGTGTTGTGGGTGCCGTCGGTGTGGATGGTCCAGATGCGATCGACCTTCTGCCACGGGCCTTCGTGGCAGTACATCAGCAGGTTCGGATCCGTGGGCGAGAACAGCAGATGATTGACCCAGTCTCGACTGTGGAGCAGCGGGCGCAGTTGGCCGCTGCGCAGATCAATGACGAAGAGCACCAGGGGGAGCCGCGCGGCCAGGCGCTGCTCCATCATCTGGCCTTTGTTCAGCGGCTGCAGCATCGGGTGCGGCTGTTGTGCGGCGCCTGGCTGATCCTGATTTCCGGCCGGGCCGCCATTCTGTGCCGCAGCCGGAGGCGGCTGGTTGTACTCCTGACCGGCGGTGCCTTCGATGTAAGTGCCCGCCGCCAGCGTCTCGTCCGCATTCACTGTGGCGACCGAGCCACGCTCGGGTACGGTAGCCAGCTTGCGCGTCTCGCCGGTGTCGATATTGGTGACGTACAGAGCGCGCTCGTCCGGCTTGATGTAGAAGATGCTCGGCGTCTTGTGTCCCACGACGATGGCACGGACTCGACCCTGTACGACGGAGCGCGTCTTCCACGTTGTGAGGTCCATGACCGAGATGCCGTCCGGCGTGGTGTAGACCATCTCTTTGCCGTCGGGAGTATAGGCGTTGACATTGAAATAGAAGCTCGCCGAGTCCGGCTCCTGCGTCAGCCGCACCACGCGATGACCCGTGGCGGGATCGACCCAGGAAGTCGGCGGTTGCTGGCCGGGCTGCCACGAGGGATCGGAGCCGACAGCGTTCGGCGCCACAGTCGACTCGGGCCTCTGCCCAGGTGCAGCGAGTGGAAGCAGGCAAAAGAGCAGAGCTGCCAAGACGCCGAAGTTCCGTGAATGAGGATTCATGTCATAACTCCTGAGCTGGTAAATTCGATGGTGCTTTGTGACTGAGCTGGATATTCAGGATGGGTCGCACGCAACCTTTTTGTGAATACCCGCAACCGTCACAATGAAGATACAACCTGGGATCGCGCTGAAAAGAATTGCCCTGTGTTCGTCATGCGGGGACCTCCTCGATTGAGCAATGACGCCATCTGCCTGACTGAGCCAGGCAAAAATCGGATTTTACACCGCGTCATGAACCGCGTCGCGCTCCTCCACCCTGGCGACAAGCCAATATGGGTCATTGGATCGGCTTAACCTACGAAGCACGAATGCAGCCTTGTGTGGGGCGGATGAATCGCTGAATCTCTGTATTAGACTGGGGTTCGTTCGCTCTGGCGAATGCGCCATGGAGTGTAGAAAATAAGGTCACACTTTCCCTGAGTTTTTCCGTAAGAATGAGGAGTCAATGAGAACGAAGCTATGGATTATGGCAGCTTTCGCGGCCGCATCTACACCCGGTTTGGCGGTGCACGCCCAGGTGGAGAAGCATCCCGTACCGAGCATCGTCCAGAACCATGGTCGATATGCCCTGATGGTGGACGGCGCGCCTTTTCTGATGCTGGGCGCGCAGTCGAATAATTCCAGCGACTGGCCGGCCACGCTCCCCAAAGTATGGTCTGCGATTGACTACCTGCATGCCAACACACTCGAAACCCCCATTTATTGGGAGCAATTCGAGCCAAAGCCCGGCCAGTTCGATTACTCGCAAATCGACACCGTGCTGGCCCAGGCCCGTGTGCACCGCGTTCACCTCGTCTTGCTCTGGTTTGGTACCTGGAAGAACGGCAGCCAGCACTACATGCCGGAGTGGATGAAGCTCGATCCCGAGCGATATGCTCATGTGGTCAATAAAGGCGGGGAACGCGTCGACTCGCCGTCCCCGTTTGCGCGCCCTTCGCTCGATGCGGACATCCGCGCATTCACCGCGTTCATGCAGCACCTGAAAGCTGCCGACCCCGACAGAACGGTGGTGATGGTGCAGGTGGAGAACGAAACCGGCACATGGGGAACGCTGCGCGACTATTCTCCGGAAGCGAACAGACTGTTTGCATCGCCGGTTCCCGACGATGTGCTGAAGGCAATGAACAAGACAGCCTCAGGCGGGGGAAGCTGGGCCGACGTCTTCGGCGCGGAGGCCGACGTCGATTTCCACGCGTGGGCCATCGCGCGCTACGTAGGCCAGATTGCCGCCGCGGGCAAGGCCGCTTATCCGCTGCCGCTGTACGTCAACGCGGCGTTGCGCGATCCGTTCAAGGGCGCGCCAGGAAGTTACGAGAGCGGCGGTCCCACAGACAACGTGCTTCCCATCTGGAAAACGGAGGCCCCGGCCATCGACATCCTCGCGCCCGATATCTACCTTCTGGACACCTCCACTTATCTGAAGGTCCTGGAGTTATATCATCGGCCGGATAATCCTCTGTTCATTCCCGAAACCGCGGGAACGCCGCAGACGGCGCGCTTTCTGTTTGCCGCTTTGGGACTACAGGCAATAGGCTATTCGCCGTTCGGGCTGGACTACACGCGCACCAATCATCCGGAAAGAATGGTAAAGGATAACCCAAATGCGTTCCTGGATCCGACGGCGCAGAATTACCAGCTGCTCGGTCCCATGATGCGCGACGTTGCCCGCCTGAATTTCGAAGGCAAACTACAGGCGGTGGCGGAAGTGGAAGGCCAGCCCACGCAAATCCTTCACTTCGGAGTATGGGATGCGATCGTCTCGTACGGCGGCGGCAACCGAGGCGGTGCCGCCAAAGGGAATGCCGAACCGATCGGGCGCGCCCTCGTTGCTCAGCTCAACGACAATCGGTTTCTGGTCACCGGATTTGATTGCCGTGTCGACTTTCGCCCCGCCGGCACCGAGCAGCAACAGAAGTCACAAGCGGTGGTTGTGGGAACCGGACAAACTCCTTCCGCCCAGATCGACGGCAAATGGCAGCATCGCCAGTTCCTGCGCGTGGAAGAAGGCGCGTACGAGACCGGCGCTTTCAAATTCCAGCGGATTCTGAACGGCGATCAGACGGATTGGGGATTGAACTTCGCAGCGGAGCCCGAGGTGCTTCGGGTATCTCTCGCCACTTACTGAATCCGGCATGGCTGTGTTTGATTTATCCGGAGGAGAAACGGCGGGGATAAGCCGCGAACCACTTCTAACTCAAATTGCCGAAGCGGAAAGGAGCGGAAACATGAAATCCAGATGGCTGGCCTGCCTGGCTGGATACTTCGCCGTGCTTTCGATCGCTGCATCCGGCTCAGTCATCCCGGTTCCTCCCTGGCCTGGTGCTGCCCCAAGTTTGGCCTACAAAGTTACAGTCGACGGCCAGCCCCTCTTCGTGCATCGCTTCCCAACCTTCAACCAGTTTCAGTGGATGGACTACGGCAGTTTCGCCATGACCGGTAAGGTCCACGTCACGATCACCTCGCTGGTCAACGATCGGAATGTAATCACCTGTTCGATACGGCCGCTCTCCTACGGCATTCATCCCCGGATCAGCGGGAAAACGGTCAGCTTCGATCTCGATCGGCCGCGCTATCTGGTTCTCTTCTTCAACGAACAGCCCACCTTTCAGAGCCCCGGGCTGCTGCTCTTCGCCGACCCTCCGGAGAAGAATCCGCCCAAGCCTGGCGATCCCAACGTGGTCAGCATTCTGGACTACAAAGTAGACAACACCGGCAACACGCTCGAGACTGAAAAAATCAACCGCGCCATCGACGATGTATCCGGCCGGCCGGGAGGCGGCGTTCTCTTCTTTCCGCCGGGGGTCTACCTGACCGGCACCGTGCTGATGAAGAGCAACGTGAAGCTGTACATCGAGGCAGGCGCCCTGATTCGAGGGTCGCGCAAAAGTGCCGATTACGCTTCACCGCCCATGCCTGCCGGGCAACGGCCGCTCACCGCGCTCATTGTCTTTAACAACGTCGAGAATGCCCGGCTGATGGGACGAGGCGCCATCGACATGCAGGGCTATCCCTGGCTGTGGCACGATTTCCAGCCCGATACCGGTGATGGCCAGGCTCGAAGCAGCGAAGGGCTCGTCAACGATCCGCACAGAACCGGAATCAAAGGCTACATCGTCCACCAGTCGCGGAACATCTCTTTCGATGGGCTGTTGCTCCTGCGGTCCGCCTATTGGACCGTCACGGTGTCCGACAGCGAAAACTTTTCGGCCACAAACATCAAGATCGTGAACCGCAAGCAGCAGTATCACGACGATGCCTTCGACTTCACCGGCAACAGCCGCCACATCCTGGTCCAGGACAGTTTCGCCATGACCATGGACGACACCTTCGCCCTCTATGGAGGTCCGCGCGCCACCATCGAAGATATCGTGGTCAAAGGGTTTGTGAATTACACTTACACGTCCGCACTGGCCATCGGATACGGCGGCGCCCCGAATATCAGGCACCTGCGCTTCGACGATGTGCACTTCATCTCCAACCAGAATAAATTTGCGATCTGGATTCAGCTTACTCCCGCATATTTTGCAGGCAAGGGATACACAGCCGGTTCCCGATCGAGCGAGAACATTTCCCTGGACGACTTCAGATTCATCGACTCGACCTTTGAAAACGACGGCGGTCATATTTACATCGACGGCGGGAAGGCGCCGTTGACGAACTTTGTCTTCGAGAACTGTACCTTCGGTCAGCCGACTCGCCCCGGCGAGATGATGGGCGCGAACGTCGCTCCCATCCTGTTCAGGCATGTCAGGATGAACGGAGAAATGCTGCGCAATGCCGGCCAGTTAAAGCGGGATCATTATGAGGTGTACGTTCCAGTCAGGTTCGAACCTTAGTGTGCGGCTGGTCCTTTCGAGCGGGACCTGCCTGCCAGGTTGATGGGTTGCCCGCACAAAGTGTCCGAAGTGAAACGCAAAAAGAGATGGCTACTGGAGAGCGCCACGAGCCGTAGCGGTTCAGACTGGACCGCGTTTCGATGAACATCGAATCGAGCCCGTCTCTACGTATCTGATTTTAAAAGAATTGGCTCCTCAGGTAGGACTCGAACCTACAGGCAAACGTATTTTCAACAACATGCAGGCCAGCGGATGACACCCAAGACCATGCAAAGCAGTCCAAGACGGATAAACAGAGCGCAAAGAGAGCGCACATTCGCACCCCATGTGCTGTAGGTTTTCCGCCTACCGGCTCTGCCAACGGCGTGGGTTGCGCTTGCCGTGAAAGCAGGCAATCAGCAAAATGCGTTCGGCTTCCACTTGGAAAAACAGGCCATAAGGAAAGCGCCGCACCCCCGCCCGCCTGCGCTCCCGATAGACAACGGGAAAGCGCAAAGGAAACTCCGCGATGAGCTGGACGGTGGTTTCGACGGCCTCAACGAATCGCTCAGAGAGATGCACGCTGATATCGGCGTACCATTGCTCGGCGTCGTAGAACTCCGCTTTCGCCTCGTCGGACCATACAACGGGCAAACTCACCGCTTAGGCAATCCGGCCTTCACCTGCTCCCATGGTGTCCCGGTGGGAGGGTTCTTTTCGTAGGCGGCGATCCGCCGGTCGAGTTCTTCCGCTTGCTCTGCGCTCAGCGTGGATGCATGGGCTTCAAGGTCTTCCCAAAGCGCGTCTATCAGCTCAAATTTCTCGGCTGGGGTCAGGCTGCTGATGTTGTTCGGAAGAGACGCCATACCCTTGAGGGTAGGAAGCCAGGAGATGGATGTCAAATGCTTTTGGCTTTGAGGTTGGACTGAAAAAATCCCCATTTTTTTCAGGAAAAAAGGAGATGACTTGAGAGTTTGGCTCCTCAGGTAGGACTCGAACCTACAACCCTTCGGTTAACAGCCGAATGCTCTGCCATTGAGCTACTGAGGAGTGTGTCGGCTTGCGTGTCTTCCCAACATTATATCAAACGCAGAACAGCTCTCCTCCGCTCATCCTGCGATACGCTGGTTACTGTCAGGAGAACCCTATGCTGAAAACAGCTCCGCGCCTCTCGCGTGTGCCCCGGTCGGAAGCCGCACCCCCCGTCGCCGAAATCTACGACCGCTACATGCGCACCCGCGGCAACGTGCCTAACATGTTCCGCACCATGGCCCATCGGCCGGAAATTTTCGAGACCATGATCGCGCACTTCGAAGCGATCCTGAACACCGGAACCCTCCCGGTGCGCCTCAAGGAACTGGTGATCGTGCGCACCTCGCAGCTCAATCGCTGCGAATACTGCCTCGGCTCGCATACCCAGATCGCGATGCGGCTGGGCTGGTCGCGCGAACAGCTTGACCACCTCGCGCATTATGCCGAGCGCAAAGATTTCACTTCCGCGGAAAAAGCCGCGCTGCGCCTGGCCGAGCAAATGACCCTCGACGCGAACCACATTCCCGACGAGGATTTTGAAACCCTGCGCGAGCATTTCGACGAAGGCGAGATCGTCGAGTTGATGGCCTCCATCGGCCTCTTCAACTACTTCAACCGCTTCAACAACGCGCTGCAGATGGAACCGACCAAACCCGGCGAAGGCGCAGAATAGCTCGCCCTCAGTAGAAAATGATGGCCACGCGATAAGTCGTGAAGTTCGCCTGGCTCGGCCCGGTTGCGCAAGCGCCGACTGCGGCCTTCTTGAAATCGCCACTCCGAATCTGCTCCTCCACCTGGGCCGGCAACTGACTCAGATCCGGCGTTTCGAATCGCGCAATGGAGCGCGCATTCGATCCCCCCGGAATGCCCCGCGCCATCGCGCAAGCCTGCTCCGCAGGTCCGGCGGATGCCGACGGATCGACGTTGCGAGCGCGCAGCAGCTCCCGAACCCGCCGTTCGACCTGCTCCCGCGTCAGCGCCTCTGAAGATTGTTCGAAATCTTCGACAGCGTACAGAGTGCCGCCCTGCGCCGCAACGGCGACCCCGATCGCGTCCATTTTGGGATCGAGGATGTTAGCGCGATGAGGAACCGAATGCATCCACTCTCTCTCGATGGCCTCCGGATGATCTCCGGTCGCAATGTTTTCGGCGATTGCCCGGAAGTGCGCACCGGCGGAAGCTGCCCGCTCCATCAGCTCGGGCTCGCCGGGATATTGATGGGAGATTGCACGAGCTTGCGCCATGCGGTCCGCGTGCGCCTGCGCCGCCGCGCCCAGCGCGTCATCCCAGCGGAGAGCGGAAAGTCCGTGGTCCAGCCGGTCCTGGTTGGTGAGATCGAAAACTCGCCGCGCGGCGTCCGGCCTCTGTGCCTGAGCAAGGCAGGGGAGAGCGAACAGTGCAAGACAAAGAAGTCCGCGCAAAACGATCGCAGTTTTCACAGAAGTTCCTCGGTGCACAAGACCAATGCTAGCGTGCAAAATCTCCGGGCAGGTCCCGCTTCCAGTCCTCGAGAGCCTCTTCCAGCGTGTACTTCGGCTGGTACCCGAGCTCTCGCAGTCTCTTCGGGTCGATCGAAGTCGAGCGAAATACTTTGCGCACACGAACCGGGCTGATCGGCTGCCGGATTCCGAACAGCGTCGCAACGCCGTGTATCGGATAAGAGACGCCGACCAGCAGCGATCGCGGCAGATTGAAAGGCGACCGTCGAATCCCCGCGACCTTTCCAATCGCAGCAACGTACGTTTCGAGCGTGGGCGGCGGGTCAATCGAGACATTCAGCAGGGTTACGCTCTCATCCGTCTCGTCCTGATGCTCGAGCCCGAACTGGACGATCCTGCAGAGTTCTTTAACGTAGCCCCCGGCTTTGCGGGTTTGCCGGTTGCCCATGTACACGAAGTAGCCCTTCACGATGCTGCGGATCAGACGCGTCACGTTGCCACCCTCTCCGGGTCCGAAGACAACTCCGGGGCGAAGGATGAGCAGCTTCCGGCAACGACAACCGGCTTGCCATCCGATATGCATTTTTTCCGCGGCCAGTTTGGAACTTCCGTAAGGCGAATCGGGGACCGGCAGCGATCCCTCATCTTTCAGGTCCTCGGACTCGCCGTACGGAGCAATGCTGCTGGTGAAAACCATGCGCTCGCATCCGGCCACCGAAGCCCACGCACAGACATTTTCCGCGCCACAGAGATTGGTCTCGAAATACTCATGAGCCAGGTGGCCTGGCTCGCGGTGTATCGCGGCGAGATTGAAGATGAGATCGGCTTTGGGAAGCAGAGTCTCGGGAATTTTCTGCCGAACGTCCCACCGGACGAAGGCAGCTCGACCGGTCTCGAGCGCCTGTTGCAGCGGCTCTGTCCACGGCTCCCTGCGCGGCGGATCCAGATCGACGAGGATCACCTGCCTCGCGAAGTCCTCCCGCAGCCAATGCATGGCGACATGGCTGCCAATGAAGCCTGTGCCCCCGAACAGGACGACGGTCTCGCTCTGCACTGGCTTCAGGCTGGATGCTTCCACGATTGCTTCCGTTCAGGCTCTCCGCTCGCCAGCACAAGATCCTCCGGTTCGATCTCCTTCGTCGCCTCGGGAGGCTGGAGCACAGCAAGGAAGCGCTCCGCGATGGCATCGATCGAAAAATGCTGCTCCGCGTACATCCGGGCATTTTCTCCGCACTGCTGGCAAAGCGCCCGATCCGCGAGAAGCCGCTCCGCGGCCGCAATAATTCCGGTGGAGTTGTCCGGAGAGACGACCAGGCCCGCTTCAGCTTCTTCCACCACACGCGCCGCTTCATTGGCCGCGGGCGCTGCAACGATCAGCGCGCGAGCGGCGCAGAGATACGAAAGTGTCTTCGACGGAACCGCAAAGGTCTTCGCCTCCGAATCGAGCAGCGTGATCAGCACATCGGCTGATGCCATGACCTCTGACATTCTCTCGTACGGCTGGAAGGGCAGCACCGTCAGAAATTCCGGACTCACCTCATGCGCTCTCTGCCGAAGCCAGTCGGCGCCGGCGCCGCCGGCAATAACCACCACGCGCGCATCGCCGCGGCCTTCGAGACGTTTTGCCAGATCCAGCAGGAGCTCGGGCCGATGCTTCATGCCCAGCGTCCCGCAGTACATAAAGCAGAACCTGTCGCCGACCCCGTGGTCCCTCGCCCATCGATTATCGCGGGGCATCGGCGTCACCTCGTCCAGCGGCGCCCAGTTGCGGATCGTCGTGATCTTCGATTCAGGAATGCCCCAGC
>Ga0181520_10004495_pt1 | contig 23232 bp, 23 predicted proteins | sample PEATcosm2014_Bin_29_FD_132451 | JGI IMG/M metagenome (GOLD analysis project Ga0181520, IMG submission 132451) | Peatland microbial communities from MTU Mesocosm Facility, Houghton, MI, USA - PEATcosm2014_Bin02_30_metaG | ecosystem: Environmental > Terrestrial > Soil > Wetlands > Peat | place...
ATAGCCGGAGGAGAACCACTGCAGGTCGGACTCCGAGGCGTGGAGCTTGACCGCCAGGGTGGGCAGGGCGACGCTCAGCACGGTCGCGTCCAGCCCGACCGCGAGCACGGAGAGCATCACGGCGCCCAGCGCCCACCACTTGCGGGCGCCGCGGCCGGGGGCGATGGCCGGTGCGTTCATGGCGGCGTCCTCCTTTTGACACTGACTTTCATACGATGGTAAACACCATAGAAGTCAATGTCAAGAGGAAGTTGCTACCAGATTTGAGACGGCCCTCTGACGGTTCAGGCACAATCTGCTCAGCCCATGCCGACGCCGCCTGAGCCTGGTCCCGACCTGACCGCCGCCCCGCACCGGGCCGAGATGCCGGTGGGGAGCGAGCGCCTGCTGGAGAACCGCTCGCTGGCCGGACACCGGCGTCTCGCCGCCCTGCTCCAGCCAGGGATGCGGGTCCTCGACGTCGGCTGCGGCTCGGGCGCCATCACCCGGGGGATCGCCGCCGCCGTCGCACCGGGGGGCGAGGTCGTCGGCCTGGACCCGAGCCGCCACCTGCTCGAGAGAGCGGCCGCGCTCTCCGTGGGGCATCCCAATCTACGGTTCGTGGTCGGGAGCGTCGACGACGCCCGGTTCGCCGCGGAGTTCGACGTCGTGACCGCGGCCCGGGTCCTCCAGTGGCTGGCCGAACCCCTGGCTGCGCTGCGGGCGATGGTCGGATACACCCGCCCCGGTGGGCACGTGCTCGTGCTCGACTACAACCACGTCGAGGCGCGCTGGGACCCGCCTGCTCCGCCCGAGTTCCTTCGCTTCTACACCGCGTTCCTGGAGTGGCGCGAGGGGGCGGGCATGGACAACCTCATCGCCGACCACCTGCCAGCGATGTTCCGAGCCTGCGGATTGACCGGCATCCGCGACACGGACGAGAGCGAGAGCACCGAGCCGTCGGACCCCGGATACCTCGCCCACGCCGCCCTCTGGTGCGACGTCGCGGCGACCCGCGGCCACCAGATGGTCGCCGACGGAGCGCTGTCGGAGGCCGAGAGGGCCGCCGCGGAGGCCGCGATGCGTGGGTGGGTCGAGCGGCGGGAGGGGCGCCAGACCCTCTGCCTCCGGGCCTGCGTCGGCCGCCGGCCCTGAGCCTGACGGTACCGCCGCGCCCTCGTTTAGGATCTGGCGGAGGGGTGCCCGTATGGGCGCACCCTCCGCCCGTTGGGTGAGGGTCGCATGGAGGCCTGGCACGACTTCTACATGACGGCCGGCGGCGCCTCCGCCGCGCTGGTCGGTCTCCTGTTCGTGGGCGTCTCGCTCCACCTCGACGCGGTGGTGAGCCGGCGCGACGTCCGCGCGACCGCGCGCGGGGCGTTCCAATCACTGATTGCTCTCCTGCTTGTCTCGCTGCTCGTGCTGGTCCCCCAGTTCACGGTCGCGGATCTGGGCACGGCGCTGGTGGCGCTCGGCGCTGCGGGCCTGCTGGGGAGCATGCGAGACGCCCGCGGGATGTGGGGAACCAGCCTCCTCCTCGGCGCGGGCAAGGCGGTCCGCAAGCTCGGATTCCGATTCGCCGGGCTGGGCCTCCTGCTCGCCGTCGGGATCCTCTTCCTGAACGGGAACTCCGGGGCGCCCGGCTGGCTGCTGCTGGTCGTCTTCCTCCTGCTGGCGTCCAGCGCGCAGACCGCGTGGAGCCTGCTCATCGAGGTTGCCGAGGCCAAGCAGGCGATCGGCGACGAGGCGAAGGAGGCATCCGCCGCGGCGGTGGCCACCCCCCAGCCCGCTGGACGGTAGCGGTGCTCTCCTCCCCGCGGCTGGCGGAGCCGTTCGGGGTCATGGCCAAGCCGATCGGGCCGCTCTGCAACCTGGCCTGCGACTACTGCTACTACCTGGGCAAGACCAGCCTCTTCCCCGCCGGCGAGCGCTACCGGATGAGCGACACGGTGCTGGAGGCCCACGTCCGCGCCTTCATCGAGGCGAGCCCCGGCCCGCTCGTCTACTTCGCCTGGCATGGCGGGGAGCCGACCCTCGCCGGCCTGGACTTCTTCCGGCGGGTGGTGGAGCTGCAGCAGCGGCACCTCCCGCCGGGATGGAGCTGCCTCAACAACCTGCAGACCAACGGCACCCGCCTCGACGACGCGTGGTGCGCGTTCCTTGCCGAGCAGCACTTCGCGGTGGGCATCAGCATCGACGGGCCGGCCCGCTTCCACGATCGCAGCCGGCCAGATCGCCGCGGACTGCCGAGCCACGCTCGGGCCATGCGCGGGCTCGCCCGCCTCCGCGCGCACGGCGTCGAGCCGGACGTCCTCTGCACCCTCAACGCGCGGACGGCCGGCGCGCCGCTCGAGGTGTACCGCTTCTTCCTCGCCGAGGGGGTGCGCTGGGTGCAGTTCCTGCCCGTCGTCGAACGCGACGCCGCCGGCATGGTCACCGAGCGGTCGGTGTCACCCGCGGCGATGTCGGCCTTCCTCTGCGCCGTCTTCGACGAATGGGTGCGCCACGACGTGGGCCGGATCGCGGTCCAGAACTTCGCCGAGGCGCTCCAGGTGGTGAGTGGGCAGCCCGCCAACCTCTGCATCATGTCCGAGACCTGCGGACGGGTCCTCGCCCTCGAGCACGACGGCAGCGTCTACGCCTGCGACCATTTCGTCGATGCCGCCCACCGGCTGGGCAACGTCAGCACCGGCGGTCTGGCTGCGCTCCTCGAGTCGCCGGCTCAGCTCGCCTTCGGCCGGGCCAAGCAGTCGGGCCTGCCCGGACAGTGCCGCTCCTGCCCGGTGCTCTTTCTCTGCAACGGCGGCTGCCCCAAGGACCGCTTCGACCTCACGCCCGCCGGGGAGCCCGGGCTCAACCATCTCTGCGCCGGGTACCGGGAGTCGTACGAGCACATGCTCCCGCAGCTCCAGCGGATGGTGAGCCTGGGCCGCTCCGGCAGGGGGGTGGCGGCGATCATGGGAGAGCTGGAGATCGACGAGCGCGAGGAGCGGCGGCGATGGCGGCTGGCCTCGCGCAACGATCCGTGCCCGTGCGGCAGCGGCCGCAAGTACAAGCACTGCTGCCTGGCGAGCCGCCGCTGAGCAGGTGACCGCATGGATGTCGCAGAGCTGGTTGCCGAGATCGACGCGGAGCTCCGCGCCCAGGGTTCCCCGGAGCGCGCTGTGCAGGAGAGGGCCTACCTGAAGAGCCGGCTCGACCACTACGGGGTCGGTGTCCCCGCGGTGCGGGCGGTGGCCGGCCGCGTGGCCAGTCGGCGGCCCCCCCTGGAGCGTGGCGATCTCCTCGCCCTGGTGGAGGGGCTCTGGGCGGGGACCGTCTATGAGCGGCGCAGGGTCGCGGTGGATCTGCTGGAGCGCTGCGGTGAACGCCTCCTGCCGGCGGACAGCGGACTGCTCGAGCGCCTGCTGCGCGACTCGCAGACCTGGGCGCTCGTCGACGAGCTGGCCGCCAACGTGGCCGGCCCGCTGGTCGAGCGCCATCCCGGGCTGGGCGCGGTGCTCGATGGCTGGGCGGCTGACGGAGACTTCTGGATCCGGCGCTCGGCGCTCCTCGCCCTGCTCGTCCCGCTCCGCCGCGGGGACGGCGACTTCCCGCGTTTCACGCGGTATGCGGACGCGATGCTGGAGGAGCGGGAGTTCTTCATCCGCAAGGCGATCGGCTGGGTGCTGCGCGACACCGCGCGCAGGCGGCCTGACCTCGTCTGCGCGTGGTTGCTCCCCCGGGTGGGACGCGTCTCCGGGGTCACCCTCCGGGAGGCGCTGAAGCCACTCTCCCCTGCGCAGCGCGCGACGCTGCTGGCGGCCCGCTGAGGCACCGGGCGCCCGCCTTCCGCACCCGACGACCGGCTCATCCGCCGGCGGCGTCCTGCTTGGCCGTCAGCACCTGGAGCACCGCCGTATTGAGCATCTGCGTCGGCAGCTGACCGTCCGACACCGCCGCCACCAGCGCGTTCACCGTCTGCTCGAACGTGAGGTTGGGGGTCGCGGTGTCGGAGAGGATCATGTCGGCACCAGCTTCCACCGCCTGCACCGACGCCTGCGCGACGCTCAGCCCCAGGTCGCTGAAGGCCGGGGCGGAGAGCGAGTCGGTCAGCACGAGTCCCTCGAACCCGAGCTGCTGGCGGAGCAGTCCGGTGATCGCTGCCGGCGAGAGGCTGGCGGGCCCGTCGGTCAGGCCCGGCACGGAGGCGTCACCCACCATGATCGCCGGGATGCGGCCGTTGATCGCGGCCTCGAACGGCAGGAGATCGGAGGCCTGCAGATCGGAGAGCGGCGGGGTGCTGGCCGGTCCGTCGTCCGTGTTGTAGGTCGCGCCGCCCTCGCCGGGGAAGTGCTTGACGACCGGTATCACCCCTCCCGCCTCGAGTCCGGTGGCGAAGGCGAGCCCATACGCCGTCGCGGTCGCGGGCGCCAGTCCGAAGGAGCGGGGACCGTCGATGTGGGTGGCGTCAGGGCCCGGGCCGGAGGCGAGGTCGAGCACCGGCGCGAGGTCCATCGTGACCCCGTCGGCGACCATCTGCTCCGCCAGGGTGGCGGCGAGCTGGTGCACCGCTTCCGGGGTCATGGTCGCGCTCATGGTGGCCGGCCAGGGGATCGTGCCCACCAGGTTGCTCATGCGCTGGATCCCACCGCCCTCCTCGTCGGTCATCACGAGCGGCGCAAGACCTCCTTCTGCCTGCGCCTCCACCGCCTGGAGCTGCTGGCCGAGATTCTCGGGTGCGGATGTCCCGTAGAGGATGATGCCGCCCGCTCCCTCCGCCACCGAGGCTGCGACGGCGGCCACGTCCGTCTCCTGGGCGGAGACCACCACGAGCTGGGCGGCGCGGCGGGCAACACTCCACGAGGCGATCACCGTGAGAGAGGGAAGAGGTGAGGGCGCGCTCGTGGTCGGAGCCATGACCGCGGACGGAGCCGGCAGCGCGGCCACGACCACCTGGGGCGGCGCTGCCGGCGCAGTCCTGGCCGGAGGCGCGGGCGGTCCTGGCACAGCCGGGGCCAGGTTTGCGGAAGCCGTGACGAGGCACGCGGTGCCGAGGAGCGTCACCAATGCCGATGCCTTGCTGCGGCGAAGGGTGGCGGCCATGGATCCTGGGCGGGGCTATCCCTGGCCCGACGGCGTGGCGACCAGCAGGGTGCTCACGTAGGTGATGAACCCCGCGACGTTTCCGGTCATGTTGCCGGTGATCTGCCCGGCGCAGTCGTAGGCGCTGAGCGTCGTCGAGCCCTTCCCGCCGCTCCTCACCAGGACGACGGTGTACTGGATCCCGCCGGCGCAGCCCCCGCCGCTCGTCGTTGTGCTGTCGAGACCGATGCCGTCGGACGCCACCGCCTGCCGGAAGGCCGCCAGCGATGCTGCGGAGGTGAGCACCGCCGCCGCCGATCCATAGGGAGGCGGGAGAGCCTGGGACGAGCTCATCTGCACCTGGCTGACGTCGCTCGTGACGAGCGGCGCGCCGCCTCCCCCGCAGGCAGCGAGCAGGGCGGCTGTACCCAGCCACAGCAGCGGCAGGCGGGTCCGGCGGCGCATGACCGGGAGAGGATATCGCCGCCATCCCTGCGCCGGTGGCGCTCCCTGGCGCACTCCCCGCCGGCTGGGTGGGCGCACCCGCGAGCGATGATGGTGGGCGGCGTGCCTGGAAAGATCGGCTCTCGGTGCCGTCCACCAGCGACGTCGCCCCGACCCTGGCGGACGCCGCGATGAGGGCGGAGCCGTGGCTGGGCGACATCACCACCCTCGAGGTCGACGCGGTGGTCAACGCCGCCAACCCCTCTCTCCTCGGCGGAGGGGGGGTGGACGGAGCGATCCATCGAGCCGCCGGCCCCGACCTCCTCCAGGAGTGCCGTGCCCTCGGCGGTTGCGCGACCGGCGACGCCAAGCTCACCCGGGGCCACCGGCTGCCCGCGCGCTGGATCGTGCACACGGTCGGCCCGGTCTGGCGGGGCGGGGAGGCCGGTGAGGATGTGGCCCTCGCCTCCTGCTACCGGCGCTCCCTCGAGGTGGCGGCCGGCGCCGGCGCCCGCTCGATCGCGTTTCCGGCGATCTCGACCGGCATCTACGGCTTCCCGCCGGCACGCGCCGCGGAGATCGCCGTGAGGGCTGCGCGCGACGCCGAACCGGCCGCATGGGACCGCATCGTCCTGGTCGCGTACGACCGTGAGACCTACGCGCGGTACTGCGATCTGCTGTCCTGAGTCTCCGCTCAGTCTCCGGTCCGGGGCCGGTCGTCGCAACGCCGGGGCGCCCGCCCCGGCCTCAGCCCGGCGCGGCGGGGGCAGGCCCTGGGTCTGGTGACGCGCTGACCGGCGTGGCGCACTCGTAGGCTGGATCCCACATGGTCGCGTCCACCGCGCACTCGATATCCTCGTCGGTCGCCCGGCGTCCCAGACCCTGGTCGCGGGCCTGGCGCGCGACGACGATCGCGATCCGGCGTGAGACCGCGCGCAGGTCGGTGAGCGCCGGGTAGAGCGCTCCCGCGGCCAGGCGCTCGGGGGTCACCATCGCGGCGAGCGCGGATGCCGCCGCGAGGAACATGCCGTCGGTGAGCTCGCGCGCGTTGGCCACCATCGCGCCGAGCCCCACTCCCGGGAAGACGAACACGTTGTTGGCCTGGGCGATGAGGTGCTCACGGCCCTCCAGCTCCACGGGTGGGAACGGGCTTCCCGTGGCCACCAGTGCCCGCCCGCCGCTCCAGGCCAGCACGTCGGCGGGCATCGCCTCCGAGCTCGACGTCGGGTTGGAGAGCACCAGGACCACCGGGCGGCGAACGCCCGCCGCCATCTCGCGGATCGCGGCCTCGGTGAAGATGCCGGCCCGGCCGCTGGTGCCCACCAGCACGGTGGGCGCCACCTTGCGGATGACCATCTCGAGGTCGCACGCGGGGCCGGGCTCCAGCCCGAGGCGCGCCAGCTCCTCCGCGGGCAGGGCGAAGGGGAGCTTGTCGTCGTCGACCCGCTCACGCCCCTCGAAGACCAGACCGAGCGAGTCGATCATCACCACCGCACGCCGCACCCTCTCCGCGGACGCCCCCGCGTCCCGCATCGCCGCCTGGAGCAGCCGGGCGATGCCGATACCCGCCGCGCCGGCTCCGACGAACAGCGCGCGCTGGTCGCACAGGGTCCCGCCGGTCTCGCCGAGCGCCGCCAGGATGCCCGCCAGCACCACCGCCGCGGTCCCCTGCATGTCGTCGTTGAAGCTGGGGATCCGCTTGCGGTACCGGTCGAGGAGCCGGATGGCGTTGTGCTGCTTGAAGTCCTCCCACTGCAGCAGCGCGTGCGGGAAGACATCGCCCACGGCCTCCACGAAGGCCTCGATGAAGTGGTCATAGGCGGCGCCGCGCAGCCGCGGCTTCGGGTAGCCGAGGTAGAGCCCATCGCCCAGGAGAAGCGGGTTGTCGGTCCCGCAGTCCAGCGAGACGGCCAGCGTGAGGGTCGGACGGATCCCGGCTCCGGCGGTGTAGAGGGCCAGCTTCCCGACCGGGATGCCCATGCCCCCCGCGCCCTGGTCGCCGAGGCCGAGGATGCGCTCGTTGTCGGTGGCCACGATCAATCGGACGTCCGGCCGGCCGGCGTTGCGCAGCAGCTCCGGGATGCGGTCGACGTCGTCGGGGGTGATCCACAGCCCCTGGGGGCGCCGCAGCATGTGGCTGAAGGACCGGCACGCGTAGCCGACCGTGGGCGTGTAGACGATCGGCGCCAGCTCCTCGAGGTGGTCGATGAGCATGCGGTAGAAGAGGGTCTCGTTGCGATCGTGGAGCGCGGTCAGTCCGATGTAGCGCTCCAGGTCGTCCCCCTTGCGGCGGAGGTGCTCGAGCTCCAGCGCCACCTGCTGGGGGATGGTCAGTGCTCGCCACGGGAGCAGCCCGCGCAGGCCGTGATCGGCGCGCTCCTGCTCGGTGAAGGCGGCGTCCTTGTTGAGCTGCGGGTTGGCCAGCAGCCCGTGGCCGCGGGCCGGATCGGAGGGCAGGAGGTGCTCAGCCGGGGCTGGGCGGGTCGGGGAGAAAACCACGCTCTTGGTCCACCGTGGGCGGTCGGGGGAGGAGCCCTCCGGCGTGCCCCCACCTTGTCATCCTGCCCGCGGTCGGGACACGGCCGAACGGCTCGGATTCCCCAGGCCGTTTGGCGGAGATCGGTGAGCATGCCCACGCCGAGGACGTGCAGCCGAGGAAGCTTCCGATCTGCCTGATCAGAAGAGCGGGCCGATCAGCTGCGCCGCCGCCTCCAGGCCGGTCACGTCCTCGGCGCTGAAGGCGTCGGGCACGTCGCTGTCGATATCGATCTGGCCCACCACCCCGCCGTCGTGGCGGACCAGGACGACGCACTCCGCGCGCGTCTCCAGGCTGCAGGAGATGTAGTCGGGGTCACCGGCCACGTCGGCGACCACCTGGCTCACCCCGCTCGCCACGGCGCGTCCGCAGACGCCGTCGCCGACCCGGATCCGGGTGTGCTCGGTCGGCCGTCCGCTCCAGGCACGAAGCACCAGGGTGTCGCCCTCCAGGCCGTAGAGATAGACGGAGGTGTGGCGCGCGGAGGCCTGGCGGATGGCGTGGGCGGCGCGTTCCAAGCCGGTGATGCCCCGGGGCAGATCGCGCAGGGGTGCCCAGGACGTGCCGGTCATCCGCCGGCCAGCGCCCGGCGCACCGCGTCGATCAGCTGGTCGACCGCCGCCTCCTCGGTGGCCCACGAGCAGACCAGCCGGATCACGGTGCGGCCCTCCTTGTGCGACCAGACGTGGAAGCGAACCGCCGCGGCTAGCCGGGCGGCCGCGTCGGTGGGGAGCTCGACGAAGACCTGGTTGGCCTCGGCCGCGCTGGGGGGCACCCCGTGACCGGCGAGCCCGCGCGCCAGGCGCGCCGCGGCGGCGTTGGCCCGGGCTCCCAGCTCGTACCAGAGGCCGTCGGCGTCGAAGAGGCGGGCAAACTGGATGCCCAGAAGCCGTCCCTTGGCGAGCAGTGCGCCGCGCTGCTTCATGTGGTAGCGGAAGTCGCGGCGCAGCCCGTCGCTGACCAGGACCACGGCCTCGCCGCAGAGCGCCCCGTTCTTGGTCCCCCCGGCGAAGAACGCGTCGACCCCGCAGGCCGCGACCAGGTCCAGCCGGGCACCGAGCGCCGCCAGCGCCGGCGCGAGCCGGGCGCCGTCGAGGTACACCCAGAGGCCGTGGGCGTGGGCCTGCGTGCAGAGAGCAGTGAGCTCCCGAGCGGTGTAGACGCCCCCCGCCTCGGTGGCCTGGGCGAGGAAGATCCCGGCCGGCCGCACGCTGTGCTCGTCCACGTGCTGGGCCAGCGTCTCCTCGACCAGGCCGGGGTCGAGCTTGCCGGTGGGCGTGGCGATCTGCACGATGCGGTGGCCGGTGGCCTCGATCGCGCCCGTCTCGTGGACGTTGATGTGCGCGGTGGCGGCGGCGATCACGCCCTCGTGGGAGCGCAGGAAGGCGCCCAGGCAGGTGAGGTTGGTCTGGGTTCCGCCCACCAGGAGGTGGACCTCACACTCCCGCCCGACCTGGGCGGCGATCCGTGCGGCCGCGAGCTCCGAGTGCTGATCCTCCCCGTAGCCCAGCTCCTGCCCGCCGTTGTGGGCCACGAGGGCCTCGAGCACGGCCGGGTGGGCACCTTCCGAGTAGTCGTCGAGGAACATCAGCATGCCGCGTATGGTCGCAGCCCGCGCCGCGGCCCCGTCCGGCTCGGTCCACGGATCTGGTCGTGGCCCGTCTCGACCGCAATCGGGCCAAGGTGGGGCTTGCATTTTGGACGCAGCGATTGACGTGTTGTCTGCTGTCGGGGAGACCAGTCCGCAGACGCCGGCTCGCCGGCTTGGTCCCCCGCCGGCAACCCCCCGAGCACGGGCCCTTGACCACCGCAGGACGCCACCCTAATGTCGAAAGCCGACCCCAACTCCGCGGTCGTCGACACTCAGAGCGCCGAGCTGGGCAGAAGGGATACGGGAGGAGAACGGGAATGCCGAGATCGAGTGTGCGGCAGCGTGCCGCCTTTGCCATCCTGGGACTGGGCCTGGCCGGCAGCGCCTTTGGGGCTGCCGGGGTGAGCGCGGACACCGCGGCGACCATGACCCAGATACCGGGCACCTACCTGCCCACGACCGCGACCATCACCGGGCAGTTCCAGGCCCCGCAGATGAGCGTCGAGGTGGTCCTGCAGCCGGGCAACCCGGCGGCGCTGAGCAGCCTTCTGACCAACCTCTACACGCCGGGCAGCGCTCAGTACGGCGACTGGCTGGCTGCGGGTCAATTCCAGAGCGAGTTCGCACCCCCGGCGGCCACCGTTTCCGCCCTGAGCAGCTATCTCGCGAGCAATGGACTGACCGTCCAGACCACGTCCTCACCCTTCCTGCTGCGTGCGATTGGCAGCAGCGCGCAGCTCGAGGCAGCCTTTGCGACGACCATCGACAACTACCAGAGTCCGAGCGGCACGAGCTTCTTCTCGAACGACTCGAACGTCTCCGTGCCGAGCAGCTTGGCCTCCAGCGTCCTGGGGGTCGTCGGGCTCACCAACACGGTCAGGCTGCAGAACAACCTCCAGCTCACCCCTGAGGCCTCCAGTGAGTCCGGAGGCGCCTTCGGAGGCGGGGGCGGCGGCGGCGAGCCGAGCTGCGAGATCCCCTACCCGACCACCGTGGCACAGCTGGCGGCGATCACCGCCCCTGGACAGCCGTTCAACGGGTACGGCGGCGGACCTGGCTGCAGCGGCCTGACCCCGTCCCAGACCAACAGCATCTACAACGCGCCCAACGTCGGGCCGCGGGGCCAGGGCGCCGGCGCCAACGTGGCAGTGTTCGAGCTCTCCGCCTACAACCACTCGGACATCACCAAGTGGGCGCAGACCTTCTACGGACCGTGGTACCAGCCGCGGCTCACCGACATCAACGTCGACGGTGGACCGCTGGCCACCAGCACCGCACAGTGCCCGACGGGTGACACCTGCCTGTACGGCTACGGCGGCGACATCGAGGTGCAGGCCGACATCGAGATGGATCTGACCGTTGCGCCCGACACCGACTCGGTACTGGTCTACAACGCGCCCAACGACTTCACGGGTCAGACCGAGCTCGACGAGTACACGGCCATCGCCAACCAGGACATCGCCGACTCCATCAGCACCAGCTGGGCGCTGTGCGAGCCGGACGCCGGATTGGCCTACGCCCAGGCCGAGAACCTCGAGTTCGAGCAGATGGCCGCCCAGGGACAGAGCATCTTCGCGTCGGCGGGTGACACGGGCACATTCGAATGCATCCGGGACGGCACCTTCAGCGACTTCGCGCCGCTCGAGGCCCTCGACCCGGCCAGCCAGCCCTGGGTGACCAGCGCCGGCGGCACCTCCTTCGAGAGCTTCGACCCGGGCAACAACCCCCACCCGAGCTACCCGTACGGCGTCGAGGCGGTGTGGAACACGCTCGACGTCTGCAGTGGGGACAACTCATCGGTGGCCACCGATCCCGGCATTGAGAACTGCAACACCTATGGCGCGGGCGGGGGCGGACACAGCATCTTCTGGCCCATGCCCAAATACCAGCGAGGGCCAGGGGTGATCAACGCCGACACGGTCTATGGATCCAGCAACTGCGCGCTGGCGGCGGCTGGTCAACCGTGTCGCGAGGAACCGGACGTCTCAGCCGACTCCGACCCGCTCACCGGTTACGCGGAGTACTGCACCGGGTCGAGCTACCTGTCGCCGCTCAATCCCGCCAGCATCCCCTATGCCAGCGCCTGCCTCGCGATCACCCCGGCGACCCCCGGCGCCCCTGGATGGTTCCACATCGGTGGCACCAGCCTCGCCGCGCCGCTCTTCGGAGCTCTGTTCAGTGACCGCGACGCCTACCAGAGGCACCGCACCGGCAGCGCCAACTACCTTCTCTATGCGCTCTACAACAGCCCCTTCAGCTCCTTCACCGACTTCCACGACATCACCGGTTTTCACCAGGTGAGCAACAACAACGGCTTCTACCCGGTGACCCCCGGCTACGACGAGGCGACCGGAATCGGCACGCCGAACTTCGCCGGCTTGATCACCGGCTCCAGCTTCTAGGGTCCCGTGAGAGAGGGGTGGGCTCACGCCCACCCCTCTCTTCTCTCACCTCAGCTGGTCCTGGATCTCCTTGGCGATGTCCTGCAGGATGCGGGCCCGCTCGCCGCCGGCCTCTCTCTCCCCCGCCCAGTCGCGGATCTTGGCCACTGCCGTCGGGAGGTTGCTCCCGGTCTCGAGGAGAGTGAGGACGAGGGTCAGCGCGGCCTCGACCTCCCTGGCATCGCGGTCATACAACCTAACCATCGGCATCCTCCTCCTGTGGGCCTCAGCGGGAGGCAATCGTCCGGGCCACCGTCCCGCTCAGAACGATCCTAACCCAGCTCGGCCAGGGGGACCAGACTGCCGCTGCTCGCCCTCCACTGAGGCGCGCGCTCCGAGGGCGCGGGCGCGTTGACGGACGATCTGCAAAGTTCTCCGGCGCCTTGGTCATAGAAAGCGGTCAATCATGGCGCTACGATCGTTGCAGCCGCAGCGACCACTCAGGCCTGCGAAGAAGGGAGCAAGGGGAACACTGTGAGCACACGTTCAGACATCGCCATCGTCCTCGTCCACGGCGCGTTCGTCGACGGCTCCGGTTGGCGAGGGGTCTACGACCAGCTCAAGGGCGAGGGCTACGATGTGGCCGTCGTCCAGAACCCGACGTTGTCCCTCGACGGCGATGTCGCCGCGACCCGCCAGGTCATCGACGCCCGGAACAAGCGCGTCGTCCTGGTGGGCCACTCCTATGGGGGAGCGGTGATCACCGAGGCCGGTACCCACCCGAAGGTCGAGGCCCTCGTCTACGTCGCCGCCTACGCGCCCGACAAGGGCGAGTCCGTGGGGGCGCTGCTCGCGACCGCGCCCGCCGATGCTCCGGCGCCACCGATCCTGCCTCCGCAGGACGGCTTTCTGTTCCTCGACCGGGACAAGTTCCCCGCGGCTTTCGCGGCCGGCGCAGACCCCGAGCAGGCCGCATTCATGGCGGACTCCCAGGTCGGCTGCCACGTCAACGCGGTCAGCGGCTCCGTGACCGAGCCCGCCTGGCGGGCGAAGCCCAGCTGGTACCTCGTGACCGCTGAGGACCAGATGATTCCCCCGGCTTCCCAACGCGAGATGGCGAGGCGCGCCGGGGCCATGGTGGTCGAGGTGGCCGGGCCTCACGCCGTCTTCGTGACTCAGCCTCGCGTGGTCGCGTCGCTCATCGCCCAGGCAGCCGCAACGCTGACGTAGTCGACGCGGCGGCTGCGTAGCCAGCACCTGATGCTTGACGCCCAGGGAGATTCCGAACGGGACCTGCCTCCGGAGGTCAGGGACCGATGGCGTCCGTGGGTGCCGGGGTGAGAGCTACGATTAAGCAGATTCGGAGCCTGGATCACCGAAGAACCTAGCCGATCGTCCGAGAGGGGGGCAGTATGCTGGGCGCGCCCGAGGGCGAAACCGTCCAATCGCGCGACGTGCTCTCCGTGCTCCTCAGAACCGTGCGCCTGCGCGGGGAGGAGGTCGTCCTCTGTGCGCCCACGTCTCCGTTCGCGATCTCGTTTGATCACCCGGGGGGGACGATCCACCTCGTCAGCCAGGGCGAGTTGGACTTGCAGTTCGACGACGATGCCGCGAGCCATCATTACCGGCAGGGCGACGTCTTCATGCTGCCGGTCGGCCGCCCACATGTGATCCGTCATGGCCGGCGGGTGAGCCCCCGTCGCCTCACCGCTGCAGACAGCCGGGTCGACCAGACCCTCGATGAAGGGCGGACCCGCTGGCTCGCCGGCAGGTTCTCAGCCGATCACTCGCGCGCCGAAGACCTGCTCCACCGCCTGCCCCCGCTCGTGGAGCTCAGAGGAGGGGGAGACCCGGCGCTCGTCGGGCTGCACGTGGCCACGCAGATGTTGATCAAGGAGATGGTCGAGCCCACCCAGGGATCGCGGGAGATGATCTCTCGGATCCTCGACCTCATGTTCATCCAGGTGCTGCGTGCCTGGGCGACCAGTGGCGACGCCACGCCGGGCTGGCTGACCGGCGCGATGGACCCCGTCGTTGGCAAGGCCATAGCCACGATCCACGCCAACCCTGCCCATCGGTGGACCATCGAGGGGTTGGCGCAGAGGTCCCACCTCTCCCGTTCGGCGTTCGCCGACCGGTTCACCGGGCGTGTCGGGGAGCCGCCGGCCACCTACATAGCCCGGCTCAGACTTGCGAACGCCGCCAGCCTTCTCGTGGACACTCCTGAGCCGGTCAACGTCGTGGCAACCAGGGTCGGCTACGAGTCGGAGGCAGCCTTCAGTCGCGCTTTCAGCAAGCGCTACCACCTGCCGCCTTCGCGGTGGCGTCGCGAGCACTCGGGCGATTCCCGGGCGGGCTCGACGCCGCCGGCAACAAGGACGCACTGATGCGGATGAGTGAGAGCTGAGAGTGAGGCAAGGGTGGTGACGGCCGATATCTATCATCCCGCCACGTGGGCCAACCTCTTTCAGCTGGTTGGCACCGGCGCGGCCGCGCTGACCGGACTGATCTTCGTCTCGATATCGCTCAATCTTGATGTCATAGCCGAGGATCCCAATCACCGATACCGCGCCATCTGCAACCTGACCGGGCTCACGCATGTCTTCATGGTCTGCGCGTTGGCGACCATGGGTGATCAGGATCATCTGGCGGTCGGAGCCGAATGGCTGGTGATCGCAGGCATTGCCGTGACCGTCTACGTCAGCGGGTACGTACGAGCTCGGAGGGGCGGGCGCAGCTCCGTCGGGCTCAGCATTCAGCGGTTGACCGTCGGGGTTGCGTGCTACGTGGTCGAGATGATTGGCGCGGTGATCCTCATGGTGGGTCATATCGCGGGGCTGTACGTGGCGTCCGTCGCCATGATCATGAACATCGGCTTCTTCATCTCTGGTGCGTGGCTGCTCATGGTCGGCGTGCATCTGGACCTCAATCGGCAGCAGAAGAAGCCTCAGAGCGACTGAGCGCCGATGACCGTCGCCGAGGGATTCACGGATCTCACCACCCCCTTGCGCGGCGAGCTGCTCGCCCACTGCTACCGAATGGTGGGGTCGGCCGATGAGGCCGAGGACCTGGTCCAGGACACCTACCTGCGGGCCTGGCGGTCGTACGACCGCTTCGAGGGCCGCTCGTCGGTGCGCACCTGGCTGTACAAGATCGCGACCAACGTGTGCCTGACGGCGATCGAACGCCGCGGTCGGCGGCCCCTGCCCTCGGGGCTGGGCGGTCCCAGCGACGACCCCGAGGCGCCACTCGTGGCCGCTCCCGAGGTGCCGTGGCTCCAGCCCTTCCCGGAGGCGCTCCTGGCGGGAGTGGATCAGGACCCGGCCGCCGTCGCAGCGTCGCATGCTGGCATCCGCCTGGCGTTGGTCGCGGCGCTGCAGTACCTCTCTGCCCGCCAGCGCGCGGTGCTGATCCTGCGCGACGTGCTGGAATGGCCGGCGGCCGAGACCGCGGAGCTGCTGGGCACCACGACCACCGCGGTCAACAGCGGGCTGGTGCGGGCACGCGCCCAGCTGGCCCAGACACTGCCGGCTGAGGAGGGGCTGGCCGAGCCCACCGAGCCTGAGCAGCGCGCCCTGCTGGACCGCTTCGCCACGGCCATCGAGGACGCCGATGTGCCGGCGCTGGCTGAGATGCTGCGGGAGGACGTCGCTCTGGAGATGCCGCCGGCACTCACCTGGTTCCATGGCCGGCCGGCGGTCGCGCGCTGCCTAGCGGCTCAATTCCTGACCGCACCTGGACGGCTCCGGCTGGTCCGGACGATGGCGAACGGGCAGGCGGTGTTCGCCGTCTACCAGATCGGAGAGGACGGTGCATATCGAGCGCACGCGGTGATCGCGCCGACGGTGACGGCGAGCGGGATCTCGCGGATGGTCGCCTTCGCCAACCCGGCCCTCTTCTCGCTGTTCGGCCTTCCACCCGTGCATGACCTGCCCCCTCCCGGGCCAGCCCCCGCGTGACGGCCGCCGGCTGCCCGGCGACGCCAATTCACAGCGCCGCGATGATTTTTGGCGAGCCGCCTGGTCTATATCACTGAGCCGCCCAGTGGGCGGGCCGGAGCCGGTGGATCCAACCTCGGCATCCGGGATCAGCAGCCAGCGAGCGATCGTCAAGGGAGAGCACACCGATGAGCGACTACACCGCATCCGTCGTGGTCGATCGATCCGCTCAGGAGGTCTTCGCCGCCATCAACAACGTGCGTGGATGGTGGGGGGAGGACGTTCAGGGCAGCAACGCGAATGTCGGCGACGAGTTCACCTACCGGGTCCAGGACATCCACTACACGAAGCTCCGCGTCATCGAGCTGGTTCCCGACCGGAGGGTGGCCTGGCTGGTCTTGGAGAATCACATGAACTTCGTCCAGGACCAGACCGAGTGGGTGGGCACCACGATCAGCTTCGACCTCGTCGACCGGGGAGCTCAGACGGAGGTCCAATTCACCCACCGGGGACTGACCCCCCGTTACGAGTGCTTCGACGTCTGCTCCGACGCTTGGGGCTCCCTGCTGAGCCACAGCCTGCCCAGCCTGATCACCACCGGCACCGGCCATCCTTTCAAGTAACGCAGGACAGCACCCAGCCTCCAGAGCCGCCTCCACCCACTACCCAGCTAGAAGCATCGACAGCTCGACCGTCCATCTCGTCTTGCGCGGCTCGACCGCCGGGTCGGTCCAGAAGGCCTCGTAGCGACATGCAAATGCATCGCCCTCGGGGACCGTCCGGCGGTCGAGCACCAAACCGCTGTCCCGCACCCAGTCCTGCAGGGTCCGGTTCGCTCTGATCGCATGGTCTTGATATTTCATCGTTGCATAACGCCCGGCGGCCATCGAACCAGGCCGGATTCTCGGATGCTCCACGTTCAGGGGCTGAGGCGTGAAGTAACCCGCTTCGATGTCCATCGGCCCCTCCATGTCGATAACGTGGAGCCGGAGAAAGCCATGGCCGACGGTCTCGATCCCGGCCTGGTTGATCCAGGCCCGCACCTCTGTCAGAAGTCGGTCCCGGGTGGCCAGCATGCCGCGGAAGGGCGTAACGACACGAATCCCTGCGTACGGGATCTCCGCACGTTCCTCTACTCGTGCTGGCTCGACGATCTCCACGCCTCGCACCGTACACGAGCCGTCCGGCCAACGTCGGGGGGTGGTCCTGCACGTCGCGGACGGCGATGACCTTGCCCTGATCCACGAACCACTGAGCGTCAGCCATCTGACCCGATCCAATCATGGCGGAGCGGTTTGGCTGAGCCCTCAATGGCATTTGGCGGAGGGAGAGGGATTCGAACCCCCGAGGGCTTGGCGGCCCTTGCGGTAAGTGCGCCGATTGGCGTGTTGTGGCGTGCCGTGTAGTACCGCCGTGGATACGAATCCCACCAATCCTGTGGTGGTCGAATGCCGCCTCATACCGTCTCGTGCCGTCGCTGTGGGGGTATGGATGGGGGTAGTTGCGCGCACCAAAGAGGACCGTGGAGTGCGGGCAGCCCGGACGCGCTCGTATTGACAGGCGTATGTACGACTGCCCATACTCGCAGGGTGAAGCCGCGCCGAGCTGTCTGGAGGGAGCACAACCTGCGGCACATCACCGAGGATCATCCCGAGCGAGGGGTCAGTAAGGAGGACGTCGAAGAGGTGCTTGCGGACCCGGATCGGCGGGAGGCGTACGACCCTACCCATGGAACCGTCGTCGCGGCGGGCCGCAACCGTGGGGGAGAGGCGTTCGTGGTGGCCTTCGTGGAGCTACCCGATGGGGACGCATTCCCGGTTCACGTTCGTCGCGGGTATATCAGTGACAGGAGGGTGCAGAGATGACAGCATGGCAGAAGACGGAGGATGAGCCCATCCTGAGTGGTGAGCGTTTCCACGATCCCTACGACGCGATGAGCGAGGAGGACTTCACCTCTTACGTCGACCGCCTCTTCGGAGGGGGACAGGGACCGACACGGTCGATCACCATCCGAATGCCCCAAGACCTCCTCAATCGCATTCACGCGATCGCGTCGAGCAGGCACATTCCCTACCAACGGCTGATGAAACGGATGCTTGAGGAATCCGTCTCTGGACTCGAACGACGCCCGCTGTCCACGCCACCGGTGGCTCATGAGCCTCGTCCTGCGACCGGCCGCCCGAGACCTAGGGATCGGAAAAGCCCGACCTAAGGAGAACGACATGAGCACATCGGCGGGGGGCCCGTGCAGGGCCCCTCTAGGCCACAGCGGCGCTGGACCTGGCCCTGAAGGCGGTTCTCTCGGCGCGACCCGCTTTCAGGGGTGAATGCCGCACCTCGACGGCGGCGCTCCGCAGCGATGCGGTCGAGAGCCGATCTGCGCGCCGGGCGGCGGCCTTTTGGTTTCTACTGACGATCCGCCGTCTGGGGGTCACCAGTCAAACGGGAACGACTGGGAAGGAGTCGGACCAGCAGGAGGAGATTGCTGGCGACGAATGCCACCAGTACCCCCGCAACGCGGAGCCCGATCGGCATCGCCGGCCGCAGTACGCGGGGTAGTGCCGCGGGGTACCAGTGGAGAAAGGGTCCTCGCAACCAGATGAAGGCAAGGGCCGCCAAAGCGACTGCAACCAGCGCGAGGTCCGCGATTGCGACTCGATTGGCCGCGAAGACGAGGCCCGCAATGAGGAGGATGAGCGCCCAGAACGTGACGAGCTCGTAGACGCCGCAGTAGGCGAACGATCCTCCGTCACGCCGCCGGGCCTTCTCTGCCTCAAGGGCTTGGCGCTCCGCATCGGTCAGCGACGCGAGCTTCGTCTCGATACGCGCCAACCGTCGGCGAAGGACTCTTCCGCTCCGAGGGTTGGCCACCAGGGCCTTGTGCGTACGCTGGTACGACCATCGCTCATCGGCGCGGGCGCGGTGCTCCACGCGGCGCAGGTTCCCGGCGTATAGCTCGACGCGCGTGGCGAGTGCCTCGTGCACGGAGGACGTCCGATCGTGCAGACGCGTGCGGAGGATGCCGCCGGGCACGATGGGGTTGCGCACCATTGCAGCCCGCACCTGCGCGGTGCGGTCCCTCAGCAGGAGGTCGATGATCCCGACCGGGCATGACGGATTGCTCGCCACTGCCTGCCGTACCTGCCACCGCTCGTCGGCAGCGCAGGCGTTCAGGGTGCGTGCGTCAGCCGAGGGGTTGCCCGCAACCTGCATTGTGACTTGCGGGTCCGCGGACAGCTCACGAAGTTGCTCTGCGGAACACGCGGTGTTACGCGCGACCCGGATCCGCGTCTGCACGTCGGGGTGTCGGGCAAGCGCCGGCGGCAGTGCTTTGTGCTGAGCGAGCGCTCGCTGGCCCACGCGCATGTCACGGTGATAGAGGAGCAGATTCCAGATCTCGATATCACACGCGGGATTGGCGGCCGCGCTGATCGTCCCGACTGAGGCGAGGGCGATCAGTTGGGCCCTGCTGGTGGTCGAGGAGGCCAGCTGGACCTGACGGGTGCCGGCCCTCAGCGCGCTGGCCGCCTCGGCAAGTGCGGTCGGATCGTCAGGTGACAGGTCATGGACGCGGGTCAGCGCATCGACGGTCGGGAGCCATCTGGGTTCGGCGCCGCCGAGAGCTGTCAAAACGGCTGCCGACACTGGGTTGAGGATCTCCCCGGAGGCGTTGCGCACGCAAAACGGAGGGCCGGGGCAGCATCGGTACGTTACCCCCTCGACGTGGAGCTCGAAATCGTCGGCTATGGGGTGGTCGCGGGTCACGGCCTCCCCGGGCGTCGCCTGGTCAGCAGCCCGGCTCGGTCGAGCACCGGTGCGAGCGTCGCCATGGTGGCGGGCAACGCCGGGAGGTCGGGAGGGACACACTTGGCGAGGGCGCGTGCCGCCACCGCTGCGATGTCCGACGACCCGAGCTGCACAGCCTGTTCGACAAGTTGGAAGGCGGCCTCCCATCGTTCCCGCGTCGGGTTTGCGGACACGGCGGCGGCGACGGCATTGAGTACCGCGAACTGGCGGTCTCCGCGTTCCGGTAGCCGAAAGCTGGAGGGGTCTCGGAGGACGGCCTCGGGATCGGGAAGGTCGGCCTCGCGCCGCCATGCCAGAAGCTCGCGGGCCGCGCCCGGGCCGATGCAGCCTGAGATGAGGGTCATGACGACATCGTCCGAGGCTGACAGCCGCTCGGCCTCGGCCCAGAGCGAGGCTGCCATGTCCCATGTTCGCGGGCTGGGCCACGCTCGGCCGCTTGTCGCCATCTCGTTTGGCACGTCGAAGAGGAGTGTTGGGCGCGACTTGAGGAAGCCCCCCACGGCTGCTCGCACTCGAATGCCGATGTTAGCTTCGGGCTCATCCCCGTCGGACGTCGACGCGTCGTAGTCGGCGCGTTCCCCTCCCACATCGGGGACGTCCCAGCCGCTCGCGAGCGCCTCGAGGAAGCGCGCGGGATCGACGGGCCAGTCGATGTGACAGAAGCGATTGGCAAGCGGGGGGCTGAGATCCCAGCCGCCTGCCGACACCTCCGGTGGGTTGGCTGCCGCGACGACGGCCACCTCGCGAGGCAACACCACATCGCCGACGACTCGCTCGAGCACAACCCGCAGGAGCGCAGCCTGGACTGCCGGCGCGGCCGTGGTGAGCTCGTCCAGGAAGAGCAGACCCGCGCCTGCGGCTGCCAGCTCACGCGCCCACGAGGGTTCCGCCAACCGGATGGAGCCGTCATCCCGGACGACCGGCAAGCCGGCGAAATCTGCCGGCTCGCGCAGCGAGGCGATCACGGTGACGACGGGGACGCCCAAGCTGGCGCCGAGCGCGCGGATCATCGACGACTTGCCGGTCCCGGGGCCGCCCCAGAGAAGGACCGGCGTCCGACTGCGAACGGCGACGGCGAGGGCGCGTGCGGCAGTGGACTGGTCAGGCATCGGCTGATCCTACGTCGATGGGGAGACTCATCTGTTGCTCGATGCTTCCTCGGCAGAAGGGACTCGAACGGAGTGGGCCCACCGCGGTGGCGTGGGGCCGTCGCCCAGCAACGCCACGACCACCTCGCAGGGGGGTTTGGCAGACGGCCACGGTGTGAACCCGTCCGTGATGATCACCACAAGGTCAGGGCGAGGTCGGCGATCGCAGGCGGCGCGGATCGCCACCTTCATGTCGGTGCCACCGCCACCGACCAGCTGGATCTGCGCGGCGACGAACACCTCCTGCACGTTGCGGACGTCACTGTCACAGGACAGGACGGCGAGGTGAGTGCCCGCCGTCCCCCTAGCCTGCAGGATCCCATTGACCTCGCCGAGGGCCGACCGGAGGCGATCCTCCCCCATCGACCCGGAGGTATCGACGACGACGCAGACCCGGGGGACCGGTTGCACAAGCGCGGGCAACACGACAGCGCGTCCGATGGGCGACCCGCTCCGTCGGCTCCGGCGGCGATAGCTGTAGTCGACGCCGCCGGCGATCTGATCGATGCCGGCACGAACCTGCGCCGCGAGCTCGCGACGCCAATCGATCTGTGGCTGCAGCGTCGCTTGAGCCCATCGTGCAAGTCCGCTCGGAACCGCGCCGCCGATGGCCGCGGTGGAGATAACGTTGCGGGCGGCTTCGCGTCGGATAAGGTCGGCTTCGATCTCAGTCACCCCGCCGGCCGGGTCATCGAGCTCGTGGGCTAGGCGTAGACCGTGTGCGCCCGAGCCGCAGTCTCCCGACGGCAGCGTTTGACTGAGCTGCAAGTAGTAGGTCTCCGCCATCAGGCCGGGCTCAAAGCCATGGTCGGCGGGACGCATGGGATGCCCCGGCAACAGCTCCTCCAGGTCGTCGTTGATCTCGAAATCCGCCGCGATGTTCCAGCGACGGGCCTCGGCCGCACCGACCCCCATCGCTGCGGCGCGGTCCGCATGCGCGCGCAGCAGGTGGTGTACCTCGTGGATGAGGACACCACCGAACTCCTCCACCGTCCAGCGGGTCACGGCCGCCGGATCGATGTAAAGATGCCAGGTGCGGTCCACCCCGACCGTCCCCAGGCCACCAGCCGCGGCCGGACTCAACGCGAACAGGGCGGTCGCGAAATAGGGTGCCCTGTTGGCGGCCCACAACCGGGCGGCTGCCAGATGCTGCCGGTCGCCTGCTGTCAGTCCACCAGCCGAGGCGCGCAGGTGTGCTCCTCCGACGGTGGCCGCCGCGTCACCGTTGAGAGTTCTCACCCCAACCAATTCCTGGCTGGGCCGAGTCGCGTGTCAGCGGGTGGTCGCCCTTGACCGCGAACCCGAGGGCGGCGCTGCTCTGGCCCCTGTCCGAGCGGCGCCGGAAGAGGAGGTGCCTCACCGCGCCAGCCGCACCGGGCTCGCCTCTGGCGCAGCCCAGAGGGGATGCTCAGGTCGTTCACGGCACCGGAGCATATCTTTCAAAGCACATTGGCGGAGGGAGAGGGATTCGAACCCCCGAGGGCTTGGCGGCCCTTGCGGTTTTCAAGACCGCTCCGATCAACCACTCCGGCATCCCTCCGTGCGCCGCGAATAGTGTCCCACGCCGCCGGCTGCTCGGCCCGAGGCCCGCACTTCCGGCTCAGCCCCGGCGGAGGCCCTCCAGCTGGGTCGCGTGCAGCTCGAGGTGGCCGATGAGCAGCTCCTCGATGAGCTGAGCTACGGTCATCACCCCGAGGGTGGGGTGCGCGCCCTTGGTCTGCCAGGCGCGGTCGGAGATGTCGCCGAGGAAGGCCCGGAGGTCGTTGAGGTCCTCCTTCACGTCATGCCAGAGCGCGTTGGGCCCCTGGTGGCGGTCGCGCTCGATCGCCGCGATGTGGTCAGCGCTTGCTCGGGCCCGGCCGAAGGGGACGGGATCCGACGAGTCCTCGGCGAGCACCCGCTCCGCCTGGGAGATCCAGTAGGGGACGAAGTCGGCCAGGTGGGCCCAGAGCTGACCGGCGTCCCAGCGCTCCCCCGTGGCGGGGTCGGGGGAGGTCCGGCCCTCGAGGCGCCGCCGGGAGAGGTCACGCAGCCGGACCTCGACCGCGGTCAGACGGCGCAGGAAGTCAGCAGCCAGGTCGGGGGAGGTGGAGTTCACAGGTTGGCGATGAGGTGGAGGGATGCGGTTCCAGGCCGGCGGGCCGGGGCGGCGTCCCGTGGTGCGGATGAGGCGGTCGCGAGATTGTGGATTCTGAATGATCTCCCGCTGGTGCTGCCGCGGCGGACCCTATACTGGCGGCACGCGGGGAGGTGGCTGAGCGGCCGAAAGCGCCCGCCTGCTAAGCGGGTGAGGGGTGTTAAGCTCCTCCGAGGGTTCGAATCCCTCCCTTCCCGCCACCGCGAT